>Ga0209021_1003228_pt1 | contig 13285 bp, 9 predicted proteins | sample PinacodermFT_FD_187299 | JGI IMG/M metagenome (GOLD analysis project Ga0209021, IMG submission 187299) | Host-associated microbial community of the marine sponge Aplysina aerophoba from Gulf of Piran - sponge pinacoderm, lysed by freeze-thaw... | ecosystem: Host-associated > Porifera > Sponge >... | reverse complement strand
ATCTTGCCGGCGATGCCGCCCGCCGCATTGATCTCGTCGATCGCATAGAGCGAGACCTGGGTCGAATCGTTCTCGACGACCGAGAGGTTGCCGGTCTGCGACCAGAGCAGGCCGACCTTGATGTCCTCGTCGTTGTAGATCCAGGGTTTCGCGCCCCAGGCCTGCCCGAAGTCCTTGACGTAGATGTGGGGGAAGGCGGCCGCGATGCCGGCCGTCCCTGCCAACGCTCCCTTAAGAATTGTCCGTCTGTTGACACGCATGTTCGAGGTCTCCCTTGCATTTCACCGATGTCACACCGCCCAAGGGGCAGAGCACGCCCCGCCGCCGCTGCGACGACCGGATTCGTCCGCGCTCGCGGCAGTCTCCCTTGTCCAACGAAAATGTCAACAGAGCGACAAGCCATTCAAGACTTTTACGAATTTCGGCAAGACAGACTACGAATTTCGTAGCGAGATCATGTCTGCGGACCTGCGGGCGGTTGCGTTCTCTCCGCTCGCTTGGAATCATTGGCATCGGCCAGCGACGGCGGCGACGAGAGGAGCAGGGCCATGAACCCGAAATCCAGGCGCATTCTCCAGCTCTGCGCCGATAACGTGTTCTGGGTATTCCTGGCTCTGATGATCATTCTCGGCTCCGCTCTTGAAACGCCGCTGATCAACGTCGGGCTGACGGCCCGCTGAGCGCCGCCGGACCGCGCGGACCGGACCTCACGCCGCTCGGGCCGAGGGAGCGTCGAGCCGCCCGGACGGGGCCACCGCCACAATGAGCCGGCGAACGAGACGACGGCAGTCCGCGGCCAGCGTCGGTCGCACCCGCACCGGCAATCCGGCCGCCCCCCACGCCGACGTCCTCGCCCGCGCAGCGCGACACATGAAGGAAGGCCGCCCGCAGAGGGCCGACCAACTCCTCTCAAAGCTGCTGGCAGGCGACGGCGCCGAGGACCCGAGCGTCCTGCACTATGCCGGCGTCGCCCGCTACCGTTGTAGCCGTTTCGACGAGGCGGCCGCGCTGCTGCGCCAGGCGACCGAAGCGGCGCCGACCTATGCCGAAGCGCACAACAGCCTCGGCATCCTCCTCCTCGAGACCGGGCAGGACTCCGAGGCCCGTGCCGTGCTTGAGCGCACCGTCTCGCTCCGCCCCGACTACGCCAACGCCCACACCAATCTCGGCAACGCGCTCAGCGCGGCCGGCACCTTGGAAGAGGCTGGGACGGCCTATCGCAGGGCCATCGCCCTCGACCCCTACGACCTGCAGGCGCACCACCGGCTGGCGCGGACCCATCTGGCCCTCGGCGCGGTGGACCAGGCCCTCGCCGCCTGCGCCGCAGCGCTCGTCATCGATCCCTTCTGCCAGAATGCGCTGGCGACCCGCGCGCTCGCCGAGCAGATCGCGGGCGATGGCGACACCGGCAGCGGGCTCTATGACTTCGACCGCTTCGTCACCCGGGTCTCCCTCACGCCGCCGCCCGGCAGCGGCGACATCGACGCCTTCAACGAGGCGCTGGCAACCGCCGTTCGGGAGGCGCCCTCCCTGGTCTGGGAGCCGCCCAACCGCGTGACCCGCAACGGTGCGGTGACCCAGGACCTGCTGGCCGCGCCGAGCCCACCCATCCGTAACCTGGAGCGCACGCTGCGTGCCGCAATCGACGCCTACCGGGAGACACTGAGGGCGGACCCGGAGAGCCCCTTCCTCGCCCGCATCCCCCGGCGCTATCGCCTCACGCTGATCGCCTCCATTCTGACCGCGGGCGGGCGGCATCCACCGCACATTCACGAGAGCGCGTGGCTGAGCGGGGTCTATTACGTCGCAGTACCCCCGCAGATCGACGCCGGGAGCGACGACCGCGGCGGCTGGCTCGAGTTCGGCCGTCCCGACCACGACCTGCCGGAAGGCAGCACCTTCCGTCGCGCCAGCCTCCCCCCGCGCGCCGGCACCGCCCTGCTCTTCCCCTCCTACGTCTTCCACGGAACGCTGCCCTTCGACGGACCGGGCGAACGGATCGGCATCGCCTTCGACGCCTACCCCGAGCCCTGAGACGAAGGCCGGAGTTCGCCAAATTCGTGCTTCAATCGGTGGGAGCAGTCTGAGTTTATCGTTGGGCGTTCCCGTGCGCGGCGGGGGCATGCAGCTTTGTTCCCAGACGTGGCGTGGAAGCTTTCGTCTCCGTTGGTAGCTGTGGGTGATCACCCCACTCGGTGCAGTGTTGCTCATGGCCGGTCGGCATCGCCTCGGCGAATCGCCTCCAGCAACGCCCCGAAATCTTCCCGCCCCATGATCGCCTTGCAGCGCGCAAATCGATCCAGCGCGTAGTCCCAATAGCTCGCGAAGTGATACGCGGGCGCGGGGTTCTTGTTGACCTCCTGCAGCAGGCCCCAGAGGGTCCAGAGCAGGAAGGCCATCGCCTTGTAGATCACGAGCCGCGCAGCCATCCCCTGCGAAGGAGCGCCACCGCAATAGGCCTCGAGCAGGATGGCGTCCTGCTGCTCGTCGAATTCCGTCTCCACCGAGAGGTCGGCGAGATCCCACATGGGATCGTGTTTCCCGGCGTACTCCCAGTCGACGAGATAAACGCGCTCGCCGGTGTAAACCAGATTCTCCGGCAGAGGATCGTTGTGACAGGGCGCGAGCGCGATCTCGGCATCGGCGAGCGCCTGCCGCACCGCCTCGGCCTCCGCCTTCGCCTCGAAATACCCCTCGGGCAGACGGGCGTCGTGACGACGTAGAACGTCGAGATACGCGTCCATCTTCTCGAAATTGTCGAAGCGGCCAAGGAAGGACGTCCCACAGGTATGGAGCCTGCGGAACGCATCGGCGGCGCGCTCGAGCGCAACCGGTTCGCTCAGGACGTCCGCATCCATCGGTGTTCCGTTCTCGATGAACGCCGTGACCTGCAGGCCACCCTCCCGGTCATAGTAGACAAGCGGTGCGCCGACCCCGGCTTGCGCGGTCACCCGCGCGGCATGCTCCTCCACGTCGCGGTCGATATATTCCTCGGTACCCTGGCCGGCGATCCGCAGGACATAGTCCTGCCCGTCCACGGCGACCTTGAAACTCTGGTTGGTCAGACTGGCCATTCTGACGATTGGGCCGACCTCGGCCCCCGGCCCAAACGCCGGAACCTCGGCCACCTTCGCACGAACGAGATCTTCCACCGTCATGTCCTTCCTCTCGCGGAGAGTTCAGGCCTGTTGCCGCGTCCCCTCAGGATCGTAGAGCGGTTCATCGTGGCGCACGGCCGGAATGGATCGGGAATACACCTCAATCTCGTAATCGCGGTGCCGCGCCTCCGCCGCGGGAACGTAGCCCATGGCAATGGGCTTCCCCACGGTGTGGCCGAAGTTCGCGCTCGACGTCACGCCGAGGACGGTGCCGCTGCGCAGGATCGCCTCGCCCCCGAACACGTCGGCAGGCTGCTCCAGGGTGAAGAGGCAGAGCGTCTCCTCCGGCCCCTCCGCCTCGATACGCTCCAGCGCTTCCCGTCCGATGAAATCGCCCTTGCGGCGCGAAACAAAGCGGCCGAGACCTGCGTGATGGGGCGAATAGTCCGGCGAGATGTCGGCGGCCCAGGCCACGTAGCCCTTCTCGATCCTGAGCGTATCGAGCGCGCGGTAGCCGATGTCGGCAAGCCCGTGCTCGCGCCCCGCGTCGCACAGCCGATCGTAAACGTGGCACGCGTACTCCGACGGCACGTGCAGCTCCCAGCCGAGCTCGCCTGAATAGGACAGTCGGATTGCGCGGACCTGGGCTGCGCCGATGACGATGTCCCGGCACGCGGCGAAGGGGAACGCCTCCGACGAGAGATCGCTGTCGGCAATCTGTTGCAGCAAGGCGCGCGAGCGCGGGCCGCAGACATGCAGCACCGCATAGGCCGAGGTCACATCCATCGACGCGACCATCCCGTCATCCGGAAGATGGGCCGCGATCCAGCCGAAATCGTGCTGCCCGAACGCGGTGCCGGTGACCACGTAGAAGCGATCCTCAGCGATCCGGCTGATCGTCAGGTCCGCCTCGATCCCACCGCGCTCGTTGCAGAGCTGGGTGTAGACCGCGCGGCCCACCGGCCGGTCGAGGTCCGCAACGGCGAGGCGCTGCAGGCCATCGAGCGCGCCAGGGCCCCAGATCTCCAACTTGGCGAACGACGATTGGTCGATCACCGCGACGCGCTCGCGCGCCGCGCGATGCTCCTCGCCCACGATGTCGAACCAGTTCGCGCGGCCGAAGGACGGCTCGTCGCGCGGCATCGATCCCTCCGGCGCAAACCAGTTGGCCCGCTCCCACCCGGCCTTGCTGCCGAAGACGGCGCCCCTCTCCCGGAGCATCCAATAGAGTGGGCTGCGCCTGATCCCGCGGGCGCTCTCCGGCTCCTCGATCGGCCACTTCATGGTGTAGTGCTTGCCGTAGAGCTCGACCGCGCGCCTCTCCAGGAAGTGGCGGGTGTGGTGGTGGGCCGAGAAACGCCGGATGTCGAGCGACCAGAGATCGAGGCTCGGCCGGCCGTCGATGATCCACTCGGCCATCATGCGGCCCGCGCCGGGTCCACCCGCGATGCCGTAGAGTAAGCCGCTGGCCACGAAATAGTTGTCGAGCTCCGTCGCGCGGCCCATGACGAACTCGCCGTCTGCCGAATAGGGAATCGCGCCGTTGATGAGCTGGCGCACACCGACCTCGTTGATGATCGGCGTGCGCCGGCCCGCGAGTTCGGCGATCCGGGCGAAGCGGTCGAAGTTCTCCGGCAGCAGCTGCTGGGCGAACCCCGGTGGAATTCCGCCCGAGCCGAAGGGCACCGTATCTGGCTCGTAGCCGCCGACCACCATGCCGCCCACGTCGGGCTTCCAGTAGGTGAGGAGATCGGGGTCGCGCACCGTGGGCATGCCGGGCGGCAGGTCGGGAATGGGTTCGGTCACGATGTACTGATGCTCCAGCGCGACCGTCGGCACGCGGACCCCCACCATGCGCCCGAGTTCCCGGCTCCACATGCCGGCGGCGTTGACCACGGTCTCGGCATGCACGGAGCCGGCGGTGGTGCGAACGTCGCGCACCCGACGGCCGGTCACGCCGAACCCCGTCACCTCCACGCCTTCGACGATCCTGACACCGCGCCGGCGCGCGCCGATGGCCAGTGCCTGGGTAGCGCTTGCAGGGTCGACGTAACCGTCCGAGGGGATGTAGGCGGACCCCTCCACGCCATCGAGCGACATGATGGGGAAGAGTTCCTGGGTTTCCCTCGGCCCCAGGAGATGCATGTCGAGCCCGAAGCTCTTGGCTGTGGTCGCGGCCCGGCGATATTCGAGCATCCGCTCCCTGGAGGAGGCGATGCGCAGGCTGCCGACCCGCTTCCAGTCGATCGCCTGGCCGGTTTCCTGCTCAAGAGCATCGTAGAGCGCAACCGTGAGCCCGAGCATGCGCGTGACGTTGCGCGACGGGCGAAGCTGACCGATCACGCCGGCCGCGTGCCAGGTTGCGCCCTGGGTGAGACCGGACTTCTCGAGCAGGAGTACATCGGTCTTGCCCAAGCTCGCGAGGTGGTAGGCGATGCTGCACCCGACGATACCGCCGACGACGATCACGATCTCCGCCTGAGTCGGAAGAGCTCCTGGCACTATTCCTATTCCCGTTGTTCAGCCCGGCACCGATGTGCCGCCGGCCGGCCCACGCATCAACTCTTCACCCGCTTCATCTCGGGATCGTAAAGGGGGCCACGCCGAATCGTGCAGGGGACGCGCTCATCCGCCACTTCCAGCTCGTACGTTCCGCCGTACAGGAACGCGTCGGAGACGCCATTGCCGGAGCGCACGTAGCCGTAACCGATGTTCTCGGCCACCGTGTAGCCCCAGCCCCCGGAGGTTAGCCAGCCGCAGCGCCGGCCGTCGCGGTAGATGGTCTCGCGGCCGAGGAGGATGACGGCGGGATCGTCCACCGTGAAGCATGCGAGACGCTTCTTGAGCGCTTTGGCCTGTTGCGCCACCAGGGCCTCCCGGCCCTTGAAGGCGACGTTCTTGCGCAGCTTGACCGCCCAGCCGAGACCGGCCTCCAAGGGCGTGTGGTCTGGGCCGATGTCGCTGCCCCAGGCGCGATAGCCCTTCTCCAGGCGCAGGCTCTCGATGGCGCGATAGCCGGCATTGGCCAGACCGTACGCCTCGCCTGCCTCGAGGAGCCGCTCGTAGACGCCGAGCGCCTGTTCCACCGGGACATGCAGCTCCCAGCCCAACTCGCCGACATAGGTGATCCGAAGGGAATAGAGCTGCGCGCCGCCGATGACGATGCGACGGCAATGCGCAAAGGGGAAGCGCTCGTTCGCGAGATCGGCGTCGCTGACCGCGGCAAGCACTTCGCGCGACTTCGGCCCCATCAGCGAGAGCGTCGCGTGGGCCGAGGTCACATCCACAAGTTGCGCACGTGAGCCTTCGGGAATGGAGCGGCGGATCCAGTCGAAATCGCGAGTGGCGAAGCCGGTTCCCGTCACGATGTAGAACCGGTCATCGTCCAGACGCGACACTGTGAGGTCGCACTCGATGCCGCCACGGTCGTTCAGCATCTGCGTGTAGGTCACCGCACCCGGCGGCTTGTCCACGTTATTGGCGCAGATCCAGCCGAGCGCCTCGGCGGCATCGGGTCCCACCATCATGAACTTGGCGAAGGAGGACTGGTCGATCAGGCCGACCCGCTCGCGCACGGCCCGGTGCTCCTCGCCGACCGCGTCGAACCAGTTCTGACGGCCGTAGGAGTACACGTCGCGGGGCCTCTCGCCGTTGGGCGCGAACCAGTTGGGCCGCTCCCATCCGAGCTTCTCGCCAAAGCAGGCGCCCTGGGCCTTGAGGGCGGCGTAGAGCGGCGAGACGCGATTGGGCCGTCCGGCCTCGTGCTCTTCGTGCGGCCAGGCCAGCGTGTAGTGCTTGCCGTAGAGTTCCAGCGTCCGCTCGCGGACCCAGTCGATCGAGAGATGCGGTCGGCCGAAGCGGCGAATGTCGACCGCCCAGAGATCCATGGGCGGCTCGCCGCCGGCAATCCACTCGGCCAGCATCTTGCCGGCGCCGCCGGCGGAAGCGATGCCGAAGGCGTTGAAACCGGCGCCGACATAGAAGCCGCGCAGCTCGGGCGCCTCGCCGAGGATGAAGTTGCCGTCCGGCGTGAAGGATTCCGGGCCGTTGATCATGTCCTTGACGCCCGCTTCCGCGAGCGCCGGCACACGCGCGAGCGCCTGGCTCATGAGCGGCTCGAAATGCTCCATGTCGGTATCGAGCAGCGAGAAGTTGAAGCCCGGCGGAATGCCGTCTTGGGCCCACGGCCTGGGATTGGGCTCGTAGCCGCCCATGGTGAGGCCGCCCACCTCCTCCTTGAAATAGATCAGGCGGTCGGGATCGCGCAGGGTCGGGAGCTCGGGCGTGACGCCGTCGATGGCCTCGGTGATCAGGTACTGGTGCTGCACCGAGACCAGCGGCACGTTGACGCCTGCCATGGCGCCGACCTCGCGTGCCCACTGGCCGGCACAGTTGACGACGATCTCGGCGGCCAACTCGCCCTGCTCCGTCAGCACCCCCGCGACGCGCCCCTTCTTCACAGCGATCCCTGTGACCGCGCAGTCCTCGATGATCGTCGCGCCGCCTTGGCGCGCACCCTTGGCGAGCGCCTGGGTGATGTCGGAGGGATTCGCCTGGCCGTCGGTCGGCAGGAAGGCCGCGCCCTCCAGGTCGTCGATGTCCATTGGCGGCCAGAGGTCCCGCGCCTCAGAGGGACTGAGAATGTGCATCTCCAGACCGAAGGAGCGCGCGGTGGTCGCCTGGCGTCTGAGCTCCGTCATGCGCTCGCGGTTGCAGGCGAGCCGCAGACCCCCGTTCTGTTTCCAGCCCGTCGCCTGCCCCGTCTCCCCTTCCAGCCCTTCGTAGAGCGCGACGCTTTCCGTCAGCAGCCGGGTGATGTTGGCGTTGGTGCGCAGTTGCCCGACCAGCCCGGCGGCATGGAAGGTCGAGCCGCTGGTCAACTTGGCCCGCTCCAGCAGCACGATGTCGCGCCAGCCGAGCTGGGCCAGGTGATAGGCGGTGGAGCAGCCAATGATGCCGCCGCCGATGATGACGACTCGCGCGGCCGCCGGAACGTCTGTCATTTCTTTTTCCTTGGTAACTGCTCAGGATTCGCCCGGGAGATCCGCATAGGCGCGTTCGAAGCGGTCCAGGTTCTCCCGCGTGTAGGCCACGTAGTCGACGTCGAGCCCGGAGTGTATTTCGGAGACCATGGACCACATGCTCTCGCGCAGCAGCGAAGCGCACTTCATGGCCAGGTAGCGCCGCTTGCCTGCCGCATCGACGGGCCGCTCGAAGTAGCGTTCGAGCAGCCAGTCCTCCTGCCCGGATGCCAGCTCGCTGTTGGAGGCGAGCCCGCCGAGATCGAAGAGCGGGCTGTTGAAACCGGCGTATTCCCAGTCGATCAGCCAGAGCCGCTCGCCGTCGTCGATGAAGTTGGCCGCCAGCAGATCGTTGTGACCGAAGACGACATCGATGCGCCCGACCGCCGCCTCCAACGCGTCGGCGCGTGCGAGGAGCCCGCCGAGCTGCGGCTCGTAGCGGCTGCCGCCCTCCCGCAGCGTAGCGGCGTAGTCACGCACCACATGGAAGACCCAGAACATCGGAACGGACCCACGGAGGACGCGTGGGATGTCTCGATGGCAGCGCCCCAACAAGGGCACGATGCGCTCCAGCATGGCAGCGTCGCGCACGTCCTCCGCGGATAGTGTCCGGCCCTCGATGAAGCGGCTGACCAGCGCGCCCGGTTCGCTGTGGATCAGAGCCGGCGCGATCCCCGCCGTTGCCGCCGCGCGCGTCGCCGATACCTCGTTGAAACGCAGGACGCCGTGTACCGGGATGTCCTCCCCGATCCGCACGAAGAAGCGCTCGCCGCGGTCCCTGACCAGGAAGTTGGTGTTGGTGATGCCGCCCGCGACGGGCTCCGGCTCCACCGGGCCGCACCAGCAAGCGAGAGACGCCGCCCGCGCCTCCGCTGACTCGAACTCGGTCATGGCAGTCCCAGCTCCCGTTTGCGTCGACTGGCCCAGCTGGCAATCAGCCGGTCGGCGATGATGGCGATGAAGGCGACGCTAAGGCCGGCGACCACGCCACGCCCGGTGTCCGCCTTCGTGAGTGCGATGTACACCTCCTGCCCGAGGTCACGCGTGCCGACCAGGGCCGTGATGACGAGCATCGAGAGGGCGAACATGATGGTCTGGTTGATGCCCAGCATGATCTCGGGCAACGCCAGCTTGAGCTTGATCTTGAACAGGAGTTGCGAGCGGGTGCACCCGGTGGACACCCCCGCCTCGATGAGGTGCGGGGGGATCTGACGAATCCCGTGCGCGGTATAGCGGATCGCCGGGACGATGGAATAAGCGACAACCGCGATCATGGCGGAGAAGTCGCCGACCCGGAACAACATCACCACCGGGATCAGGTACACGAAGGACGGCAGGGTCTGCAGGGTATCGATCACCACTTGCACGACCCGTCCGACACGCTCGTTCTCTGCGGCCGCAATTCCGATCGGAATGCCGAAGAGCGCCGCAATCGCCACCGACAGGCCACAGAGATAGACCGTGATCATGGCCTTTCCCCAAAGCCCCACAACCACGATGAAGAGCGCAAGCGTGCAGACTTGCAGGGCGAGGCGCCACCCGCCGAGCCGCCAACCGGCCAGCCCCAGCAGAACGACCACATAGGGCCACGGCAACCCGAGCAGAAAACGCTTCACCGGAATCATGAGGTTGAGCAGCAGAAAGGTCTTCAGCGCCTCGAATTCGTCGTAGAAGTTGATGTTGAGATAGCTCACCAGCGCATCCCAGTAGGGCCCGGTGGTAACTTCCAGGGCTGCCGGATAGCGCTGCAGCGCGGGCAGCAGGAGCCCCGCGGCGCCGGTCAGCAGGATTATGCCGACTGCGATGGAGATGCTGGGATAGCGGGCAACAATGACGCGCGGCCGTTCCGTCAGGTACTCGGGCGGCGGGCGGCGGGCGAATGCCTGACTCAGGCGGTCAAGCGCGACGGCCAGCACCACGATTGCGATGCCGGCCTCGACTCCGCCGCCGATATCGAGTCGCTTCAACGACGTCAGAACATCGTAGCCGAGACCACCGGCTCCGATCATGGAGGCGATGATCACCATGTTGAGCGACAGCATGATGACCTGGTTCACGCCGATCATCAGGCTCGGTATCGACGACGGCAGCATCACCTTCCACAGCATCTGCCGCGTCGAACAACCCGCCATGCGTCCGCACTCGATGGCACCGCTGGGCACCTGCTGCAACGCCAGCATGGTGACCCGCACCATGGGAGGCATGGCGTAGATGATCGTAGCGATCATCGCCGCCACCGGCCCGAAGCCGAACAGGAATAGGACGGGCACCAGATAGGCGAAGATGGGCACCGTCTGCATGAGGTCGAGCACTGGCGTGAGCAGCCGCGCGAACCACGGCCAGCGGAAGCCGGCGATCCCCAGCATGAGACCGCCCGCGACCCCGAAGGGCACCGCGATGGCGATCGACGACAGCGTGATCATGGCGCTGTCCCACTGGCCGAACACGGCGAGATAGAGGAAGCAGCCTCCGACCAGCAGGGCCAGCTTGCGGCCGCCTGCGTAGTGCGCCGTGAGCACGGCAATGGCGGTCACGGCAATCCAGGACAGGGACGGCAGCACCTGCACGGCCTTCGAACCCTGGCCATACATGAAGCCGCTGGACAGCAGGCTGGTGGCGAGCTGCAGCGGCCAGTCGAGCAGCCAGGAAATCGAACGCGTCAGCTCCTTGAAGGTGAACAACCCGAAAGTGGCGTCATTGATCAGCCACTTCATCAGGTCGGAGATCCAGCCCTTCAGCGGGAGCTCCCAGCCACGCGGATACTTCGTCGTCGCCGACGGCAGCAGCTTGCCGTGGATCGTTAGGACGGCCGCGCCGGCTGCGGCCAGGAGCCATATGCCGTTCAGCAGCCAAGAACGCATCGGGGCCCGCCCCGTATCGATCACTGCCGTTTTCCCGGAGAGCAGGTGTGAATAGGGACTGCCGCCGTCAATGGCGTCGGTCCCGGCCGATCAATACAGCAATAAGGTCGTCTCGCTCGAGCTCGCCGATCAATCGTCCGCCGTCATCACGAACGGGGAAGGGCCGGTCCGCCGCGTCGATATCGACCGCGACGTCGCGCACCGCACCGATCAGCCCGGCCTCTGCAAGTTCGGCGGCCGTCGGTGCCAGATCGTTGCGAGCCAGGAACCGTGCGGTGCCGTCGCCGAATACCTTCCACACCGATCGGCAAGCGAATTTGACGGGAAGAGCCCCGTCACCCAAACCCCGCACCGGGGTTTCCGGCGGCTCGGTCGGCACAGCCTCGATCATTACCCCGGCCGCACCCTCATCGGATGAACGCCGGGCGGGCAGGCGGAGGAGGCGATGCCCCGATGCGGGGCACCGGCCTCCCGCGATCGCCCCTTCCCGTTCGGGAGTCTTGGCTCCCTAGCGGGAGCAGGCGATCCATTCCTGCCAGACGCCCTCGTTCTGGGTCATCCAGTCGTTGACAATGGCGTCGAGCTCATGGCCGTCAAGATCGATCTGGCCGATCATGTTGCCCATCGACTCGTTGTCGATCTTGAAGTTGCGTACAGCCTCGTAGGCGCAGGGCCATTTTGCCTCGCCGTCCTTCCAGCCGACCTTCTTGATCCAGCCGCGCGGCTTGCCGCAGTCGTAGGCCATGTCCGGGTTCACCCCGACGGAGGGATCGTCGTAGCACTCGTCGCTGTAGACGGGGAAATCGACCCATTCGCCCTTGAACTTGATGGGCGCCCAGTGAGGCGTATAGATCCAGCCGAGCCAGGCGTCCTCGCGCTCGTAGGCCGACTGCAACTCGGCGAAGAGCGCCGCGTCGGTGCCGGCGTGCACCACCTCGTATTCCAGCTCCAGCGCCTCGGCACGCTCGTCGTCGAAGCCGCCCCAGGTCACGGGGCCGCCGAGATAGCGGCCCATCGGGGCCGTCTCGGGAGTCGAGAAGACTTCCGCACAGTCGTTGAGAGCCGTCCAGTCCGGCAGTCCGGGGCAGCGCTCCTTCATGTAGTGCGGATACCACCATTCCTCGATCGCCTGCATGCCGGTCTCGCCCAGGTCGACCGTATTCCCGGTCGCGAGGCTGGCCTCCATGGCCTGTTTGCCCGTGGTCTCCCACATCTCCATGGCGATATGCAGATCGCCCGATTCGAGGCCGGCAAACTGGGCGATGTAGTCGGCCTGCTGGTAGGTGACGTTGTATCCCGCCTTCTTCAGCACCTCACCCATGATGGTGGTCGTGACGTACTGGCCCGTCCAGTCGTGAATCGTGAGGATGATCGGATCTTCGGATTCGACCTCCGCCTGTCCCTCGACCGGGGCCAGTGCGGTGCTCGTCAGAATTGCTCCGCTCAGCAATGCAGCCGCGAATCTCGCTCTCGTCATCGTTCTCCCACCTCCCTGGTTGCTTGCTCGCATCCTGGCCTCACGCGGGGTAGAGGTCCCGGAGGACAGCTGGGTAAGACTGACACGCCACATAATTCTAACGGCGTCTCCGAAGTATTCAACGTCTTATCTGTGGATTTATGAACCTTTTTGAGGCTTTTAAGCGGCCATGCTAGGGTTTCTCCTGAACTTGAGGCTTGTTTCTCTCGGGGGACAGGAGGCGCCATGACCGTGTTGGCACGACAATCGGACATCCTGAAGCTGGTGCGGCAACAGGGGTCGTGCACCATCGTCGAACTGGCCGAGCGGCTGGACGTATCGGGCGAAACCATTCGGCGTAACGTCAAGTCGCTGGTCTCGGAAGGCTTGGTGCTCAAGGTGCACGGCGGCATCATCCTGCCGCACCAATTCCGGGAACCGCCGATCCAGCGGCGCATGCTCGAGAACAAGGAAGCCAAAGAGCGCATTGCGGCCCTGGTCGCGCAGCAGGTGCAGGACGGGGACTCGCTGGTGATCGACACGGGCTCGACGACGGTCTATGTGGCCCGGGCGCTGAGCGAGCACTCCAACCTGGTGGTGGTCACCAACTCGACCCAGATAGCCGGCATGCTGGCGGGGGGCACCGACAACCAAGTGTTCATGGCCGGGGGCGAGTTGCGCTCCCACGACGCCGCCGCGTTCGGCGCAGAGACCTTGGAGTTCATCCGTCGCTTCCGAGTGCGCCACGCCATTCTCTCCATTGGCGCGGTGAACGCCGCGCAGGGATTCATGGACCACTACCTCTGCGAGGCGGAGTTCTCGCGCGCCGCCATGGCCCAGGCCCAGCAC
>Ga0209021_1003227_pt1 | contig 13289 bp, 6 predicted proteins | sample PinacodermFT_FD_187299 | JGI IMG/M metagenome (GOLD analysis project Ga0209021, IMG submission 187299) | Host-associated microbial community of the marine sponge Aplysina aerophoba from Gulf of Piran - sponge pinacoderm, lysed by freeze-thaw... | ecosystem: Host-associated > Porifera > Sponge >... | reverse complement strand
TTGATGAAAGGCACGACCGAGTAGGTAGCTCCCTCGGACATTTGTACGCAGAGGCTGAACAGGATCAACGTGCCGATCGCGATCGGCAAGACACTTTGCTGCGAGAACAGCATCAAGGCCAGCCCCTCAAGGAACAAGATTCCTCCGAGGAACCAAACGCGCCCGCGCAGGCCCCACTTTAGACCCCACTTGTCGCCGAGGATGCCGCCCAAGGTGCGGGCGAAGATATTCATCAAGCCGAACAGTCCCGCGACGATGCCGGCGGCCGCCAACCCTAGGCCGAAGTAGTCGTGAAAGTACAGGGCAGCGATGTTGTTGATGGTCAGTTCGACACCGAAGCAGGCTCCATAGACTACGAACAGAGCCCACACGCGGTGATCGGTGCAAGCCTTCAGGAAGGCTCCCTCCACGGTGGACGCCGCCGCCATCTCGCCCTTTTCGCGCAGGTCCGCGTAGCTGCCGTCCGGGGAGTCCTCGGTCAGCTTCCAGTACAGCAGCGAGGTCGCCAGCAGCGCGACGCCCGGGATGACCATGGCTACCCGCCAACCCAGCGCTTGGTCGGCCACGAAGCTCATCGCAGCGGCGAAAATCAGTGGCATCACCATCTGGGTGACGCCGCCGCCGAGGTTGCCCCAGCCTGCCGTGGTCGCGTTCGCGGTGCCCACGGTGTTCGGCGCGAACATCACCGAGGTGTGGTACTGCGTTATGACGAACGATGCGCCGATCGCGCCGATGGCCAGCCGGAATAGCAGGAATGTTTCGTACGAATCAGCCAGTCCGATCGTCATGACCGGGATCGATCCCAGGGCCAACAGCCACGTGTAGGCCCTCCGCGGGCCGATCTTGTCGCATAGCCAGCCGATGGCCAGGCGGGCGAACACCGTGATGGCAACTGACGCGATGATCGTGTTGCCAATCTGCTCCTTCGAGAGTCCGAGATCGTCCCGCACCACCGCCATGAGGGGGGCGATGCCAAACCAGCCGAAGAAGCACAGGAAGAATGCGAACCATGTCAGGTGGAACGTCCGCATCGGGATCGTGCTGAAGCTGAATAGCTGGATTCGGGTTGCTTTGTTCTTGAAGTCCATCTGTGTCTCTCCTCGCCGCCTGATGCAGCGCACCGGCACCGCCCGCGGTGGAAATCGCGAGCGCCAGGGTCCCCTTTGCTGTCTGGAAAGCCGGACATCCCGGTCCGGCATGCGCCCCTGGCGAACAGGGAGGGGCAGCCTGTCTAGCGAGCGGCGCTTCTTGGACCGCTCTTCTCGACGCGGACTGCCGCTTGCTTGTAGTTCGGTTCCCGCGAGATCGGGTCGAACGCGCTCTGCGTCAGTCGGTTCGAATTCTTCTCCTCGTAATGGAACGGCATAAACACCTGGCCAGGGGCCACGATTTCCGTGATCCGCAACTCTAGGTGTTCCACGCGGCTGCGCGGCGAAACGACGGTCACGAGGTCGTGCTGCCGCAAGCCCAGCCGCTTGGCGTCACGCGGGCTCATCTCGAGCCACGCCGTGGGCGACATGCGTTCCAAGATCTTGACTTGCTTGGTCTTCGTGCGTGTGTGCCAGTGCTCGACGGTGCGCCCGGTGTTGAGCACGAACGGGTACGAGCGGCTGGGCTGCTCGGGAAACGGCTCCCATTCCACGGCGAACAATTTGGCACGTCCATCGGGCGTTTCGAACTTGCCGTCCGCGTACAGGCGCTTCGTCGGCGGGGCGATGCCGTTGCTGCGGACTGCATCTTCCTCTGTGAACGGCCACTGGATGGCGTGGTGCTTGTCCAGCAATTCGTAGCTGAGCCCGGAGTAGTCGCACAAGCGGCCCTGCGAGACCCGGCGCCATTCGTCAAAGGCGTCGCGCGGCCCGCTCCAGCCCTTGTATAGCCGGTCGCGGACACCGAGTTCCTGCGCGACGGCGAGGAAGATGTCGAAGTCCGAGCGCGCCTCGCCGGGCGGCTCGACTGCTTTGTTGACCTTGCTAACGCGTCGCTCAGAATTCGTATACGTGCCTTCTTTCTCCCCCCAGATAGCGGCGGGCAGCACCATGTCGGCCATCTCGGTGGTCGGTGTCGGGTGAAAGCCGTCTTGGACGACTAGGAAGTCTAGATTTTCCAGACCGTGGCGCAACAGGTCGAAGTTCGGGAACGACACCAGTGGATTGGTGGCGATGATCCACAGCGACTTGATCTTGTCCCGGACGCATGCCTCGACGATGTCGGGATAGGCGAGGCCGCGCCCGGTCGGCAGGGTGTCGGGGTCGATGTTCCACAGTTGCGCAAGCGCCCGGCGGTCGTCCTCGCTGTCGAACTTGCGGTAACCGGGCATTGAGGCGGCGAAGCCCGCTTCGCGCGTGCCCATCGCATTGCACTGGCCGGTGATCGAAAAAGGCGACGCACCGGGCTTGCCAACATTTCCTGTCAGCAGCGCTAGGTTGTTGATGGCGTTGACGGTTTCAGTGCCCTTCGTGGAGTGGTTGACGCCCATCGTCCAAGCCAAGAAAGGCGCCTTGGCCCGCCCATAGAGCAGCGCCGTCCGATACACCTGCTCCACGCTGAGGCCGGTCACGGCCGCCACGCGCTCCGGCGTGTACTTGTCGAGGTGCTGCTTGAGCTGTTCGAAACCGGTGGTGTGAGATTCAATATAGGCGTGATCGATCAAGCCGGAGCGGATGATGATGTGCGCCATGCCGTTGAGCAGGGCTATGTCGGAGCGGGGTCTGAGCGGCAGGTATAGATCCGCCATGCGCGCGGTCTTGCTCACGCGCGGGTCGGCGACGACCACGGTCTTGGCTGGGTTCTGCTCGAGCCGGTAGCACAGGATCGGGTGATTGTCGGCGATGTTGGCGCCGATTAGGAAGACCACGTCCGCCTGCTCAAAGTCGTCGTAGGAGCCCGGCGGGCCATCGCTGCCAAACGAGCGCTTGTAGCCTGACACGGCACTGGCCATGCACAGGGTGGTATTGCCGTCGTAGTTGTTGGTTCCGAAGCCGAGTTGCACAAGCTTGCCGAGTGCGTAGAACTCCTCGGTGACCAATTGGCCAGTGCTCACCACGCCCAGCGCCGATGGTCCGTGCTCGGCTTGGGTCCGGCCGAACTTCTCGACCAGAGTCGAGATCGCGTCGTCCCAGCCGACGCGCTCGAAGCGGCCCTTGGCGTTCTTCAGCAAGGGATACTTGGCGCGTGCTTCCGACGCGATGAAATCGTGTTCGGCCAGACCTTTCGGGCAGAGCTTGCCCCAGTTGACAGGGTGCTCGTCAGTGCCGCGCACCGTGATGGCCTGGCCGTCTCGGATGCCGAGTTGGATGCCACAGCCGACAGAGCAGTAGCCGCAGGTAGTCGGCACCCAGCGATCGGGGATCTTCTTGGCCGACGTGTAGCCGTGGAGCGGATCATACCCGTAGGCATAGTCCTCCTTGCGCGTGTCGAAGCCCAGCAGCCGCTTGAGGTTCACGCCGCCTCCCTCCGCTCCAGGAACGGCATGGCCATGTTCTTGGGCACGACGCTGACGAAGAAGAGGTAGCGTCCCACCAGAGCCCCGCCCGCCGTTAGGACCAAGCCGAGGCCGGGGAATCCAAGCGCGGGCAGCGCCACCGCGCCGGCCGCGAGTAGGCCGAGCCGAGTCAGCAAGGCGCTCGACAGCTTGCCCGACAATAGTTGGGCGGTCGCTTGCAACTCGTGCTCTTCTGAACGCACGAAGCTAAGGAAGCGCAGTGTCTCCACCAGCAGGTGGGCCACCGCCGCGACTGCCGCGGCGGTGAGCAGGGCTTGGCCGAAGTGCGCCCCTAGTGCCGCTAGAAGCAGCGGTCCCAATGTGGCACCGGTCAGGAAGAAGTCGGCGATCGTGTGCGGTCGATTCCAAGCGGGGCGGCCTGGAACCAGGTAAATCCGCGACGTGGCATACATGGCGAACAGGCCGATCGCCGAAGCCACGCCGCCAACCGGCAGTGCTCCGGGAAGATTCAATAGCACCATCCCGGCATAGCTGGCGGCCGCCGCGCCGAACAGGCTCAGGCCCACGATCTCGCGGCTGAGCCACGAGGTCTTGATGTTGCGCATTGCCAGCGGCGCGAACGCGGGCCGGCCAAGGTGCAGGGGGGAGGCGCCGAACGCTGCCAAGCCGAGCGTCAACGTGACGAGCGCGGCGGCCTCTAGGACCTGCGAGCCACCTAGCAGGCTCAGCAGCCATGCCGTCGCGAACCCTCCGATCGACAGCTGCGTGAGCACGGTCATCAGCACGAGGGAGTAGTGCGGCTTGGCCGGGCGCACGCGGTGGAAGTCGGCCTTCTCGGAGTTGAGCGGCATCTGTTCCGGAAGGGTGATTCGAGTTGTGGAAATGGTGTCACTCGCGCTGGGCAAGCCGGGGGCGTTGGCCTTGTCCTGGTACTGGCGGCGCCATTCGCCGATGTCTACGATTTCGATCGCCAGCGCCTCCGACGGGCAGGCGCTGACGCAGGCGGGCGAGTCGCCTTCGGCAAGTCGGCCGTGGCACATGTCACACTTGCCCACCACCCCTCGCTCGGGGTTGAAGGCCGGAACGCTGTAGGGGCAGTTCCAGATGCAGTATTCGCAGCCGATGCATAGGTCGGCGTTGTGCTGCACGATGCCGGTGCGCAGATCCTTGCTGTAGGCCTCGGTCGGGCAGCCGGTCATGCACGAGGGATCTAGGCAGTGGTTGCAGCCCATCGACAGATGCATCCGCTGCGTGTCTGGGAAAACGCCGCCCTCGACCTCACCCACCCGCCGCCACGAGACCTCGGCCGGGTTGTTGTTCTGCTCGGCGCAGGCGACTTCGCAGCATTTGCAGCCGACACACTTGGACATGTCGAAATGGAACCGATACTGCTGCCCGTCCTCCAGCGGGATGTCCGGAATTAGCGGGGAGCGGCCTGCGCGCCCGCTCTCGCCTCCGGGCGGCGTCGGTGAACCAAGGATGACGAACGGATTCGTCACTTCTTGCAATTCTGCTGATGCAGGCTGCATCTATTGTTCACAACTCCTTTGCCCGTGTTGGGCATGCGCCTAGCCTGTTGCCACCACGCCCCGGGGCGGGGCGGGTCGCAGCAGACTCAGCTGCGTGGTACGGGGGAAACCCGCCGGCTCTGCTTTGAGCCGGGCGATTCGGTAGGTCGAATCGACGTGGGTTCTTGCCGCCGGGACTGCCTTGTCCCGGGGCCTCGCGACGGCGAGCGCGACCTTGCGCTGGCCGTTCTAAATCGAACCTAGCACGGATTGATTCGCGATTTGAAGAAGAAATTTCTTATCGGGCCGATGGCGCGACGCGCACTGGAGGGGCCGTTTCTACACTGGAAGCGTATTCAGCCCTTCGCTCCCCGCCGAGCGAACATCGACTCCCCGATCACACCGTAGTTGCGGCGATCCGCTGGCGAGAGGCCAGGCCCTAGATCGCGCACGGGGCGCCGAGCTGGGTTTCAAGGAGGGATCCTATCGTGGCGGGGACGCGCAAGACCGCAGTTGTTATTGGGAATGGCCCGGTGGGCCATCGCTTCTGCGAAAAACTCGTCGAATTTGATGGCGGTGGCAATTACCGCCTGGTGACATTTTGCGAGGAGCCGCGCCCGGCTTACGATCGCGTCCGCCTCACCAGCTACTTTGACCATCGGGACCCGGCCAAGCTGGCCATGGCGCGGCTGGATTGGTATCGCGAGAACGGCATCGAGATCCATGTGGGCGACCGGGCAGCCCAAATCGACCGGGCGCGCAAAGTCGTGGTGTCGGAGAAGGGCTGGGAAGTCCCCTATGACCGCGTCGTGCTCGCCACTGGCTCGCGCCCGTTCGTGCCGCCGATTCCCGGGGTCAACAAGCGGGGCGTGTTCGTGTATCGCACCATCGAAGATCTGGACGCGATCATCGAGTACGCCAAGGACGCCCGCTCCTGTGCCGTGATCGGAGGCGGGCTGCTGGGCTTGGAAGCGGCCAAGGCCGCCTTCGACTTGGGCTTGCAAACACATGTGGTCGAGTTCGCGCCGCGGCTGATGCCGCGCCAGATCGACGATGCCGGCTCGCAGTTGCTGGTGCGCAAGATCGAAGACCTGGGCGTGCAGGTCCACCTCCAGCGGGCTACCCAGAACTTCTTGGGCAATGGCAAGGTCGATGGCATGGAATTCAGCGATGGCGCCAGGTTGGAAGTCGACATGGTCATCGTTTCGGCGGGTATTCGCCCTCGTGACGAACTTGCCAGGGCTTGCGGATTGGAAGTCGGCCATCGCGGCGGCATCTCGGTCAATGACCGCCTGCAGACATCCGATTCCGACATCTATGCGATTGGCGAGGCCGCCCTGCACCGAGGCATGGTGTACGGCTTGATCGCTCCGGGCTGGGACATGGCCGAGGTCGCGGCTGCTCGCTTGGTCGGTCGCGACGTGAGCTTCACTGGGGCCGACATGTCCACCAAGCTCAAGCTGATGGGCGTCGACGTGGCTAGCTTCGGCAATTACGAGGCCCCGGCCGCGGAAGCCGTTCCGCTGATCGTGGAAGATCCCTTTGCCGGCGTCTATAAGAAACTGCTGTTCTCGCCCGACGGGCAGAAGCTGGTCGGCGGCATGCTCGTTGGAGATGCCTCGGACTATCCCATGCTCTCCGTGCTCGCCAAGACGGGCGAGAACCTGATGGCCGGGCCCTCGCAACTGGCCGGCGTAGGCAGTGCTGGCAGGCAAGACGGATCGGTCTCGATGAGTGACGAAGCCCAGATCTGTTCGTGCAACAACGTCACCAAGAGCCAGATTCTCGCCGCCATCCGCGAACACGACCTAGGCACCATAGGGGCCGTCAAGGACAGCACGCGCGCAGGCACCGGTTGCGGCGGCTGCCTGCCGTTGGTAACGAGCCTGCTCAACGCCGAACTCGAGGCCATGGGCAAGGGCGTTGAGGCGAATCTCTGCGAGCACTTCCAGTACACCCGGCAAGACCTTTTCGACATCATTAAGATCAAGCAGATCAAGACATTTGACGAATTGATCCGCAACCACGGGAGCGGTCACGGCTGCGAGATCTGCAAGCCCGCGGCCGCCTCGATTTTCGCCTCGCTGTGGAACGAGAGCCTGACCGATCGCAGCCACCACACGCTGCAGGACACCAATGACAGGTTCTTGGCCAACATGCAACGCGGCGGCCTGTACAGCGTCATCCCGCGCGTCCCTGGCGGCGAGATCACGCCCGAGAAGCTGATCTGCCTCGGCGTGGTCGCTAAGAAGTACGGGCTGTACACGAAGATCACAGGGGGCCAGCGCGTCGACTTATTCGGTGCCCAATTGCACCAGTTGCCCAATATCTGGGAGGAATTGATCGCGGCCGGGTTCGAGAGCGGGCATGCCTACGGCAAGGCCCTGCGGACGATCAAGAGCTGCGTTGGCACCACGTGGTGCCGCTACGGCGTGCAGGATTCGGTCGGCTTCGCGGTGCGTGTCGAGGAACGCTACCGCGGCATTCGCGCCCCGCACAAGGTCAAGGGCGCCGTTTCCGGCTGCGTTCGCGAGTGCGCCGAGGCCCAGTCGAAGGACATCGGCCTGATCGCGACCGAGACCGGGTACAACCTCTACGTCTGCGGCAATGGCGGTGCCAAGCCTCGCCACGCGGACCTGCTAGCGGCTTCCTTGGACGAAGAGACCGCGTTGCGCTACATCGACCGCTTCTTCATGTATTACATCTCGACGGCCGACAAGCTCACGCGCACCGCGGTGTGGATCGAGCAGATGGAAGGGGGGATTGAGCGTTTGCGCGAGGTGATTGTCGGGGACAAACTCGGGATTTGCGAAGAACTCGAGCAGCGCATGCAGTTTCTCGTTGACAGCTACCGCTGCGAGTGGAGAGAAGTTGTCGAGGATCCCGAGCGCCGACGCCTATTCCGGCAGTTTGTCAACACCGACGAGACGGATGCGGGTATCGAGTTCGTCGACGTTCGCGGCCAAGCCCGTCCCGCGGACTGGCCTGCAGACGGCGTGATGCTCTCGGACATCAAGCTGCCCAACGGCACGACGCTGGACGAGGCCGCCAGCAAGGGCCCGTCCGGCCCGCGCAAGTTGCACTGGGTGCGAGTTGGCCGCGTGAGTGACTTCCCGCACAACGGCGGGGCCGCCGTCAAGTACGGTGACACCCAGATCGCCGTCTTCAACCTTGCTGACCGCAAGGAGTGGAGGGCGTGTCAGAACATGTGCCCGCACAAGCACGCGTTCGTGCTGTCGCGCGGAATCACCGGCAGCGCCGGGCTGATCCCCAAGGTGACCTGCCCGCTGCACAAAAAGCCGTTCTCTCTGGAGACAGGCGAATGCCTCTCCGGCGAACCGTACGCCCTCAAGGTCTTTCCCGTCCAAGTTGCCGGGGACGGGGTGTACTTGCTCCTGCCTCCCGCCAAACAGTTGGACGCGCTGCTCTCCACGCGGGCCAACATGGTGCAGTCGGGGGATTGCCAAGCAAATTTGGGTTGCACCGCTTGCGCCTGAGCCAGTCCAAGCGTCACACGGGCAGCGAGTCTTGGTCAGCCAGTGAGACCGAGTGAGGCGCAGCTAGCGAGCGCAAAGACTCCGGCCCGGATCGGGCGCTTGGTCAGAGGGGATTAGTGAGAAGGAACTGCCGGACGGGTGTCTTTCCGCGGGCGCATTGCTGCAGGCATCTTGCCACACGGTCTGGCACAACAAGATCGGGATGATTCTGGCGTACTGATACAGTCAACAGGCCTCGTGTTCAATGGGTGCGAGAATAAGATCTGAGATCAGCGCCGCATTGCGCGAGGGGCGGCGCTTGCGTTTTCTGGCATGCTCTTGCTGATCGCGGCATTTTCGCGTGAATTCGCGGGCCTTCGGCCAATGACCATGCAAGCCATGCCTGGCTTGCGCTGGGGAGCGACGCTGGATCTTGCGGGAGATCAGGCCGTTTTGGTCGCCAACGGCGCGGGTCGGGCTCGTGCGTCCGCAGCGGCTAGAGAGATCTTGTCCAAGGAATCGATTCGGGCAGTGATTTCGACTGGATTTGCCGGCGCCCTTGACCCTTCATACTTGGTCGGCGACGTGTTCATTGCCGATTCTGTCCGTGGCGAGGATGGGGAATTCACCAGCCGGTCCCCCGCTGGTTCATACGGAGAGGTGCGCCGCGGCGCGCTTCTCACAGTGGACCGGGTCGTGCGATCTGCGTCGGCCAAGCGCGAGCTTTGGCGGCGGGACGCCCAAGCGGTGGACATGGAGGCGGCGGCTGTCGCAGCGGTAGCCAGGGAGCACCGCCTGCCATTCTTCTGCATTCGGGTGATTAGCGATGTCGCAGCCGAGGAGCTTCCGGTGGACTTCGATCGCGCGCTCCGCGCCGACGGCTCGATTTCTCCTTGGAGTGTGCTGGTCCAAGCACTGCGTCGCCGTGACGGTTGCTCGCGTCTCGCGCGCCTACGCCGTAATGCGGCGGCCGCTGCGGAATCGCTAGGCGCGTTCCTCACACGGTGTGAGTTCCCTCGCCAAGCTGGGACATATGTCAGTTCCTGAAGCCATGACAGCCGCGGTCTATCGCGGCCGTCGGACGGTGGTTCCCGAGTCGGTAGCCGTGCCGGCGATTGGCCCTGGCGAACTGCTCGTCCGGGTCGAGGCTTGCGGCATTTGCCACACCGATCTGAAGAAAATCGAGTACGACTTGTTGCCTGGTCCGAGGATCTACGGTCACGAGACAGCGGGGGTCGTGGCTGAGGTCGGAGAGGGCGTTGACAGCTATGCGGTAGGAGATCGGGTCTGCTTCTTTCACCACATCCCGTGCTTTGAGTGCCACTATTGCCGCTTCCGCGACTATGCTCAGTGCTCGACATACAAACGGGTTGGCGTCACCGCGGGTTTCGAGCCAGCCGGTGGCGGTTTTGCGCAGTTCGTGAGAGTGATGGACTGGATCGTGCGTCGCGGCGTGGAGCGGATTCCCCCTCATGTCAGCTTCGAGCGTGCGACCTTTGTCGAACCGACCAACACCTGCCTGAAGGGTTTGGCCAAACTGGCCGCCGTTCCAGACGAGAGTGTGCTGGTGATGGGGCAGGGGCCCATCGGACTGCTCTTCACCGCGCTGTTGCGGCGGCAGGGTGTGCGCTCGATCTACACTACCGACAAGGTTGCTTCTCGCTTGGAGCTGTCTCGCCAGTTCGGTGCGGCTGAGGCTTGGGATGCTGGCGGCGAGGTTTTGGAGGGAGTGCGCAGCGTCACAAAGGATCGGGGCGCCGACGCCGTCATCGTAGCCGCGTCAGCACCGGGGATCGTTGAACAAGCCGTGTCGCTGTCGCGTCGCGGCGGCCGAGTGATGCTGTTTGCCCAAACCTCTCCGACGGAGCGGTTTGAATTGGACGGGAAGAGTGTTTGCGCCGACGACCGGGCCGTCTTTGGTTCTTATAGTGCTTGTGCTGACTTGCAGTCCGAGTCCGCCACCACGGTTTGGGACCCGGAGTTCCCGGTAGACGCGCTGGTCACACATCGGTTTCGACTAGACGAGTTCGAGTCCGGCATGCGGCTGGCGACCCGCCCTCAAGAGGGCGCCCTCAAGCTACTCGTAGCGCCACAGGAGTGAGATGGATCGGCGGCAAGAGATGCTGGCTGGCGTCCTCCATGGCAAGGAGGAGTTGCGCGTCGAGCGCATCGCCGTGCCGACCGCTGGCCCGGCCGACCTCTTGGTCCGCGTCCGGGCCGCGCTCACTTGCGGAACTGATCTGAAAGTCTACCGACGAGGGCATCACGCCCGAATGATAACCTTGCCGGCAGCGCTGGGGCACGAACTGGCTGGGGACGTTGTGGAAGTTGGCTCGGCAGTGCGCTCGTTCAAAGTCGGAGACCGCATCGTAGCGGCCAATTCCGCACCCTGCCACAAGTGCTTCTTTTGTCGCCAAGACGAGAAGAACCTGTGCGAGAACCTGCTCTTCAATAACGGCGCCTACGCCGAGTACATCCGAATCCCCGGCCCGATCGTAGATTGCAATACCTACATCGTCCCCCCTCATGTTGACTATCGCGACGCCGCGCTCTCCGAGCCTCTAGCGTGCGTGCTGAAGGGAATCGACGACACCGGGGTCAAACCCGGTGACACGGTCACCGTCATTGGCCTCGGCCCAATCGGCTTGATGTTCGTGAGAGTTGCAAAGATCGCCGGAGCCCGCGTCATCGCCATTGGCAGGCGCCAGATGCAGCTGGATCGGGCGGAGCATCTTGGGGCGGAGGTGCTGGTCGAATCGCGCCGTGGCGAAGATCCCACGGACGAGGTCCGGCGGCACACTCAAGGGGGCAGGGGATCGGACGTGGTGATCGAGGCGGTCGGCTCTCCACACGCTTGGCGGCAGGCAGTTTCAATGGTGCGCTCAGGTGGCAAGGTGAACTTCTTCGGTGGATGCCCGAAGCAGACTGTCGTCTGCCTGGATACCAGCAGGTTGCATTATTCCTCGATCACACTCAAGGCGACGTTCCATCACACGCCCGATCACATCCGCGAAGCGCTGGAATTGGTCAGTCGCGGCGATGTGCATTCGGGAGACTTCATCGCCGGCGAGGCCCCGCTGGCGGATTTGGTCAAGGTATTCCAGCAGTTGACGAGCCGCCGAGGACAGCTCAAGACGGCCATTCGGCCCGACACCGCGGAGCACTGAGCCGCTAGCGCTCAGCGAGCAATTCTCGCAAGGCCGCTTGCACCGTGGCAGTTGCGCTGTCTAACCGGTCCGCGACTTCGCCATAGTCGTCCACCCCGGCCGCCTCGGCAAACGAAGGTCGCAGGCGTTCGGGCACGGTGTCATCTCGCATGTCTTCGTCGAGCAGACCTTGCAAGGTCCGAATTCGCGTGAACAGTCTCCATGCGTCAGCTAGCCTTGCCGCTTGCTCGGCCGGAATCACACCGGCCTCTCCGAGCCTGGCCAGCAACTCGCCGGCGCTCGCCGCGAGTGGCACCGAGGGGTGCTCGGGAGCATGCATGAGCCGCAAATAGTGCGTCACGATGGCGAGTTCGGCGAGTGCGGCCGAGTGCTGGGCCGCCACCTGTGAGTGGCCGCTAGGAGAAGCGCCGTGCAGCTGCGCTAGCGCCGTAGCGGCCTGCATACGCAACGTTCTAGGGTCGCGCCGTAGTGCAAGAGCGGCGGCCATGCTATGCAAGACCCGCTCTTTACCGTCACCGATGCAACACACAAGTCGGGGCCAGCCCGGCACTGTGCCGCTCCAAGCGCCTGCGTTGAGTCCGGCTTGCAGGGCCTTGAAACCCGCGGCGCTCCCCTTGCCAGGGCAAGGGTAGATCTTCCTCCAGCCCGGTCTTCCGCGCAGCCCTCCCAGCACCAAGGACTCTAGTCGCCGGCCATAGTCCGATGCAGCTTCACCGTTCGTGTCGAGGGCCTGCTCGTCGGCCGTATCGTAAACAGTAATCTCCACTGCTGAGCCGAGGCTTAACCCCCGGCTGCCATAGTGGCCCGTTGCTAGGATCGCCACTCCGGTGCCTGCTGGAGGCAAGGACGCTGTTGATATCTCGTCGCTAGCATACTGGGCCAGCGCCTCGATTGTGCAATCGGCGATATCGGTGAAAAGGCCGGCGGCATCCAACGGATCGAGCGCGTGGAACAGAACGCGCGAGCCGACCCTGAAGCGGGCCGCTTGCGCCCAGTTGGAGATTCCCCGGACCCGGTCGTCGAAGTCCGTCGCACCTTTCAAAGCGGTGGCCAAGCTGGCTTGCAGTGCGCCGCGGTCGGGCGGGGATGAATCGGTTTCAGGGTCAAGCAGGCTCTCCAGCAGCGTCGGCGTTGCGGTCAGCAACTCACCGATAGCCGGTGCTGCCACCATGGTCTCGGCCACTGTTTCCAAGACGTGCAAGTTGGCTTGGAAAAGCGTGAGCATGCCGCGTGCGTCTGGAAACCTGTCGATTAAGGCGTCGAACCGACGCAGTGCCAGATCGGGATCCTCGGTTCCGCACTGAGCGATGACCAGCGATGGGATCAAGGACTGGAACAGTTCCATCGCCCGGCTGTCTCGCGCGATGGTGTGTCGCCCGGTGCGCCATCGCTCGACGATGGCAAATGCGGCCTTCGGATCACGGTAGCCCATGCGCGCGAGCCGAGTCGTGGTTTCCTCGCTGCTGCGACCGGACAGCGCCGAAGACGCGCTGGCCACAGTCATTTCGTGGGGCAATTCGAAAAACGACTCGTATTGGTCCTCTACGTCTCGTAGGTGACCGACCAAGGCCTCATGGAATGCTCGGCCATCGGCGTAGCCGAGAAACTTGGCCAACGTCTCGTACTCGGCCTCTTGCTTCGGCAGCGAGTGTGTTTGGCGGTCACCGACCATTTGGATGCGATGCTCGACCCG
>Ga0209021_1003225_pt1 | contig 13292 bp, 13 predicted proteins | sample PinacodermFT_FD_187299 | JGI IMG/M metagenome (GOLD analysis project Ga0209021, IMG submission 187299) | Host-associated microbial community of the marine sponge Aplysina aerophoba from Gulf of Piran - sponge pinacoderm, lysed by freeze-thaw... | ecosystem: Host-associated > Porifera > Sponge >... | reverse complement strand
CCCCCCAGCCGCAACGCAGTGGCGGCCCGCGTGCAAGACGGACGGACGATCACTCCGAGCGGCCCCTTGTGGCCCGTCGTCAGCGGCGTGCCGTGGTGCGTCCCGAGCCCTTTGATCAGGATCCCGATCTGAAGCTGGCCCGATCTGTGCCGAGCGCCTCTCGACCACCCCAGGGCAGGCCCCTCAACCGGAACCGGAGCACGGCAACCCCGTCCTCCCGCGCCACGGATTACACCGCCCCGGTTCACGAGCCCGAAACCAGGCCCGAGAACGAGCAAGACAACTCTGGTCGCTTTGACGACTAACCTCTGAAGCAAGTCCTGTCTCCGTAGCCTGGGTCATGTCACGGAGCTGCAGGGTCGGGGTAGACGAGGGCACGCTGCCACCAGTTGGCGTGTTGCCCTGGCCCGGGGACGAGCAAGGAGAACGTCCCCGGGACCTTCTTCCACCACACGGCCGCCGTCCAGGACCAGGACCCGATGACAGAAGGATGCGGCGATACCCAGGTCGTGGGTTACGAAAATTATCCCCAATCCGAGGCAACGCTGCAAATTGCGGAGCAACTCCAGCATGTCCTTCTGAGTGACGGCATCCAACATGGCCAGAGGTTCATCGCAGAGCAACACCGAGGGCTTGAGGATGAGGGCGCGGGCAATGGCCAGCCGCTGCTGCTGACCGCCACTGAGCTGGCGGGGCAGGCGATCCGGAAAATCCTCCGGCGGCGTCAAGGCTACAGCCGCAAGCGCCTCCAGAACCTTCCCCCTGCCACCGCTGCGGCTGGCCAGGCCATGAATCAACAGGGGATCCAACAGGGCCTCCTCCACTGTCATGGCAGGGTTAAGGCAAGCCAGGGGATCTTGAAACACCATCTGCAAACGCCGCCGTAATTCGCGGTGGCGCCGACCACCACGCCGTTGCAACACGGCTTGACCGTTCAAGACCACTTGGCCACCACGCAACGGCAACAGGCCCGCGAGGCCATGGCAAAGGGTGCTTTTTCCGCAGCCGGAGGCGCCAACGATCCCGACGGTTTCTCCCGCGTCCAGGGTCAGATCAATGCCGTCTACGGCCCGAAGCCACCGGGACCGCCAGGGCCACGGGCTGGGTAAGGCATGCCAACAGCGCAGACCCGTCACCTGAAGGAGGGGGCGTGTGGAGTCGTGGTCGGGACTGGATTGGCCTTCCTTGAGGCGCGCAGCGGCCACCAAGGCGCGGGTCAAGGGGGTTTGGGGTGTGGCCAACAACTGCTGGATGGGTCCGGTTTCCACAAGCTGCCCTTCCGACAGGACAGCCATCCGCAAACACCAGCTACCGGCAAGGGCCAGGTCATGGGTGATCAGCAACAGAGCCGCACCCTGCCGCTTGCACAGGTTGGATAGTGCGGTCATCACTTGAGAGGCCACCACCACGTCAAGGGAGGTGGTGGGCTCATCGGCGATCACCAGATCCGGCTCCAAGGCCATGGTGAGGGCAATGCCCAGCCGCTGCCGCATGCCGCCACTGAGTTGGTGGGGATACTGATTCAGGCATCGGCCGGGCATGTCCACCTGCTCCAGAAGATCACGGGCTTTTTGTCGATACCGACACCGTGACCAACGGGGCCGATGAGCAGCCAGCAGGTCCAGCAGGTGATCCCCAGTGGTGAGCAGTGGATTGAGCCGTGTCATGGGATCTTGAAACACCAGGCCCACGGCACCGCCGCGGAGTTGGCGAAGGTGGCGGGGGGATAAGAGGCGGGGATCCCTGCCCGCCACTTGCAACACACCGTCCCCGGTGCTGCCCTGGGGCAGCAAGCCCAGAACGGCCCTTGCCAAGGTGCTTTTGCCACAGCCGGACGGCCCCACCAGAGCCAGACGATCTCCCGGCTCCAACGCCAGAGACACGTTCCACAACGCTGGCCGACGTTGCTGCGGGTAGCGAACGGTCAGCTTGTCCAGCAGGAGAAGGGCCATCGGTTACACGGGAGTGGGGCGGTTCCGGACAGTCGTCTCCTGTGGCTGCCGGTACGGCCCCCCTCAGCGCACGTCCTGGCTGGCGTGAAGACAGGCTGGCAGGAAGAGGTAATAGGAGAGGGCAGAGGTACGCTGTCGGGACGAGACGTTCACCTGCCGGGCGCAGATGGACAGCTTGCCGGAGACCGAGAAGTCCACAGGCAAGGCCTCCATGATGCCCAGGGCGCTAATGGAGCCGTCGGAGGCGTCCTTGGTGATGGCAGACCGCAGGGCTTTGGATGGATCCGTGTTGGCTGAGCGTGGTCTATACCCACTTGTCATGAGGCCGAGGAATCGTTCCCCTGTACCGGAGCGCAAAAAGCGGTCGATGGACACCAGTTTTACCTGATAGGACTTCTGCAAGCCTGCCTTCAATTCAGCGGGTGTCCATCCGGAGTTGTCGATGAGTTGCTTCAGGTTGCGATCGGTTTGACCGGTCTTGACAAAGCGGGAAACGTCCTCCGCAGAAACCTTCTCGAAAGGATCGCCAGCCCAGGCTTCTCCCGGAACGTTCCATGCCGTCACCCCCAACAGGAGCAGGCAGGCCAATTTCACGTTTGCCATGGACCGAACAAGACGCCTGGGCCGGAACCGGCGACGAGGGACTGGAGCACCGGCTGGAGCGACCATGTTCACTGGGTTGGCTGAGCCAGTAGCCTAGCCGACACTTCTGCCCCCAGCTACCCCGCTTCGGGCTCAACCATGGTCCTGGCCGCACGGTTGCTGCTCATTCCCCTGCTCATGGCTGTGCTGGCCTTCTGCCTGGCGGGAGAATTGGCCCTGCTGCGCCTGCGACCCACGCAAGTTCGGGAACTCATTGCCGTCAATCCCTCTGCGGCCGCCACAGTGGAACGGCTGCAGCGCCGCCCGCTCCGCGCGCTGATCCTGACCCAATGCGGCAGTTGCTTTGCCTTGCTGGCGTTGGGTTGGCTGGCGCGGGCACTGCTCCCCAGCGACCTTCGGAACAGTGGTCTGGCGGTTGTTCTGCTGCTCGGCCTGACGTTGCTGGTTGCCCTGGGTGCGAGTCTGCTGCCCAAAGCCATGGTGCTGCACCAGCCGGAACGGGCTGCTCTGGCCCTCGGTCCCCAACTCCGGATGGTTATCACCCTCCTGGATGTTCCACTGCAGGTGCTGGAGCGTTGCAGCCTGAGCCTTCTCAAGCTGTTTCGGTTGCCCCGCAATTGGCACGACCTGGCTCCACCCCTGTCGGCGGGTGAGCTGGAAACCCTGATCGAAACCGACAACGTCACCGGCCTGCAACCGGATGAGCGCCTCATTCTCGAGGGGGCGTTTTCCCTGAGGGACACCCTGGTCCGGGAAGTCATGATTCCCCGTTCGCAGATGGTCACCTTGCCTGCTGACGTGACGTTCCGTCAGCTCACGGCTGCGGTGCAAAACACTCGCCATGCCCGCTTCCCCGTCCTTGGCCAGTCCCTTGACGACGTGAAAGGGCTGCTGGATCTCCGCAGCCTTGCTGGACCGTTGGGGCAAGGGAAGATCCATGGAGACACCCCCATGCAGCCCTACCTCACCCCGCTGGAGCGCATTGCGGAGACCGCGTCTTTGGCGGAGTTGCTGGCCGTGATTCGTGACGACACCCCCATGCTACTGGTGGTGGATTCTCACGGCGGCACGGAAGGTCTGGTCACCATTGCCGATCTGACCCGTGAAATCGTCGGGGAGGAAGAGGACGTCGCCAACGGTGAACCCGTTGCCGTGAGAAACCTGGCCCCAGGCCATTGGTGCGTGGCAGCCGATCTGGAAATCGACGAGCTCAACCGCCAGCTCAACGTCTCTCTGCCCCAGTCGGAGAAACACCACACCTTGGCGGGATTCCTTCTGGAGCAATTTCAACGCATCCCCGCTGTCGGCGAAAGCCTCCACTGGCATGAACTGCACTTTGTGGTTCAACGCCTCAAGGGTCCGCGCATTACCCACGTGGAACTGCGCATGCCCCCCGACAATCCGGGCCAGTCCGGCCAGGGTGTTCGATCCGATGTTTATGGTGGCACATAATGGACACAACCGAGGGAGCCGAACTCCGGCTATGCCTCACATTGTTCCTACGTCCGCCATGAAGCCCGTCAGAGTTGGCGTGATCGGTATCGGTAACATGGGCTGGCACCATGCCCGGGTTCTGAGCCTGTTGCGGGATGCGGATCTGGTGGCGGTAGCGGATACGGATCCCCAACGGTTGGCCATGGCAACAGACCAGTTTAGCTGCCAGGTGGTTCACGACTACCAGGAGTTGCTTCACCAGGTGGAGGCGGTTTGCATTGCCGTACCCACGCTGCTCCACCACCAGGTGGGCATGGATTGTCTCCGAGCTCGACTCCATGTCTTGATGGAGAAGCCCATCGCCGCTACCCAGGAGGAAGCCCGCGACCTGAATGCAGCGGCGGAAGAGAATCGCCAACTCCTGCACGTGGGTCACATCGAACGCTTTAACCCGGCCTTTCGGCAACTGGTCAAGGTGGTGGCCAAGGAGGAAGTGGTGGTGCTGGAGGGTCGTCGCCATAGCCCCCATCGAGACCGCGCCAACGACGTATCCGTGGTGTTGGATTTGATGATCCACGACATTGATCTGGTGTTGGAGCTGGCCGGTGCCGAGGTGGTGCGCCTGGCCGCCGCCGGTGGGCGCAGCGGCACGGGTCCCATCGACTACGTCAACGCCACTCTGGGTTTTAGCAACGGAGTGGTGGCCAGCCTGACGGCCAGCAAGATGGCCCATCACAAAATTCGTAGTCTCAGTGCCCACTGCCGTCGTGCCTTGGTGGAGACGGATTTTCTCAATCACACTCTCTGCATCCACCGCCGCGCCCACCAGTGGTATTCCGCTGACCACGGGGAACTGATTTACCGCAACGACGGCTTTGTCGAGGAGGTGTCCACCACTTCCATCGAACCCCTGTATGCGGAGTTGGAGAACTTTCTCCGCTGTGTGCGTGGCCTGGAGGCTTGCGCGGTAGACGGTCGGCAGGCCTCCCGCGCCCTTCAACTGGCCCATTGGATCGAGCGCAGTGTGGACAATCCCGCCATGCGCCTGGATCACCCCATCTGATGGTGCTCGGCGAATGCCCGAAGGCGGAGGTGCTGGGTCTCCCTGTCCACCTGACCCCCCGTCTTCTCGACGCAGCGGAAGCGTTGGTTCGCTCTGGCGGCCATGGGGTGACCCTCAATGCCGAGATGGCCATGGCCGCCCGCAACCATGCCCCACTCCGCAGGGTGATTCAAGGGGCCGAGTTGGTGATTCCTGATGGTGCAGGGGTGGTTTGGGCGTTGCGGCTCCAGGGCCATCGCCTCCGTCGCCAACCCGGCATTGAGCTGGCGGAGACGCTGCTGGGCCACGCTTCTGCCCTCGGGTGGCGGGTGGCCTGGGTGGGGGCCCGGGACGACCGTCTTCAAGCCGCGGCCCGGTTCTGGAAGCGGCGCCACCCGCAACTTCGCTTGCAACACCTCATCCACGGCTACCAACCCTCGGAACGCTGGCCCATGGTGGAAGCGGATCTACGGCGGCAGCAGCCGGAGCTGGTGTTTGTGGGCCTTGGGGCGCCGCGCCAGGAGTTATGGATCGATAAGGTACGACCCCGTGGTCACGGCTTCTGGCTCGGGGTCGGCGGCAGCTTCGACGTGTGGAGCGGTTCCGTACGGCGCGCACCCACCTTCATGCGGGTCCTCCAGTTGGAATGGTTCTATCGCCTGCTCCAGGAGCCGGGGCGCTGGCCCCGTATCTTGCAGTTACCTGCCTTTGCCAGCCACGTGCTGATGGAGTTGGCCGGGGCTTCCCTCAGCGGAAGCCGACGGAGGCTTGCCAGACAAAGGCCAGCAGCAGGAAGAACAGGGGAATCAGCGGCAGGATGTCCACCAGTGGAGCGAAAGGCTGATAAGCCTCCGGCAGTTGGGCCAGGATAAGGGCGGGCTGGACCATGGCGTTCGGATTCCGGGATGAGCGGCGTAGCCTGAAAGCTACCACGTGTTGGCAGCCGGCGAGTCTGAATCCCAGGGGGTGAAACGCTCTGCAAACGTTCCCTCGACAATGGCCCGGCCCATGGCGTTGCAGAAGCGTTGCAGGTGGGTGAGGTTATGGAGGCTCAACAGGCTTGCGGCCAGCAGCTCCCGGCTGTGGATCAGATGGTGGAGGTAGGCGCGGGAGTGGTGGCGGCAGGTCCAGCAGGGGCAACTGGCATCCAGAGGGCGGTGATCGCTGCGGAAACAGGCGCGTTTCAACGACCAGGCATCGCCTTGCACCAGGGCAGTGCCGTGGCGCCCCAGGCGTGTGGGCAGAACGCAGTCGAACAGATCCACCCCCTGGGCCACAGCCTGGGCCATCTCCGCCAGAGAACCCACCCCCATGAGATAGCGGGGTTTGCACTCGGGTAGCAGGGGCGCCGCCAGTTTGACTACATGGTGGATGTCTGCCGTAGATTCCCCCACGCTGACCCCGCCAATGGCGAAGCCGGGCAGGTCATGGCTGCAGACGGTGGCCGCCGACCAACGGCGCAACTCTCCATGTCGTCCCCCCTGAACAATGCCGAACAAGGCTTGATCCCGGTTGTTGTGGGCAGCGATGCAACGCTCCAGCCAGCGGTGGGTGCGCTCCGTAGCGGCCTCCACCTCCTGGCGACCGGCCTGCGCTGGAGGACAGTGATCGAAGGCCATGATCACGTCCGCCCCGAGACGGTTCTGGATGGCCATGCTGCGCTCCGGCGTCATCCGGATGGTGCGGCCATCTCGAGGCGAGCGAAAGGTGACGCCATGGTCATCCACCCGGTTGCAACCTGCAAGGCTGAACACCTGATAGCCGCCCGAGTCCGTCAGGATCGGTCCGTCCCAGGCCATAAAACGGTGCAGACCTCCTGCAGCGGCAACGCAGTCTTCACCCGGTTGCAGGTGGAGGTGGTAGGCGTTGGCCAAAACCATCTGCGCCTGGGTCCGGCTCAACTGTTCCGTGGTCAGACCCTTCACGGTGGCGCTGGTGCCTACCGGCATGAAGCGGGGCGTGTCCACCGGGCCGTGGGATGTCTGCAGGTGTCCCAGGCGTGCGTGGGTCACGGGGCATCGGTGGCGAATCGCAAAACGAAAACCCATGGACCGCACCCTAGGCTGGCGTGGAGAGCCGGCTCTGGTCTGGCCACGTCAGCCTGTGCCTGATCCGTCTCCCGGCCACTGGTGGAACGACCTGGCGGGCAGTTGGATGTTTTATTCCCGCCTGCCCACCCTGCCGCTGGTGCGGCCACGCTTTGGTCGCATTGCCCGCTTCGCCCCGTTGGTGGGTGGGGCCATTGCTCTGATCCAGGGCCTGCTCTGGCAGTTGGTGGAACCGTTACACCTCCCGATTGCCAGCGGCGTCACCCTGCTGATGGTGGCGGAGATGGGCCTCACGGGCGGGTTGCACCTGGATGGCGTCATGGATACGGCCGATGGCCTTGGCGCTGGCCCCGCACAGCGCAAAGCCATGACCGACAGTCGGGTCGGGGCCATGGGGGTGACGTCGGTAGCGGCGTTGTTGTTGTTGCGGTTCGGGGGATGGCTCTGGCTGGCGGAAGCCGATGGGCCCATGGTGGCCGTCCTGTTGAGCGTGGCGGTGTGGGCGCGCACGGCGCCTCTGCTGGCTCTGGCCTGGTGGCCTCCCTTGCGTCCGGAGGGTAGTGGCGCCCGTCATGCTGCTCAGCAACAGGTTCTGGCCCGGGAGCTCCTGCCTGCCGTTCTGCTCCTGGCGTGTCTCAGCCTTTGCTTTGGTCTCTGGATCCTCCTGGGAAGTATGTCGAGCATCGTGGTGGCATTGCTCCTGGGCCGTCTGCTGGGGGGCCAGAGCGGTGACAGCCTGGGAGCGACGCTGGAGTGGAGCGCCACCGCCTGCATCTGGCTCTACGGCTTGGTTTGGGTTGCCCCTGTCGGGGTGGTCTGAGGGGAAGTCGGCAGGGTGAGGAGGAAGCCGTTGCCTTCGGGTGTGGCCTCGGAACACAACAGTTGCGGTTGGGTGACGAGTGTCAAGTCACCGCCCAGGCTGAGGGCCAGTTGGCGGCCCAGGCTGAGGCCATAGCCCGTACCCTGGTGGCCGGCGCCGGTGGTGCCCCGCTGGCCCTGGTGGAAAATCCGCTCCCGTTCCAGTTCGGGAATGGGGGGGCCACCGTCCCACAACAGCAACTGCACCGTTCTGGTGCTGGTGGACCAGCACAACCCGATGGGCGCCTGTGACGGGGCATAGCGGAGGGCGTTTTCAATGAGGTTGGCAAGGATTTCCGCCACGGCGTCCACGTCCCCTCTCCACCGGGGCAAGTCCCGGGGTTGATGCCACGGATGTCCCGAGGCTTCACAGCTTGACCGGGCGCGGCGTAGCAGAGGGGGGAGACGCTCTTGCAGTTGACCGTCCACCTGGCTGGAGCGGAAGGGCGGCAGCAGACGAGGCTGCTCCAACTCCGTGCTCAGGCGCTGACGGGGCAATTGTTCCAGCGCCTTGAGGTAGCGCTCCAACTGCTGGCCCTCGTCCAGAAGACTGGTGGCCAACCGGTGCTGTTCGGAATCCTGATCCAACCGTCGGCGTAACAGTTGGGCAATGGTGCGCAGAGCTGCTAGCGGATTCCGCATCTGGTGGATCAGGGCCGCCAGTTGGTGTTCCTGTTCGGCCTGTTGTTTCCGGAGGTGTTCCAGGTCCAGCAGCGTGTTTTCACAGCGCAGATCCAAGGTCCGGGCGGTGGCCAGGGCGGTGGCCAGGTGGCCGAGTTGTTGGGAGAAGGAGTCCGGCCAGGACAAGGCCGCGGTTTCCACCAACAGCGCCCCCAGCAGGTGGTGACCGTTGCGCAACGGCAACCAGCGCCGCCCCTGTTCCGGAACCTGCAGAGCGGGGTCGCCCAGGGATTCCGGCAGGCGTTGGAGACCGGCAGGCCAGCAGGCCACGGCCTCCAGGCGCAGCAGGCCCGAGGCATCGCTGAGGGCCATGTACACGGCCAGGCAGCGCAACTCACCGCCACTGGCGAAGGATTCCAGCAAATGTTGGGCCAGGGACCGGTAATCCGCAGAAACGCCAAGAGCCACCAGGAGTTGCGCAGAGAGTTTCCATGCAGACTAGGAAAAACCGGTCCCGTGTCGCTGTCCCCCTCGGGTTACACCTGATCCCCAACGATGCAGCGTTGAGCGCTTGCTGAAATCACGAAAACGGCTTAGTGTACTTACCGTTGTTCATGGGCAAAGGAATCTTCAAGTTCCGGCCATTTTTCTATGTCAAAAAAAAGAAAGCGGGTCAGCCGCCGCCGCCTGGCTGGCCAACGGGTTCTCTCCTATGTGCCTTCCTTCCACCTGGATACGGGGGATCTGAAGCCTGTTACAGCAGCGCGCCATTACATTGCCAAGCAAGACCTGAAGCCGCCGGCACTGATCAACGTGCGCCGCAACGAGCATACAACAGATCGTTTCTTCCTGGCTGAGAAAGGGGTGTTCAGCGCCCATTACGCCGCGGAAAATCATTTTCTTTTTCCTTCCCTGAAAACAATTGTAGACAGCGTTGGGGAAGACACCATTTATGCCGGTCTCGAGAACATCTCCGATGACTGGGATGAAATGGAAGACTATGGCTATGCCTTTGTCTAGGAACGGTCCACACCGCCGACACCACAGCACCGCAACCGTTCCTTCCTTGCCCTACGCCGTCTCCCGGGACACCCCGGACGTGGGCATGAAGCACCGCTCAAGAAACCGACGAATGGGCGCAAGGGCTTCGGATGGAACGGTGTGCCCACCTCCGAAGCTTCGTAGCGCCACGTCACACCCCTGCGCCTCCAGCAACGCCTGTAGACGAAGACCGGCCTCCAGGGGAACCACGGGATCGCTTCGGCCATGGATCAGCAGAACGGGCGCCTGAATGCCCTGTAACGGGTGATGGCCATGGGGATACCCACTACAAGCCACCACCCCCGCCAGGGGCTTATGGACAGCAGCTTCCAACGCCATGGCAGCCCCCTGGGAAAACCCCAGCAAGGCAGTCCGTGGCCATGGGTGCTCTTGCCGCAGGCGAACCAGACGACGGTCGATGGCGGCCAGAGCGTTGGGCACACCAGGCCAGCCCTGCTCTTGTGCCTCCTGGGTCAAGGGATACCACTGCCGCCCACCCGGCACGTGGGGGTGAGGCTCCGGAGCCTCCAGGGCCACCACGTCCCCCAGACCGTCCATGAGATGCACGCCAAGGGGCAGAAGGTCCCGGCCGTTGGCGCCCCAACCGTGAAGCAGCACCAGCCGACCAGGTCCGGGTTTTCCCTGCCGCAACATCTGCTCAGCCAAAGCACGCTGGGTTGTTCCAGTGCTTCTCTAGCATGTTCTCTGTCCGGATGTGCCCATGGCTCCCACTGCACTGCTCAGCGTCTCCGATAAGACCGGCCTGGTGCATTTGGCCACAGCGTTACAGCAGCGCCATGGTTTCCAGTTGATCTGCAGTGGGGGAACGGGCCGGCTCTTGCAGGAGGAGGCGGGCTTGACCGTCACCACCGTGGCAGATCACACCGGTGCTCCCGAGTTGCTCAACGGTCGCGTCAAAACGCTGCATCCACGCATCCACGGCGGCATCCTGGCGGACCGCCACAAGCCGGAGCACCTGGAGGATCTGCAACGCCAGGGCATTCCTCCCATCGACCTGGTGGTGGTCAACCTCTACCCCTTCGAAGCCACGGTGGCAGACTCCGCAGTGACTTGGGACCAAGCCGTTGAGGTAATCGATATTGGCGGCCCGGCCATGCTCAGGGCTGCCGCCAAAAACCATGCCCATGTCAGTGTGCTGACAGCGCCCGGCCAATATGAACCCTTCCTCGAGGCCCTGGCCGCTGGTGGCGTGGATCTTCAGCAGCGACGCCGTTTGGCCTTGGCCGCCTTTCGTCACTCTGCTCACTATGACGCTGCCGTCAGCCAGTGGTTTGGCGCCCGACTGGAGGATCCGGCATTGCAGTTGACGTTGCCACGGCGTCAGCGCCTGCGCTATGGGGAAAACCCTCATCAGCCTGCTCTCTGGTATGGGGAATCCCAGGTTGGTTGGGGCGCTGCTCGGCAGCTTCAGGGCAAAAAACTGAGCTTTAACAACTTGCTGGACCTGGACGCTGCCCTCACCAGTGTGCAGGACTTTCCACCGGAGCAGGCCGCTGCTGTGGTGGTGAAGCACACCAATCCCTGTGGTGTGGCCACCGGAACCGATCTGGCCACGGCGTTGCAGCGGGCCTTGGCGGCGGATGCGGTGTCTGCCTTTGGCAGCGTTGTGGCTGTAAACCAACCCCTGGACGTTGCTGCCGCAGCTCGGTTGGCTTCTGTTTTTGTGGAGTGTGCAGTGGCCCCTGAAGTCACAGCCGAGGCGCTGGAGTGTCTGGCCCGGAAGCTCGATCTGCGGCTTCTCACCATGGACCGGGCGGCAGTGGCCGGTGCATCCGGGCAACAATTGCGCACCATCCTCGGGGGCGTTCTGGTACAGCAGCGGGACCACGAACCTGTGGATCGTTGCGGTTGGCAGGTGGTCGGCACAGCACAGCCCGATGCCGCGCTCCTGGCGGAACTGGACTTTGCCTGGCGCGTGGTGCGTCATGTGCGCTCCAACGCCATTGTGGTGTCCAGGGATCAGCAGACGCTTGGCATCGGTGCAGGTCAGATGAATCGCGTTGGTGCAGCGAAGCTGGCCCTGGAGGCCGCCGGAGAGCGGGCCCACGGCGCCGTTCTGGCCAGTGACGGCTTTTTCCCCTTCTCCGATACGGTGCATCTGGCGGCCGGTGCCGGCATCCGCGCCCTGATCCAGCCCGGTGGCAGCAAGCGGGACGAGGAATCTATTGCGGCCTGCAATGCCCATGGTCTGGTAATGATCTGCACGGGTCGCCGCCATTTTCTCCACTAGCGTTGGTCGTGCCTTAAGGCACATGTGAAGCGGTAAGTTCCTAACTTGAACCAGCAGACCATGCCCCCTGACGTCGCCATGCCGGAGACCATTGGCTTCAGCCTCAACTTTGTCCACCCCTTGATGATGTGGACACTTCTGGCCTTGAGTAGCTATGCCCTGTTCCTGGGAATCCGGAGCAAGGCACTGCGTACCACGAAGGATGCCGAACTGCGTAAACAACTGGCCAGGAGCAAAGTTGGCCAGCGACATTTCCTCATGGGATCCCTTGTTCTGGCGTTGATGGTGCTGGGCACCTTCGTCGGCATGGGGGTGACCTATCTGAACAACGGCAAACTGTTCGTGGGTCCCCATCTGCTGACGGGCGCCGCCATGGCCTGCATGATTGCCCTGGCCGCAGCCCTCGCACCCCTGATGCAGCGGGGCAATACGGTGGCGAGAAAAGCCCATGTGGGGCTGAACATGGGCGTCATGACGCTCTTCCTCTGGCAAGCCCTGACAGGAATGGAGATCGTCAACCGGATTTGGGTGAATCGCTGACGCTTCGGAGCGTTGAAGCTCTTCAATACTTTGAAACCATGAGTATGAACAAGACTCGTCACCGCGGTTTCGGGTCTTCCCAATCTTTTTAACCGGCAAGATTACGGAGGAGGCCAAACCCTGGATGCAACGTGTTGGCGCCTTCTTCCTCTGGGGCCAGGGGGAGCGCTATTCTTCCGGTGCTCGACACAACTGCAGGTGTGCTGTGGCCGGATGGCCAGAACCTGCGGGAGAAGCTCTGACGGCGCTTTCCGGTGGCCAATGATCCACGGGTTGGACGTTGTCTCGTGCGGGATATTGATTCCATCGATAACGATGCTGGCATCCATAATGAACGGTCTCTTTCTTGAACCTCAGTCCTTGACCCGCTAGATAGCCATTGATGGTCTCCAACAACTTGACGCCCAATCCGTGACGCTCCAGCAGATGGCGGAAATTGAGAATAGTGATCTCGTCCGGTACCTTCCCCGTTGAAATACCGGTACAGCGTCGTACGCTCTCATCCTCATATAACAGGTCCTCAGTTGCTGGATTACCGAGGTTATGGAAGGGCATCACGAAAAACCGGACAACCTTCCCCACGGGATATTGGCTCATCATGAAAACGTCAATCATGCCAATTTCCAATAATCCTGGAGAAGTTCTTATACCAATGATACTGGTCAGGCCTGTGACAGTGTTCGCGGACGCCTTTGTCAGCAGGCTGGGTGAGAGCGCAGCAAAATCCATTGCAGACTGTAGACAGAGGCGGTTGGGAGAGTTTCCGGATCTTCTGCAGTTACTTCCGGCTTTGTGGGGCAGCGGCATCTCTTACCGCCCGGACTTCCAGCCGTTTCCACATGGTGCTGCCCAATTGTCGCTTCAACTCCACTTGGCGGAACCGGTGCAGCACGGTGAAGAAA
>Ga0209021_1003220_pt1 | contig 13311 bp, 11 predicted proteins | sample PinacodermFT_FD_187299 | JGI IMG/M metagenome (GOLD analysis project Ga0209021, IMG submission 187299) | Host-associated microbial community of the marine sponge Aplysina aerophoba from Gulf of Piran - sponge pinacoderm, lysed by freeze-thaw... | ecosystem: Host-associated > Porifera > Sponge >... | reverse complement strand
GTTCGTGCAGATCGGGATCGTCTATCTGAACATGGGCGACTTCCCGGCGGCCGCCGAACAGTTCGAGATGGCGATCGAGGTGGAACCGGAGAGCGCCGCTGCCGCGCAGGCACAGGCGATGCTGGACGCCCTTCCGAAGCCGGAATAGAGCAGGGCGCCGCTCCCCGGTTCTCCCGGGTGGAGCCAGGCGGAATGGATCGCCGGGCGAGCCCCCACCGGGAGAGTTGGGTCGCCTGGGTTTCGCTACCGGCGGTTTCTGACTGGAGGGGTGGCCGAGCGGCTTAAGGCGGTGGTCTTGAAAACCACTGACCCGACAGGGTCCGGGGGTTCGAATCCCTCCCCCTCCGCCGCCGGGGCCGGGAGCTATGGCCGAAAGTGGGTGACGGCATGATCAGGCGGCGGCGCAGGTTTGTGTTTCGTCGGCTTTGATGCCGTCGGTGAACGGGACGCCCTCGATGACCCGGGGCAGTTTCTCGTAGCCGTTGAGACGGCTCCAGGTCTTACTGGCGGCGATGACCAGCTTGAAGACCATCGCCAGCGCCGTCTTGTGCGAGAGACATCCCTCGCTGCGAACGGTGCGATGCCGGACGGTGGCGAAGACGCTCTCGATGGGGTTGGTGGTCCGGATGTGCTGCCAGTGCTCGGCCGGGAAGTCATAGAACGCCAGCAGCGCTTTCCGGTCCTTCGTCAGGCAGGTGGCCGCCTTCGAGTACTTGGCCTGGTATTTGGCCGCGAATGTGTCCAACGCCGCCTCCGCTTCCTTCCGGTTCGCCGCCATCCAGATCTGATGGAGGTCCTGCTTCGCGTTCCGCTGCCGGGACCTGGGCAACGCGTTGAGGACGTTCGCGGTCTTGTGGACCCAGCAGCCCTGGCGGCGGGTCTTCGGGAAGACCTCGTCCAGCGCCTTCCAGAAGCCGAGCGCCCCGTCCCCGGTGGCCAGCTCCGGAGGAACCGCGAGGCCACGCCCCTTCAGGTCCAGGAGCAGCTTCCGCCAATTCTGGGCGCTCTCCCGGAACCCGTCTGGAACCCCAGCAGTTCCTTCTTGCCCTCGGCCGTCGCCCCGATGAGAACCAAAACGCACTGCTTCTCGTCTTCCAGCCGCCTCTGGAGGTAGATCCCGTCCGCCCAGACGTAGACGTACCGCCGACCCGAGAGATCCCGGCGCCGCCAGCGCTCGTGCTCCGCCTCCCACTCCGCCTTCAAACGACCGATCACTCCCGGTGTCAGCGCCGACGCCCCGGGCCCCACCAGCTCCGACAGCGCCTCCCCGAAGTCCCCGCTCGATACCCCCAGCCAATACAGCGTCGCCAGTGCCGCATCCAGCGAACGCGTCCGCCGCGCGAACCGAGGCAGGGTCCGCGACGAAAACCGGATCCGGTCCTCCCCCGCTGCTCCCGCGGTCCCGAACCTTCGGACGCCGCACCTCGACCGGCCCGATCCCCGTCAGAATCGCCGCGCCGGACCATGCCCATGGCGCACCAGACGCCGATGACCGCATTCCTTCCGCTCATCCGTATAGGCCGCCAGCTCCGCAGCCACCTCCGCCTCGCGCGCATGCCGCAGAAGTCTCCGGGCTCCCACCCGCAAGACCTCCGCCAGCGGATCCTCAACTCCCTCTGGTGAGGGAAGGTAGACAACGGTACTCTCCGTCATGGCGTATCACTCCTCCTGGGAGATGTGGAAGTTGAGCAACCCGCACGATACGCCACCCCCTTCTCCGCTGTCACCCACTTTCGGCCATAGCTCTCAGGGGAGTGGAGGGGGCTTACTTCCGAAGCGATCTGTTCGCACGACGCCGCGTGCTTATGGACCAGTGGTCAACGTTCCTGACGGCGACCCAAGGCAAGGTGGTCCGACTCTATGGATGAGCAGAGGTAGGCGGCACCGGACACAGTAAAGCGAAGACGTTTCCGAGCAAGGGAGGATTGTGCGGGATGTGTTGGGATGCTCAACCGTAGAATGGTTGGCCTAGGAGTCTGTCCCGTAGAAAAAATAGGAGGACAAAAGTTCCACCCAGATGCGGAAAAACTCACCATGAAGGCAATAGTCAACCACTGAGAGGTTCGTTTGCGGGTGAACACGACGGTGTTTTTCCACCATGACGTTCGGAAATCGTCCTACGGGACAGGCTCCTAGAATGAGCTTCAGGAGTGGAGGGCCAGTTCTCGCCTTGGGGCTCTTGGCGAGTTGTGGGGGCGACGGGGACGCTCCTGTGTCCACAACCCCGGACGCTCCCGTGCCAGCAACCCCCGCTCCTCCGCCACCGCCCCAGTTGGAACCACCGACCCGGATATGGGCTGTCGAGGTGGGCGAGACCTTCATCGTGTGGGAGTGGAACGCCGTCAACTTCGCGACCGGTTACGAGGTGTCCACCTTCCCCTTCTACGAAGACCCGGGCCCCGGCAAGCGTGGCGAAGCAGTCTTTAGCGAGACGACATCAGTCCGGGTGGAAGGACTGCCCCCGGACACTGGTATGGCCGTGATCGTCAGAGCCGTTGCCGAGACTGCCACCGGGCGTGTGGAAGGGCCGTGGTCGAACCAGTCCGCGCTGCTGGCGCACCGGCGCGCTCACGCCGTCTATACGCTGCGGGCCGAGGTGTTGATCTGTTCCGATGAGCGGGAGCGGGCGGGGAATTTCAGCCGCTTGTTGGTGCATGAGTGGGACGGCACGCCGTTCCGGGTGGATATGGTGGACACCTTCCCGGATGAGGCGATGCCGCGCATCGCGGAGCGTCTGCTGGAGCCCGTGGAGGACTTGGCGGACCGGATCGAGGACCAGCTCGGTTACCGGATTCTGGAGGGAGGTGAGGTCCTTCCGCCGCCCCCAGGGTGGCCTCCCACCGAACGGCAGCTCTCCGAGTGGCGGTGCCCGCCGCGTGAGCCGGGGCAGATTCAAGGGCTCTACGTGGATCGCTCGGTAGGTGGTACCGACGGGTCAGCATGGCTACCGTGCGTGGCATTCCGGTATCACCCGGCGGCGGTGACCAACGGGGGGCTGGTGAACCCCGGTGCGAGGACCGGCTACGACGCTTTCGTGGACGGCGTGACTTTCCATGAGATTTTCCACGTACTCGGTTTCACACACCCGGAGGATGTCGAGATGCTGTCCCGAGGTATCGGTGTTCCGATGAGCTATCCGCTGCGCTGGACGCTGTATCCTGACGCCGATTCCGTGTTCCGGCAGGACATTGATGCTCTGGGGTGCGTGTTCCCACACCCCGATTTCCCGCGTGAGTGACCCTGGGTTGCCTGTCAAGGCGCAGCGGTCGAGATGGGGCCCGTGGCGATGACGCGGCCTTGTCGCCGCGCACCAGCGCATGCCCGCTCTTTGTCGCCGCTGCCAGCTGCGGCGGCGCATCAGGTCCAGCGCCCGCGCAACGTCGCGGCGAGCGTTCTGTAGTCCTAGTGCGGTGTCCCGCAAATCCTACGGCATTCGACCGGCGATGCATCCCGGCTGAAGACCCACCACGAGTGAGCCGGCGGTCGTGGCGTGGCGCTGTCGGACTCCGAAGGGAAGACGAGGGACTCCAAGCAGAAAGGGAACGGCCACAGCGGCGGGCAACCCCTGCCGCGCGCAATGCGCGCCCCCGATCCGCGTCATCCTGTCACTCGATGAAGGGACCGACCACGCAGCTTCCTATGAAAAGAACCCAGAACAAGCCGACCGCGAGGCTCATGAGGGCCGCAAAAGCCGTGAAGCCATGGCCTGCCGTCTTGCGAATCACCGACCAGGCCCGATCCCACCGTTCTCTCCGAGCAAGGTGAACTGCTGGCTCAACATCGGAGGCTTTTTCGCCCCGGTTGGCGGGTCTGGTCGGACGATGTGCCTGTAGTCGTTCCAGAACACAGAGAAGCCCAATCACAGCCGCGAGTAGGCAGCCTGAGGCTACGAGATCGAGCACGGCCGATGAACTGTGCTCTAGTCCCGGTGTCCCTCCACCCCCAGAGCCGAGCATCACACCCAAGATGTTTCCCTCATTCGTCGCGTCGATCTGCCGCAGCAAGAGCAGCACGTTCCGTGTGAGCGGGTACGCCATGGCGACCGCAGCCAGGCCGAGCGAACCGCGACCGATGCGCCACCAGTTGATGTTCACGCGACCCTCTAGCTCTGGCGGGGGAGGAATCGACATCTAGGGGGCGGGGATGCCGCGCCCCCGGTCTTGAGCCCAGATTTTCCTGAGAATCACTACCCGCATGGCGCTTATACCAGCGGGTCAGACATAGCGCAACGTTGACGAGTCATCCCCTTGACCGCATCGCTTCAGAAACGTCGGGGATCTCCTCAACCGCTTTCTTCAACCAGTGCGGTTCCTCGCCGGTGGCGTCCCCAACGCGCAGTGTCGGCGCCAGATACAGGGCCCACTCCGGATGGCTCGCCTCGAGACTGACGCGGTCGAGACCCAGGTGGCCGACCGTTTCCTGGATGAACCGGCGCTCGTTGGGGTGGACCGTGCCGTCTGCCTCGGCTATCTCCACAAGGATTCGCATCAACAGGGCCGCATCGTCGGGGCCGAGCCCGGCGCTCGCGAGTTCGGCGGTCGCGTTTCGCACGGTGCCCGAGGGGTCGGCGGCGAACTCCGCTCCGACTTCCGACAGCGCCGGGTCCACCGCTTCGGCCGAATGGCCCAGTTGAATGGCGATCGAGCGGACGCAGTCCACTTCGGCGTCGGCGATCTCGCCGTCACAGGCCATGCAGCCGAAGGCAATCACAAGGTACTGGTTGAGGAATTCGTATGCGCTCAATTCGATGCCCCTTTCGAGGGCTTTCCGAACCCGATGCGGCGAGGGGGCGTCCCGTCGTCTCGCTCGCCGCTCCGGTCAAACCCGTCGTGCATCCGTTGGTAACGGGCGATCTGCTCACGGCTCAGCGAAGGAGGATTGCGTCGGATCGCATCCATCAGGTTCTTCTCCGAGATTCCGCGAGCATCCTCGGCGAGGGCGATCCGCGCCGCTTCATCCACCAGGAACCGGATGTCGCTGGCGATCCGCCCCTCGGTCCGGTCGGCCAGCCGGCCCAGATCAACTTTGCCGTCGAGCGGCCGTTCTTGCAGGTGGAGACCGAACATCGATTCCCGCGCTTCCCGATCCGGAGGACCGACGTAGAAGGTCTTGTCGAGGCGACCGGTCCGAAGCACCGCCGGGTCCAGCCGATCCGGTTGGTTGGTGGCGGCGATCACGAACACTCCGTCATCCGCGGCCCGGTTCAACTGCGTCAACCACTCGTTAACTGTCGCAGCGCGGTGGGAATCGAGTTCCGCCGCTCGCGTCGGAACCAGGGCATCCACCTCGTCCACGAACAGCACGCACGGCGCCTGCTTCCGAGCCCGCTTGAACAACTCCGCAATCCTGAGTTGCGAGCCGAAGATGTAGGTGCTGCCAACGTCGGAGGGACGAATCGCCTCGAAGCCGAACCCGATCTCCTGCCCGAGACACTCGGCGAAGAAGGTCTTGCCGCAGCCCGGTGGGCCGAAGAGAAGGATCCCATTCGGGATTCCGACGCCGAATTGACGGTACCGCTCCGGGGTGCGGAGCGGCTTCACAACATCGGCGACGAGCGTGTCCTTGAGTCCTTTCATCCCGGCGATCCGATCCAGACCGCGAGGCCCTGAACTGTCCTCCCTCTGGGAAGCTCTTCGGACCGCGCGCGAATGCTCCGCGGCGTCTTCGTCGCGCGGGCGTTCGCCGATGGCGTCCCGAAACGCGCCGGCGTCCTCGAAGCGTTTTCTGGGGTCCAGTGCCAACGCCCGCAGGAGGAGTCTCAGGTCCGCGTCCGGTGGCGCCCCATAGATTTGCTGCGCCGGCAGCGGTGGCGGTCCCTCGCGGCGCCGGGTGGCCAAGTCGCTGGTATGGGCCGGCTCCCGACCACTTGACGTCGCGGCGTCGGTCCACGGCGGAGTACCGAACAGCACGTGGAACCACACGGCGCCCAGCGAAAACACGTCCACGGAGGGCGACAGAACCGGAGCGTCGAGGTACTCGTTGGGGAGGTAGCGCGGGTCGGCGCCCGGTGCGGGTGACGCTGCACCGTCGCTCACCCGGCGGGCGCCGCCGAAGCCAACCAGGACCGCGCGGCCGACGTACTCGGTTCCGGCATCGAGGACCACATGGGCGGGCGTGAGCCGATTGTGAAGAACCGGGTCGCCGCGCAGGTGCAGCCGGGCCACGTTCGCGATCAACCCGCGCATCAGTTCTCGGGCGTGCCCGGGGGAGAGAGCGATGTTGCGCGCAAGGAGCGCCTCGAGTGTCTCCCCCGGCACGAGCTCCATCAGCACATACGGTCGGCTGTCCTCACCAATCGCGCCTGTCTCCAGCACCCGCGGGATCCCGGGGTGGTCGAGCGACTCCAGAATCTTGATCTCGGGGAGCTGTCCGTCGCGCTCCGGGGCGCCGACCCCGGTCCGGGCAGGGGCGAAGACCTTGAGGAACCCGCGAGCGCCGTTCACCCGCCGGACGCGGTATGCCTCCGTTGCGCCTCCGGAATCGCTCCCGGCCACGAAGCGGACGCGCCAACCCGGGAGGGGCTCGTCGCCTTTGCGGTACATGGATTAGACCTGAGGTAGATCCCTCGGATCGAGCTCCTGCCCCGGCCGGTCGGCCCAGAGCAGCCAAACCCGATCGGCATGGCGATGGACTTCGTCGTCGGAGCCACCGGAAAGGACGACCTGCACCGCGGCGTCGACGGCGTGGCGGGCCTGCGCCGGGTCCGTCCACTGGATTCGGGCGTAACCGTGTTGCGCCCACATGATGAAGGAACGGTTGATGTCGCTCTTGTTGCGCTCGTACCGGAGTGTTCGCATCCGGTCCAGCAGTTCCCGCCCAAGGCGCGGGTCCTGTCGCTCTCTCACCGCCTTGAAGGCCGCGCTGATTTCGCGAAGCTGCGGGTCGGTGGACCCCCCGTCGGCGTCCTGATCGACAGTCAGGTCGTCCCAGACCTCGTCCAGATCCTCCTCGAGCCGCTGCCAGGTGGTGTTGTCCAGGATTCCGTAGAGATCCTTCAGGGCTTCCTTGAGCCGGTCCACAGCCTGCGACCAGCCGCCGGTGTCGCCCCGGCCCGCGCGCTCGCGGAATTGCTCTGTAGCGTCGCGCAGATTTGTCTCGATGCGGCGCAGTTCGGGCAGCGCCGCGCCGCGGCTTCCCCGCAACTCCCTGAGGTGGGTACGGGCCTCGTCAACCTCTTGTTCCACCCACTCTCGCGGCGGGTCCGACGAGGTGCGCATGTCCGGGATGTCGAGTTCGTACTCCTCGTCGAGCGTCTCGAAGAAAACCGTGACGCGTACGGGTACGCCGCTCGAATCCTGGGTCCGGACGGCCAACCGGAAAGGTGTGCCGTCGGGCACCACCTGCTCCACCTCGTCTCCCCGCAGTGCGAGGGTCATGACTTCGTCGCCGCAGTAGGCGACCCGTTCTCCGTCGGCGCCACTCCCCCCTTCGAGAATCCGGATGCGAAGGCGGTCTTCGGCCCCGGGGCGGAGCTGGGTGGTCGTGCGCAGGGTGACGACCCCCGTCACGGGGAGGGGACACGCCTTCTCGGCGCCTTCCAGCATCCGGAACACCCGCCGGGTGCGATCCTCGTTCCAGGCAGCGACGCCGAGGTCCGCCGTCAGCGGAGAACCCGTGAGTTGCACCCCCTGCACGATGGTGAACTCCGAGGGATTCGTGGGAACCGGGATTCCCCGAGCCGTTCGGGCGGTCAGCGCGAAGGTGTTGGCGCGGCCGGTCTGCAGCAACACCTCGAAGAGGGTTCCGGCTGGCTCGAGCGCCAGCCATTCGCTGGACCACCCTTCCCGCCGGAGCTCGATCTCGACCGGTCCGAACCGGTCGGCACCCCGGGATCCCGCAAACGGACGGTCACGAACTCCTCTTCGTTGATCGTGGTGGTTTCGTGCTCCACCACGAGCGCCAGCACGTTGGGCCCTGCCTGTTCCAGCGAACGGGCCACGATCCTGCCGTCGAGAGGGACGGTGGAGGCGTAGAGCGCCGCACCCCGGGCGACGGCCGTCATCGGGTCCACGGAACTGTTCGGTGGCCGCAATTGGTCGGCGACCATGTTCCGCAGGATCGGCAAGTACGTGGGGCCGCCCACCAGCACCAGCTCGTCGAGGTCCGCTCCCCGGAGCCCGTTCCGCTGCAGGAGCAGGTTCGACTTGTCGATGGCGCGCTGGAAGTAGGGCGCCACGATAGGACGAATCTCGTCATGGGACACCTGGAGGTCGAGGTCTATCTCCTGACTGTCGCCGAGCCGAATCCCCATGTCGGACTCTATGAAATAGGGATCCTGGGTACTGAGTGCGATGAGGGCTCCTTCGGCGAACTGCCGGAGCCCCTGGCGGAGGTGCTCGTTGCCAGCCTCGGACAGGTCCTCCACGGACACCTGCTTGGCGATCTCAGGCCAGAGGAGCCGCACCACGACAGCGAGGTCCAGATCCTTGCCGCCGAGCCGGTTGTCGCCCTCGGTGTCCTTGACCGTGATCTGGCCTTCCTCGGCGAGGACGAGCGCGGCGTCGAACGTGCCGCCGCCGAAGTCGAAGACCAGCCACTTCGCAGAGGCGCCCGGTTCCGCCTCCAGCCCGAATGCCATCGCGGCGGCCACCGGCTCCTGCAGCAGGTGGCATTGCTCGATACCGGCGAGCGTTGCGGCCTTCTGCGTGGCCTGCTGCTGTGGAATCCGGAAGGCGGCCGGAATGGTGACCACTGCTGCCTCCGCGCCCGCGCCTCCGCGGAGCCGGGCGAAGCGCAGCAGGCCCTTCAGCACCTCAGCGGAAAGCTCCTCGGACGAAACCGCAATGTCCGGGCGGGAAGAGGGGCGGTAACGGTGGTCCGTTCCCATGGTCCTTTTGAACTCGAGGAAAGCGTTCTGCTCCTGATCGTTGGCCCCGGAGTTCCGGAAGCGTTCCCGGAACCACTGGTTGCGAGCCCGCTGGCCGACTCGGATGCCCCGGCTCGTGTAGTGGATGGCGCTCGGTGTAGTGTCGTGTTGGAAGTCATTCTTCAGAATCGTCACCGTTCCCCGGTCCACGAGCGCGATGGCGGAGTTCGTGGTCCCGAGGTCAATTCCGTAGTGGATGTGGTGGCTGGACATGGGTGACTCCCTCGTCGTCCGTCAGGATGGGGCTGAACTCCTACTCGTTCCGCGCAATCTGGACACTGGCTGATTGGACGATCTCCCCCCGGAACCGCACCTCCGGCGTCTTGACCCACGAGATCACCTCGCGCCTCGGCGCGAGGCTTTCGTCGGTGATCCAATCGTCGGGGATGACGTCCAGCCCCGGGTCATATCGCTGACCGTGCAGCGCCGTGATCTCGTAGCCGCGAGTTCCGAGGTTCTCCTTCATCCGCCGGACGACGCCCAGAAGCTTCTTGTGGCCACGCGCCGCGGTGTCCATGTGGCGGAGATTGTTCTCCATCCGGTTGATCTCGTTGCACATGAGGAGCACCAACTTGTGGTCCGCCTCGGCATCGTCCGCGGACGGTGCCTCCCGCGACAACAACTCCTCGAGCGCCGCGAGGGTCTTCCCCGACTGTTCGCCCGACTCGGCCAGGAACTCCCGCAGCCCGCTCCACGACTGGTCGAAGCGTTTCCCGAGCCCGTCCGTCCGGCGGCGGCTCCATCGCCACAGGAAGCCCACCCCGAGTCCCGCGAACGCGAGCACGCCCAGCGCGTATCCCGCCGCGCGCCGGTCCCCCGCCGATCGCTCCCTCACTTCGGCCGCCAGCCGAGCCCGGCCAGTATCGGCAGCGCTTCTGATCGACGCGAGATCCCGCTCGACCTCGGCGGCCCTCTCGGCCTGTTCGCGGTCGTGAGCATCGGCGCGATCCGCGAGGTCGCGCCGAGCGGCCTCCGCTTCTTCGAGAGCGGCTTCCAATTGCCGAATCCTGCCGGCGTCGCGTTCGCGGCCCGCCTCGAGCGCGCGGACGCGCTCCGACATCGCGGTGGCGGCCGCCTCGAGCTCTTCGAGTCGCCGTCTGCTTTCCTCCTGCGCCTCCTGCACCGCGTTCGCCAGCGTCCCCCCGGTCGGGCGCTGCACGTTGGCGCCTGCGATGCCCGGAATCAGCACGAGGCCGACCAACAACACCAACAGCAGTGCCGCGAACACTCCGGCGCAACCCGACCGCGACGCCGCGGCCGCTTCGGCGGCCTTTCCCGCCACCTCCCGGTTGTGACGCAGGATCCGGAGGTTCTCCCGCAGCCGCCGTACACAGTCGTCATTCACAGGGAATCTGCCACGACGGACGCCTGGTTCCCTGACGCTACAGAAAACCGCGGACAGCCGTGTGAGGATGCGTTCTCCCCCGAAATGGCCGCCGCTCGCGTTGTGGGCCCCGACTGCAAGAGACAGCAGCCGATGGCAGACACTTGAGTTCATCGCCACCATCTCGGAATCCCCTCCTCCGCCCGGCTCAGCGAGCGGGGAGTCGACCGCGTTGAGGGTCCTGAGCGTCACGGTGACGGACGAGGTCGGGGGCCCTTCGGGATTCAACGACTCCACCACAAAGGTCTCCAGCCTCGACGGGGCCGCATCCCCATCCTCACCCAGAGCATCGCACATAGCGAACCACGCTCCCATCGCGGTGAACGCGGGGCCGAACCGCTTCCGTTTACGTTCGTTGGCTTCCATGCGCCGTAGCGCGGCCACGTCGTTGTGGGCCCGCTCACGCGCGGCCTCGCCACACGCAACTTCGGCGGCGTACTCACTGATGGGAAGGACTTCCAGAATGACCTCCAGCGAAACCTCACCATCCTCGGCCCGGTCGTTGAAGTACACCGTGGTCGTGCTCACCAGAGCTTCCGCGCCCGCGTCCGCGAGGGAGCGAAAGAGGTAGTCGTCGGTTGAAACCGCCCGGGCAAGCGCCGGAAGCTGGACTTCGAGCACCGCCTGCAACTCCCGGGCAGCGTTGTTCGCGCCGGAGGGATTCCGCCGGCAGGACGCCTCGCAGGCCTTGATCGCCCGCTCGATTTCCTCCCGGGTGGCGGAGCCGAGTTCGGCTTTGAGTGGGGCGAGGCGCGGCCCCCCGGCATCGAGCGCTTCCGCCAATTCCTGGCCGGAGACGGACACGCCGTAACGCTTGGTTTCCTCAATCGCCCGTTTGATGGCCTCCCCGAAAGCCTCGACAACGGCCCCGGAGTCCCGCGCAGCCAGCTCGTCTCCAAGGGAGGCGCAATAGCGCACCAGGTCCGGCTCCGGGAGTTGTCCCACAAGCCGCGCTTTCGCGCGCAGCCCGTACAGGATCCGGTCCCGTCGGAGTTCTCTTCCGCCAGGTCCCGCCTCGCTGCTCGGGGGGTCGAGACCCAGCAACAGGGAGAGGGTACCGAGGTTGTTCAAGCTCGGAGCGGTCGCGGCGTCCACAGGACGCGACCCGATCCGGGCGAGGGCTTCGTAGGCGTCGCGTGCCTTTCCGTGCGCCAGCAGCCGGAGCGCGTGGGCGTCAAGCGGCCCGCCGCGGGTGAACCAGAAGAGACCGTGCTGCATCCGTTCGCGGCCGTCGTGGAGCTGTTTGATCGCCCGGCCGAGCGTGGACGAATTCCGGTGACAGCGTCTCGAAATGTAGAGATCCTCGTCGAACTCAAGAGGCTTCCCGATCCGCAGATAGGCCTCGGACCGGGCTTTCCGGCGGGCCCGCTCCTTTGTCGTGCAGTCGGCCGGTAGGCCCAGGACATGGAAGGGGTTGTCCAGTATCAACCTGATTTGTCCCAATGTCGGGGAAGGCTCACGGGCCAGAAAACCGGGGAAGGCACGCGCGCGAGGTCTGGGGAGCACATCGTCGGGGACGCCATCTTTGCCCCGAGTCCGCCAGAGGATGGTCTGGAGGTGAGGGAGCGCGCACGACGTCGTTCTCGACGGACTGCGGAGAGCGGTAGTCGTCCACGTTGCACGGAGCGCAGCGTTCCTCGGGTGCGACCGTCAGCCCGCGCCACATCGGCGCGGGTGCTGGCGGCGGCGCCGGTGGAGGCGGGCTCGGCACTGTCGGAGCTGGCGGAGGTGAAACGCTGGGCGCGCCGTCGCCGCCGCAGCCAACGAGACCGAAGAGGCAAGTCGCGACCGCTGCGGTCAAGTGCATTGTTGGGCTCTCTTTTCCCTCCGGAACCTCGTTCCGGAGGAAGAGCCCGCCGCCAAGATCCCGTTTGACACGTGTCCTACACGCGTGTCACCTACATGAGGTTACCAACCCGAACGGACGAATTCGGCCCAAACCGAAGGAATCCTGGCGGCCGGGACGGGATTCGGCCTCAGCCGTTGCGCGCGAACCCTCGGTGCGGAGTCAGCCTGCTACTGTTGCGCGCCCGCTTCCGGCGGACACGACGATGGATCGACGGACCCTGCTACGACTCGGCGGCGGGGGCCTGCTGGGCGCCGGCCTCGGCGCCTGCTCGGCGCGCTCCGATGTCCTGCCGCGGGAGCCGGCGTTCCGGCTGCCGATCGTGAACGTGGCGTGGAACCGGATCATCCGCACCACCGTCGGGCTTCGGCCGTACCGGCCGTCGGGTTTCGTGGTGCGGGCCGACCGGCTCGACCGCACCACGGTGCTCCACAACTACGGCCACGGCGGGTCCGGCATCTCGCTCTCGTGGGGAACCGGACGCCAGATCGCCGAAATGGCGCTCGAACACGAGAGCCGGCAGGCCGCGGTAATCGGCTGCGGCGCCGTCGGGCTGGCCACCGGCCGCCAGCTCCAGCGGCGCGGCTTCAGCGTCACCATCCATGCCATGTCGGTACCCCCGAACACCACGTCCAACATGGCGTGGGCGGGCTTCACTCCGGCCGCCTGGCTGCTGGAGGACAACCTGCGGACGCCCGCGTTCGACGCCCAATTCCGCGATGCGGTGGAAACCTCGTTCCGGGAGTTCCAGTGGCTGGTCGGCAGGGGGTACGGCGTGGACTGGCTCGACCGCTACACGGCCACTGACATCGAGCCGCGCGATCCGTCGGCGAGCGGAAGGCCTCGCCGCCGCGAGCCGCTCCTCCCCGACCATCTGATCAGCGGCCGGTTCCGGCTGGGTCCCGGGGAGCATCCCTTTCCCACCCGATACGCAACCCGGCGCAGCTACATGCGGATCGAGCCGGCGACCTATCTGGATGCGCTCGTCCGCGATTTCCTGGGCGCCGGCGGGAAGATCGTGATCCGCAAGTTCACGGATGCCCGGGAGTTCCTCGCACTTGATGAATCGCTCGTGATCAACTGCACCGGACTCGGATCCGGGGAGCTGTTCCCCGATCCTGAACTGATGCCGCTCAGAGGCCAGCTCACCGTGCTCATTCCGCAGTCGGAGATCAACTACGCGGTGTCCGGCAACGCCCCCGGGGCGCCGCCGGG
>Ga0209021_1003219_pt1 | contig 13317 bp, 11 predicted proteins | sample PinacodermFT_FD_187299 | JGI IMG/M metagenome (GOLD analysis project Ga0209021, IMG submission 187299) | Host-associated microbial community of the marine sponge Aplysina aerophoba from Gulf of Piran - sponge pinacoderm, lysed by freeze-thaw... | ecosystem: Host-associated > Porifera > Sponge >... | reverse complement strand
GAAGAGAGCGTAACACAGACACGGGACCTGGGCAGTGATGCCCATGGGATGGTCCCTGTCCCGTATTCCCCTGCTCCAACCCTGCCACCCCTTCACGACACCGCCTCGGTAATGGCCTGCCAGAACATCCGGAAGCTGGGGGAGCAGTTGTCTTGTGGCTCCATGTGGTGGCCCATGGCAGCGGCTGTCTGTACCTTGGGCAATCCTTGCTTGCAATGGCCAGCCTCTTTCAAGACCCGTTCCAATGCCTCCCAAGTGCCGCCTTGGATGGCATCCGGCTTTCTATAATGGGTGCGCTGGGAGACTGTCGGCGATACCTTCGGGAAAGCTCTACATACTGCTTGCCAATCCCCGAAATACCACGCTTCCAGTTCTTCAATGGCGATTCGCGTCACGACTTGCCATTGAGGGCCACCAGCAGCCTGCTTTGAGTGAAGCCCTGCGTCGGAACAGGCTTGCTCCAGTTGGGACTTGAGTTGATCGCATTGATCTTGATCCATGTCCACGATCACCACAATGCGATGATCCGATGGCAGCCATGAAGCATATCCCCTCAGCCGATTCTTGAGCTTGCGGAGCAATGCCGGTTTCCCTTGATGCTCATGAATCCGAAACGTACAGTCTCCCGGCAGGCATCGTCTGAGTAAAGGGGTAAGAAACGCCTCCATGGAGCGTTCCTCAACGAGAAATTCAATGTGGGACGTGCCCATATCAGGTTTTGCCTCCGTCCTGGATGGGCATTCCTTCCCTGGTCAATGGATCTCCCACGCCAAACTGCCCTTCCATCCAGAGATCACCCAGTTGAGCGCCAGCGTTCATGAACGCCTGAACCTTCTCGTCCTGACCCAGGGCGCGACACTGGGTGTAGCCGGATTCATCTCGCCACAGCACCCGCACTTCGTCAGGACGCAGTGCATTCAGGAAGAAGGGCGAATGGGTAGTAACGAGGATCTGTGTCGCTTCAGTTGCTTTCTGGCACTCCTCCGCCAGCCCGTAGAGCAGGCGAGGATGGAGGAAGTTCTCCGGCTCCTCAATGCCAATAAACGGAGGCGGAGAGGGATCTTTCAACAACACCAGATAGGCCAGCATCTTGAGGGTGCCGTCCGAAGCAAAGCGGGCCATGACCGGCTTCGAGAAGGGGGCGTCCTTGATTTGCAGCAACAGCCTCCCGTCCGGCATGGGATCCGCTGTGACGTTTTCAATCCTGGGGACTCGCGCTCGGAGCGTCTCGAAAATCGATTCCAAGCGCTCAGGATACTCTTCCGAGAGATGTTGGATCACGTTGGCAAGATTATCTCCCGTCTTGCTCAGTTGCTCCTGTGGTCCCGCTTCCGGCTGCCCTCTTGCATCTTCCGCTGAGAGGTAGGATACATGCCATCCCATAATAAAATTACGCAGCGCCACAATACGGGGATTCTCCGCCAACTGGCCCAGGGTATTGACCGCAAGGGCATCCGGTGCGCTCAAGGGCACCTTGATCCGCTTGTCCTGTCCAGTTGGCAGTTCCCCTGAAATGACCTCGCCAATTCCTTCGGCGTAATCAAGAAACTTGAAAGGTGATCCATAGCGCTTCTGTCGTCTCCAACGAAGCGATTCCTGCGCCACGAAAGGCCTGTTGCTTTTTTCGTTCACCTCAAGATGGTAAGTCATGAGGGGGCTTTTCGGGTGTTCCCGGTAGGCAATCTCGATCAGGATAGGACCATCCGCTTCACGAGATTTCAACTCCCGTGCCCTGCCGCGGTTGTCCCAGGCCCGACGCAGACCGCTCTCGAAACATTCCGCTAGAAAAGCAAAGACATCAAACACCGTGGACTTGCCGCTGCCGTTTGGGCCGAGCAGAACCGTGAGTGGTGTCAGGTTCTTGAACTCAATATCCCGCAGGGCACGGAAATTCTGTACTTTAAGACGCTCGATTCGGGGTGGTCCCGGGTGCCTTCCCGTTGTCTGGTCCATGGTGCCACCTCCTCTTATTAAGAGGTCAATTTTACTGCATCGCCTCCGAGGCGCTCCGGGGAAGACGAGAACGGCTGGGCCGGGCCAGGAAGAGAAATTACCTGGAGATTGTATGGCAAAGCGAAGCTACCAGTATTCAACCTGCCTGGTTGCCGACAGGAGGGAGATACGCTGCGCCTGGTCCGAATTGGAAGACCCAATTGACCGGCTCCAGGTAAGCCCATTTTCCGACTTCTTCACTTTGCTGTAGTAAGCCCCCAAAAAAGCTCCCCGGTGGGGGAGCTTTGACCAACAGTGGGCAACGGATCAACCAAGGGAAACCGACGGTTCGTGCAGGTCGACGTGGCGACGGTAGGCCAGTTCCTTGGCACGGCGGGCGGCCGATTCGCGGTGCCGCTGCAGATAGTGAACGGTGATGATGGACATGGGATGCACCTCCAGGTTGTGTGGGAAAGGGTGCGTTGCTTCGGGCCGAAGGCCCTACTTCCGCCTGAGCATCAGGTCAACGAGAATTAAACAGTAGCAGTTGTTACTGAATCCGGGCAAGAGACATGGTGTTTTGTGAAGCAGGGAACCTTGTCTTGGGGTGACGGCCTGGTTTAGCCTCACGGCTTGCCTTTGCATCCCACACCGGGCATGGCGCGTACTCCTCCAGCCTCCTCTTCCACTCTCCGTTCTTCCCATGCCTTCATGACTCCTTCCCTGCGGGAACAGGGCTTGACCGTGGGGGAACTGGTGCTGATTGTGCTGGTCATTCTGGTTGCTGTGGGAGGAGCATGGCTCTTTCTGGGCAGCAACCGGCAACCAACCCCCTCCGACGAGGCCACAGTGCAACCCTCGACCCTGAATCAGCCCTACTGAAAGCGGCTCAGCATTGAACCTTCCCCGTCCTGGCGGATGCCGATGCACTGGGCATCACGGCGCCAGGCGCCAACGAAGCGATCCAGGTGTGTTGTGCTGAGCAGGCATTGCTGCCGGTGACCAATGGCCTCCAAAAGCATGAGTTGGCGATCCGGGTCCAACTCCGCCAGCACATCATCCAGAAGCAATACCGGTGCCTCGCCACTCACTTGGGCCACCAGATCCACTTCGGCCATTTTCAATGCCAGCACCATGCAGCGCTGTTGGCCAGAGGATCCATAACGACGGGCCGCTTGTCCATCGAGTTGCAGCATGACTTCATCCCGCTGGGGTCCGATGCGACAGGTTCCCAGACGGAGTTCCACCTGCCGCTGGTGAGCCAACTGCTGCCGCAGTGCCTCTTGCCACGCCACCAGATCCCGGTTCCCCTGGTCAACATCAAGACCTGGGGGAAGCTCTGTGCCAGGGTGGTAGAGAAGGCTCAGGATTTCCTGCTCACCACTCAGCCGCTTCTGCCAACTCCTGGCCAAGGGATCGAGCCGCAGCAGCGCCCGTTGACGGCGCCGGTGGAGTCGTGCCCCCAGGTTGGCCATCTGCTGGTCGTAGGCATCCAGAAGCGCAGTCAGGTGATGACGTGGGGAAGCTTCCCCATGGCGTCGCAGCAGGCTGGAACGCTGCCGCAGCAATCTGTTGTAACGGGAGAGCAGCTCCCCGTAGGTGGGTTCCAACTGCAACACCACCCGGTCCAGCCATTGACGCCTGAGCACGGGCTCACCACGAACCAGGGCCAGATCCAGGGAACTGAAGCACACACAGCGAAATGACCCCAGAAGATCCATCTGGCGGGACAGGGGTTGCTGGTTCCGCCAACCCTGACGACCCCCACGCTGGCGCAGATACAGACCAATGTGCTCCAACCCGTCCGTTCCGATCCATCCATGGATCCAGCCGCAGGTCGCGCCCAACCGGATCAGGTCCGCGTCGTTGGAGGTGCGATGAGAGCGGAGACTGCCCAGCAGTTCTACAGCCTCAAGGAGGTTGGACTTACCCGCTCCGTTGGCGCCAACAAAAATGACCCGATTGGCCTCCACCTGCAGTGACGCCTTTCGATAGCTGCGAAAATGCTGGAGTTCCAGCCTGGATAGGGAGGGCATGGTGGATTAGGATGATGCCCATGGGCATGTAGCTCAGTTGGATAGAGCGTCAGATTCCGGTTCTGAAAGCCGAGGGTTCGAATCCTTCCATGCCCGTTTTCTCTGGTTCCACTGCATTCTCACGATCCGAGTCGAAGGGCCATGGCGCGAATCTTGTTGGGGGATTCCAGGAAGCCGAAGCGCTCCAGTTCCGGCACATCCTCCGGCATGGTCATCATGGAAATACTGCATCCCGCCAGATCACGCCGCAGCCGCAACAGCATGGATCGCATGAGGTGGTGAACGTAGCGGGACCTGGGCTGAACATCATCCAGAACGCACAGATCCCAAAGGTTCACATTCAAGGATCGGTCGCTGGTGGCCCGCACCATACCCACCAGCTTGTGACCAGCACCACCAAGGGCGGGACGCCAAAGGCTGACCAACAGATCACTGCGCTGCAACGCCAGGGCCACCCGCTCGATACTGCGCTCCGGCTGACCACAGGCCTGGAGCAGTTGATTCACGGCAGCAGCATCAGGGCGGTCCGGGTCCTGCAAGATCAGCCAGCCTTTGGGAAGCGTCACTGCTGGACTGGGTATGGTCATCTCTCCTCAGCCTGTGTTGCGCATCCCCGCAGCGATGCCGTTGATGGTCAGCAGGGCGCCCCGCAGCAGCTCGCTGCGGCTGTAGGTGCGCTCCTTCTCCTCCTCGCGCAGCGGAGGCTGACGCACCTGTTCCCGTAGCCGACGCAGCAGCGCCACCTGGATAAAGCCCAACGGCACGATGGTGCAATTTCTCAGTTCCACCGACAGCTTAAGGCCTGGATCTTCGGCCAGGAGTTCCCCATGACCGGTAATTTTCAGCACCAGGGAGCGGGTGAGTTCGTACTCCTGGCGAATGCGGGCAAAAATCGCCCCAAAAGCACCCCGATGCTTCTCGCTGCTGAGGGAATTCATATAGTGCTCCGCCAACTGCAGGTCCACCTTGGCCAGCGTCATCTCCACATTGGAAACGAGGGTGCGCAGGAAGGGCCAGCGTCCGTAGAGCTCACGGAGCACGTCCAGTTGTTCGGGGTTGTCCTGCAACTCCTGGTTCAACGCAAAACCCACCCCATACCAACTGGGCAGCAGGAAGCGGCTCTGGGTCCAACCAAACACCCAGGGAATTGCCCGGAGGCCGGAGAGATCCTTGGCGCCGCCACGGCGCCGGGCAGGACGAGAAGAAATCTGCAACATGGAAATCTCTTCGATGGGTGTCACCTGCTGGAAAAAAAGTACCAGGTTGGGATCTTCATGGACCAGAGCGCGGTAGTGGCTACGAGAGCGCCTAGCCAGGCGACTCATCAGTTCACTCCACTCCCCATGCTCCCCCAGCCGGGACCCCAGCAGGCTGTTCTGGATGACGGCAGAGGTGATGGTTTCCAGGTTATAGAGGGCCAACTCCGGCAAGGCGTACTTGGATGCCAGGACCTCCCCCTGCTCGGTAATTTTGATGCGTCCCTCCAGCGTGCCGCCAGGCTGGGCCAGAATGGCCTGGTAGGCGGGGCCGCCACCGCGGCCCACGGAACCACCACGACCGTGGAAGAGTCGCAGGCGAATGCCATGGCTGCGCGCCAGTGCCGCCAGAGCTTGCTGGGCGCGATAAATTTCCCAGTTGCTGGAGAGGAATCCGGAGTCCTTGTTGCTATCGGAGTAGCCCAGCATGATTTCCTGCAACGGCTTATCCTTCTCTGTCCCTTGGCCACAGCGCTCCAGCAAACCTCGATAGGTGGTCATATCGAAGAGACGCTCCATCACCCGTGGAGCCCGTTGCAGGTCTTCGACGGTCTCGAAGAGGGGGATCACCAGGAGCGACGCCTGACCGTCCGGGGCACTCACCAGCCCAGCCTCCTTGGCCAGCACCATCACCTCCAACACATCGGAGACGCTGGCACACATGGAGATGATGTAGGTGCGGCACGTGCGCTCGCCAAATTCCAACTGAAGGCGTTTGAGCATGCGGAACACGTCAAGCGTCTCCCGGGTGCTGTCCTTCCATGCCACCGCAGCAGGCACCAGGGGACGCCGGGTCTGCAACTCCGCCAGCAACCATTGCACCCGGCCCTCTTCGTCCATGGCGCCGTAGGCCGGCATTTGCAGGAAGCGGGTGATCTCGTCGAGAGCATCGCTGTGGCGACTACTCTCCTGCCGTAGATCGAGAGCCGCAAGGGAGAAGCCGAAACTGCTCACCTGCATCAGCAAGGACTCCAGGCCTGCGTTGTTCAAGCCGGTCTGGAGAAGGCTGTTTTGCAGGAGTTCCAGGTCCTGGCGGAAGTCCAGATAAGACCCATAGTGCAGTGGACCGGCCAGGTCCTGGCCGAGTGGCGCAATGTTGGAAATGTCTTTGGACCGTGGCTGGGGCAAGGGGGAATTCCAGCCCGCTTTATTCAGGGCCTTGTTGCGGGCGTGGGTGCGGTGTAAGCGCTCCAGGATGTAACTGAGTTTGAGCCGATAGGGCTCCAGGCGGTATCGGGCTGCCAACTGTTCATAGATGGACGGGAAGCACAGCCGGTCCAACTCCAGGGATTCCAGCAAGTCACTGCTCACCTGGCTCCACTGCATGGAGAGGGACAGTTCCGTACGCAGGGTCTCCACTGCGCCGAGATAGCGCTCCAGCATGAGTTGGCGCTGGTAGCAGGCAGTTCTCCAGGTCACGTCCGGCGTGACGGAGGGATTACCATCCCGATCAGCCCCCACCCAGGAACCAAAGGTGATGACGGCCTCGTTGTGCAGTTGCACATCCGGGTAGCTGCGTTGCAGGACCCGCCGCAAGCGCCCATTGAGCTGGGGCAGTACGTCAAAGAGAACCTCCTGGAAATAGAGGAGGGCATAGTCCACCTCATCCAGCACGGACGGCTTGAACTGGTGCAGTTCATCGGTACACCACCACAGACGGATGTCCTGCTCCAACTGGCGGCGAATAAGCTCCTGATCCTCCCCATGGCCAGCGCCGTCCAGTTGCTCGTACCGTGTCAGCAGATCCGCGACCCGCCGCTGCTTATGGCGCACGGTGTGACGCACGATCTCCGTGGGATGGGCTGTAAACACCAAGCGGATATCCATTCTGTTGAGCAGGGTCTCCAACTGACCCGGTGGCACGTTGAGGCAACGCAGACGACGAAACAACGTGCGCAGGGGGATAGGGGCCGAACCGAGGGACACTGGTGGGGCAAAGGGGTTCTCTACAATCGGCCCCTTTGTGTAGGCAGCCTGGATGGAGGAGCGATAGCGATCTTCTTCAATCTGCTGCTCGACAATGTTGACCAGTTGGAAATACAAGGAGAACGCCCGGGCGGCAACGATGGCCTCACTCAGGTCCATCGTGCGCACCAACTCGACGATGGCCTCCGCACTACCGGCTTCGAAGCACAACTGCTTGAGGTGCGTCAGGCGGGAGGCCACGGCCTGGTCGCACTCATCGTTGAGCACAGTGTGCCAAAGTTCTTCAACGAGGCCTAGCCGTTCTTGAAGCAACCGCGGTGCGTCAAGCCTCGTTGAAGCAGTGGCTGAGCCTGCATCGGGACGGTCGGCGTAAGATGGACGAGGCGCCAGGATCATGGTGTAGCAAGGGAGGTGGTCGGCGCAAAACAGGCTGTTACGGGTGTCCCTTGACACAGGTGTTGGTGGAGTTCACGCTCACGGCACTCCAGGGCCGCAGCCTCTCGCCTGACAATGGCGCGGATGGACTCTCCTTCTCCATGGGAGCGAAGCCAGCGCATGGAGCGATTCCCATTCCCTAAAATACTGTGCAGTGGCTGGAGCCAACCCTCCAGACCACAAGACTCCGCTATCCCTTGCACATCGTTGAGAGACTGGCGTAGCCACTGGGCAGCCGTCAGCACATGGCCATCCCGCCAGTGGTGGAGTCGGGCCGCGAGGGACTGCCGGGATGCAGCTTGGTCGTTGCGGTCCGCCAACGCCGCAAGGGCGTCGGCATCCATGGTGCTGGCCCACAGCGGATCATGGCGCTCGGGGTCCGCCAGCAATTGCAGCAGGCGCAACTCACAGAAGCCGGCAACAGCAAGCAACTCCAGAGGATCATCCAGCAAGTCGCAGATGCGCACCTCAACGCGATCAATCTCATAGGGACGACACCTGCCGTTGGGACGCACCGAACACCACAGATGGCGCACGTTGTGCATGGCGCCCAGCCGCAGTTGTTCCTCCACCCACTGGATGTAGTGGCCATGGTGGAGAAAGAGGGGAATCCGGGGAGGCGTGATGGGGAACTGGCGCCAGCGTTGGGAGTGGGCGCCCGTCACCCGACCGTCGAGAAACGGAGAGCAGGCGCTGAGAGCAAGCAGCAGGGCGCCTTCGCAGCGCATGAGCCGACAAGCCGCCATGAGTCGTTCCGGATCGGCAATGCCGAAGTTCAGATGAACACTGGCCGTGGCCACACGGGTACCGTAGGCACGCTCAATCAGGCTGTGGTAGGAATTGGTGGGGTCGGACCGCTCAAAGCTGCGGCTGTCCCCCAGGCTGAGGCAACTGCCAGGCAACAGGGTGAGATCACGCTGCCGCAGCCAGGCACGCAAGGTGTGTCGCGGTTCCAGCAACTGCCGCAATTGCTGGCGGTAATCTGCCGCGGGGGGCGTGGCATATTCCAGGTTGCGGCGATCAGGCTCCAGCATGAAGCCAGGCAACGCCCGGGCCACATCATCGGCACACCCCACAACGGTGCCGTCGGGTCGCCCCGTGAACATCTCCACCTCAAAGCCCTTCAGCAGCAGGGGGGCGGTCATGGATGGTCCACCTCCAGGCAGTTGATGGCCCGTAGCATTCCACGGGCCTTATTCATGGTCTCCTCGTATTCCAGAGCGGGTTGAGACTCGCAGACCACCCCCGCACCAGCCTGAACGGAGATGTGCCACTGGCCTGGCGCCTGGGGCTTGGCCAGGACGGTGCGGATGGTGATGGCCATGTTGATGGTGCCTTGCAGATCCATGGAGCCATAGACGCCGGAATAGGGTCCACGGCGGTCCGGTTCCAACGCATGAATTAACTGCATGGCGCGAATTTTGGGAGCGCCACTGACGGTTCCCGCCGGGAAGCAAGCCACCAGAACGTCCAGAGGATCACAAGTCTCCCGCAACCGACCCTGCACTTCCGAGACGAGATGCATCACGTGGGAATAACGTTCAACCACCATCAGGTCCTTGAGCTGCACGGTGCCCGGCTGGCAAACCCGCCCCAGATCGTTACGGGCCAGGTCCACCAACATGACGTGCTCGGAGCGTTCCTTGGGGTCCGCCAGCAACTCCTCCGCCAACGCCGCATCCGTTGCGGGATCCGCGCTGCGGCGCCGGGTACCGGCAATGGGCCGCAATGTGGCCAGCCTCTTCCCATCCTCCCGCTGCTCCACCTTGACCATCACCTCGGGGCTGGAGCCGATGAGTTGCCAGTTGCCGAAATTGAAATAGGCCATGTAGGGGCTGGGGTTCACCAACCGGAGGCTGCGGTAGACGGCAAAGGGCTCGTGGGGAAGCCTGGCCTCCAGTCGCTGGCTGAGCACCAGTTGGAACACGTCTCCAGCCATGATGTGCTCGCGCGCCTTACGGACGGCGGCTTCAAAATCGGCACGGCTGCGGTTGGCCGTCGTGGGTGTCTGCCGGGGCGCTGTGTGCTGCCAGGCCAGGGGTCGAGCCTGGCAGGAGGTGGACATGCAGTGCTGCAACCGCTGGAGCCGGAGCTGGGCGTCCGCCCGGGCCTGTTCGGGATCCGGCTGATCCTGCAAGTTGACGTAGGAGACTGCCGTCAGCAGCCGGCGGGCCTGGTCAAAAAGGAGCAAGTGGTCACAGAGCATCCACAGACCGTCGGGACAATCTCCCTCAGCCGCTGCATGAACAGGGACAGTGGGTTCAATCCAGCGGATGAACTCATAGCCCCACATACCGAAGAGTTGACCCAGGGCAGGATAGCCGGGAATCGGGCTGGCACGGTAGGGCTGCATCTCACGCCGCAGCCGCTCCAAAGGATTGTCGGAGTAGACGTCACAGCGGCCATCCCGCCAACGCCGCACGCTCCGGCCGCCGCGGCTTTCAAGCACCCAAAGGGGATAGGTGGCCACCACGCTCCAGCGTCCAACATGGATTCCACCATCCACGGACTCCAACAGCACGCCATAGGGGCTACCAGGGCTGATGCGCAGCCATGTGGAGACAGGAGTATCCAGATCGGCGGACCATGTTATCCAGATGGGGAGGAACGTTTCCCCTTGGCTGGCCCGCTGTCTGATCTCTTCGAGACTAATCACGCGCCCTGGGCTCTTCGGGAGAGCCGGGCAGCAGGTCAGTCGTAGACTTTCTTTCCGGTGAACTTGACGGTGGCAGGGTTGACATTGCCGCCAATGGAGCGAGCGTTGTGGTTCACCATAGGACGACCTTCGTTCACCTTCTCGGGGAACACCCCATCCTTGGGATGCAGATATTCGATGTCTCCACCCGGGAAGATGCGGTAGATCTTGTAGTCGCTGATCCTGGGCTTGAAGGAGGTGCGGAGGCTGGCGCCCAGGGCGAGACACTGCTCTTTGCGGGCAAAGTACATGACGTTCTCACCACTGTGCATGAGGGCAGCTCCCCCCGTGGGCAACTCGAAAGCCTGGCCCTTTGTGCTGGTCCAGGTGATGGCGTACTTCTCTTCGGTTTCAGCGGAATCGAGCAGGCCACCTGTGCTGCCCAGGTAGGCCGGAAGCTGGCCATTGAGCACCTCTGACATGGGAATCGGGGAGAGACGTGACACAAGCTTAGCAACAGGGCATCCTGATCTTTCGCCCACTGTGAATGCCTCTTTACAGCCTGATGTAGCCAGGTGCAGGTTGCGAACTAGGCCAGCGGAAAAAACATGGTCAACTGTTGAGCCCCGCGCTCGGCCACACGTCCCCCCAAACTGCTGAAGAGCTGCCGAACGGCGGAACGACTGAGATGGAGGCGCCCTGTCTCGGGTTGCCAGGTGAGAACAGCACCCAGATGGGCCTCCCCGGGCTCGTCCTGACCGTGTTGGCTATCCCCCTGCAACCGCAAGCGCAATTTCCCTCCGGCACGGGTCAGAATCACATGGAGGGTGGTTCCCGGGCGCAACCCCTGACCAAAGCGCTCCACTACACCCGCCAGCATGGGCGCCAACAGCAGAGGATCACTCATGATGTCCGGCAGATTCTCCTTCAAATCCAGTTGGAGTCGAAGGCTGTAGTGTTCAAGTTGTTGCTGCCATTGCCTGTGTTGCTGCTCCACAAGACTGGCCAGGTTCGTACGGGACAGTAATCGTTGAGCCTTGGGTTGCCGCTGCAGCTCCGCAGTATGAAAAATGAGGCCGAAGCGGTCGATTTGTGCAGTGCATTCCGCGTCAATTTGCGCCAGTTGACGTTGTACATCCTCCCCCAGGTCGGCGCGGCGGCGCAGAACGCGGCTCAGCACACGGATGGTGGCCAGGGGCGTGCGGATGCCATGGGACAGGGCTTCCAGAAAACCCAACTCCGTGCTCGTTGCCCCTGGCTCCAGCGCATCCTGGTCCGGAGACCCTTCCGGGACCACGGGAGACGCCATCACGGTAATGCTGGGAGGCATGGCCGCGAGGCGGCAGGCCAACACGGACCAGAAGCGCCGCTCGCTGGCGAGGTTGTCCGTCATTGCCACCGGGCCTAGCTGCTCCAGAACTCCACGCAGCCGTAGGCCATGACGGGGATCCTCCTGGAGAAGTCGCTGAACCAGCAGGTCCAGCACCCGGGACAGGGCAGTCCCGTCAAAGCGGACCAGAAACTGGCATTGGTCGGCCACCTTCCGGAGAGAGATGGCCAGTTTCAGACGGCGGGTGACCAGCACAAGAAAGGGGTCGTGACCATCATCCGGTTGCAGCGTCAGCGAAGACCAGAGGCTGACGGCGTCTGTGGACTGGCCGGGCAGGAGGGGCGAATTCAAGGCCCGTGGGGAGAAGCGCTCCGGCATCCATACCCATCCCTGGAGCGTTTGCAGCAGATTGGGCTCATAGAGCGCTGGCAACGGTGCCGCCAGCCAGGCGCCCCCCTCCATCGGTTGTGCGGATACGTCCTCCTGGATCACCTGCAAGGCTGCCCACCATTGACGACGCGCACCCTCTTCCGTCGTGGTTTCACCGCTCCAGTTCCGCCAGAGCAACTGGTGAAGTGCTCCCAAGCTGGGCTGCGCCATCAGGAGAACGGTCGCGTCTGCCGACAGCGCCGCTCTACTGCGGTCACCAGACCAATGCCGAGACAATTCATCAGCAGCGCAGAACGTCCATAGCTCATGAACGGCAACGGAATACCGGTCACGGGACCCAGACCAGTTGTCATAAACACGTTCACCACCACTTGAAACATCACCATGGCCAGGATGCCAATGACCAGGAACGATTCAAAATCCGTTGGGGCTGCCTTGGCGATCCTGAGCAGCCGCCAACCCCAAACGACAAAACCCGACACCACCAGAAAACACCCCACAAATCCCAACTCCTCCCCCAGGGCGCTGAAGATGAAATCCGTGTGTTGCTCCGGAATGAACTGGAGTCGGGTCAATTGCCCCTGGAGCAGGCCCGTACCGGAAAAGCCACCGGAGCCAATACCGATGATGCTCTGAATGATGTGATAGCCACCTCCCAGCGGATCGATGGATGGATCGAGAAACAACGTCAGTCGGTCCCGCTGATAGTCCTTGAGACCATGCTCCCAGAGCCAGGGTGTGGAGAAGGACGTTGCGGTCAGAACCACGGTTGTCAGTACGGACCCGATCCACCGCCGAGGCAGGTGACACCAGGCCATGATCCCCATGGCAGTGATCCAGACGACCTGAACCACGAGGACACCCGGTCTTCCCGTGTACTGGAGACCGCTCAGGAACGCAGTGGGCAGCGGGGACAACAGCAACAGAAGCCACTGCCAAGGCATGGAAGACCAATACAGCATTCCCAACAGCACAGCCCCGAACACCAGAGACGTGCCCAAATCCGGTTGGATCAGCACCAGCGCCCACGGCACCAGAATCACACCAAAAGGACGGAGCAGGTCAACAGGTCGCCGTATGGGAAACCAGGACAGAACGGCAGCCAGAAGAATAACGGTGGAAAGCTTGGCGAACTCCGACGGCTGCACCTGGAACGGACCGAACGTTAACCAACGCTGAGCGCCGAGGGCCTCGGTGCCCACCAGGTTGACGGCCACAAGCGTGGCAATGGTGATCACCCACAACAGCGCCAGCAGGATGGGAGAGGTCAAACCATCCGCAATGGGCCAGCCTCCCCGGGGGCGGGAACCTGGGGGAGGGATCCGGGATACGGACACCGCCATCACAAGACCCACAGCCCCTGTAATCCAGTGATCC
>Ga0209021_1003218_pt1 | contig 13320 bp, 21 predicted proteins | sample PinacodermFT_FD_187299 | JGI IMG/M metagenome (GOLD analysis project Ga0209021, IMG submission 187299) | Host-associated microbial community of the marine sponge Aplysina aerophoba from Gulf of Piran - sponge pinacoderm, lysed by freeze-thaw... | ecosystem: Host-associated > Porifera > Sponge >... | reverse complement strand
GTGTAGTCCTGGTCGAGATTGAATTTATCAGAAGGGTGGACGTGCACGTGCCAGCCGGTAGCGGTTTCCTGTATTTGCAGTCGAACCATCGTGAAGCCTCCTTGTGTCAGTGAGTGAGCGCCTGGCCCTTCACTCTGGGGAGAGGGCCCAGGGCGCGATCAGTATTTAGGGGAAGGTCTTGCCTTCGCGCTGGCATTTCGCTTGCCAGGCATCGAGGATTAGTTTTTCAGCCGCGTGAGAGGAGAGAAAGCCGCTCGTCTCGAAAGCCATTTCGACGGCGTTCTGAACGCGGCGATCAATGAACCATTTTGAGGCCTCGGTTCTGGAATGAACGAGGACGATATCGGCGACGTAAGCGCCCTCGAGGTAGACTCGGGTTGCATTGTAGTAAGTCCGCTCAAAGTAGACCTGGCCCCAAAAATTGGCGAGTTGCTGGGTCGTTTTTTCATCGTCGAAGGAGCCGACGTGGTATTCGGTAATGCGGACGAGCTCCCATTGGTGCGAGTCCGGATTGTAGTGGCGATGGAAGCGCACGGCATCGCGGGGTTCTTTTTGGATTTCAAGGGTGATGGTGGTCATGGTTCTCCTTTAGAGATCAGTATATGGGAGGTTGCGGAAAGCGAGCGTCGCGGAGCAGAGCGAGCAGAGGGGAGACGGTGGTTTGGGCGTCATTGGCTTCAATGAGGTCCTTGTGGCCATAGCGATGCAAGAGGCCGGCTTCGATGCGTTCCCAAAATTCGCGGTAGGGGCCGGTGTAGTTTGGGCGTCGGCCGGTGAGGTCGTAGTAGGCGCGATTGATGCTGCCGATGAGGCACCAGGAGACGGCGTTAGGATCGTCGCAGTCGAGGGCGTCTCCGCGTGAATCGCGCGCGATGGTTCCCTTGGTCCAGCCCTGGCGGAGGAGTCGTTGCGCCTGGTCGGACAGGCCGGCGATCGTGAGGGGTTTTCCAGATATGGTTTTTTCCGGGAGTTCGAATTGAGGCATGAGTGAACGTCCTTTGGTTTGGAAAGTGAGCAAGAGGTGGGCGGCTATCGAGGGATTTCGTGTTCGTGGCCACCGAGTTCCAAAATGGCGCGGCATGAGTCGAGGTGGAGCTTGAAAGTGAACATGGAATCGCGGACGTGGATGTTGTCCGCTTGCCGTGCCAGCGATTCGAGCTCGTGCGCCCGCTGATAGACGGTATTGATGCTGTCTTTGAGTCGGCGATCCGTGGCATGGCGCGTGGCGTAAAGGGCGCGCAGGTGTTGTTTCAGGGAGGTCAGGTCAGGAAACGTGGTGAACTGTCCTGCCGCGAGTGCCTCGCGGACGCCGTCAGACGCGCCCCAGCAGCTATCCATGCTGGAATCGGCGAACAGGAAGCCGATGCAGTGCCTGCCGCCGTCCGAAGCCGGCATGAAGACTTTGACGGATTCGGGCGGGATCTCATCACCTTCGGGTGGTTGGTGAAGGGTGATGGATCCAAATTCGAGGCGATGGGGTTGTGTGTCGTCTGGCATTGGGTTTTCCTCCATCCAGAAAGATTTGAAAGGAATCGCGGCCGCTAACGACGGGCCAAGCGCCCGTCGCGCGGCGGTGCGGAGGCTTTCTAAGCCAACGCGGCGATTTGCTGGTTGATTTCGGTGGCGACTCGCGCCACAACCGGCATGTCTTTGGCCCGGAACGACTTGGTTTGCTTCCATTTGCCGTCCTGAGCTTTGTAAATGCGGAAAATCGAGACCGTGTGATACGGCCCATTGGCTCCCTCGTTCGGCCAGACCGCGGCCTTAATGGCGCCGTCTTTGTGCTCGATCACGGGTTTTTGAGGGGTGTTATTTTGGGGCTGATCCATAGTTGAGTCTCCTTGTTTGTGTTCGTGAATGAACTGGCCCTACACCAAGCGGAGAGGGCCAGTGGAGTGAACAACAAGGGGACGGTCGGCCCCGGTCCGGCTGGTCGGCCAACATATGCACGGCTCGGTAGCCCGATGCCTGGAGGCGCGAATGGACGGAAGGACCGGGCGTCAAGGAGCCCGAACCGAGAGCGTGCGGCCGAGAGCGAAGCTCAAGCCGGCCGGAAGGCCGACAACGGAACAAGCCCCTATTGCCCCGTCGCCGAGACGAAGCACAGAAGCCAGAGTAAGAAGAATGAGGAAGAAAGAGTCCTGGGCCCGGGGGAGTCGAGTCAGGCAAGGAAGCAACCGGTCCGGCCAGCGGGTGAGAAATGTGAACCAGGAAAGACCAGAGACGCCGATCCGGTTTCCGGATCCCGCGACACCCGGTCCGCTAGGCCGCGATTCCAGGAAAAAGGTGGAAGCCCTGGGTAAACAGAAAAATTGGGTTTTGTAGTGTTCTTGAAGTGTGCTTTGGAGATTGAGGGGATAAAGAAAAAGGCGTCGCGGTCAGAGACCGCGACGCCTTCTGTATTTCTCTCCCTTCGACGATCAGCGGGGCACTCGGGTGAAGAGGCGACGGGCCTTCTTGGCAGCTTCTCTCTTGGCGCCTTTTTTGCTTCCGGTGACTTTGGCGGTGGCGTTGATTTTGATGGCTTTGTTGTTCGTCATGATGAAGTTTCCTTGGTTGTTAGTAGATGAATCGACCTCTCACGAATGCAGGAGGTCGGGACAGACACGGACAAGGAGACGGCCGGCGGCCGGAGGGCCGGTCGACCAAGCGCCGATCGGCAAGGCCAAAGTGACTGAAACGCAGAGTAAGGCACGGCCTCTGCCGGCGCGGGAGGGGGCGTAGCCCAGGCCTGGGAGGACCACGGAGCAACAGGACAAAAAGCCGTATTCGGAGCCAGCGCAGGTAGTAGAAAGGATGGGAGAGGGCGCTTGGGCTGCCACGGGAGCCGATCTGCGAGAGGTTGTTGAGACTCGGATCTTCTGTCGGAGGGAGAGAGTCAGGAAGCCGGTTTTGAAATGCAGTGGGATGAGTAAAAAAAGGGCCTGGATCCCGAGAAGCGAGATCCAGGCCCGGAGGGAAGGCCTTAGCGGATCGGCGGGCCGGTGCGGTAACAATCTTCTGAGACTCGGAGGAGTCCAAAGAAGATGCAGCGCCAGCCGAGATACGGATTGGCGATCTTCGCGGCCGTGGTTTTGAAGAATTTCTTTCGAGTGATTCTCATAGTGTCCTCCAGAGAAGTGAAAGTTAGAGAAAGGTTCGCCGGCCGCCAGCGACGGCACCCTGGCCGTCGCGGCGGTGCGATCGCTTCTTTAAGCGATCGCGGCGTGTTGCTCCTCGATTTTTGCCAAGGCTTGCAGCAAGGCTGGCAAGTCTGCGAGGCGGACGGTTTTAACGGTTATGGGTTCTTGGTTTTTGTTGTCGGAAGAGAGTGTGATCGTGACGTCGTAACTGTGGATCTGGTGCGTGACGGGCTGCCGTGCGGTTTGGGTGTTGAGTGTGGCTTTGTGAGTCTGCTTCATGTTCGTCTCCTTGATTTAGTGAATGAATCGACCCTATAGGGAACCCTGATAGGGAGGGGTCGTGAGAGAAACGACAAGGAGACACGCGGGGATCTGGTGGATGGTCGAGAGGACCTAGCGCGTAGCGCTTGTCCGGATCGAGGGCGGAGCCCAAACCCTCCAGGACGCGGCGATGAGAGCAGATCGCCTAAGCCGCACGTCAATGAGCCAAGAGGAGGTGAGCCTAAGCGCCTCCAGGCCCTTCGGGAAGAGGCGACGATCGACGCAATCCGACAACATGAGTTGTGAAGCCCGTAACCTTTTCGGCTGCCGGCAGACAGAAGGGAAGATGGAGGGGCAAGACGCGCGCCGGAAGACCGAAGCATGAGGTGTGGCGGCCGAGGATTTTTGGGGGCGAACGTGAGGCGAGAGGAGCGCCGGCGCTTCGCTCCCGCGCTCCGGACCTCCGCCTAGCCATTAGGCCAGGCGGGGCGAGCATGTGGGGAGGGCAATCATGATGAGCGGAGAGAGAATAAGGTGAGGGCCGCGACGTGATGGGCAGTGGGTGTTGGTGATGGCTTCGGACGGACAGTTTCCGATCGTAACTTCTGATGGGACTTTCTGATGGGAGCTTCCGGAAAAGGGGTGGATGAGAGAAAGGGCGGCCGTGACAAGATCACTCAAAGAGCCGGCCCAGGTGCGAACCTGGACCGGCTCGATTCTTCGGTTCCGACCGCGATCCCGCAACCGGATGACGAAGACGGCCGGCCCGGGAACCCCCAGGCCGGCCGGAGGGCAGCTACATGTCGTCGTAAGAGACGAAGCGCCGAGTGCCGTTTGCCAGCGTGACGCGGTAGCCGAAACCCATGTCTTTGTAGGCGACGATATCGGCTTGATCGATTTCAAGCCCATCGGGTGTTGGTATGACCGGAGGGGGTTGAATGCCGGTGAAAGTGTCGATGATGGATTCCATGATGAAGTCTCCTTCGTAAGTTTATGAATGAACTGACCTCTCACGAAGGCAGGAGGTCTGCGTCATGAATGCAGAAGGAGACGACCGGCTGGGCGGGGCGCTGGTCGGTAAGCGGCGCTGCAAGGACAAATGCGTGAACAGAGAGAAGGCATGTCCTTTGTGAGGCAAGGCGCGTCCGACGCGGAGCGAAGCGGCCCGAGCTACGGCCAGGGAATCGAGATCAGGAGACACGGAAGGAGCCGGAAGGGTGAGGAAGGTGTGAAGCGCGGAAGGCTGGCAGGAGGGTCTCAAGGTATGAGGGGCGGGGGCGAGGAGAGAAGACGACGGGGTGTGACCCCGGGCAAAAGGGAAAGAGCGGGAAGTCGGTACCGAAGGAGCCGTGGCAAAGCCGAGAAAAGAGAGTGGCCGACGAGAGTGGGTGTCCGGCACCGGCCGGCCGATTAACCGGATGGTCTTTTCTCTGCGCTTTCAGGGACGCAGCAGTGCCAGACCGTATTGTAGAGCTTTACGTCGACGGCGATTTCGCCGGCGCGGGGTGTGACCGGACCGGAGGACCATTCATAGAGGTCTTTCATTCGCAGTTTGCGATTGCAGAGAAGCGTCTTCAATTCAGCGAGGATGCTTCGTTCAAGATCCGAGGAGAGAGACATGGTCGTGACTCCTTTTAAGTGTGAGCGCCTGGCCCTTCACTCGAGGGAGAGGGCTAGCAGCACGACCGGCGAGCCTCTGGCGGTGGAAAGCATGCCTGGTTTTCTGCGGAAATTCTCTTATCTTTCGTCAGTGCCGGCTTTGTATTCATAGGGAAGGCCGCACCGGCGACAAAAGAGCTTGTGGCCGAGGGTTTCAAGGCTTCCGAGGCATGAGTCGCAGACTTGGCGAATGATGCGCGGAAGTGGAACGGCCGCCCCGCATTGTTCACACGGTTCAGCAAGAATAGTTCGGCGCTGAACCGAGGTGAGTTTCCTTGAGAAGCTGGACACCGTGACGGTGTGTCCGCAGGGTCTCATGAGTTTGAAACTCGCCATAGCATCCTCCTTTCAGGCGTCAAGGCCTCGGTAGTGAGCGGTGCGGACGCGCCGCGAGAGGCGCCGAGCGTGCCGGCTGGCCAGCTTTTTCGAGATCTTCTTGATCTTGCTGTGGCAGTGGCAGCCCACGAGATCCTTCGACGTGATTTTGATAGCTTTATTGCTGATGTCTTTGGTGCGTTGCATGGTTGGCTCCTTGAAGTGTGTGAATGAATCGATCTCTCACGAATGCAGGAGGTCGATGGGATGAACTGGCAAGGAGACTGAGCGGGGGGCGGGGCCGGCGGTCGGCCGACAGGAAAAGGTGAAGCCGAGCAAGGCCATAGTGACGGGAACGAAGTGTAAGGCACGGCCTGTGCCTGCGGCCGAGGGGCGAAGCCCCAGCGCCCCGGCCCACGCGTTGAGAAACGCACGAGCTCAACAGCAAGAGGAGACAAGGAGGATCGGAGTCTGTCCTAGCCTTCGAAGGGAAGGCAGAGAGTCAAAGCCAGCCGGAGTGAGCGAGGAAGAGGGAGTTGACCAGGACAACCCCCGGGGAAGCCTGACAGTGGCTGACGAGGCTGCCCCCGGATCGACGATCTCCCCACAGACCGAAGGAGTGGGCCGTAAGAAAGGGAGATCGTGGCAGGCAGTCGGCGGTGTGACGGCTTCCTGCGGGCAAGAAAGGCCGTGAGGTAGGGGAAAGCGGCCGGATCCCGGAGAATCCGGCCGCGCGGGTGCCCTGATGTCGTGGGAGTGTGGACAAAAGAAAGACGTTGCCCACGACTCCACAACCGAACGGCTGCTCTGGATGTGTGGACAAGCCAACGGCCGCTTGCCCACAGATCCACAGCGCGACAATGTTTTTGTCTCTCAAGAGAAAACGAAAGACTACTCATGAACGACAACCGTGATGGCAGGATACTGGCGCGCGGTTTCGATCAGAGAGGGCTTGACCTGGTGCAGCCAGTTGAGGCCTCCGAGGCCGCACCCGAGCTTGACGAGATGAATGTCGTCAAGAGCGAGGGATTCGCAGAGGGGGAAGAGCGCGCGAATGCTGGCCTGGACGAGGGCCAGAGGGGAAGGGTCCCGCCAGTGGATCTTCGTGGGGACCTGGAGAATGTAGTGACCGTCTGGCTTGGGCCAGACGGTGACGGTGCCGTGGCGAAGCCGGCCGGATCTCAGATCGGCGTGGTAGGGCGAGAGGCAGGCCGGGTAGGTGGTGGCGACGGCCTTGGCGAGGCCGGCGCCCATGACGCCGACGAGATTGACGGGATTGGTGAAGGTGGTCGAGAAATCAAGTGATGTCCGGACAAATTGCATCATGAGGAAAGCCTCCTTCTGTCAGTGAACGACCTGGCCCTTTACTCCTGGAGAGAGAGGGCCAGTAAGTGAACGAAGGCCTGCCGGCCGGACAGTCTGCTGAAATTAAAGACCGGAATGCGGTACTGGGCCGCGATGCGAAGCGCCATGCCAGTGCCTCCGGTGATGGCGCCGCCCTCGGTCCAGCAAACGACGGCGTCGACCGGACGATCGAGCGAGTCGCCGAGCAGTATGGAGACATTCCGTGCGTGGAGCTTCCGTACGGCCGGTGAGCAGCGGCTCCAGGCGGGGTGCATCTTGGAGGCGATGTCGATGCAGGCAGAGAGGGCGGCATGAGAGAGCGTGCGGCAGTCCGGTCCGTCATGGTCATGGTACCGAGGCCACGGCAGGTAAATGGTCTTCTGGCCTGTCGGGGCGCCGTTGGCGAACGCGGTGTCTGCGCCGGCCGCGCCGCCGCTCCGAAGGTGCCAACCCGTGCGAGCGAGCGAGCCGGCGAGCTTGGTCATTTCAGCGAGGACGGGCTCCGGAGTGGCGCGCGCGCCGATGCCGGCGTAGAAGAAGGTGTCCGCGTTGGCCCGGGCGTCGTTGAGAGTGACTGCGGATTGATGAGTGCGTTCCATCATTAAGGCTCCTTGCGATGTGTGTGAATGACTCGACCTCTCGTCAGATCAAGGAGGTCGTGAAATGAACGAGCAAGGAGACGGCCGACGTCGGGATTGCGTCCCGGCCGGATCCCGGATGGCACGGCGAATGCCTGGAGAAGAACGCAAGGAGGAAGCCGTGCAGATCCGGCCGGAGGGGGCAAGGCCCCAGCAACGCGACGCTGGCAGATGGAACGCGAGCCGTCAAGACGCCGCCGCCGCATTGAAACAAACGGGTGAGAAAGGGAAGTGAAAATGAGCCAGGGCGCCGGTGTTGGGTAAAGTTTCCAGCCTAACCCGCACAACCTAGTGGCGCCCCGACTTTTAAGAGCAGCCCCTCACCAAATGCTTTGGTGAAGAGTCCGTTTCCATAGTCAAGCCGTAACTGAGTGATGTGCTTGAATTGATAGTTTCGTACCGCGCTGTCTGTGGCAAGGCCGATGACGGCGAGGAAGGTGTCTCGTTCGTAGGGAGAGAAGCCGTCATGCTGGCCGTTCGGAAAGATGACGGCGATTCCGTAGCGGTCTGCATGATCATGTGGCGCCGCGCCGCGTTCGTAGACCTGGTAGACGATGCCGACGGTTCCTTCGGGATTATCAAGACACTCGCATTTGAGTTGAACGAGAGTGCCGATATTAAGGTGTGGGCTGTTGTTCTGCATTGAGTTCTCCTGTGTCATGTGAGCGATCTGGCCCTCCACACGGGGGAAGGGCCAAGGGAGCGATGGGTGTGCCGGCGTCGTGGTGTTCGGCGGTGATCGCCGAATGCCAATTCATCAAGGCGGCGGCGCTGGAGATTGTATGATGCAGGGCCTTTTCTTTGTTCCCGTCGACGTGGGCGCGTAAGGCTTTTCCTGAGAGGTAGCCGATGAGCCAAAACCAATCTTGCGGTTCTTTTTGGCGATCGGGAGGAGCGCCCCAGCGAAAGACCTGGTGCGCGGCTTCTCTCTGGACGGCTTCCAGAAACTTCTCGTAAAGGGGAGTATTGAGGATAGTGGTCAAGCGCCTTACTTCTTTTTGTAAGGCACGGATCTGCTCGTCCTTGGTGAGGGGTCCGGCCGGAACGGTTGCGGTGGTATTCATGGGCATTCTTCTATTGGAGAGTTTGGAGGATCTCCTTATTCGCATGTGAAGATTTGTGAGGGCTTCTCGCTGTTAAAAAATGTGCCTAAGACGCGGCCGCATGATGCACGTGGCCAAGTTCCTTCATGCCACAAAATTCGACGCCGAGCCACCGGAAGAGGAGATCAATGGGACCCTGGCAGCGTTTGATGGTCGGGTGGCCGGCCACCGTGCCGGCCGGCGTCCCTTGGGTGCCGACGAACATCTCGACATATGAATCTAGGGGAACGCCATGCTGAAGACCGAGGCTCACGGCGCGGGCCATGGAATCGAGGAACGCGCGTTCTTTCGAGCCGGTCTTATTGAGGATCGCAAAGATTTCAGCCGGCGCTCCTGATTCATAGAATCCCACGGTGAGGTGCATCGAGTGGCGGCCGCGGTGATCGACGATCGTGAGCTTATGGGTGACGTTCTCCCGCCGCGTGGGGAGCTCGCGCCTCGCAGTGGGTTCAGGTTGGTTGGTTGAGTCAGTGGTCATGGCTTCTCGTTTCTGTCGGTGAATGGCGCTGGTGCTCTCGTCACGGTCGGAGCACCAGGCCAGGAACGCAAGGAGAAGAGGGTGCCGGGCCCGTCCCGCGCCGGAGCGTGAGCAGTGGAGGGAAGCGGCCGTTGCGAACCGGATATTGCTCGACGGGAGTCATGCGCGATCAGTGGGGATCAGGTGTCCAAAGGTGATGGTTTCGAGTGCACCGCGACTCCGGACGACAGGCTCGTCATTGTGGGTGCCGAGATAGAATTTGAGGTTGCGGATTGTAAAGAGGCAGCGAACGCCGTGAAACGGGTCCTCCAGTCCGTGCATCGTTTCGGCCCATTTCCGCAGGGTGGGCCCGAGGAGCAAATAACAGTTGGTGATATCGCCGATCCATTCATCTTTCTCATTTTTTTTTGACCCCTGAAGGAGCCCGACGCGGATGGAGTAGTAGGTCTTGCCGTTGGTTTCGTGTTGCTGAATGGCGTTGATGAAGCCCGGACATCGGGTGAGGGAGTCATTGGGCCGGACGCGATTCTGGCCGCGCGGCCGACCGGCCGCCGGCGTGGGCTCTCCATTGTGACCGGAGGCGTCAGAAGCGGAGAGGGCGTCGTCCTGGTCCAGGATTTCCCCGAAATCGATTGGAGGAAAGTCATCTTCTTGAGGGTGACGGTTTGTCATGAGCGGATCTCCTTTGTGATGGGTACACGGCGGCGTGATGGATGAGTGGAATGAACATTCCGGATACTGCCCGGAACGCCCAGATCTGTGGCGACGCCCAAGGCTGCTTCGACCGAGGCAAAGCGACGCTGGTTCTGCCGAACGGCGTAGAGTGTGGAGGGTTGGTTGGGTGCGGCGCGTGTCGGCATCAGAGTTTCCCGGCGAGTCTTTGAGGTGGCGGTATGCGTCGGGATCGAGAGAGAAGCAGAGCTTCTTTCGCCCGACTTCGATGATCAAGTGCGTTTCGGTGTCGGTGGATTGGAGGCCGACGGCCGAGGCTCTTTGAACGATGGAGGCGGTCGTGGGTGTGTGTTGCGGGTGAGTTTGTTCCTGGTGGTGTTGAGGTTCGTCTGAGCCGGGATGTGGGGCACCAGGTTCATCGGCGGCCGTCAATTGTGTCACGGCGTGGCGTAAGGACGTGGGGACTTCATGATGGCGCCATTTGTCGAGTAAGGCGGTGGTCTCCTGCGGTTTCTCTTGAAAGGCTTTGGCAAGCGCGTACAGGACTTCGAGGTCCTGTATCTCTCCCTGCGCGGACAGTTCCTGGATGGCGTCGGGGGCTCGTAAGAGCGCCAGAAATTTCGAGAGGCGGGCTGTGCTCATGTGGAGGGCTTCGGCGGCGTCGTGTTGTTTTCGGCCGTGCTGTTTGCAGAGGGTGACGAAGCGATTGATCGCGTGGGCTTGTTCAATGGCCGCGATGCCCTCTCGCTGGGTATTTTCGGAGATCTGTAGGAGCACGATGGTCGCATCATCGAGGTCGTCGCCGCGAAGAACGGCGACGACGCTGTCGAGGGTGGGGGACTGCGCGATGGCGCGCCATCGCCGCTCGCCGAAGATGATGGGATATGTGCCGTCCGGATTGGGTCGGCCGACGAGGATGGGCTGTAACTGTCCATTGGTTTCGATGTCCTTTTGGAGCGTCAGGATCGAATCTGGATGAAAGGCTCGTCGGGGCTGCAGCGGGTCCGGTTCGAGTTGGTCCGGATGCAGCGTGAGCAACCGACCTTCCGCGGCCGCCTGGCCGGCATGCAAAATGGCGCCGGTCCCGCTTTCCTCGATGAGGGTTTGCGCGGAGAGGCTGCCGGCACCGGCGGCCTGCTTTTTCATACGAGACAAGAAGTTGTCAGCCATCGGTCACCCCTACCCGTGACAAGAATTCATGCGTGAGCGCTTCGTAGTTTTGGGCCACGCGGGATTGACGGTGGTATTCAGCGGCAGATTTGCGTAACGCATGGCTTTCCTGGACCTTGACGGATTTCACGATGGTCGTGTGAAAGAGATGCTCTTGATATGCGTCTCGAAGTCGGGTGAGGTAGTGTTCTTCGACCAGGATCCGGCGAGTCGACACCTGATTCGCGACGATCCCGAGGAACGTCAGGTTGTGGTTGAGGCGTCGCTTCACGTTGTTGGCCATCTTGAGTTGCTCGCTGAGGCCGGTCACGGAAAAGTCGTCCAGATGGGTGGGAATGAGCAGATAGTCGGCGGTGATGTGGGCGGCCGCCTGCAACGTGCCGCCGGACGGCAAACAGTCAATCATGATGAAGTCGTAGTGATCGCGGAAGGCCTGGACTTTTTCCCGGAATTCAAACACGACCTCATAGGGTTTCGAGCTGATCTCGAGCAGGTGCTTGGAACTGCCGATGAGATCGAGCCGATCCTGGATGGGGAGGGGCGTGGCAACCGCGCCTTCGATGAACAGGTGGCAGGCATTGGCCGGCCCCGGGCCGGCCGTGGCCGCGACTAGGTCGGGATGACGTTCGCCGGCCAGGGCGAGGGAAAGATTGCCCTGCGGATCGTTGTCGATCATCAGGATGCGATAGCCGCGCCGGGACAGCGTTTTCCCGAGATTGACGCTCATCGTGGTCTTCCCGACCCCTCCCTTCTGATTGGAGATGGCGACGATGCGAGCCATAAATCCTTTCCTCCTCAACCAGGGTTTCGGTTATTCATTCAGACCTCGGTGCCAATCATCATGGGCGAACCGGGTGGCCAGCGTCGCCATGCGTTCGGGAGCGACATTCTTGAAAGTGTCGCTATCAAGAAGCTCCCCGGCCCCGCGCTGCCAGTCTTCTTTCTCAATGGCATCCAGGAATTGGACGAATTCGCCGGTGTTCTCATAGCCGTGCTGAAAGGCCAATTCGGTGATCACACCCTTTCGGACTTCACTCAATGACTCCCATTTGTCGTCGCCGACCAGGGTTCTGGCGTCGTGTTCGGCTTGAGCCAGATCTTCCCTGAGCAATCGTTCGGCCTGTTCCCGCGTGATGGTGTCGGGAATGGGCGTGCCATCGGCAAAGGTCTCGCCGTTGGTCGCAAGGTTGTGGCCGTACCCGATGGCCATGCCGCCCTGATCAGGGTAGGGCTCAAGGCGCAATGCTTCGTGCCCCATGATGGAAGCCATCGTGTGCGTTTGGCCGGTGCCGGCTTCGTGGGGCGGCGTGAGCATGGACGGCGATGCCTGATCGCCGATTCCCGCTCGGACAAAGGGAGGTTCTTGCTCGATGCCGGGGGATGAAAGGCCCGCGGCGATGGGTTCAGGCGACGCGAAGGGGGTGAGGGGCTCTCGTGAACTCCATGGTTCAGGAGAGGCCCGATCGGGGGCGATAGGCGCGGCCAGTCCGGTCGGATCGATGAGGACGTCCGGGGACTCTTGCGCGGCAGCCCCGTGAAGCGCGGGGGGGTCCTGCGCGATGGCGCCGGATGACAGGCCTGCGGCGATGGGGGTTGACCCGGACAGTGACGTCTCGGGTGCCCGTGGCCCGGGGGGTTCCGGGTCGGGACGCTCAATACCGTGGAACGTCGGGGGTTCTGGCGGTGGGGTGGACACGTCACCGGCCGGGCCGGCGCCTGCTGCGAGAGACGTGTCTTCGTGGCTGGTCGCCGATTCGGGATCGAGGCCCGGTGAACCTCCGGCGTTTCCCGGAGAGGTGTCGTCGGGAGCCGGCGCGGGAGGTTCGTGCGCGATGGAAGGGTTGTCAGGGGAAAGGTCGGGGCTCCCGGGATCGGCGACGGTTCCGGTTGCAGGACCGGGTTCATCGTCGGATGGAAATTCCCGGAGCCCTCCGGCCAAGGTCTCGTCCTGAGCCGGGCTGTCTTGAGAGAGAGCAACACCCTGAGCAGGAGCCGGATCTTCGTCTGACCCGGCCACGGCGCCGTGGTGCAGGGTGGAGGACTCCTGTTCAAGAGCGGCACTCGGGTTGGTGGCGAGTTCTCCGCCTCCGGGGCGCGAGGAAGGCTCAGCGGCGACGGCCGCGCCTGGACTGTCGGAAGAGGCGTTATCCTGAGCCGAGCTTTCGCTCGGCCAGAAACCCTGGTCAAGCGGTGGTGTCGATGCGCCGCCGCCGTGGATAAGAGCAGAGTTTTCCTGGTCCATCCCCAGGGCTCCCCTGAGGCTGGGATGGACATTATCACTTCCGGTTCCGAAAATTGCCCCGCCCTGGTCGCCACCATGACCGCCAAGCGCGGCAGCGGCTTCATCGCTTACGGTCCACGGGCCGGATACGACGGCCTCGGCGACGTCGAGGGTTTCCCGGCCTGCGGTCTGGACGGGGTCCAGGACTCCCTCGTGGGTGACGACAGGTTGATTGAGGCCCGCGTTTCTCTCGTCGTCAAGGTGTTGCGCCTCGGCGGTAACGGCCGTTGTCGTGGTGTCTTTGACGGTCGCCTTGTCGCGGTCAATCTGATTCTCG
>Ga0209021_1003217_pt1 | contig 13324 bp, 13 predicted proteins | sample PinacodermFT_FD_187299 | JGI IMG/M metagenome (GOLD analysis project Ga0209021, IMG submission 187299) | Host-associated microbial community of the marine sponge Aplysina aerophoba from Gulf of Piran - sponge pinacoderm, lysed by freeze-thaw... | ecosystem: Host-associated > Porifera > Sponge >... | reverse complement strand
GGGTCGCGAATCGCCGCGGTTCGGGACCTCGTCGGGGCTCTCCTGATGCCGGAGCCGGCACTGCGCTGGTTCGAGGGAGCCGCGCCGTTCGGCGACGTCCGCGAGGCTCGGGTCGCGATTCGCGGCCGCCTGTCGGACGGACTTCCCGGCGATGGCGAGGGAACGCTCGAGGCCACCGCGAAGCTCTTCGTTCCGGTGCTGAGCTACGCCCGCGGCTGGCCGGAAATCACCGGCGTGTCGGCCGAGCTGCGATTCAGCGGCCGGCGGTTCGATGCGCGCATCGATTCCGGACGCATCCTGAACTCGGTCGTCCGCGAAGCCACGGTGACCATCGAGGACGTGAGCGCCGAGGTACCGGTGGTGCGGGTCGAGGGACGCGTCGAGGGAACGAGCGCCGACGCGGTGCGCTTCCTGACCGAGAGCCCTCTGCGCGCGCGGTTCGCGCCGATGATCGATGCCTTCGCGATCCGCGGCGACAGCACCATCGATCTCGCGATCGCGGCTCCCCTGAAGGGACGCGATCGTTCGGTCGCCGCCAGCGGCAGGATCGCGCTCGACCACAACCGGATTGACGGCCCCGGCCTCCGCGGCGGGCTCGCGGCGGTGAACGGCCTGATCGCGTTCCGGAACGCCGGGGTGAAATCCGACGGCCTCACCGCAACCTGGCTCGGCGAGCCAATCCATGTTCTCGTCGGCGCTTCCCCCGACCACCCGAACGCGACGCGCGTCACGATCGGCGGCCGCCTGACCCGACGCCTGGTGGCCGCCTACCTCCATGATGCCGGACTGCTCGATGCACCGACGCCCGCGGGCTCGGCGCTCCTCGCGCGGATGCGCGGCGACGCCGCCTGGACCGCGACCCTCGACATTCCGGCCGTGCGCGACGCGGCACCGGCGACACTGCGCATCGCGAGCGATCTGACCGGACTCGCGCTGGATCTTCCGCCCCCGTTCGGAAAGACGAGCGGGACCGCGCGCATGCTCCGGATCGACACCCGGCTCGGGCGGGGTCCGGATCGCGTCGCCGAGATCGACCTCGGCTCCGTTGCGAGCGCGGCGCTGCGGCTGGTCCGCGACGGCGGCCGGTACCGGCTCGAGCGCGGTGCAATACAAATCGGTGCCGACCCCGCGGCGCTCCCCGACGCCCCCACCATCTCCGTGCAGGGCGTGATACCGACGCTCGACACCGCCTCGTGGCGGTCGGTCCTCGACGACTTCGCGGCGCTGCGCGCGCCGGAGACGGACCCGCCGCGGCCCGGCCCCCCGCGCGAGGTGTCCATCGACGCATCATCGATCACCGCGCTCGGCGCGCACTTCCCCGACACGCGCGTGCGCGCGACGCGCGGTACCGACGGAGGCTGGCAGGTGGACCTCGACGGCACTCGCCTGCGGGGTTCGGTTCACGTGCCCGGCGACCCCGGCGGCACCGAACCCGTGATCGCCGACTTCGAGCGTTTCATGTACGCACCCGACGCCGCCGGCACGGGAGAAGAGCCGCCCGATCTCGACCCCCGCACCGTGCCCGCCCTGTCGTTCTCGACCCGGCAATTCCTCCTCGGCGAGCACGATTTCGGGCGGGTCGGCTTCACCACCGTCCCCTCGGAACGCGGTCTCGAGATCACCGGACTCCAGGTGCGAGCCGATTCGTTCCGGGGCGAAGGGACGGGGCGCTGGACGCTCGCCGGGGGCGAGCACACCACCGATTTCACCTTGCGGATGCACGCCGACGATCTCCGTCGAATGCTCGAAACGCTCGGATTCGACGCCCGCGCGGTGGCGGGTGGAACGACGGACATCACGCTACGCGGCTCCCTGGCGGGCGCACCGGCCGACTTCGCCATCGATCGGCTCGCCGGCGTGATGTACTTCCTCTCGACCGAAGGGCGTCTGACGCAGGTGGAGCCGGGCCTGACCGGGCACGTGTTCGGACTGCTCACGATTACGTCGCTGCCACGCCGTCTCCTCCTCGACTTCGGCGATCTCTTCAAGGAGGGCATCGGATACGACCGGATCGAGGGCAGCTTCGCGCTCGAGAACGGCAATGCGTACACCGACGACCTCTTCGTGGAAAGCGACACCGCGCGGTTCGAGGTCGTGGGCCGCACCGGACTCGTGCACAGGGACTATGACCAGATCGTGACCATCATCCCCAAGGTCTCGTCGAGCCTGCCGCTCGTGCCCATCTGGCTCGCGCAGAAGATCCTCGACCGCAATCTGTTCGACAAGGCGTTCGCCTACCAGTACACGATTGCCGGCACGTGGGCCGAGCCGCAGATGGAGCTGGTGCGCACCGAGAGGTCGGGGGGGACGCCCTAGACGTCTTGAGCCGCCATCATCTTTACAGTTGAGCCAAGTTCTTGCAGCACCCCTGGGAGCGCGGGCGTCCCGCCCGCAGCGGGCCGCAGGCCCGCGATTGTTCAAGCGGGCAAGATGCCCGCGCTCCCAGGAATGCACCACATGCCTCGTCGGTCGGAGGCGCAGTCTCGCCAGGACTCGTCCGTCGCGGCTGGAACACCGGTCCCGCGCGAGTTGGTCCGGTTACAATTCGCGCGGGCACGGTCCGAATCCGAGATCTCGATGCTTCCTGCCGTTCCCCTCCCCGGCCGACCCCTCACGTCCCCGGACGAACACGCGCCCACGATGGTCGCGGTCTCGGGCGGCGTCGACTCCGCGGTCGCGCTGATGCGCCTGGTCGAGGCGGGCGTCCCGGTGCAGGCGATGTTCATGAAGAACTGGGAGGAGGACGACGGGGACGGATACTGTGCGGCGGCCGAGGATCTCGCCGACGCCGAGAGGGTGTGCGACCGGCTCGGCGTGCCGCTGCACGCGGTGAACTGCGCCGACGCGTACTGGGACAACGTCTTCATGCGGTTCATCGGCGGCATCGAGCGCGGGGTGACGCCGAATCCCGACGTGGTGTGCAACCGGGAGGTGAAGTTCTCCGCGTTCGTCGATCACGCGCGTCGGCTCGGCGCCGAGCGCGTGGCGACAGGTCACTACGCCAGGATCGATCGCAACGCCGGCGCGGTGCGCCTGCTCAAGGGCGCGGACCCCGCCAAGGACCAGAGCTACTTCCTGCACGCGCTCGACCGCCCGCGGCTCGAACGGGCCCTGTTCCCGCTCGGCGAGCTGCGCAAGGGCACGGTGCGCGCCATCGCCCGGCGGGCGGGCCTCGCGCCGCACGACAAGCCCGACAGCACCGGCATCTGCTTCATCGGCGAGCGCCGCTTCCGGTCCTTTCTCGCCCGGTTCGTCGACGCCTCGCCGGGACCCATCGAGACCGGGAACGGGACGTGCATCGGCGAGCATCCCGGGCTCGCGTTCTTCACCATCGGTCAGCGCCGGGGTCTCGGGATCGGGGGTCGAAGAGGCAGCGCGCAGGCGCCGTGGTACGTCGCGGGGAAGGACCACGCGCGCAACGCGCTCGTCGTCGTCCAGGGGCACGATCACCCCGCCCTGCTGTCGCGCCGTCTGCAGGTGTGCGACATGCACTGGATCGCAGGTCGTCCGCCACGCCTGCCGCTGCGGTGCGGAGCGAAGATCCGGTACCGGCAGGCCGATCAGGCATGCACCGCCCGGCCCGACGAGCGCGGTGCGAACACCCTCGAGCTCCACTTCGATCGCCCGCAGTGGGCGGCGGCACCCGGCCAGTACGCGGTGCTCTACGACGGCGACGAGTGCCTCGGCGGGGGCGTCATCGAGCGCGCCGTCACCGGTTCGACGGACACCAAACTCTCATGATCGGGCCGACGGCGAGGGATCGGGTGGCGAGCAGGTTGCGCCGCGGGACGGCGCAGGCTCCAGCACGCTCAGGCTGGGCGGCGGGCAGACCCAGCAGCAACACTCCCGGGGCTAGGCAGGATCCGATGACCGACCCTTGAGCGCCGCCACTTCGAGTTCCAGCGCCGCGACCCGGCGTTCGAGCTCCGCGAGCCGCCCGCCCCGAGGTTGAGTCCCGGCCGGCAGGTCGTCTGCCGGCACGGATTCGACCGCGCCGGACAGCAGGTGCGCGTACTGGTGGTCGCGGCGTCCGGGAACGCGTGCGAGCCTCGCGACCACGGCACCGCCCTCGCGGTCGGTATCCATCAGTTGCTGCAGCGTTTCCGTAACCGCCTCGTTGTCCGCGAAGACATGCAGGCGTGCGCTACGCGCCCGTAGCTCGCCCGGGGTCTGCGGGCCGCGCAGGAGCAGGAGGCAGACCACCGCGTACTCGTCCTCCGAGAAGTTCAGTTCGCTGGATATCGTGTTGCACAACTGCTGCTGATACTTCACCACACCGCTCTTGAAATTCTCGTCGCGCGAGACGAGCGACTTTTCGCGCAGGCCGCGCGCCGCGCGTTCGACGGCAGTACGCTCTAGCGCCAACACGGGCTCCCGGCTCGACTTCTGGTTGCAGGCCGTCGTAAGCGCGTTCAGCGTCAACGGGCACTGATCCGGCGTCAGAACCGCCTTTTCCATGAGGCAGCCGATGATGCGCGCCTCGTTGGGGCTCAGCTGGATGCGGGACATGGCGCGTACCGGGCAGAGTGGGCGGCGCACGGTAGACGCCCGCCGCGCGACGGTCAATCTCGTGTCGCGCCCCCTTCGTTCGGTACCGGGTCCACCGCTGGCGGTGGCCGGCACCACGCCTGGGCGATCGATGCGCTTCGCCCAACCGCGCAGGTGCGCGGTGCGGCTCTTCATGGTCCCGATGGCCAGCCCTCGGCGCTGCCACGCGGCGACGAGCGCGTTGACGTGCTTGCGCTTCAGGCCCGTCGCACGCAGGCCCCTGAAGCCGAGCTCGTGCAGGGTATCCGCGGCCCGCGCCAGCACGTAGGAGCGGTCCCGGCGCGTGGCGTGCGACCCGAATCCACGACCCGCGGCCGACGAACGCGCCCCACCAGCCCGAACCCGGACGGTCCTCGGACACGCAGATGATTGGCACGCTATACCAATCAACGGAATCATCGTCGGCATCGTCCTCGCGTGTCCCGTTGCCGGCGTCGAGTCGGCTTGCGGTCATCCCACGTCACTGTCCAGGCACAATTGCGACCGTGCGCATCGGCGCGGCCTTCGTACCGTCACGCCTCCACGAACCAAGGATTCCGCCGCGGCGTGCGTCGTATGGATCGAACATCGAGGAGCCTGCACCGCAGGAACAGTCGATCGCAGGGGACTCCTTCCAGGCCGGAGGGCTGCGTGATCCGATGTCGCATACTCCTCCGCCATACACCGACATTCTGGCGCCACGTCCTCTACTGCACATGATTGACGACACGGATGGCGCGCTGGCTCGCCGGGCCGCGGAAGGCGACCGGGAAGCGTTCGCCGCGCTCGTGGAGCGCCACTACGATCGGATCTACCGGATCGGCGCCCGAGTGCTGGGCGGCGCCGACGCGGCGGACCTGGCGCAGGACGTGTGCGTCGCCCTGCCCGCCAAGCTCGCGTCGTACCGCGGCCGGAGCCGGTTCACCACGTGGCTCTACCGTGTAGTGGTCAACGCCGCACGCGACGTGCTGCGTCGCAGGGCCGCCCGGCAGCGCGGCGAGCGTGGCTACGCCGAGCTCGACGGCCTGATGCGCGACCAGGCCGCCGCCGGCGAGTGCGAATCGACCTGGCTCCGGCAGGCCCTGGGCCGGCTGTCGGAGGAGTTGCGCGTCACGGTCCATCTCGTGCTCGAAGAGGGTTTGCGCCACGCAGAGGCGGGCGAGGTGCTCGGCGTGTCGGAGGCAACGGTGTCGTGGCGCATGCACGAGGTGCGCAGGCGGCTGCGGGTCGTGGCCGCCGGCGAGGAGGAATTGCGGTGAGTGACGAGCTCGCAAGGCTTGAGGCCGCGCTTCGCGCGACTTCTCCGCAGGCACCGGCGTCGGCGCGCGCGCGGGCCCTCTCCGAGGCGATGACGGCGTTCGACCGCCACCACCAAGGAACCGCCGCGGCGGCGCGTCACAAGGGGCGAGTGCCGATGCGCGGCACGTCATGGATTCGGAGGCTCGCCATGCCCCTGTCACGTCCCTCGCTCGCGTTCGCCGGCAGCGCCGCCGTCGTGGTGGTGGCCGGAATCGTGTCCCACCAGGTACTGATGAAACCTCATTCCCCAACGCTGCCGATGCCGGGGCTTGTGGGCGAGGTCGCGACGCCCACCTTCGCCGAGCAGGTCGCTGCGCCGCCGCCGCAGGCAGCATCGGCCGAGCCGCCCGTTGCCGTGGCCAAGCGGGCGGCGCCCGGTGCATCGCAACCGCCGCAGGCCCCACCGACCGTGAGTGCAGCAGTGCCGGACCGCGCCGCCGCACGCCGAGCCGAGGAGGCCTACGATGCCGACCGTCTGAGGGCAGAGCAGGCCGTGAGGGCACGCAGCACCGAGGCCTATTCGGAGTATCTGCACACCTACCCCGGCAGCTTGGCGGCGAAGGTGGCGAAGTCGCGGGGCACCATCGCGCACGACGGGCCTCCGTCCCGATTTCACTCGCAAGGCCGCGACCGCTTCACCGACTTCACCCCCAATCCGGTGAAGGTCGTCGCCGAGGAACCGGTGTCGACGTTCTCCATCGACGTCGACACCGCCTCGTACGCGTTCCTGCGCGCGGCGCTGAACGACGGCTGGCGGCCGGAGCGGAATGCCGTGCGCACCGAGGAACTCGTCAACTACTTCCCCTACGACTACGCACCGCCGCAGACGCGCGATGCGCCGTTCGCCGCCCATGTCTCGGTGATGCCGGCGCCGTGGAACGACGCGGCCCGGCTGATGCACATCGGCATCAAGGGCTACGTGCCGGACCGCGCCGCCGCCCCGCGGGCGAACCTCGTGTTCCTCGTCGACACCTCGGGCTCGATGGACGAGCCGAACAAGCTCCCGCTGCTGGTGCGCTCGTTGAAGCTGCTGCTCGGTGCGCTGGCGCCCGAGGACCGGGTGGCCATCGTGGCCTATGCGGGCTCTGCCGGCGTGGTGCTGGAGCCGACCCCGGTCTCCGACCGAGGCGCGATTCTCGGCAGCCTCGAACGCCTCGGTGCGGGCGGCTCGACTGCTGGCGCGGAGGGGATTCGCGAAGCCTACCGCCTGGCTGCGCAGCACTTCGTCGCCGGCGGCGTCAACCGCGTCATCCTCGCCACCGACGGGGACTTCAACGTCGGCCTCTCCGACCCCGACGCGCTCGAGGACTACATCGCGCGCAAGCGCGAGAGCGGGGTCTCGCTCTCGGTGCTCGGCTTCGGGATGGGCAACTACAACGACGCGCTGATGCAGCGCCTTGCGCAGAACGGCAACGGCAACGCCGCCTACATCGATTCGCTGTCGGAGGCGCGCAAGGTGCTGCTCGAGGAAGCGGCCTCCACGCTCGTGACCATCGCGAAGGACGTGAAGGTCCAGGTGGAGTTCAACCCCGCGGCGGTCAGCGAGTACCGGCTCATCGGCTACGAGACCCGGATGCTCGCGCGCGAGGACTTCCGCAACGACAAGATCGATGCGGGCGAGATTGGCGCGGGGCACACGGTGACCGCCATCTACGAGCTCACACCGGCCGGCGCGAACGGCGGGCGCATCGCGCCGCTGCGTTACCGGGGCGAGGCAGCGCAGCCGGGCACGGACTTCGACGGCGAGCTCGCGTATCTGAAGATTCGCTACAAGCTGCCCGGCGCCGAGTCGAGCACGCTCATCACTCGACCGGTCACCGTCGCCGACGCGTTCGAGAGCGTGGACGCCGCCCCGCGCGATGTGCGATTCGCCGCGGCGGTGGCGGCGTTCGGCGAGCTCCTGCGCGGTGGGCGCTACACCGGCGACTACGGCTACGAAGACGTCGCATCCCTCGCCCAGGGGGCGCGCGGCGAGGACCCGTTCGGCTACCGCAACGAGTTCGTCCGGCTCGTGAGGCTGGCCGAGTCGTTCGCGGCGCTGGAGGAGTGAATGCCGGCGAGCGGACACATCGAGAGGGTTGCGGGCATCGCGGCGGCGGCCGTCGCCGTTGCGCTCTTCTTACGGAGTGAATACTCGATGAAGCCTCTCGCCGCCGTTGTCCTTGTGCTCGTCTTCGTAGCTCCGGCCAGCTTTGGTGACGTCTCCGGCATCCTTGACCGGCAGTTGGTCGAGGCTGCCGCGGATGGGGACCTCGGCGCTGTCGAGGCCCTGATTGCGGCTGGCGCGGATCCGAATGCCAGGATCGATGGATATCCTGCCCTGCAGTTCGCGGTCAGGGATGGCACCGTCGAAATCGTCCAAGCCCTGCTTGCCGCCGGTGCGGACGTGAACGCGTTCGGTGAGTGGGTTTCCGGGTGCTGTCAGGATCGGGACACTGCTCTGCACCAGGCTGTCCGATATTGGGACGTGTGTGCCGACCGCGACTTCGGACATTGTTTATGGAGTCCCCCCAGTTTGTCGCCGCGCTCGTGGAGGCGGGAGCCGACATCGAAGCCCGCGACGAATCCGGGCGAACACCCCTGTACTCGGTTGCGGAGTACGCCGAGTACGCCGAGATGGCAGCCGTTTTGCTGAGCGCCGGAGCGGATCTGGAGGCTCGAAACCACAGCGGCTGGACGCCCCTGCACGTGGCGGCGGACGGGGGCGTCCCAGCCGTGGTCGTGGCGCTGCTGGATGCCGGAGCCGACCCGAAGGCGCTCGACGAGCGGGCGTGGACGCCGTGGGATTGGGCACGCACGAACAGGGACCTCGGCGGAACGCAAGCCTACCGGCGGCTCCGCGATGCGCACACCCGATGATCGCGTCAAAGACCGTGAGGACGCCTTCCGTCGGACATCCGAGGGCTGGGGTTCCGCACGCCGGTTTGCGCCGTTGTGCCTCCACGATTCGGGTTCCGATTCCTTCGGAGAATGAATCCATGGAGCCAAACACAATCAACTCCGTCAAATCCAGCCAGGATTGCAACTCGGAGTACATGGATCGGACAGGGTTGATCATCAGCGAGCGGAACACTCCGTGTGCGGAGACTCCTCGCGGTGACGAAGCCGAACCCGAACTGACAGGGGGTGACGAGTGATGGAGATCTCTGACGACCTGTTCCTGGGAGCCAAAGGGCATGTGGTGCGCATTCGTAAACGCGACGGCGAGGAAGTGTGGCGGACCAGGCTCAAGGGCTCGCACCTGGTCGTGGTGGTGGTGGAGCCGGACGGAATCTTCGCCTGCACGCGAGGTTGGCTATGGGCACTGGAGCCGGACACGGGCGCGATACGCTGGACGAACCAGCTGCCCGGTCTCGGGTACGGTCCGGCCATGATCGCCTCGGCGAATCAGGTGCCGGTCACCGTGGCAGCAATCGCGGCGGCGCAGGCGGTGCAAGGCTCGACCGCGAACCCGGGGGCCGTGATCGGCACAACGGGACCCTGAAGCGAGCAGGAACATCATCGTGCTCACCCCGATGGCGACTTCAACCCCTCGTGCAACACCCTTCGGGCGAGGGTCCAGGGACCGGTGCCGTGCCCTCGCGGTGACGTCGTTGGCCGAGCCGGTAGAGTGGACCCGTCAATGAGCGCGACAGGCGTAGAAAGAGAAGCGTTCCGTGTCGGAACGGTGATCGGGCGCTCGTTCTCGGTGCTCGCCCGGAACATCGCACCGGTGGGGCTTCTCGCACTGGCGATGCTCTCACTGCCCTACGTTCTCGGCTACCTCCTCGGAATTCGTTACTCCGGCGGGCCATTCGTCGACCTCGCGACGGCTGCGTGGTCCTGGCGCGAAGCGCTCGCCCTGACCCTGCAGTATTTTCTCGCTACCTGTCTCGGAGCGGCGCTCGCGCTCGGAGTGTACGAGACGCTGCAAGGCCGTCGTCCCGGCGCACGGGCGTTGATTCGACGCGGCCTGGTACGGCTCCCTCGGGTTCTTGCGGTCGTGGTCGTGGTGACCGTGCCCCAGGCGCTGCTCGCAGTAGTGGTCGCGGTCCGTGTCGAGGAGCCGTGGCCGATGCCGTGGTTGAGCACACTCGGCCCGTCCGCATTTCTCCTCCTAGTCGCCGGAGCAGTCTTCACCTTCCTCGCCTGCTTCGTCTACGGCTTTGCCAAGAGCGTCCGGGAGAACCTGCGCCGGGACGAGCTGGAGACGTTCCGACAGCTGGCCGACGCGTATCTGGCACTCGACCGGGCGGGCTTGGCGGCGGCGCAGGCGGTTGGGGCGATAGTCGAGGTGAAGTGCAATGACCAAGCAGTACAAGAGTGAAGCGCTGGCGGCGGCGCACGAGGCGGCGCTCGGGCTGGCCGAAGCCGGTCTGATGTCGAAGCGGACCATGCGGGCGTTCGACGAGATGTGCCTGACGCCGGTCGAGGAGATGGCGCCGGAGGATATCCGCGCGCTCCGGCTTCGCGAGAACGCGAGTCAGGCCGTGTTCGCGCGCTACCTCAACGTGACGACCGGGCTGGTGAGCCAGTGGGAGCGCGGCGAGAAGCGTCCGCGGGGCGCATCGCTGAAGCTGCTGACGCTGGTGGCGAAGAACGGCCTCGGTGCGGTTGCGTGAAGACACACAGTACGCGCGCTCCCGCCCTGCGCGCCAAGGGCGAGCTGACCCGACCCGCGACCTGCTCGCCAGCCGGAGGGGCGTGGGAGCGACGCATGCGTCGCCTCCGCGGGTCTCGGGAAACGGGCCGCGGGGTCACCCGTCCGAGCGCCCCGGGATGCGCAGCACCTCGCCGGCCCGGATGACGTTTCCGCGGATTCGGTTCGCGTCCCGCAGCCGCTTGACCGACACCCGGTACCTGACCGCGATCTCGGACAGCGTCTCGCCGCGCGCGATGGTGTGGCGCCGCGTCGACGCGAACGTGGTGCCGGGAGGCGGGTTGCCGTCGAAGAAGCGGTGAATCCCGTCGAGAATGGCGCCGGCGACCTTCTCCTGGTGCTTCGGGTTCGACAGGCGCGTCGCGTCGGACGGGTTCGTGAGAAAACCGGTCTCGACGAGGATCGAGGGGATGTCGGGCGATTTCAGCACCAGGAAGCCCGCCTGCTCGATCCGGCGCTTGTGCCTGCGGCCGACCCGGCCGAGTGAATTCAGCACCTGGCCCCCGACGTCGGCGCTCGCGCTCAGGGTCGCCGTCTGCTGCAGGTCGACCAGCACCGAGGCAAGCAGGTCGTCCTTGTCGTCGATGGACACGCCGCCGACGAAATCCGACGAATTCTCCTGCTGGGCGAGCCATCGCGCCGCCTCGCTGCTCGCACCCCGGCGCGACAGGACGTACACCGAGCTCCCCCGCACGCGAGAGTCGCGAAACGAGTCCGCGTGGATGGACACGAACAGGTCCGCGCCGTGCCGGCGCGCGATCTCGGTGCGGCGCCGCAGGCCGACGTAGTAGTCGCCGTCGCGGATGAGGATCGCCTTCATTCCCGGGGTGCGGTCGATGCGGCGCTTGAGGGCGCGGGAAATGGCCAGCACGACGTCCTTCTCCCGGATGCCCGAGCGGGTGACCGCGCCGGGGTCTTCGCCGCCGTGGCCGGCATCCACCGCGACCACCACCTTGCGGTTGCCCGCGGAAGCGGCCTCCGCGTCCTGCTTGCGCACCACCTTGCGCTGCGCCTCGCCGTTCACCGGGTGGACGTCGATGACCAGTCGGTGGCCGTACTTCGCATTGGGCTTGAGCAGGAAGCTCTTGGGCCGCACCCGCTGCTTCATGTCGAGCACGACCCGCAGATCGTGGCTGGTCCCGTCGCGCCCCCGTCGCTCCGAGCGCGTGCGATGCGCGGCGCGGATGCGCGCGAGAAGACGATCGCCGGATCGCGCCCTCGGGACACGCTTCAGGAGCTTTGCGTCGCGCAGGTCGATGACCACCCGGTCGGGGTCGCGCAGCACGAACAGCGCGTACTCGACGGGCTCGTCGACGTCGAGAACGATCCTGGTGTGATCGGGCGCGGGCCACGTCCTGATGCCCTTGACGTCGACGGCCGCGGCCGGAGCCGACAACGCCATCAGGCATGCAAGGCCAATCGCGAAGAGCCGCATCCTCGTCACCTGCTTGGTGGAACCGCATAAAGGTCTATAACTTTCTGAAGGTTATTGCAAGTCCCTTATGCTGTCTGTCAAGTCGCAAGGTTTGCCCCACTTCTCACGACGCCGCAAACCGGGGTGACGGATCCCCGAGCGGATCTCCGGTCGCAGCCGAGAATCAGCGACACGTCCGGAGTCAGCGTGGCTCCGGGGATTCGGGCTCCGTTCACGCGCGCGTGCAGGCGCCCGCCCGCATCGCCGAAGACGGTGCGTGGCTCCACATTGCGCAAGGACCGCGTCGTCCTGTTGAAACGCCCTTCGGTGGCTCAAATAAGCTGTTCAGGCGCCGCCGTCAGGCGGATAATTTGCGGCCCGGCCGACCGGGCGGCAACGGGGAACGGTTCGATGAACACGGTTCTGGACGAAGTCACCAGCGAATCCATCGACGCGCAACATGTACGGCGGCGCGTCAATGACTGGGAAGAGCGTCTGAACGGGCTCTACTCCATGATCGGCGGCTGGCTGCCGGACGGGTGGAAAGCGCGGCAAGGCGCCCCGGTGCTCATGCATGAGAAGCTGATGCGCAAGTTCGGCGTCGCGGCGAAACAGATGCCCACACTCGAACTCCACGGCCGGGCCGGCCAAGTCGTCAAGCTCTCACCGCACGCGCTGTGGATCATCGGCAACAATGGCCGGGTCGATGTGAAGCGCGATGGCCGGCGCCACGTCATCGTCGATGCAGCCGAGAACTTCGAGGAGCCGAACTGGCAGGCGGCTCCCGCCGAGCATCGGTGTGACCGCGAGTCCGTCACGCGAGATTGGTTGCGGCAGTTCCTGCGGTGAGCGACCTTCTTGCCATTGCGGCATCGTACGAACGGATCGACGGCTTTCTCGGAGACTTGCGCGATGGCCATGATGCCGCCGGCGAGGCCGATGAGCGCGACCGTGTCGCACGTGAGCAGGAACTCAACGATCAAACTTGGTTCGTTCTTGCCTGGGGCCAGTTGGAGGCGGACATCGACGATGCCTGCCGGGATGCCATCCGCCACGCGCAGTCGCACGAGGACTGGCGGTATCGACGTGCCTGGTCGCTGTACAACCCGGATGACCGCCGACTCTCGCGCCTGAGCTTTGAGAACCGGCTGACGCTGGTCCTCGACAAGAGTGGCGGCGAGTGGAGGCGAACCATGCAGCTCTACAACGTCCGCAACCAGATCGCCCACGGCACGCTGCTTTCCGAGCGTATCGACGTCTCCAGCGAGATACAGGATTTCTACCGCATCCAGGCATCCTTGATTCGGAACTGATCGCGCCGGTTATTCGTAAGCGCCTCGCGAGGTACGTCCTTCCACCGATAGACCGGCCGTGCCACGGTCGATGGTTCATCGACCGTTGGAGGGGCAGGCCATGGCCGGGGCGTATCGCGATTCACAGGTTCC
>Ga0209021_1003216_pt1 | contig 13325 bp, 16 predicted proteins | sample PinacodermFT_FD_187299 | JGI IMG/M metagenome (GOLD analysis project Ga0209021, IMG submission 187299) | Host-associated microbial community of the marine sponge Aplysina aerophoba from Gulf of Piran - sponge pinacoderm, lysed by freeze-thaw... | ecosystem: Host-associated > Porifera > Sponge >... | reverse complement strand
GAATGCTCGAAGACAACTACCCGCGCAACATGTGGTGGGTGGCGGCACGCGCCGACGAGATCACCGACAAGCCGATCGCGCGTTGGATTCTCGAACTCCCCATCGTGCTCTACCGCACCGCCGACGGCACGCCGGCGGCGCTCGACGACCGCTGCGCGCACCGCTGGGCGCCGCTGTCGGAAGGTCGGGTGGAAGGCAGCGAGATCATCTGTCCATACCACGGCATGGCCTACGGCACCGATGGCGCATGCACGCGTATCCCCACGCAGAGCGACATTCCGGGTGCGGCCCGCGTGCGAAGCTATCCCCTGCGCGAGAGCGGCGCGTTCGTGTGGATCTGGATGGGGGAGCCCGAAGAAATCGCGAACCATGACCCGCCTGTCGACCTGTCGTACACCGCGGACCCGGAATGGTCCGTGGCGCTCGGCTACTACGACGTTGCCGCGAACTGGATTCTGATCCGTGAGAACGTGCTCGACCTGACCCATATCGCCCATCTGCACAAGAGCACGTTCCGGCAGAACGACTGGAACACCGTGCCCGAGATCACGCAGAAGGGCGACGTCGTCACCTACCGCCAGGAGTTCGGTCCCGCCCCACTGAGCCCGCTGTTCTGCCATGCCATGGGCTTCGGCGAGACGAAGCCCGTCTCTCGCGTCCAGGTCGGCACGATGGCTTCGCTCGCCGTGTCGTTCTCGGACTGGTTCGTACACGATCCCGCGCCCGAGCCTGGGGCGCGATCGGACTTCCTGATGCGTGGCTGTCACATCACCACGCCGGGCGAGCGCGGCAGGACCCACTACTACTGGGCGGCGGCCTTCGACATCGCAGGGGTGGCGCCCGATGTCGTCGACATGACCAGGGCCAACGTCACCGCCGCCTTCGACGAGGACAAGGCATTGCTCGAACGGCTGCAGGAACGGACCGCGAAGGATCCGCGCGGCGTCGACTACACCGAGATCAACCTGCGTGCCGACGGCGCGGGGCTCCGTGTCCGGCGCGTTCTGCAGAGCAGGCTTGCGGCGGAGAGCCCGGATGAACGGCAACCGGCACCATCACCTTAGCTGGCTGTCCTCTCCCTTGCAGTTCCGCGCCGACGCGCGCCGCGCCGACGCCGCGGACAGCGCGCACGGTCACGGACCGCACCCGCGGGTCTCAGGCGGTCGCCCCCCCGTCCACCGCGAGCGTCGTCGCCGTGATGTAGGACGCTTCGTCGGAGAGCAGGAAGAGCGCCGCGCTGGCGACCTCCTCCGGGGTGCCGGGGCGACCCATGGGGATCGTGTCGCCGCGCCGCGCGACGAGCTGCTCCTTGTCGATGCCATGGGTCGATTGCTGGTCCGGGCGCGCGACGAAGACCCGGAGCATGGGCGTGTCGATCGGTCCGGGGCAGATCGCGTTGACGCGGATGTTCTCCTTCGCGAGCCGCCTGCCCAGCGCCTTCACGAACCCGACCACGCCGTGCTTCGCGGCCGAATAGACCGGGCTGAAGGACGAGGCGCGCAGCCCCGACGTGGATGCCGTGTAGAGCAACGAGCCGCCGCCGCGCGCGCGGATTTCCGGGATTGCCGCATCCGTGGTGACCAGCACGGTGCGCATGTTGAGCGTCACGGCCGTGTCGAAGTCCTCCATCTCGATGCCCTCGACCGACGCCGGGCCGGGATGACCGACATGGTTCCAGACGAAATCGATGCCGCCGAGCGCGTTCGCCGCCTCGCGCACGATGCGCCGGCTGTCCTCGTCGCGCGTGAGGTCGGCGGGAATCCCCACCGCACGCCCGCCGGCCGACTCGATCTCGCCTGCGACGGCCCGCACCGCGTCGGCATCGATATCCACCACCGCAACCGCCGCCCCCTCCCGGGCGAACCGCACCGCCCCCGCACGCCCCATCCCGGAGCCGGCCGCGGTCACGATCCCGCACTTGTCCTTCATTCTCATCGCTTTGTCATCCTCTGTATGGTCGGATGAAGATCACGAAAATCAGCGTTCACCAGATCGATGTTCCGATCAAGCCCGCGACCATCTCCCACGACCGGGTGATGTCGGTATTCGACGAAACCATCGTGCGCACCGAAACCGACGCGGACATCCGACCCTCTGCCCATGGCGCGCTCACGACAGCGGCGGGCGGGATAAGCACGTCGCACGGGCCGCCCATCCGGTGGAGTTGCAGGCTGAACGCGAACGCCGCCGAGTCGCCCCGGGCTTTCCGGCGGCCCCCGCGGGTCACCCCACCAGTCCCGAGTTGCAAGTCCTGAACCGTCCCGATGAACGGCCGAGATGAACGACCGATGACGGGCGAGGCGTCGCCCGGCTCCGGGAGCGCGCGCCGCGATCGCCTGATTGCGGTCTCCGGGCAAGCCGACGTCGACTCGTTCGGGCAGGTCCCGCACCCGGCCGACCCCCGGGCGCAGGTCGTCGCCGTCGTCGGCCGCATCCGGGAGCGGCTCGAGAGGGCGGGAGCGGAGCTCTCCGATCTCGCGACACTGGTCGTATTCCACGTCCCCGAGTCGGGGTGCGGGGAGCGGGAGATGCGCGATCTGCTCGCACGCGCCCTGGGGCCCGATGTCCTGACGACACTGACCATGGTGCCGCTGCCGCATCTCGTCGCGCCGGGACTCCTGCTGGCGGTGGACGCGTACGCCATGCGCGGGGCGGCCGGTCGGCGGATCGAGCGGGCGCCGCTCGACGCTCCGGAGCTCGCATCGATGCCGGCGCCCTTCTGCCACGGGCTGCGCTGTGACGAATTCATCTTCACCAGCGGCCAATCGGCGCTGGATGAACGGGGCGAGGTGCTGTTCGGCGGCGATCTGCCGTCCCAGAACCGCCATGCGCTGGACGGCGTGGCCGCGATCCTCGACGGGCTCGGCGCCGGCCCCGGCGACATCGTCAAGTTCAACACGTGGCGCGCGCCCCCGCCCTCGCCCTCGCCACAAGGCTACCGCCTCGCCGCGCAGGATCGGTTCGATTTCCTCGATGGCGCCCGACCCGCCGTGACGGGAATCACGATTCCGGAAACGACGAGGCCGGGGCCGTTGATCCGGATGGACGCCTGGGCGATGCGCACGTTCCGCGGCGAACCATTGCCCCGCCGGACCCTGAAGCCCGCGCAGCACTGGGACTGGCCGTCACCGACTCCCTACAGCCAGGGCGTTCGCTGCGGCCCATGGGTGTTCGTCGGTGGACAAGCGGCGCTCGACAAGCACGGCAAGGTGGTCGGCGCGGGGACTCGGGCGGACCAGACCGAGCTTGTCATGCGCTACGTGGACCGGGTTCTGGGGGCTGCGGGCGCATGCTTCGACGACGTGCTGAAGCTCAATACCTACTACTGTCACCGTGTCGGCGCCGGAGCCTTGCGCGATGGCGCCGAGACGCGAAGCCACTGGTTCTCGCCGCCGGGCCCGGCCTCGAGCGAGGTGCCCGTCGACGAGCTGGCCTGGCCGGGGATGCTGGTGGAGATCGAGGCGATTGCGGCGGTCGGACCGCAGCGAGGGGACGAGCCACGGTGAGCGAGGCGTCGCGTCCCTCGGCGTCGCGCGTTGCGCGGCGATTGCGCGGAATCCTGGACGAAGTTGCCCCCGGTGGTCTGACGCGGGAATCGAAGGTGCAGGGCCAACCGCGGCCCGAAACCCTTTGCGCAATGTCGCGCTGGCGGAAACCACGAACACCTCGCGACATTCGGGGCCGGAACGATCATTTCAGTCCGGGAGGGCTAGTTTCCTGCGCGACTCGGACATTACCGTCTCCGGAATCCCGGAGCGGTTCAGTCACATGACTGGTTCTGGTGCCGGCGACGCTGGCGCGCGACGGTGGCCTCGATCCAGTGTCGGGGCTTGTCGGTGGCTTTCAGGTCGGTGTTTCGGAGCCGTTCGGCCAGTGTTTCGGAGTCGAGCATGGCGTGCTCCCACAGGTGTCCGGTGTAGCGCAGGTCTTTTTCTCGTCCGGCTGCGTACTTCGCGATCGCGATGTCGTGGACCTCGATGCACCATCCCGTGGCGCCGTTGGTGTTCGGGTTGCTAATCGGGGTGAGGCGGTTCTCCCATCCGTCGGGGAGCGACGCGGTGGTGGGACTCACGCCGTCGGCGTGGTAGCCGTGGGTTCGGTCGAATGGTGTGTCGGGGCCCATTGCGCCGTCGATGAGATCGGACAGCTCGGGCGCTTTGGGCGCGTAGACGTCTGCCTCCATCGAGATAAGCAGTTCCTCGGGAGCATTCGGGTACTGCCCCAGGATCGCTTGGCTGCCGATGATGATCAGCTCCTCTTGATTGGTGACGTCGGCGGCCGCCCGAATGATGTGCTCAAGCTCTTGCCGCGTCATGAATCGCTCGCCGTTCGGTTTCGGTGACGAGTCCTTTGAACGGGTGCGAGCTGCGCAGCCGCTGGCCCTCGTCTGATTCTTCGAGGAGGATTTCGCGCAGGCGCTCCCACGGGTGGCGTTCGATGAGTTCCTTCCATTCGGCGTGGCAGCGCGGGAGGTATCCGCGCTGGCGTGTCCAGCGCTCGATGTTCTCGAGCCCGGTCCGCACGAGCGCGGGATTCTCGTCGATGCGGGTAACCGCGAGGCGGGTCAGTTCGAGCACCATGCGGTCGAGCTCGGGGTGCCCACCTGGGCGTCCTTCGACACTGGCGCGCTGGTTCGCCTCGCGGGCGTCGCGCGCCCAACGCTTCCGTTCCTCACGGGTTGCTGGCATGGTGGGCTCCTGCACCCTCGGGCGCCGTTCTCGGCGCGATTGTGCGCTACGCTCCCGCGCTGTTCCACCCTCCCGTTGGCGATGGACGAAGGAGGTTGCCATCGCAGCCATGCAGCATTTCATCTAAACCACCGTGTCCCCGCGCAACTCGGCCGCTCCAACTCCGACCACCGTGTGTCAATATCTCGCCAGGCTGCGCCCGTCTGCGCTCGGGCTTGAGCCCGGGCGCTTTCAGATCGCTTACGGCGCCTCACCGCCTCGACGGACGGATCGTCGGTATCGGGACGCGTGCCTCTCGGCGCTGGAGTATCCAAGGTAAAGTTCGACGTCTCCGATTACCGATTCCCGAACAGGGCCGACAGGTTGCCGCGGTTCTCCATCGAGGAATCGGTGCGAGATGCGCCTGATACATGCTTCCGATCCATGACCATTGCGAGCTCAGCTTTCGTCATCCGCGAGCGCGATCATGGCGAAGCCATTCGTGGCTGGCTCGAAATTCACGATCAAAGCTCCTGAGACAGCGAGGACGACATGCTGCGTGACCACGGCCGCTTCAAGTATTCCGCGATCGTCGACCGCCCCGATTACACGTGGCCCCAAGGCAGGAAATTGGCGTTCTACGTCGCCCTCAACATGGAGCACTTCTCCTATGGCGAGGGGCTCGGCATCTCGATGTCGCCGGGCATTCCTCATCCAAACACCTACAACTGGGCTTGGCGCGAGTACGGCAACCGCGTCGGTGTGTGGCGCCTCCTCGACTTGTTCACGGACCTGGAGTTGCCCATCTCGGTTCTGCTGAATTCCGAGCTGTACGACCATTGCCCGGAGGTCATCGCCGCCTTCCGCGCCCGCGGCGATGAAATCGTCGGCCACGGCCGCACCAATTCCGAGCATCAGAACGACTTTGACGAGGCCGGCGAGGCGGCGCTCATCCGGGAAGCCACCGAAACCATCGCCAGGCACGAAGGCAGACCGCCAGCCGGCTGGCTCAGCCCCGGGGTCAACCCCAGCGATGTGACCCCCGACCTCCTGCAGGAGGCCGGCTACACCTACATCCTCGACTGGCCGATGGACGATCAGCCAGTGTGGCTCAAGACCCGCCGGGGCCGGCTGATCAGCCTGCCCTATCCGCATGAGGTCAACGACATCCCGATGATCATGCTGCATCACGGCGACGCCGGGGCGTTCGCGGACATGATCATCGACAACTTCGACGAGATGCTGGAGCAGTCGCAAAAGCAGCCTCTTGTCCATTGCGTCAGCCTGCACGCCTTTATCGTCGGCCAACCCTTTCGCCTGCGTCACCTGCGACGCGCCCTCAGCCACATCTGCAAGCACCGTGACAATCTTTGGATCGCGACGGGCGGGAAAATCGCCAGCTACTTCGCCGAGTCAGTGCCGGCCAAATCCTCTTCATCCCAAACCTAGGGGTGGACCAATCCGATGGGCACGGTCTTTCACACTGAAGGTACGCATTCGCGCAGCGCTCGAGCATCGTCTCGTCGAGCGAGTCGTTCTCCGGACCGAACAGGTACATTGCCCGTTCCGGATGCTCGAACTGCGGCAGCGGCGTCGCCTCCACCACCCGCTCGACCGCAACGGGCACGTATCCGTCGGGCGATGCCGACGAATCTCGGTTCACCATGATGGGGTGAATCCTGCGCCGTTCCAGGCGTCCAGATGCTTGGCGCAGGATCTCGCCCCGTACCGGATCGGACCCTTGTAGCCGTCTTTGGACCGCTGCAAGTAGTCAGGCTGCCCGCTCCGCACGCAACTGCATCGCAGATTCGGCGTTCACGCGCCGCGCTCGGGGGAGGACGAAGAGACCATGGCTACGACCAATACGGCGCTCGGCACGCCCGAGCAGCTTCGTGATCCGAACTTCACACCACCGCTCTCGTCCGCCATCCCGCTCGGCATCCAGCACGTGCTGGCGATGTTCATCAGCAATGTGACACCCGCAATCATCATCGCCGGCGCCGCCGGATTCGGCTTCGGCTCGAACTCGCCGGACTTCCCGAACCTCATCTACATGATCCAGATGTCGATGCTGTTCGCAGGCGTTGCGACGTTGATCCAGACAATCGGCTTCGGGCCCGTCGGAGCGCGGCTGCCGATCGTGCAGGGCACGAGCTTTGCGTTCATCCCCATCATGATTCCGCTGGTCGCCGGAAAGGGGGTCGGCGCAATGGCTACGGTGATGGGCGGGGTGCTCGTGGGTGGCCTGTTCCACACGTGCCTTGCGCCGATCGTCGGCCGCATCCGCTTTGCGTTGCCGCCGTTGGTGACCGGTATCGTCGTGACGATGATCGGGCTGGCGCTGCTCAAGGTCGGCATTCAGTACGCTGCGGGCGGCGTACCCGCAATCGGCAAACCCGAATACGGCAGCCTGCTGAACTGGTCGGTAGCGCTCGTGGTGATCGTGGTGACGCTCGGGCTGAAATTCTTCACTCGCGGCATGCTCTCGGTGGCCGCCGTGCTGCTCGGGCTCGTCGCCGGCTACGTCGTGGCCTTCGCTCTGGGCATGGTGAGCTTCGACGCCGTGGGGCGCGCCGCGGTGTTCGCGTTGCCGAATCCGATGCATTTTGGTGTCGAGTTCTCCGCCGCTGCGGTCATCGGCTTCTGCCTGATGGCGTTCATCTCGGCCATCGAGACGGTTGGCGACGTATCCGGAATCACCAAGGGCGGTGCGAATCGAGAGGCAACGGATGCCGAAGTCAAGGGTGCGACGTTTGCCGACGGCGTCGGCTCGGCGCTTGCGGGCATGTTTGGTGCGCTGCCGAACACCTCGTTTTCGCAAAATGTCGGCCTGATCGCCATCACCGGCGTGATGAGCCGCCACGTCGTGACCTGTGGAGCCATCTTCCTGGTGATTGCCGGTCTCGTCCCCAAGGTCGGGGCCCTGGTCTCGACCATTCCGATCGAGGTGCTCGGGGGCGGCGTCATCGTGATGTTCGGAATGGTGGTCTCGGCAGGGATCAACATGCTCTCCGCCGTGAACTGGAACCGGCGCAACATGGTCATATTGGCGCTGGCGATGTCGATCGGGTTCGGCCTGCAACTCGAGCCCGGAGCGCTGCAGCACCTGCCGGCGACTGCGAAGATTCTGCTGACCTCCGGGCTCCTGCCCGCCGCCATCATCGCCATCGTTCTGAATCTCGTGCTTCCCGAAGAACTCGCCGACGATTCAGGCGGTTCCTGATCGAGAGAGCGCGATGCCGCTCATGACTCACGTGCTCGACATCGCAGACGGCAAGGCGACCGCGAACGTGGGGAACGACCTGCTTGCCCTCCGCGACGAGCGGGAACACGTCACAACAGTCGTTGTCGGCAACGACGGGCGCACCGACACACCATTGCTGGACTCGGCACTGGTCGGCGCCTTCACCCAACGAAATCGCATGCTCGACCCATTCGTGCTATCGACGTAGACACCAGCCTCAGCTTTCGCGCCGCGCCTTCCACCGGGGCTGGTCACAGATGTGGCCCAGGAACTCCACCACCAGATGGGCGCCCAGATAGCTGGTTACGCCGGTGCCGACGTCGAGCTGCGGGTTCACTTCGACGAAATCGAAGCCGATCACGTCCGTGTGCTCCGCGAGACCGATCAGGGTGTCGCGCAGCTCCGCGTAGCTCATGCCATTGGGTTCGGCCGAGACGCAGCCGGGGACAAGCGAGATGTCGAGCACGTCGACATCAATGCTGACATAGGTCCGCGAATCCTTGGGTAGGGCCTCCGCCACGGAACGCGGCCCGTTCTCGTAAAAGTCCTGCATCGTGACGATGGTGTTACCGTCAGCGAGCGAGTCCTCGACCACCTCGCGCGTGTTGCGGAGGCTTCGTATGCCGACCTGGGCCAGGCTTTGCACGTGAGGCATCGGACTGATATGCCGGAACGCGTGCCCGTTCGTGTACTCAAGATCGTGAATGAAGGGCGCGTAGTCCAGGTGGGCATCGAAATGCACCACATGGAGCGGCTCCGAATAGGCGCGCACCACGGGATAGGTTATGGCGTGGTCGCCGCCCAGCACCAGCGGCATGGCGCCGCGGTCCAGGATCCCGCGTACCATGGCCGTGACGTTGTCGAAGGTGCCTTTCACGTTGGTCGGCAAGATATCGGCGTCGCCGACATCGACGATGCGCCGCTCCTCGAGCTCATGTTCCAGGAACTGCTTCTTGCGCTGCAAATCGTAGAACCCTTGTCCCGCGCCGGTGAGCCTGAGGGAGTGTTCGCGGATCGTCCGGGGCCCGAAGCGGGAGCCGGGCATGAAGGGAACGCCTTCGTCGAACGGAACGCCCATCACCGCGACCTCCGCCTCGAGCCGGTCGAGGTCCTGGCAGTATTCCGTACGCAGGAAGGTGGGAATACCGACGAAGGGCATGTCCAGGCGCTTGGTATGTTCACGATCCATGCCGTCACCTCATGTGTGGAAAGCCAACTTTCGTTCGGCGGTGCTGAAGCAGAACAGTATGAACTGTACCATCAGCCAGTAGAAGGCGGCGGCGATGACTAGTGGGGTCAAGGGATCGAAGGTCTTGGAGACCGTCTCGTTCGCGACCCGCAAGAGATCGATCACCGTGATCGCGCCGACCGCCGCCGTCCCCTTGGTGAACAGGATGACCTCGTTCTTGTAGGCGGAGAGTCCGAGACGCAGGGCGACGGGTACGGTTATGGTGATAAAGACCTTCGTCCGGTTCAAGCTGAGCGCATATCCCGCGTCCAGCAGCCCCTGGGGCACGGCCTGTATGGCGCCTCGCATGACCTCGGTCAGAAAGCCGGCATGGTTCAAGGTCAGGCCGATGATGGCGCAGGCATAGGCCGAGGAAAAAAGGTTCCAGAGAAAGGTATCCCGCACGATGGAGAGCGTCGCCAAGCCGTTGTAGACCATATAGAGGAGGATGAGGGCCGGGGCGCCGCGAAAGAACGTGGTGAAGGCCCAGGCCGCGCCGACCAGCACCCTGTTCGACGAGAGCCGCGCCAAGGTGATCGGTACGGAAATGATCATGCCCAGCACCATGGTTGGGGGAATCAGCGCCAGAGTCATCCCCGCCCCCTTCAGCAAGCTGGGCAGAATTCTCCAAGCCAGTTCGAGGTTGAATTCCATCGGCCGCTAGTAGCCCCTGCTCTTTTTCTGCCCGCGATAGGCCCAGCGCTCGATGCGCTCGCTTCCCAGCATGGTCAAACCGCTGAACACGACGTACACAAGGCCCGCGACGATGTAGAACAGGAACGGCTTTTGGGTTGCGGCGGCGGCGATGTCCGCCATGCGAACCAGGTCGGTGAGGCCGACAAGCGATACCAGCGCCGTATCCTTCAGCGTCGTCATCCAGACATTCGTGATGCCGGGCAGTGAAATGCGCCAAACCTGGGGCAGGATGATCAGCCACCACATGGGCAGCTTTCCCAAACCCAGGGCGTGGGCCGAGTCCCATTGTCCACGGGGGATGTTGAGCACGGCGCCGCGCACCACCTCGCCGACATAGGCGGCGTAGACAATCGCGAGGGCCGCGACTCCGGCCACGAACGGCGTGACGTCGACGCGAAGGCCAAAGGCTGATTTCAGAAGACTGGGGGCGTTGAAGTAGAGGAAAAACACGACCAGAATCGACGGGACGCCCATGAGTATGGAGGCGTACGTCCGCCAAAAAGCTTGCAGCAGGCGGTTTCTCGCGAGCGCGACAATTCCCAGAACGACGCCTAGGATCAGGGCCAACAGGAAGCTGAGCAACGCCAGCCGGATGGTGATGTAGACACCGGCCAGGAGCTCGTCTCCATAGCCGGTGTCATCAAAGTTGAGCAGTTCCATCAGGCCGCAGGGGCCTTACACCGCGGACCGCACCCAACCTTCGTGGAGCAGCTCTATCGCGGTTACATGCACTCTGCCGGTTCGTCGGTCAAGGTCGACACGGAGAGATATTTCTTTCGGATCTCGGTATAGGTGCAATCCTTGATCATGGAGTCGAGGGCGGCGTTCACCTTGTCGATGAGTTCGACCTCGCCCTTTTGAACCGCCCAGGCGGCCCCGATCCTGCTGCCCATCAACCAGAGGTTCTCCTCGTCGGGCCCAGGCAAGAGCTTGTAGTCCTTGCCGTCGGGTGTATCCATGAAGGTCGTCACCCAATTGAGCTTGGCACCGAAGACGGTATCAACACGGCCGGCCAGGAGGTCGAGCTTCTGCTGATTGGGGTTCTCGTAATAGACAGGTACGGCGTCGGGGACCTTCGTCTCTATCCATGAAGCGTGCGCGGAGCCTTTCTGGACAGCGACCTTCACGCCCTTCAGGTCTTCGGCGTTGAACCCCTTGTCCCAATCCTGCGAAACCACGAACACGGCCGAATTCTCGATCACGTCCCGGCTGAACTGGGTTGCCTCCATACGCTCGGGCTTCCTGGTGAGCTGCGACACGATCATGTCCAGCTTGCCCGCGATCAGTGACGGCAGGAGCGCGCTGAAGTCCATGGTCACGATCTCGCATTCGGCCTCCATGCGGTCACAGAGGGCACGGGCCAGGTCCGGCTCCATGCCGCTCAAGGTGCCGTCCGTTGCGGTAATCGCAAAGGGTGGATAGGTGCCCTCGTTGCCGAGCTTCAGCTTCAGGGTGTCGGCGTTGGCGCCCTGAGCGATGCCGAGCGAGAGCAGCAACGCACCGGTGATCTTTAACGAACTATGCACGTCCATGGTTGGGTCCTCCCCCAGATTAGACTGTATTCGAGCGACCAATGAACTCCACTAGTGCCTTGATTGCACAGAGGACGAGTTCGACGGCGGGGATTCGGCGAGTGCGCTCGGCTTCGGCATCCACACCCAAGGCGACACCATGGATGAGCTCCGGCGCAACGTCAACCCGCCGTTTTCGAAGAATGGGAAGCACTCGGCAATCGTGGCTGGGAGACAGGGCATCGGAACCGTCGCGATCCGGGTGTCGCGATGGGCCAGGGGCATTGATGCCGGCCGAACGAATTTGACCTCAATCCCCCGCGAACGCGATCAAGCGTCCGCAGACGAGTGCTCCCAGCCAGCAAACTGTCGAGAGGATGGCGTGACCAACCAGGCGGGCACGCGGGGCGTCCTTGAGAAGGAGCCCGTGGGCCCGACAAAGAGCAAGCGCGGACAGGACCCCGACGGCGATGAAGGTCAGCTTGAGCTGCAGGAATCCGACATCACTGTATTCTTGCGCCCGGACCGAGAACAGCAGCGGTCCCGTGAGCAGGGCAAGGGCCAGTCCGCTCGCCGCAACGGGCGCGAGCACCCGCACCACCGCCTCGCGAGAGATGCCGCGCCACACGCCGAGAAGCCGCAGATTGAGCGGGAGGACGGATCCAATCAGCAAGGCGATCGCGAAGACATGCGCAGTGTTGACTGCGGCGTAGACCCAGCGGGAACCACGCAGAGTTTGCGCCAGAGCCGTCCCCTCGAGCGCTGCGAGCAGGGCCTCCAAGGTCTCAGTCGCGCCCGGGGTAGAGGATGTACTCCCGTTTGCGCAGGAACAGCCGTTCCACCTTGATCCGCCGTTCCGAAACATCGGCGGCGGGCTCGCCGATCAGCCGGATCTCGACCCCTTCGGCCAGATCGCCGTCCTCGAGGCCCGCGCGCTCGTTGCGCCAGGGCTGACCGACCTCGGCGGTCCACTCCTCGTCCTCCACGTCGATCTTCAGGACCCCGTGGGGATTCCCCAGGCTGACGATCCTGATGATTCCGGTCAGATCGATATTGCCGCCGGTGGTCCACGACCAGCCGTGATGGGCCAGAGCCGCGGCCATCGGAGCCGTAAGTCCCACGGTCAGGACCGTGGCGAACAAGAGCCTCGTCATCGTGTGCCTCCGATTCCTCAATCGCTCCCGGGAAGGTTACGCCACACGACCGGACATTCAAGCCGACACTTCCCGGACGACCTTCAAGTCCATGGCGATCATGCCCTTGGAGAAAAAACGACCTCGGAAACTCTCGAATTCGATGCTCTCGACATGCACCGCGGGTATTCCGCCGAAGTTCCGTCCGGCCGAATCGACGTCCGCCAGCGAGTCGAACGAGAATCCGAGCCCGTGACAGTCGAGGCAGACGGGCCAGACCATCTTCTCGTTCGGCCGCAGGCCGTCGTTGTCGTTGGCCGCGACCTTCCCGATCCGGCTCGGTCAGTTCACGAAGGCTGTTCGCCAGGCATCTGCGCTGCCACGCACCATCATCGCAACTGGCTGTCCTTGCTGCCCCGACGGTTGTAGCCGGCGTGCGACACGGCGTGCCGGTCGCGCTCGCTCTGACACTCGACGCACAGGCGCACGCCGGGCAACGCCTCGCGGCGACCTTCGGGGATGTCGGCGCCGCACTCCTCGCACTGGAGCAGGCTCTCTCCGCGCGGCAGCCGGCTGCGCGCGAGTTTCACGGCGTCGTCGATGCTCGCGTCAATCTGATCCTGCACGGCCCCGTCGCGGGCCCAGCCGGTGGCCATGTCTCGCCTCCGCTGCGCGTGATTCGGCGCGCTCCCGAGTGCGCTGCGAGCCACAACGTTACCACCCCTGCCCCCTTGGTCGCAGGCTCGCCCGCGGGCTTCTTTGGGTCGATCTCGCCGGCCCGGATCGGCGATCGACCACCGACGCGCATCGTTCGAGCGCCGATCGATGCCTCCCGCCGAAACTGTC
>Ga0209021_1003209_pt1 | contig 13339 bp, 14 predicted proteins | sample PinacodermFT_FD_187299 | JGI IMG/M metagenome (GOLD analysis project Ga0209021, IMG submission 187299) | Host-associated microbial community of the marine sponge Aplysina aerophoba from Gulf of Piran - sponge pinacoderm, lysed by freeze-thaw... | ecosystem: Host-associated > Porifera > Sponge >... | reverse complement strand
GGAAGTCCTCGAATTCGCCGTTCATGGCGGAGTGGAGGAACTTGATGATTGCCCTGCCGTTGTCGGTCTCTTCGAGGACGATCTGCCTGAGGGACTCGACAAGCTCGCGGTGTGTTGGTTGGTCTTGGGTTGGGTGCTGCTCCTGTGAAATCATATGTTCGGATTATAGTGGTGGAGGGGGTGGGGTGTCAAGGGGGTTTTTCAAGAAACGGGGACAGGAATCAGGAGGGGAGAACTATTACCTGTCAATACCTCTTATTTCAGGCATCCGTTATAATTGCGTTGTGAGGCGGGACTCCGCCGGGAGGAATGTGATGACAAGTTCAGCCAAGCTGGATGCGGATATGGGCAATTCCGCCGATCCCATGATTGAGGCGATGGGTGGTGCTCAAGGAATTCGGGCTCTGCTTGAAGAGCGGCAGTCGATGTTCGTAGAGTTCTGGGCAGCGTATTCATCACTTCTGGAGCAACATCCTGACAAGTGGATTGCGTGGGGGAAAGAGGGGGTGGTTGGGGTGTCGGACTCGCGGGATGGCCTTTTACGCAAGATTGGGTCGAAGAACTTATCCGCCAAGGATGTGATGGTGGAATATCTCGATTCTGACCAGAAGTCTTACATCCTGTGATAGTCGGCGGGTTCGATGTTCGGGGCAGACCTTATGTGCAAGGGGTGGTCGAACTTCGGCGGCTGAACATATCGGAGCCAGTGTTGTTTCTGCTGGACACCGGCGCAGATACGAACTGTCTGCACTCGAAGGATGCGCTCAATCTTCGAATCCCCCGTGAAAGATTAGACAACCTTGCGGAAGTTGGTGGCGGGGCGGAGAACTTCAATGTCCGTCAGAGTCGGTCGCTATAATGCATTGAAAGCGAGGAATCGCACACAACTGTTGTTTGGTTCTCGGAGTTGCCTCAGTGACAGGATGCACTTTGCTACTCTAGTAGCCCCGCTTTTTCCAACCTAGAATAATGACTCTGTATATAAGGTTCGAGAAATTTGGGTTTGAGCGCCTTGACCGTCTTCAGAATTTCTTCCTTCGATGCGCTGGGTGCAAGATTGTTGACGAAGTGAATTGTTGCTGCAAGTTCCAACTCTGCTGGCTTTCGATTGCCAAATGCCCTTATCACGTAGTCAATCAATTCATCGTAATCTTCGATTAAACCCTCCCACTCTTCTGGAAGATTGTCGTCTGTCGAGGTTATGTGGAAACCATAACCTTGTGGATCATGTTGAATATCGATGTAACCTGTTAGTCTGAGTCTAGTCATATCAGTATCGAGTCCATCAGAATATGGCCCGTAGTGGTGCATTCTGAAGTGATACTTGGTAGGTACACCGAGTGCTTCCTGCAAAAAATAGCCTAGTTTTTGCATCTGAGTCTTGCCTACATCGTCCAATTCGGATATCACTCTGTGAAGAATTGCGAGTCGTAGCTCTTGGTGATTCATTCTTAGTCCTCCTGCACGCGAGTTTAGTCTGAGATACTAGGCATATGCCATAGTTGAACGGCAGAAGTTTCGCACTCTTTCTTCTTCGGCATCGTCGCCACGTACATCTGCATACAAGCGGTACTTCCCGATTTCCTCTAGTCCTTCCAGCGGTTTAGATAGCTTCCTGAACTCTCTCCAAACCGGTGGGTTTCCAGGAAATTTCACCATCATTTCCGCTTGCCTAAACTTATTGGGTTGGTCGACTGCTTTATCCAGCCAGAACCGTAAATCTGGGAACGAGATTCTTGCTTCATTAAGCAAGTCCCTTTCAATTTTTCTTGCTTCACCAATATCTGGAGAGTCGCCAGTCTCGAAAATTGCTTTTGGGTGTTGTCGGTTGATGACTCTCCAAGCCAAGTTCTTGTCATCTTTTCTAGAAAGATTGTTTGCTTCAAACAGAACTCGGCTGTCGTCCCATTTCAGATACCCTTCGATGTCATCAGTGCCCGGATATCTGCCGGAGCCATTGTCGCTCTGAAGGAGCTCGGCGATAAAGTCTGTCAACACGAGGTCATAGGCACGTCTTACGTCGTGAAAATAGATCTGTGTAAACATATAGTAACGCGCGAGTACGAAGGCTTCCAAAGCATGGATCCCTCCTTCGTCAATCGCTAGTTTCAGGCTTCCTGTTTCTGCTTCTTCATCCAAGGTGAGAGTGTTCAGAATTCGGGCAACATCAAAAGTGCCATATTGAACCCCACAATAGAAAGAGTCCCTAAGTAGATAGTCCATCTTATCGACGTCCCATGGACTTGATATTAACTCCTGAACGAATCCTGCGGGCAATGTCGCTTCACCGACGACTAAATCAGCTACATCATTTCTACTGATACCGTTGTTCTTGCATATAGGGTCTGAATCTATGATATTGCCAATTTCACCATTCCTGATAATCTCCGCTCCGTGACCTTCGTGGCTGTTCCCTTCAGGGAAAAGTCTGTCTTCCCCAGTGTGGGAAAATGGAGCGTGACCGATGTCGTGGAGCAATCCTGCGAGCCGTGCCAATAAGACCAGTCGATATTTTTCGCCCTCTGATTCTTCTGAAGACCAGGTTAGTGTGCTCCGAATTAGGTCAATGTTGCGAGTGATTAAGGTATCGACGGCCTTCCCAGCTATATGCATAACCCCCATTGCGTGGCCGAACCTAGTATGCTCCGCACCATGGTAAACGTAGTTAGTTAAACCCAGTTGATGAATGCGACGGAGCCGCTGAAACTCAGGCGTGTCAATGATTTGACGCTCGTGCGGATAGACATCAATGAATCCATGTATAGGGTCTCTGAATTCGGATATTCGGCTCGTATTCATATATATTAACGAGTTTAGCACATAAGAACTGAGTTAAGCAAAACAGTACTACTTACTTAGACGTGGGCATAATTTCCTCACCACACGCACGCCGTAACTTTCTCCAATCAAAGTGGAAGGGGCTTATTGTACAGGTTCCACTGCCTGGCAATTGCGATTCTGGATTCCTGCCTGTGCAGGAAGGACAGCTCTCCGCTAGGCTAGTGTCTTCATCGCCGCCGTATGGTCCCACGGCACTACCCATTCGTCGTTGATTTCCATGCCGAAGCCGGGGGCGTCGGAGGGGATTACGTAGCCGTCTTTGGGCATGGGCATGCCGGGGATGGGGCAGACTTCTTCGAGGGGGACGCCGGGGTCTGAGCCCATCCAGAACTCTGCCATGGGGGATTCGGGCATTGCGAAGCCGAAGTGCTGGCCGTAGGGGGTGCCGGCGCCTGCGTGGGGGATGGTGGCGATGCCGGCTGCCTCGGCGATGGTGTATATCTTGATTGCCTCGGTGAGTCCGCCGCACCACTTGAGGTCGGGCTGGGCGATGTCGATGGCGCGGTGCTCGATGAGCTGGCGGAAGGCGTGGCGTCCGTGATGGTCTTCGCCGGTGGCGAGGGGGACCCAGTTTATTGCCTTTCTGAGCTCGATGTGGCCTTCGAGGTCGGTGGGGATTAGCGGCTCTTCGAGCCAGCGGAGGCCGTACTTGCGGAGTCGCTCGGCGACGCGGATTGCGAACTCTACATTGAAGGACATGACTGGGTTGTACATCAGCTCGACGTCGTAGCCGACCATGTCGCGCGCCTTGCCGATGTGCTCGTCGAGGATGTTGAGTCCGTCGATGCCCTCCTCGTAGTGGACGGGGTTGCTGACCTTGAAGGCGTGGAAGCCGAGCTCCATGGACCAGTCGAGGTCGTCGGATGTGACGTAGATGTCGACCTTGTCGCGGCAGGGTCCGCCGAGCAGGCGATAGACGGGCTGTTCGAGGAGCTTGCCCTTGAGGTCCCAGAGTGCGAGGTCGATGCCGGACTGGGCGACGGTGGCGATGCCGCCCGCGCCGAATCGCTGCGTGGAGCGCCACATGAGGTCGTTGAGGAACTCGGTGGCGAAGCAGTCGCGGCCTTCGAGGAGCGGGGCGAAGTGGTAGTCGATGATGGATGCGGTGAGCTCGCCGAAGCTGCACTGTCCGAGGCCGTATGTGCCGTCCTCGGCGACGACCTGCACCCAGAGGTCTGCCTGCGTGTTGGCGCCGGGCATGGTGCCGTGCATGCGGGGGAACTCGGGGTACTTGTTGATGGGGAGCGCGCGGCGTGCGTGGGAGTTCCAGCCGTCGCGACGGGCGGGTGTCTTGGGGGGCGTGAGCGGGATGTTGACGGATACTGCGCGGACGGATTTGATTTTCATTGGGTGTCTCCTCGCGAAATGTTTAGGGGAGTTTAACATGGATGGAGGGGTTGGACAGGATGGGGCGGATTATTAGCCTGTCACCCCCATCCTAACCTTCCCCCGTCAAGGGGGAAGGGACTTACTGTGTGGTATGCTTTCGCGGTTATGAGTGAGCGACGGATACGGGTTACGCGGGAGGCGTTTCGGGAGCGTGCGGCGCTGGATACGGCGGTGTCGCGGGCGCTGCTGCGGCGGGTTGCGCGTGGCGAGGAGCCGGAGACGCTGCGGGTGTACACGCCGGCGGATGTGGTGGCGTTCGGGCCGCAGGATACAAGGGCGGCGGGGTATGGCGAGGCGACTGCGGCTGCGCGTGCGCACGGATTCGAGGCGATCGAGCGGCTTGCGGGCGGACGGGCTGCGGTGTTTCACGGGGGGACGATTGCGTTCTCGTGGACGATGCCGGATACGGTGCCGAGGGAGGATGTGATGGCTCGGTTCGACGAGGCGGCGGACATTATGATGTGGGCGCTAAGGCGGCTGGGGATCGATGCGCGGGTGGGCGAGGTGGCGGGGGAGTACTGCCCGGGGCAGCATAGCGTGAACGCGCGGGGGGAGCGGAAGCTGATGGGCGTGGGGCAGCGGCTGATTCGGGGCGCGGCGCATGTGGGCGGCGTGGTCGTGGTGGGGGACGGCGAGCGGATACGGGATGTGCTGGTGCCGGTGTACGAGGCGCTGGAGGTGCCGTGGCGGCCGGAGACGGTGGGCAGCGTGGAGGAGGAGCTTGGGGGCGCGGAGTACGAGGTGGTGGTGGATGCGATACTGGCGGAGTTCGGGGGGCGGTATGGGCTGTACGAGGGTGCGATTTCAGGGGAGACGCTGGGGGATGCGGAGGGTCTGGTGGGGGAGCATGTGGCGCCGTGAGGTGGATGCGGATCGGGATTTTACTTCATCAATTGCAGGACTACGCTCACAAGCGCCGTGACGAGGCCGCCGCCTGCGATGCCGATGAGGACCATCATGAGGCGGTGTATGTCGTCCATGCGGCTTTTGAGGCCGCTGATTTCGCCCTGGAGTGTGCCGACGAGGACTTCTAGTGACGACTGGTTTGTGGTCATTATTGATTGCTCATGCTTTTCAGCATAAATATGATAATTAAGTTATACCACAGAACTTTCGTAGTGATAATATTATTCAATGTGTAAAGAAGTTAAATTGCGCTACATGCTCGGTGATATTGGTCGTTTCGTCCCTGGTCTTCTTGAGGCGGTCATGGCAGTGTTTCGAGGCGGTGCAGCCAGGCTGCGAAGTGGGGGCATTCGTTGCGGATTGCTTGCAGGCCGATGCTTTGTGCTGCCAGCAGTCCCATTGTGGGCTTCTGATATGCGGGATGCAGGGCTTCGATGCGCTTGGACGGCGCGGTGTCTGGCGAATCGTCTATTTCTTCCGGGCTGGCGAAGTTGTCTCGGATAGCCTGAAGGCTGGGGCTCAGGTCTGATTGGCCGATTGCAGTTGCGAATGTGGGGCAGTCGCTGAAGAGCATGGCCTCGAATTCATGCATCATTACAAAGGGCACGAAGCGGTTCGGGTTGAAGGATGTGCCCATTGCGACAGATACGTCGTCAAGAAGAGCATCCTCGATCGCTTGCGCTTTGTCAGAGATTGTTGGTGCCGAAGGTGCATCGTTGAGGCCGGGCCAGTCATGCGGCAAAGCATAGTAGTCAACTAATGTGCTGACGTGGAGTCCTTGGTCTCGGGTTAGATGATTCAGAATCCCTTGACGCGCAATTTGCCAAGGGACAATGCCGCCACGCCGAGCTCGCTGTCTTTTCTTCCCAATGATGCGCGCGCTGACATCGGTGTATCCAAGATGATAAAGATGCTGGCTGAGTACCTCATTCACGAAAGCCTCTTCTGTTGGGCCTTCGGCATGGACAATAAGGCGGGTCATCGACCGGGAATCTGCCTTTCAGAAGCGGGACGACCACCGAATTCGTTCTGTTCCCATAGCTCGCCGATGCTGTAGTCCTTGAGCCATATTGCCAGATCATCAGAATTGAGGCGGGTGAACTTGGTGGCGCCGTCTTCTCTGTCTGCGACGAGGACATCTTCCGGCTCGAAGTGGTCGAGCAGGATTGGGGACTGGGTTGCGAGTATGACCTGCGTCTCGACTGACGCGCTCTTGACCATGGATGCCAGCATTGTGATTGCCAATGGGTGCAGGCCAAGCTCGGGCTCGTCGAGCAGGATGACGGACGGGCGCAGTTCGACGGGCTGCTGCAGGAGGGTTGCGAGGGCGATGAAGCGCAGGGTGCCGTCGGAGAGCGAGGATACGTCGAAGTAGGCGTCGGTGCCGACGTGCTTCCATTCGAGGCGGATGGTGTCGGGGTTGAGCGCGAGCGGTTCGAGGATGAAGTCGTCGAAGAAGGGCGCGACTAGGCGGATGGTGTTGCGCAGGAACCTGTACGAGTCCTGGTGCTTCTCGCGGAGGAGGTAGAGGAAGGCGGCGAGGTTGGAGCCGTCCGCTCGGAGGTAGCGGTTGTCGTGGAGGTTGGCGGTCTTCTTGATGGGAGCGGAGCGGCTGGTGTCGTGGAAGTGGTAGAGTCGCCAGCTAGACAGAAGCCTATGAAATGCGTCGTCATGCGACAGTATCTCAAGTGAACCTGTGCCGGGTATGTTTTTCCTCACTGAGGGTGCGTCTTCCGACAGCATTTCGTTCGAAGGCGCGAGAGAATATCTCGCAGAGATCCTATTGATGCTAAGAGTATCAGCATCTGTGTAATCCATTAAGATACTGTATTCGGCAGACCGGTCGAACTTTATCCCAATTTCGACGTTTTCGGTGAACTTTGGGCCAAAGTGAAGCAGCCTGCTTGCACCGCCACCACGTGCGATATATTGGCGTAGGGCTAGGGCTTCGTCAACGAGTTGCTCGCTAAGGCGACTCGCATGAATCGTACGCAGGAACGAGAAGATTTCTAGGAAGTTTGACTTGCCGGAGCCGTTGGCACCTATTAGCACGTTGATGTCGCGGAGTTCGACCGTGACATCGCGAATGCTCTTGAAGCCTTTGATGGTGATGCTTTCGAGCGTGGGCATGGTGAGCCTTCCGTGTGGGCATTGGGTGAGCGGCCAACTTTAGTATAGCGAAAGAATGGGACGAAAAGCACGAGGAGGCTTCTGGACTAGAAGCATGCAGGTTGGCGAGAGATTTCCCCTCACCCTAACCCTCTCCCCAAGGGAGAGGGGACTGAATGGCGCCTGGATCTGGCGGTTACTGGGCGACTAGGCCGCCGTCGATTACTAGCTCGGAGCCGGTTACGAAGGAGGAGTCGTCGGAGGCGAGGAAGAGGACGCCGTTGGCAATGTCGTCGACGGTGCCGAGCCTGCCGAGGGGGATGTTCTGGTCGTAGAAGTCTCGCATCTCGGGGATGGCGAGGGTCTCACGGGTCATCTCGGTGATGATCATCCCGGGGTGGACGGAGTTGCAGCGGATGTTGTCGGAGGCGTGCTGGATGGCGGTGGACTTGGTGAGGAGGCGGACGGCGCCCTTGCTCGCCTGATAGGCGGGGATGCCGTTCTTGCTGCCGATGAGCCCGGCGACGGAGGATATGTTGACGATGGAGCCGCCTCCTGCGTCGCGCAGGGCGGGGATGGCTGCCTTGGTGCCGAGGAATACGCCCTTGGCGTTGACGTCGAGGATTGCGTCCCACTGCTCCAGTGTGGTGTCCTCGATGCCGGTGCGCCTGCCGAGGATGCCCGCGTTGTTGACGAGGATGTCGAGCCTGCCGTAGCGGTCCAGTGCGGTCTGCACCGCGGCGTCCCAGTCGGCGGTGCTGCTTACATCGAGGTGGACGTAACTTGCGTCGCCGCCAAGCTCGGCTATCTGCGCCTCAATCTGCTGGCCCTCGTCGTCGAGCAGGTCGCCGATGACGACTTTCGCGCCCTCGCGGGCGAATAGCAGGGCTTCCGTCGCGCCCTGTCCGCGCGCGCCGCCGCTGATGAGTGCTACCTTGCCGTCGAGTCGTGCCATGATGTACCTCCGGGGGAGTTTGCGGTGGTGAGTGCTGTGTCTTCAGTTGCCAGTATATAGCGGTCGGGGGCCGGCTGTCAGGAGGGGGGATGGGGACTTGTTTTGCCTCTCACCCAGCCATCCCCCGCGGGGAGAGGGGTTATCGGTTGGGGCGTCGCCTGTTCTGCCGGAGGCATGCGGGTTCTGCGTGGAGAGGGTTTATGAGGCGGGGGATTCGGTGGCTTACTGGCGTCTGCGGAGGAGGTATGTGAACACTGCAGCGGAGCCCAAGCCCACTGCTCCCAAGATAATCACGAGCGTGAGCCGGTCGCGAGTCGTCGCGGTTATGGCGTCCAGCGTGTTCTGGATGCGCGGCCCAACTGCACCGGGCAGGTCTATGGTGAACTGTCCCAGTCGCTGCAGCGTCTGACCTGCGGTGCTGCCACCGTTCTCCGGTGGGTTAGTCTCGCTCGCTTCGATTATTTCAGGTGTCGGGCTTGGCGTCAGGGTGGGCGTCGGAGGCAACGGGGTCGCGGTGAGCGTGGTAGTTGCCGTGTGCGTCGGTGTCGGCGTGGCAGTGAGGGTAGCAGTTGCCGTGGGCGTCAGAGTCGGTGTCGACGTGTGGGTGGGCGTGGATGTGAAGGTCGGAGTAGGAGTATGAGTAGCCGTCGGCTCCGGCGTTGGGGATGCCGTGGCAGTCGGCGTAAGTGTGGGTGTGGGCGTGCTGGTATCCCGGCGGCGCGTCCGCTGGCTGGTGGCTGTGGGGACCGGCGTTCCGGTGGGCGCTATCGTGCTGGTGGGGACCGGAGTGAAGGTCGGCGGCACGGGCGTCTCTGTCGGGACCGGAGTCTCCGTAGGAACGGGAGTCGCCGTTGGGCGCGGTGTAGATGTTGACCTTCTCCTCGGGCGCGGCGTGCGTGTGGATGTCGGGGTGAGAGTGCTGGTCGCGGTGGGAGTCAGCGTAGGCGTGCCGGTAGGGGTAGCCGTTGGTGCAGGTGTGCCGGTCGCAGTTGCCGTGGAAGTATGAGTGGCGATAGCGGTCGGGCGCGGCGTCCTGGTCGAGGTTGGGCGCGGTGTGGGAGTAGATGTCGGGCGCGGTGTGCTGGTCGCCGTGAAGGTTACCTCGGGAGTGGAGGTAGGCGTGGATGTGACGGATGCCGTTGGCGTAATGGTTGGGGTATCGGTTGGCGTCGGTGTGTTTGTCGAAGTGGGAAGCGGTCGCGGCGTGCTTGTCGAAGTGGGGAGTGGCGTGAAGGTTGCGGTTGGCGTGTGCGTAGCCGTTGCCGTGGCAGTGTTGGTGGGCGTGGGTGTTGGCAGAGCCTGCGTCTGTGCCTCGACGGAGCTGGACTGGGGGCTTATGCCGCACCCGTTCAAAGCTTTGATTGCATAGGCGTAGACGGCTTCGTGCTCAACGTCAAGGGTGTCCGTCCATGTGGTTACGTCGCCCATGTCGTCTACGTGTACCTTGAATTGACCGCCTTCGGGTTCGCCTGTGTCGCGGCGCAGAAGTTGATAGCCTGTGATGTCTTCCGTCTCGGGATTTGCGTCCCAAGAGAGGCTGACTGAGATGATGGTGGTTTCGGTGACGGCAAGGTTCTGTGGTGCCGTGGGCAGGCCGTCGTCTTCGATGACGCTGACGGTCTCCTGGTAGTTCGTGCTATGGCGCGTGTAGTCGGCATTGGGATCGTCTTCGATGGTGAATGTGATCGTCCTGCTTGGTATGCACACAGAGTCGTTCGTTACCGAGTGGTCGAAAGTTGCGGTGTCTGTCCCGCCCTGCACGGTGACCGTCTGTTCGCTGGTGTCTGACAGCGCCGAGTCGTCGATCTCGACGGTGACGTCTATATTAGGATCGGTCTCGCCGCCGCCGGTTCCTGCCATACGAACTGTTATCGTGATTGTGGGGTCGTCGCTTTCGTTGACGCTTGACGCGGACGCCGAAATGGATGCGGTGGGGGTGTCAACGAATTCGTCATCATTGACTGTAACTCGCGCATCTGACGGGGTTCCGGGGGAGTAACCCGTTCCCATCTGTATTGTAATTACTATAGATGGGAAGTGGTCCTCCACATCATTTTCTGCCGCGGTAACGCTGAACGACTCTGAGCTTTCGCCAGCGTCTATGGTTACATCCTGGGTTTCATCAGTGCTAGCAACCAGGTCGCCAATTCCTACGGATACCGTCAATCCACCTGAGGGTGCGTTCTGGTCGAGGCTGACCGTGCAGGAGAAGGTTTCGCCCTCATCGACGGATGTGGGGCAGCCGGTAATCGTTGCTATGGGGGTTTCATCATCACGGACTGATACTTCATCACTTGACGGGTTGCCGACGGAGTAACCCGTTCCTGTCTGTATTGTGATTGTTATAGATTGGTTGACGCCCTGAGTAGTATTATCTCCCGCGGTAACGCTGAACGACGCTGAGTTTTCTCCGGAGTCTATGGATACATCCTGTTCATCAGTGCCAGAAATTGGGTCGCTTATCTCTACGGAAACCGTGATGCCGCCGGAGGGCGCGTTCTGGGTCAGGTCAATGTCGCAGGAGAAGGTTTCGCCCTCATCGACGGATGTGGGGCAGTCGGAAATCGTTGCTGCGGGCGTAGGCGTTTGCGCGATCGTTGGGGATGTGAAGAAAAGGGCAAGGGAGAAGGCTCCAAGGAGAGCCAGGGTCGCCAGGAGGCGCGCGAAGTTGCCCTTGTTCGAGTTGTTGAGGCGCATGTATTTTTCTTATGCGCGGCCCGTGTGTGTAGCCTGAGCAGAGTTGGAGCTCACCGCTGCGCTCGTTGTGCGAAGCGCAGTGATCTGCTCCCCTCTGAACGAGGATGTATCACAGGATACCTGTCGGGTCGGTGGGAATAGTTCTGTTGGTAAGGCGAATTGTTATCTTATGTAACTTTTCACCGCGAGCAGTATATTCCTACCAGAACATCCTGACAAGTCTGAGGCGAGTTTTCCCGGACGCCAGCGGTGCTTTCGCCCGGGTGAGAAGGTACTGAGCTACTGCGCGATGAGGCCGCCGTCTATGACTATCTCGCTGCCGGTTACGAATGACGAGTCGTCGGATGCGAGGAAGAGGACGCCGTTGGCGATGTCGTCCACGGTGCCGAGCCTGCCGAGCGGGATGCTGTCGAGGTAGCCCTGCCGCTGATCGGGGTCGGCGAGGGTGTCTTCGGTCATGGCGGTTACTATCATGCCGGGGTGAACGGAGTTGCAGCGGATGTTGTCGGCGGCGTGCTGCAGGGCGGTGGACTTGGTGAGGAGGCGGACAGCGCCCTTGCTCGCCTGGTAGGCGGGTATGCCGAGCCTGCTGCCGATGATGCCTGCGATGGATGAGATGTTGACGATGGAGCCGCCGCCTGATTCCTGCAGGGCGGGTATCGCCGCCTTGGTGCCGAGGAACACGCCCTTGGCGTTGATGTCGAGCGTCCTGTCCCAGAACTCAAGGGTGGTATCTTCCAGCCCGACACCGCCGCCGCCGATGCCCGCGTTGTTGACTAGGATGTCGAGCCTGCCGTAGCGGTCGAGGGCGGTCTGCACGGCTGCGTCCCAGTCCGCCGCGCTGGTAACGTCGAGGTGGACGTAGGTTGCGTCGCCGCCTAGCTCGGCAATCTGCGCCTCGATCCGGCTGCCCTCGTCGTCGAGCAGGTCGCCGATGACGACCTTCGCGCCTTCACGGGCGAATAGAAGCGCCTCTGCCGCGCCCTGTCCGCGCGCGGCACCGCTGATGAGTGCTACCTTGCCGTCTAGTCGTCCCATGATCGACCTCCGTGGAGTTGTGCTTGCCCGGGTGCGGAAGTGGGGGAAATTCCCCTCACCCCAACCCTCTCCCCAGGGAGAGAGGGATAGCTGGGCGGTTGAACTATTGGGCGGTCACGCCGCCGTCGATGACGAGTTCGGAGCCTGTTACGAAGGATGAGTCGTCGGATGCGAGGAAGAGGACGCCGTTGGCGATGTCATCTACGGTGCCGAGCCTGTCCATGGGGATGATGTCGTCCCAGTACTGTCGGCGTTCGGGGTCGGATAGCAGCGCCTCCGTCATGGCGGTGACAATCATGCCGGGATGCACGGAATTGCAGCGGATGTTGTCGGCGGCGTGCTGTATGGCGGTGGATTTCGTGAGCAGGCGGACCGCGCCTTTGCTTGCAGCGTAGGCGGGGTTGCCGCTCGTCAGGCCGATGATGCCCGCGATGGACGATATGTTGACTATGGAGCCGCCGCCGGAGTCTCGCAGGGCGGGTATCGCCGCCTTGGTGCCGAGGAAGACGCCCTTCGCGTTGATGTCGAGCGTCCTGTCCCAACTCTCCAGCGTGGCGCCCTCTATGCCGCCTCCGGTGCCGCCAATCCCCGCGTTGTTGACGAGGATGTCGAGCCTGCCGTAGCGGTCCAGCGCGGTCTGCACCGCCCTGTCCCAGTCGTCCGTGCTGGTTACATCGAGGTGGACGTAGCTGGCGTCGCCGCCAAGCTCGGCAATCTGCGCTTCGGTCTGCCTGCCCTCGTCGTCGAGGATGTCACCGATGACGACCTTGGCGCCTTCGCGGGCGAATAGGATTGCTTCTGCTGCGCCCTGCCCGCGCGCGCCGCCGCTGATGAGTGCTACCTTGCCGTCTAGTCGTCCCATGTTGGACCTCCTTGCGTGTTGGACATGCCCCTGCCCCCGGAGTTAACAGGATAGACAGGATATATAGGATGTTGGATGGGTGCTTACTCGTAAATCATCCATTCGAGGAGGTTTTCGTCGGGGTCGCGGGCGTAGAGGCTGACGGCGTTCCTGTGGCGGAGCGCGCCGCGCCGTGGGCCGGGACCGGAGATTATCTCCACGCCTGCGTCATTGAGCATCTGCTCGCAGTCGGCTGCAGAGCCGTTCCAGACGAAGCAGATATCCGCGCTGCCGGGCACGGCGGTGGGACCGCGCAGGGCGGCGGTGTAGCCCTCAGGATGCACGTTGATCTTGGAGTCGCCGACCTGTATGGAGAAGATGTGCGCCGTACCCGCGCGCCACTCTGCCTCGTCGTTGATGTGGAAGCCTAGCTTCTTATAGAAGGCGATGAGCTTCTCGGCGTTGGCGGTGGGCATTGCGATGTGGTCTATGCTGACTGTTGACATGCTTTGTCCTTTTGCTTCGGGGGACTGTGGTTTGGCGTTAGGTTACAACGCAGCGGG
>Ga0209021_1003206_pt1 | contig 13347 bp, 15 predicted proteins | sample PinacodermFT_FD_187299 | JGI IMG/M metagenome (GOLD analysis project Ga0209021, IMG submission 187299) | Host-associated microbial community of the marine sponge Aplysina aerophoba from Gulf of Piran - sponge pinacoderm, lysed by freeze-thaw... | ecosystem: Host-associated > Porifera > Sponge >... | reverse complement strand
GGTTGCCGGGGTGCTGAAGATTTCATGACGCGAGGCGGCTTGCCTGGCGCCAGTCCAAACCGCCCATCCGCCCCAGCCCACCAGCAGGGCTAGCCCGAACTCGAGTAGGCCCACGCGCGGCTTCACCGAGACACCGCCTCTGCTGTCGAAGGGCGGGGCCGGGCGCGCAGGTAACCCTCCAAACCGAGCCTGACCTGGACCTGTCCGGCCGCGGACCCTAGCGACGTGATCTCGACCGTCCGCGTCGCGAGGATGGGCCGGGCATTCGCCATGGCGGCCATGAAATCCACGAGTTGCTCGATGCGGCAAGTGAACTCCAAGTCCAAGACAACCCTCTCGTAGTGCCCGTCGTCGCGCGGAGCGGCGCCGAATTCGGATCGCGGTGAATCGATACCCTCGGCCGTTAGCAGGCCTGTCGCCAAGGATCTGATCTCGGCTTGGGCCAGCGCTGGCGTCGCTGAGCGCAGCATCCGGCTCTCGACAGTGCCGATCGCCCGCCGGAGTTCGGCGGCGTAGTCTGCCTCGGCCGGACGCAGCGCCGCCGCCTGCTTGGCCAGCAAGTAGCGTTGCTCGAGCGATTCCAGAGACGTGCCGGGACTGCCTAGTCCTCGCAGCGTCCCTTGGCCGAGCCACAGCCCGGCGATTGCCAGAGCGATGCCCAGCGCCTTGAGCGCTCGCCTGTCTCGCTGCGCCAGATCGGATTTCGTCATCGCCGTTGCGCCTCGATTTGGAACTGCTCGCCGCTATCGCTGCGGGTCGGCGAGCGCGCAAACCGCGCTTGCTCCAACAGGGGCGAATTGGACAGCAGCGACACCAGCGGGTCGGCCTCCGCCGCCATGCCGGTGAGGACGGCCTTGTCTTGTTCGAGTCGGAGAGCAGTCAGCCAGGCCGACTCTGGCAGGATCTCGGAGATCTCGCGAATCGCATCCAAGTCGGATCGGATCCGCTCGCGGCGCTCCAGCAGCCAGCGGTAGCGCTCTTGCAAGGCAGTCAAGTCGCTGGCATCTCCGGCACGCGCAGCTGCGGACTGCTCGAGCCGGGCCGCTTCTTGCCTGAGCCGCTCCGCGTAGCGCCAATCCTGGATCGTCGGCAGGATTGCCAGCGACAGCGCCAACACAGCCAGGGCTCCGCCCAGCGCCAGTCTTGGCAAGAGCGGCGCGACCGACGTGCGCTTGCGGGCGCTGCGTGGCAGCAGGTTCAGGCCGAGTCCTGACCTGCTGTCGGCGGCGAGCATCGCCGCGCCCATCGCGACTGCGTCTTGTTTGAGGTCAAATCCCTCCACCTGTCGCGTTGGAGCAGTGACGAGCGCTTCCACGGGCACCGCTTCAATGCCCGGCAGTGCGAAATCCGCCTTTCCAGCGCCGAGGAAGGCTAGTGGCACGCTGCGGTCGGACGGCACTGCGAGTCCTTCTCGGGCCAACCTGAGAGCACCATCCAGCGCAACTCCATCGAGATGTAGGGATGAGCTCAAGAAGGGGACATCTTCGGAAGCTCCGCACACCTCCAAGGTCGATCCGTGCCGATCCGCCAGCAAGAACGGCGCATGTCCAGCATCCACAGCGTGCTCGGTTGCAGCTCGTAACGCATCTGCCGAGACAGTGCACCCGGCCACGGCAATGCCCGCCTCGGAGAGCCGCCCGGCATAGCCGTCAATGCGGGGGGCTTCAGAGATCGCGACTGCGACGTGCCGGGACGAACTGCCGGTCGCGCCGCCGACGGGAGTGAAGCTCTTGTAGACCGGCGTGTCTCCATACGGGTGCAGGTCCTGCAGTTGGATCTCGATTGCCCGGGCCAGATCTGACCGGCCCATCGGCGGCAGCGAAAGCACCCTGAAGATGACTTCTGAGCGCGGTACGGCGAGGGTAGCTCTTAAATGGCTCTGGCCGATGTGGCTCAACAGACTCGCGTATTCGGCACCCCATTCCGCAGGCGGGCGCTCGCGAAAGGACCGCAATTCAGTGCGACCGAGGACTTCGACGCCAGTCCCGCCAATGCGCACGACGGCTACGACCAAGTCATCGCCGCGAATAGCAATCCCGCAACCGGTCCGGCGCGGCAGGAATTTGCGCGGCACGTCGCCGGACACTTCAGGTGCTCCTCACAGCCCCAGCTCGAACCAACGATCGACGCGCAGCCTTCCCATGCTGCCCTCCGATTTCACCACCGCCGTTACACGGCGGGTGGCGCGCTCTTCATTCAGGCGCCCGGTAGCGGTCAGCGTCCAGCCCGCGCCTAGGCTGGATACACTCAGCGGCACACGCGAGCCTTGCCGGCTTGCCTGGATCAGGACTGTGTCCCCGACCCGGATCGGGCGGATCTCGCGCCCTTCAAGGACTTGATCTGCTGTGGAGGCGTTCAGCCCGCTTGCGAGCAAAGCCACTCTAGACGCAGCGTTGATGTTCATCGCAGCGGGACCATCCGTCCGCAAGTAGCGCAAGAGGCCGGCTACGTGCCGCAGCGGACGCCCTTCTGCAGGCTGGTAACTGCCATAGATCAGATCTGGGTGCATTCCCGGCACAGACAGCAGTTCCTCGACCATTTGTATAGACGCGGCCGGCCGCTCGAAAGACGAGCGCAATCCGGAAGTTGCAGATTGGGCGGGCGTTGGCAAGAACGTGCGAATGCCGCCCTGCCGCAGCCGGTCGCGATACGCCACGATACCCTCGGCCAACTCGCGGGCATTCGCTGGCCTAGCGCCCGCGCTCGCGAGCAGAGCAGCGAGTACGTCCGGACCAGCTCGGTTGACGTTGAGCTTGGCGCCGTCTGGGACCAGCGACACCTCGACCGCGCCGCTGCCGAACTCGAACAGCAATACATGCGGCCGTGCGGAGACCGCACCCCCTCGCCGGAGCTTGGTTTCCAGATCGTGCAGGGCGGCCTCGATTCCACCGCGAGCCAAGAAGTAGGCTTGCGCCGCGTCCCGGCGCAGCGATGCGCGGTCTAGCGCAGCGAGGGCCGCGCCCGACATTGCGAACGCCACTGCTGTGAGAACCGCCACCGTCGCAAGTACCGCCAGCAGGGCCGCGCCACGCTCGCCGCTGCTAGTCGAAGGCATACGGCTCCCTGTCCGACTGGCGCGGCGCAGCCGCCAATGCAGCGGGCGCGGCAGCCGCGAGGACGCTGGCCGTGATGACCATCGCACGCTCCGACACGCTCGTCGAGGAATCGGCATCGCGGCCGGCGGTCCATTCGATTCGAACGGCCTGCGGAAGTGCGCCGGGATCGCTCCAGCGCGATACCCAGCGGGGTTCTTCTCTGCCGCGTGCCGGATGGTTCAAGTACCGGAAATTGCACCCCGTCACGCCTTCTGCCACCACCGCCGCTACGGTCTGTGCCTGGCGGCGACGTTGGATGGGAACCGACTCGGTCGGACGCCAGTTGCGAATTGGCTCGGCGAGGATCTGCCCCAAGCTTCGCAACTCAGCACAGGGCGCGTCGGTCAGTTCTAGGGAGAAGTCTCGGCCTTGGCCGGATGCGAGCAACGACACCAAACGAATGCCGCCTCTCCCCCTCAATGCGGGCGAGTGAGCCGACACGAAGCGCATCGCTCGCGGCTCGCCCTGGAAGTACACTGACGCGCCGCCGGCGGCGGTGGGCACGACCATCGGCAGCATCGCGACCAAGCTCGATTGCAGCTGGTCGGTCCAATTGGCTTCTCGACGGATGTCCGATAGCACTTCGCGGGAATCCAGCCAGGCACTCAACCCGGAACTGCTCACGGCCAGCAGGGCCGTGAGGATCAACCCGAGCAGGCCAAGCGCCAGGACCACCTCCAGCAGGGTGAGGCCGGCCGTGGCCGGAGTTTCGCGCTTGCGCCGCTTCACCGGGCCTCCTCGCGCCGGTAGCCCTCCAGGGCCAGCGTCTTGCGCTGGCCGCCGGACAGCCACCAGACTTCCACTTGGATCTCGACCAGCCCGGCGGGCCCAGGGCGATCATTCTGCAGCTGCAAGGGCTCGGCCACCGCTTTCCAGCCAGAAGTTGCATCGGCCGAGCCCTGCAGGGCTTGCCCGGCTCGCAAGCGCGGCAGTGCCAACAGCTCGTCCAACACGCTATTGGCGTGCGTTACGGCGCGCGAGTGTTCGCGCGCGGCTTGCACGCCGGCCAGCGCGCGATGGACAGTCCCTAGCAGGCCGGTGGCAGCAACGCCCAGCAACAGCGTGGCCAGAACCACTTCCAACAGCGTGGTCCCGCGTTGCCCGCTCACGGCCCGCTCTCCCAGTCTGCGAGATCGCCGAGCAGTCCGCCCACGCGAAAGCCGGAGCGCTGCCCGCCTTCCGCGACCAGAGCTAGGCTTAGCGGCGGCAGGGCCGCTCCCGGCTGCACCACGGTCTCGTAGGTCGTGTCCGGCACGTCGATGCGCAGGCGGGTGTCGAAGGCGAGCGAGCGCGTCCACTTGCCGTCCGCGCTATGAGCTGTCATGCGGCCCAGGGGAGGGTCGATTCCCACCAGCACCGCTTGGCGGTGTCGATCTGCGAACCGTTGCGCGGTCAGCAGGAATGTCTTGGCCTCATCGGTGGCTGTGCGCACCCTCACCGCATCAACTCCGGCGCTCGCCGCCGGAAAGCTCAGGGCCGCGGCCAGTCCGACCAAGGTGATCGCGACCAGCGCCTCCAGCAGAGTGACACCCCTTGCGCCCCGCATGGCTTGCGATGCCTCAGCGCCAGCTGACAATATCCGCTGCCGCATCCTCTCCTCCGGGCTTGCCATCGTTGCCGAAACAGACGATGTCCGGGGCCGCTCCGTGCTCCCCCGGGTAGCTGTACGAGTAGGGGTTGCCCCACGGGTCCAAGGGTATTTCCTTGTCCAGATACGGGCGGATCGCTTCCAGACCCTCGGAGGTTGACGGGTAGCGGGCCTCGTCTAGGTTGAAGCGCTGCAGCGCCGTCATGAAGGATTCGATCTGCGCGCGCGCCGCAGCCTGCCGCCCTTGGTCGCCGATTGGAGCCAGTTGCTGCCATGCGATCGCGGCGAACAGCGCCATGATCGTGACGGTCACGAGCATTTCGATCAGCGTCACGCCCGCGCTAGAGCGTGCGATCTTTGGGTTTCGGTGCATCTACAGTCCCATCCTTTGCAGGCTCGTCAGTGCGGCCAGAATGCTTAGAATCATTGATCCCACGATGACGCCCAGAAGCAGGATCACCAGCGGTTCGAAGAGTGCTGCGAAGCGTCTCAACGACTCCCGGGTCTTGCGTTCGTAGATTTCGGCCAGCCGTTCAGCCATGCGGGCCAGCTCGCCTGTCTCTTCGCCGATGGCGAGCAAGGTCGCGGCAAGCCCCGGCAGGGCTCCGCTGCGCGCGATCGGCTGGGCCAAGCCCTTGCCTTGGCGCACCCCCTGAGCCACCGGCTCGAGGGCGTTCTCGATGCTCCGGTTTGCCAGCACGCTGCGAGCGATCCCAAGGGCGTCCAGCAGCGGCACGGAGGCTCCCAGCAAGGTGGCCAAGGCCCGCGCGAAGCGAGCCGTGTCCGCCTCTTGGGTGGCAGGGCCGATCCAGGGGATTCGCAGCACGATGCCATCCAGCCGGAGGCGGCCCGCCGTGCTGCGCGCCCACGTGATCAGGGCTGCCGGAAGGATCAGGCCCGCCAGAACGATCACGCCCCACCAGTCCCGCAGGCCGGTGCTGACTGCGAGCAACAATTGCATCGGCAGGGGGGGGACGAATCCAGCCGCCAGGAAAGACTCCGAGAATCTCGGCACGACATACCCGAGAATGACCCCGACGGCCCCCAATCCGGCTACGAGCACCAGTACCGGATAGGCTAGGGCCGTCAAGATCTCGGTCTTGAGTTGTTCGCGGCTGCGTTCGAAAGCGGCCAGTTGCTCCATGACTAGCGGCAGCGCTCCGGCAGCTTCGCCCGCCCGGACCATGGCGATGTGCAGACGCGAGAACTGGCCCCCCGAACCAGCCAGCGATGAGGCGAACGTCTTGCCCTCGCGCAAGTCGGCCAGGACCTGACCTGCCACTGCTGCCCCCTCGGCCGACTCCCCGCTGCCGGAGCAGATGGACAGCGCCTTTTCCAGCGGGACGCCGGCGCTTAGCAGCGTGGAAAGGTCCTCGGTGAAGCGCAGTGTGCGCGGCCGTTTCCAAACGGAGCGCAGCGCATTCCAACTGCGAGAAGTCGTCCCAGGGCCGCCCACAAACGTCGGTACCAGCCCTTTGTTGCGGAGTTCGCGGGCTGCGTCGTGGCTGTCGGCGGCCGCAACGGATCCGACCAGCACGGATCCGTCCGCCGCGACCGCCTTGTACCGGTACGAGTGCATCGATCTGTCCGACTTCAATGCGGCCAAGTCAGGCATCCTGGGTCGCGCGCACGACCTCTGCCACGCTGGTGAGGCCCTGGCGGACCTTCGCCCAGGCGTCCTGCTGCAAGCTGCGCAAATTACCGTGGCAAGAGGCTTCGGACATGTCCACGTTGGTCGCGATGGCCCGTCGCACCGCCGCGTTCACCTCGAGCAGTTCGAAAATTCCGAGCCTGCCCCTGTAGCCTTGGCCGCGGCAGGCCTCGCAACCGACCGCTTCCCAGCTTTGGACTTGGTCGCCGCCGGGCGACTCAGCCACTGCCGAGGGCCGCTTGCACTGTTGGCACAATACCCGCACCAGGCGTTGGGCAAGAACAGCGGTGACAGACGAGGCCAGCAGGTAGCGCTCCACGCCCATGTCGCTGAGCCGCGTGATAGCGCTGGCGGCATCGTTGGTGTGCAGCGTCGAATACACGCAATGGCCAGTCAGGGCCGCGCGGACCGCGATCTCGGCCGTTTCGCGGTCACGAATCTCACCGACCATGATCACGTCGGGATCCTGCCTCACGATGTGGCGCAGGCCGGTCGCAAACGTCAGGCCAATAGCGGGCGCGACATGGATCTGATTGACACCCGCAAGCCTGTATTCCACGGGATCTTCAATCGTGATGATCTTGCGCTGTGCGGAATTGACCCGCTTGAGCGCGGCGTGCAGCGTGGTCGATTTGCCGCTGCCCGTCGGCCCGGTGACCAATAGCAGGCCGTGCGGCAGGGCCGCAATCCTCTCGATGCGGGCCAAGAGATCCCCGTCGAACCCTAGCGAGGCCAGGTCCAACTCGTCTGCGACAGCCGGATCGAGCAGGCGCAGGGCCAAGGACTCGCCGTACAGGGTTGGCAGCGTCGCGACTCTCACATCGATTTCGCGACCCAGTGCCTTGAGCTGGATGCGGCCGTCCTGCGGCAAGCGGCGCTCGGCGATGTCTAGCTTCGCCATCAGCTTCAGGCGCGAGACCACCGCCGCTTCCAATTTGCTCGCCGGCGCGCTACGCTCTTCCAACACGCCGTCGATGCGAAAGCGGACCCGAAATGCACTCTCGAAGGGTTCGAGATGGATATCACTGGCGGATTCATCCAGCGCTTGCGCGATCAGGGCATTGACATAGCGGATTACCGGCGCCTCCGACGCCATGTCGCGAAGCCGGTCCATGTCCGCTCGGGCGGAGGGCGCCGGGTCCGCGGGCATTGTCTGGCCGTAGATGGCATCGATGCCGCGCAGGATCTCGGTCTCGGAAGCGAGCGCCACCTCGACCGGCATGCCGGTCAGGCTCTGAATGCTGGCCAGGGTGGCGAGATCCAGCGGGTCCGCCACGGCCACTCGCAGCACCGGAGAGCCGCCCAGCGGCAAGAACCGATAATGACGCATGTAGCTAGCTGGGATCTGGTGCTCGTGCAGCGGCTCGACGGGAAATTCCCCGGCTCGCGCTACGGGCAATCCAAGCCGTTCGGATTGCACCTTGAGCAGCTCGGCTGGATTCACGAAGCCCAGGTCGGCGAGGATCCGGGCCAAGCCGCCGCCCCGTTCCTTTTCCAGCTCCAGGGCTCGTTCAAGATCGCTTCGCTCCAGCAGGCCCTTGGCAACGAGGGCCTCCCCCAGCGAGGGACTTGCCGCTGGATTCTGGATTTCGCTGGATTCTGGCATCGAGGCGTGTCTCCGCGAACCTGCCTAGTAGTGGCGTGTGGTGAGGATCGGTTCTTGAGCGAGCGCCCCGCGCCGTGCAGCGATGACGATCTGGCTGGGCAGCTGCGTGCGATCCTCCCAGGGGAAGTGGAACAGTGTCACGGCGAGCGCGACTTGGAGATCCGGCGCCAGGCCGGTCAACGCAGCGCCGTGCTCGACCAAGATCTGGCGCATCTTGCGTCGCAGCGGCTCCAAGCCGCCGCGTTTGCGCTGGTTGATGGCTTGGATCTCTTCAGCAGCATAGGATCTGCGGAACGGGCTCAGGCTGCCTGTCGGAGCTAGGTTCACCTCGATGGAGAAGACAGCCCCGTAGCCGGGCAGGTAGATGCTGCGAGTCGCGCTTGTTGCCACAGGGCGGCTGCCATCGGCGGACCGAAATTCCTGATCCACCTGCCTTTTCATGGCATCTAGCTGCTGCATCAGGCCGGGTTCCAGCAGTTCCAAGCCTTGGCCCCCCAGCGGGGCGCAGGCGAGCAGGGCAAGCAGCGCCGCCCTCAAGGGTGCACCTCCTCGAACGAAGCCAATTCAAACTCGAGCAGCTGTCGCTTCAGCAGCTCGTGCTTGGCGTTGAGGAACTCGTACGCCGCAACAGAATCCTCGTGCGTCTCAGCCAAGTCCTGCCGCAGCGCCTCGAGCTGCGAGCGCGTCCAGTCCGCCCCGGCCGCGGCCGCGGCTGTCTCCAGCAGCGCCTCCCTCCAGCGGTTCTCGCTGAGGGCAAGTTCTTCGCGCAACACCTCGCGCAGTTGAGCGTGGGTCACGTCCGGCACTGGCGGGATCCCGGCGCTGAACGCCAGAGTCCAGCCGGAGGCGTGGCGATCAAGGGTCGGGCCGCTGGCCCATATGCCCGCGGCCACCGCTAGCCCAATGGCGGCTGCCAGCGCCAGCAGCCGCGGGACGGAGCGGCGCACTCCCGCCGATGCGGGCGGCGCGAGCTCGACCGGGACAAACGACAGGCGACGGGGCGGGTCTTCTTCAGCAAGGCTGCCAAGCGCTTGCAGCAATCCCCGCTGCCGCTCCAGTTCCTCCCTGGCTGCGCCATCGGATTGGAGCAATGTTTCGATCTCAGAGCGCCGCTCGGGCGGTAGCTCGTTCAGCAGGTAATCGCTGAGTTCTTCTGGCGTGTATGACATCTGTACAACCTCGACTCTGTTCCGGACCCCTCAAGCCGACACAGGTTCCAGCCACTCGCGCAGCGCCGTCAGCGCCGCATACAACCTCGACTTCGCCGTCGATACGGGACACCCGACAATTTCGGCGATCTCGTAGAACTTGAAGCCGTATTGCACCTTGAGCACCACCACTTCGCGCTGGGCAGGCGGCAGGGTCCCCAGGGCCTGCTCGACCAAGAACGACAATTCCGGCCCTCCGTATCCGAAATCCCCCAGGCGCGAGCGTGGCAGGCTGGCCAGGTCGGGGACTTGATCGAGATCGTCCGAGCTGCCGGCTGGTCGTGCCTTGCGGCGCGCCGAGACCAGCTCGTTGTGAGCGATCCGGAACAGCCAGTTCGGGAATCGCTCGGCGGAAGCGAGGCCGGGCAAACCCCGGCAGGCCTTCAGCAGGGCTTCCTGGCACAGGTCCATCGCGTCTTCGCGGTTGCCGGTCGAGCGCAGCAGGTAGTTGTAGAGCTTGCGCTCCCAGCGCGCAGCCAAGATGTTGAAAGCGTGCAGGTCGCCGACCTTGGCGGCTGCGACGAGTTCGCGGTCTGCGGATTCGGAAGAGAGCAACGTTCTGTCCCTTCACTAGGCTAGACGTGCCGGCGTGTTGAAAAGACGAAGGGTCCGTTAGATATTTGGCTCGCCGGCAAGATCCGCACCTTGTCAATCCGGCATTCGCGGTGATTTGCCGAGGATTGCGAGGCCCAGATTGGGGAAATTTGTGCAGATTCGAAATTCTTGCCGTAAGAATCCAGCCCTCAATCGTCTTAGGGAGTGCTGACAAAAACTACGGTTCGAATTCCTTCTCCTTGTGAACCTGTGGTTGACCAAAGCGGCGGGGCGACGGTCCCGCCGCTTTCATTTTGTATTAGCGGGTGGCCGTGAAGCGCCTCGTCGTGAACGCCGACGACTTTGGCTTCACCTCTGACGTTAACGAAGGCATCCTGCGCAGCCACCGCGACGGGATCGTCCGCTCGGCTTCCCTGATGGCCAATGGCCCGGCCTTCGAGCACGCTGTGCAGATCGCCCGTCGGCACCCGACTTTGGGGGTGGGCTGCCACCTAACGCTCGTCCAGGGCGAAGCCCTCGCGTCGCCGGGAACTCAACTGCCGCTGTCGGCAGCTAGGCTGCTGGCCAACCCGCCCGCCCGGGACGAGGCCCTGCGCGAATTCCGGGCTCAGATCGAATTCCTGCTCGATCGAGGGATCCGGCCGAGCCATCTTGACACGCACCAGCACGTCCACCTGTTACCGGTGGTGCTCGATGCCGTCGCGACCTTGGCCGACCACTTTCGGATTCCATGGATCCGCAAGCCGTTCGACACGCCCTTTGGCATGGCGCCCATGCTGCGGATGGGTCTGTCCTTGGCCATCCGGCCGTGGCGGATTCCCTTCGAGGAGCGCCTGCGTCGGGCGCGATGTCGCACGTCCGACTACTTCGCCGGTTTCGTCGCCACCGGCGCCATGGATGCCCGCCGGCTGGCGGCACTGCTGGCTGGCTTGCCCGGCGGAATCGGAGAGCTGATGTGCCACCCTGGCATTTGCGGCCCCGAGCTGCTACGGGCGCACACCAAGCTCAAGCGAAGCCGCGAAAAAGAAATGAACGCCCTGTGCTCTTCCGACGTCCGTCAGGCGGTTGCCAAGCACGGGATCGAATTGCTGTCGTACGCAGACTTGGCGGCGGATGCAGCTGCCGTGCCCGCTCTCCCGCGAACGAGCCACGGTTCAGACCCCATCGACCAAGTGCCCTAGCTTGTCCCGCTTGGTGCGCAGGTAGGACTGCGCCAAGTCCCCGGCATCCTCCGGTGCGCAAGGCACTCGCTCGACGACTCGAATCCCCTCCCGTTCCAACGCTTCCACCTTGGCCGGATTGTTGGAGAGCATGCGCACGCTTTCAAGGCCGAAGTGGCGCAAGACGGCGACCGCGTAGCCGTACTCGCGCTCGTCAGGGCCGAACCCTAGCTTCTGATTGGCCTCGACCGTGTCCGCGCCTTCGTCCTGCAGCTGGTAGGCCATGAGCTTGTTGAGCAGGCCGATGCCCCGGCCCTCTTGCGGATCGTAGATCAGCAGCCCGCAGCCGGCTTCCGAGATCATTTCCAGCGCGAGCGCCAATTGGGGCCCGCAGTCGCAGCGCAAACTGCGGAACACCTCGCCGGTGATGCACTGCGAGTGAATGCGCAGCAGCGGGGCGTCGCCAGCCGCTCGCAAGTTGCCCTGCTTGAGCACGACCAGCTCCTGCTCGCCGCCGGGTCCGAAGCCGCGAAAACCGCAAATTCGGAAATTTCCGTGGCGTGACGGAAAATCCGCTTCGGCCACTAACTCGACCGAATGTTCAAGTGCCGCTTCGTGGCTGTGGCGCATCGGGAAGGCTGCCGGAGACAGGCCGTCACCGGGGCCGGGAACAGGCCAAAAACGCCCAAGCTCCCGAGAGATTTATTATAGGCGGGCGTGACCATTCCTAATGCGGAGGGTGTCGCGCGCCCCGTGTGAAATGGCTGACGCCGACCTGCTAGTCACGCTTTTAGTCAAAGTTGCGGTGCTGGCTTCGATGGCCAGCATTGCGTTGCGGCCAAACTTTGCCAAGCGCCTCTTTCTGCGCGAGCAGCGCTCCTTCAGGCAGCGCTTGGAACTGGCGGTCCTGTTCGGCGTGGTGTTCGCCAGCGGCTCGCTGGTGAGGGTGGTGCTGGGATATCGGGCCGCTGAAGTCGGCGTGGAAGGGGCGTTCGTATCGGGGCTGGTCGGGGGGTACGTCCCCGGGGCCATCGCCGGTGCCCTGATTTCGATTCCGGCAGTCCTCGGTCCGGACTTCGAGTGGGCCATGCTGCCGTTGCTGGTCGGCTTCGGCGCTTTGGGCGGGCTGTTGCGCTCCGGGGCCCGCGACCCCGAGGATGTCTGGCGGTTCACGCCGTTCTTCCTGTTCTCGCTGGTGGCTTGGACCCGCCGCCGGATCCCGAACTCCGAGGGCATCTTCCAAGTGGTGATGCTCCTCTCCTGTGCACTGGTGGAGTTCGTGCGCACGGAGGTCGCCTCGCGCGGCTTGGTGTTTGACTTGCACGAGGGCACGGACGGACCCAGCCCTCTGGCGATGCTGCTGGCGTATGTGGCCACCGTCATGGGGGTAGGGCTGGCCCTCAAGGTCTGGAACAACACGCGCAACGAGTGGAAGATCGAAAACCAGCAGCGCTTGCTGACCGAGGCGCGCCTGCTGAACCTGACGCGCCAGATGAACCCGCATTTCCTGTTCAACACGCTCAACTCGGTGGCGTCACTGATCCGTAGCGACCAAGAGCAGGCGCGCCAGATGGTCTATCGCCTCTCGACGATCCTCCGGCGGCTGCTTCGCAAGCAGGAAGCCTTCGTGCCGCTAAGGGAAGAGCTGTCCTTCATTGACGATTACCTGCAGATCGAGCAGGTGCGCTTCGGCTCGAGGTTGCGCATCAAGCGCGACGTAGACGACGGCATCGCAGACGCCTTGGTGCCAAGCATGATCTTGCAGCCCATCGTGGAGAATTCCATCAAGCACGGCATCGGGCCCAAGATGGGCAACGGCACGATCCGCCTCGCGGGTGCGCTGGGAGGCGGGCGCTTGCAGATCGAAGTCGAGGACGATGGCGTCGGCATTCCCATCGACGATCTGCCAACGGTGTTCAACAAGGGGATCGGCCTCGGAAATGTGCGCGAGAGGCTGGGAGTCCTGTTCGGCACCAATTTTCAGTTTTCGCTCGAGCCGCGAGCGGGAGGCGGCGTGCGCGTGCGCGTCCAGATTCCCGAGTTACGGGATACGAGGGAAGCCAACGCTTCCCCGGTGCGGGAAGAAAAACCGGCCTGAATCTGACCGCCCGGTCAGTCCATGGCCGGGTCAATGTCGCTGGGAAGGATCCAAGTGGCCACGTCGATCTCTCCGGCCATGAACTTCTCGTAATAGCCGGCCCAGCGAGTGGCGACCGGATACGCATCGAACACGTCCCCTTCTCCGGCCATCCGCGGGTCGCCTTGGTTCTCAAGTTCGGAGGCGAGCCGAGCTGCCAGTTCCGCCTTTGCCGGAGCGTGTTCGAGATCGCCCGCCAGGTTGTTCAGGCAGCCGGGGTCTTCGGCGATGTTGTAAAGCTCCTCTGCGCCGCGCTTTCCGAATGCTAGCTCCCAGAAGCTGGCTTCACCGCCGGAGCGGCGGAGTTCGAGAACCTCCGTTTTGGTCGGGCTTGCGTCTACCGCTAG
>Ga0209021_1003196_pt1 | contig 13395 bp, 15 predicted proteins | sample PinacodermFT_FD_187299 | JGI IMG/M metagenome (GOLD analysis project Ga0209021, IMG submission 187299) | Host-associated microbial community of the marine sponge Aplysina aerophoba from Gulf of Piran - sponge pinacoderm, lysed by freeze-thaw... | ecosystem: Host-associated > Porifera > Sponge >... | reverse complement strand
GTCGATCAGGTAGTTCGATTCCAGCACCGGTACCAGTGCGAGCAGGACCAGCACGACCGCGCAGGCGGCCAGGACCGGACGGGTCATCGGGCCGGTCATTTCAGGCGTTCCCCCCCTCGGGCTTGCCGAAGAGGCCCCACGGCCGGACCAGCAGCACCGCCAGCAAGATCAGGAACGGGAAGACGTCCTGCCAGTTGGGCACGATCACCGAGCCGTAGTTGAAGACCAGCCCATAGATGATCGCGCCGATGAAGCTGCCCCAGATCGAGCCGAGGCCGCCTACGATGACAATGACGAAGCAATCGACGATTATCGTCGCATCCATGCCGGGCGTCGGCGAGTTGAACGGCGCGGCGAGCCCGCCGCCGATGCCGGCCAGCACCGAACCCAGGATGAAGACGCCGGTGTAGATCATCGGCACATTGACGCCGAGCGCGGAGAGCATTTCGCGGTCCTGCGTTGCGGCGCGCGTGAGCCGCCCGAAGCGGGTGCGCTCGGTGAACAGCCAAAGCCCGATGGCGATTGCGGGTCCGACCACGATCAGGAACAGCCGGTAGGTCGGATAGACGGTGACGCCGAGATCGACCGCGCCCTTCATGCTTGCCGGATAGGAGACGCTGTACTGGTCGGTTCCCCAGATTATCTTCGCAACGTCAGAAAGGATCAGCACGACGGCGAAGGTCAGGAGCAGCTGCATCAGGTGCTCCTTGTCGTAGATATACTGGAAGAGGCCGCGCTCGATCACGACCGCCATCACCGCGAGGCCGAAGCCGGCGGCGGCAACGCCCAGCCAGAAATTGCCGGTCCATTCCTGGGCGACGGAATAAACGATATAGGCGCCGAACATATAGAAGGCGCCATGCGCGAAGTTGATGACGCGCAAGACGCCGAAGATCAGCGACAGGCCCGCGGCGATAATGAACAGGTTCATCGCCTGCGAGAAGGAATTCATGAGCTGGATGAAGGCGAAAGACGGGTTGGACAGCAGAGCCGCCAGCCCCGGATTGCCCAGATCCTGCTGCACGAACTGGATGATGGAGTCCACGGACGGGCTCCGTTCCTGTGTCGGAAAAGGGAAAGCGCGGCCGGCGGAAGGGCCGGCCGCGCTTCTTCAGTGCCGCTATTCTGCGATGACCGCCGGGATGAAGGTCACCGGGTCCATCACGCGGTAGTCTACGCCTTCCTTCTTCACCATCGGTCCCCAGAACTGGCCCGTGTCGGCCTGATGGGTCTCCGGGTCGATGGTGCGCGGGCCGACGGGCGTGCTGATGCTCATGCCCTTCAGCGCGGCGGCAAGCGCATCCGCGTCCATCGAGCCGGCCTTCTCGGCGGCGGCCGCGATGAACTTCACGCCGATATAGGCGAGCACCGGCCACATGGCCGTTTCCTTGGTACCGGAACGCTCGGCCAACGCCTCCTGGAAGGCGACATGGCTCGGATCGTGGTGGTGGTACCAGAGCTCATAGGTGTTCGACCACACATTGTCCGGATAGTCGCCCTTCATCTTGCCGGCGATCTCGTGGCTCGCGATCTCGCCGCCCGAGATGTACTTGATCTGGTTGAAGAGGCCGAACGGGCTGCCCTGCTGGGCGAAGTTGACGAAATGCGAGCCCCAGAGGCCGCTCGTCACGCCGTCGCAGCCCGCGCCCATGATCTGGGAAATGAAGGCGTTGTAGTCCGTCGCGCCGAGCTTGACGCGCAGGTCCAGCACTTTCTCGGCGTCCGGCGCATGGCGCTTCAGCCCTTTCTCGATGCCGGCGGCGAGGTCGTGGCCGTAGGCGTAGTCGAGCTGGATGTCGCAGATCTTCTTCAGCCCGAGCTTGGCGACGATCTGGCCCATCGCATCGCCTTCGAAGTCCGTATGCGAGGCGGTCCGGAAGACATGGTCGTGGCGCTTTTCGGTGGTGAGCTTGATCGTCTTCGGGATCGTCGCGACATAAACGACCCCCTCCTGCCGCGCGACTTCGGAAATCGCGAGGCCGACGGCCGAGGAGAGCCCGCCGACCAGCACATTGACGTCGTCCTTGGTGATCAGCTCCTTGGCGGCAGCCGAGGCGGCGGCCGGCTTCAGCTTGGTGTCGCGGGCGAAGCTCACGATCTTCTTGCCGAGGATGCCGCCCGCGGCATTGAGTTCGTCCACGGCCATATTGTGGCCGTGCATCGCCGGCTCGCCGTAAACCGCTCCGGTTCCGGCGATCGGATAGAGCACCCCGATCCTGATCTCGTCGGCCTGGACGGCGCCGGCGGTCAGGACCGCTGCCGCTGCTGTCGCAACAAGAAGCGAACGTTTCATGGTAGGCATCCTCCCAGATGTGATGTCCGGTTCCCCCGGACCCTGCTTCAGCCTCGGCGACTTTACGCCTGCTCCCGCGAGACAAGCAACTGTCCCGTCCGGGCGTGCATCGACGCTCCCGCCTGCCGCCCGCTCGTGTTATGAAGCGCACCTCATGGCTTCCCCCCAGGACCTTCCCGTCCGCGCGCTGATCGGCCGCCTCTGGCGAGGCCATATCCGCGCCAACCTGCCGGCGCTCCGCCTGGCCGCGCTAGCGATGGCGCTGAGCGCCGCCGCGCAGGCCGGCTACATCCGCGTAGTGCAGGAGCTGGTCGACGAGGTACTGGTCGCAGGAAACGAAGCGCTGATTGTTTTCGTTTCCCTGACGATCTTCGCGCTGGGCCTGGTGCAAGGCTTCTCGGCCTATTTTTCGGCCGTCATTCTCGCCAGGATCGGTCAGGGCGTGGTCGCCTCCTTCCAGTCTGCGATGTTCGGCCATCTGGTCCACGCGGACCTGGTGTTTTTCGACAACAGCCGCACCGGCGCGCTGATCTCGCGCTTCACCAACGATGTGAACCTGATGCGCGGGGCGCTGTCCACAACGCTGCTCACGCTGGGCAGGGACAGTCTTACCATCGTCTTCGTGCTGGGCGTGCTGTTCTACCAGGACTGGCTGCTTACCCTGATCGTGCTGTTCGTGTTCCCGACGACGCTCATCCTGGTCCTGCGCATCGGCCGGCGCATCCGCCGGATCACGAGATCCACGCAGACGAGCTGGGGCGAGTTCACCGCCACGCTCGAACAAACGCTCACCGGCATCCGCCACATCAAGGCCTATCGGTTGGAGGAACGCGAGCGCAGGGAAGCTGACACCGCCATCGATCGCATCCGCCGCCTGACGATCAAGACAGTGCGCGTGCAGGCGATCTCCCGCCCGATCATGGAGTTCCTGGGCGCTGTCGCCATCGCGGCCGTCATCTTCTACGGCGGCGGGCAGGTCGCCGCCGGCAACATAACGCCGGGCACCATCGTCGCGTTCCTCACGGCCTTCCTGATCGCCTACCGGCCGGTCAAGCATCTCGTCAGCGTCAACGCCGCCATCCAGCAGGGACTGGTTGGCGCGCAGCGCTGCTTCGAACTGCTGGACCGGAAACCCGAAATCGTGGATGCGCCGGACGCCGCACCGCTCCGCGTCGGACGGGGCGAAATCGCGTTCGAGGATGTGTCTTTCTCCTATTCGGGAGGACCGGCGGCGCTATCCGGCCTCTCGCTCACCTTTCCGGCGGGCCGCACATCGGCCCTGGTCGGGGCTTCCGGGGCCGGCAAGACCACGATCCTCAACCTCATTCCGCGCTTCTACGATGTCAAAGCCGGCCGGGTGGCCATAGACGGGCAGGACCTGCGCGGCGTCACCCTCGCCTCGCTCAGGGACAAGATCGCGCTGGTGAGCCAGGAGGTTTCGCTGTTCGACGACAGCATTCACGCCAATATCGCCTGCGGGCGGCCGGACGCGGCGGAGGAGGAGGTCGAGGCCGCCGCGCGCAATGCGGGCGCGCATGACTTCGTCGAGGCCATGCCGGAAGGCTACCGGACGCGGGTCGGGGAGTTCGGCGTCAGGCTCTCGGGCGGCCAGCGCCAGCGCATCGCCATCGCGCGCGCCATGTTGAAGGACGCGCCTATCCTGCTGCTGGACGAAGCGACCTCGGCGCTCGACACCGAGACGGAGCGGCTGGTCCAGGCCGCGCTCGAGCGGCTGAAGCAGGGCCGCACAACCGTCGTCATCGCGCACCGCCTCTCGACCGTGGCCAATGCCGACGTCATTCATGTCATCGACAAGGGCCGGGTTATCGAGTCGGGCGCTCACGGTGCGCTTCTGGCGCGGAGCGGCGTCTATGCACGCCTGCACGCGCTCCAGTTCGCCGAAGCGGACCGCCGCATTGCCTAGACGTCTCGGCAGGCGGCTGTTGCGCCACTCGGCGGCGCAGCGCCTCGCGAAGCGGTTGCTGGTCGCCTATGTCCGGCTGGTGGCCGGCACGACCCGCTGGCACGTCGAAGGGCGCGAGCACCTGGAAACGGCGCTGAAGGAAGACGGCAGCGCCGTGGTCTGCTTCTGGCATGGCCGGCTGATGCTCTTTCCGGTGGACTGGCCCTGGCCCGACCGCACGCATGTGCTCATTTCCGCGCATCGCGACGGCCAGATCGGCGGCTCCATCGCAGAGGGTTTCGGCCTCCATACCGTCTCCGGCTCGACCGAGCGCGGCGGGGCGCTGGCGCTGCGTCGACTGGTCAGGCTGGTGCGCGCAGGAGATATCGTGGCGATCACCCCCGACGGGCCGCGCGGACCGCGCGGGGTGCCGCATCCGGGGGCGACGGCTCTCGCGCGGCTCACCAGGGTGCGCATCCTGCCGGTGTCCTGGTCGGTCCGACGCCGCGTTCTTCTGCGAAGCTGGGACCGGCTGCTGCTGCCGCTTCCCGTCAATCGCGGCGTCTATCTGTTCGGCGAAGCGCTGCCGGTTTCGGACGACGACGCCTTGCCGCGCCTCCAGGAAGCGCTGGACAGCCTGACCGACCGCGCCGACCGGCTGTGCGGACACCAGCCGCTGCCGTCCGGGGCCGCGCCATGATGCATCTCGCCTACCGGGCGGCGACCGGCCTGCTGGCGCCCGCGCTGCCGTTTTACGTCGCCCACCGCCGGCGGCGCGGCCGGGAAGACCCGGCGCGCCTGCCCGAGCGGCGGGGCATCGCCGGCGCGGCGCGGCCCGACGGGCCGCTGGTATGGTTCCACGGCGCAAGCATCGGCGAAACCGCCTCCGTCCTGCCGCTGATCGACAGGATCACCACCATGCGGCCGGATGCGGCGGTGCTCGCAACCTCCGTCACCCGCACTGCCGCCACACTGCTGGCGCGGCGCCTGCCGCCGGGTGCCATCCACCAGTACTATCCCATGGACAGGACGGCGTGGGTGCGCCGTTTCCTGAAGCACTGGCGCCCGGACCTCGCGCTCTGGATCGAGTCCGAGCTCTGGCCCAACATGCTTTGCGAGCTCAGAATGCAAAGCGTGCCGGCGGCGCTCCTGAATGCGCGCATGTCGCCCGTCTCCTTCAGGCGCTGGCGGCGCTTCCCGCGCTTCGCCCGCAGGCTGCTCGACTCGTTCGATGTGACGCTCGCGCAGGACGCCGAACATGCGGCGCGGTTCCGCATGCTGGGGGCCGATCCCGTGCGTATTCCCGGCAACCTGAAATACGCGGCCCCGCCGCTCGGCGCGGACGAAACGGCGCTCGAAGCGGTGCTGGATGCGGTGGCCGACCGGCCGGTCTGGCTTGCCGCCTCCACCCATCCCGGCGAAGAGGCGCAGGTCGCCTATGCGCACGAGGCGCTCAGGCACAGCCATGCCGGTGTGTTGACCCTGCTTGCGCCCCGCCACCCCGAACGCGGCGACGAGATCGAGACGCTGCTTTCGGCGAAGAACGGCCTCGCCGTCGCCAGGCGCTCGCGCGGGGAACTGCCGGGCGCGGCGACCGGGGTCTATCTGATCGACACGCTGGACGAGCTCGGACTGTTCTACCGCGTGGCGGAGGCGGTGTTCGTCGGCGGCTCGCTGGTGCCGCATGGCGGGCAGAACCCGCTCGAGCCAGCGCGGCTGGGCGCGGCGCTCGTACACGGGCCGGCTATGTTCAATTTCACCGAGATCGTGGCCGAACTGGCGGCAGCGGGGGGCGCGCGCCGGGTCGCGGACCGGGACGAGCTGGTGTCCGCCATCGGCATGCTGCTTTCCGACAGCGAAGCGCGGCGCACGCAGGCGGCCCGCGCGGCAGCGGTGGCCAACGCCCGCGGCGGCGTGCTGGACGAGGTGCTGGGCGCGCTCTCGCCGCTGCTCGCCCGCATCTGAGCCTGTGCGTCCGCCAGCCTTCTGGAACGATGCGGGCGCGCTGCAAGGCCGGCTGCTTGCCCCAGCGGCCTGGCTCTATACGCGGATCGCGCGTCCCCGACAGGGCGGAGCGCGGCGGGCGCCCGTTCCGGTCGTATGCATCGGCAATGCCGTGCTGGGCGGGGCCGGCAAGACGCCGGTTGCGCTTGCCGTTGCCGAACGCCTCGCCGCCGCCGGGCACCGCCCGCATTTCCTCTCCCGCGGCTACGGCGGACAGCAGCGCGGCCCTGTGCGGGTCGATCCGGCGGCGCACGGCGCGGGCGATGTCGGCGACGAACCGCTGCTGCTTGCCCGCGTCGCGCCGGCCTGGGTTGCGCGCAACCGCCCCGCCGGCGCACTCGCCGCGGCCGACGCGGGCGCCAGCATCGTCGTGATGGACGACGGCTTCCAGAACAGCAGCCTCGCCAAGGACGTGGCGCTCCTGGTGGCCGACGGCGCGGTCGGATACGGCAATGGCCGCGTCTTCCCGGCCGGACCATTGCGCGAGCCCGCCGAAGCGGCCCATGCGCGGGCCGATGCGCTCGTCGTCATCGGCACCCCCCGTTGCGCCCTGCCGAACGGCCTGCCCCGGCTCGAGGCGCGTCTCATGCCGGCGCCGGGCAGCGAGCGGCTTGCGGGCGAGCCCGTGTTCGGCTTCGCCGGCATCGGGCGGCCGGCCAAATTCGCCGAAACGCTGCAGGAGCTGGGCGCGCGGCTGGTCGATTTCCGCGCCTTTCCGGACCACCACGTCTACCGGCCGGAGGAGGCGATGACGCTCCTTGAGCAGGCAGCGGCGCTCGGCGCACGATGCGTCACGACTGAGAAGGACGCCGTGCGCCTGCCGCCGGACATACGCAGCGCGGTGGAGACCGTGCTCGTAAATATCGAATGGCGCGACCCCGCCGGCCTAGACCGCCTGCTACAGGAGAAGGGGTTGATCGGATGACGGAACCGGAGGCCGTGCTCGAGTTCTGGTTCGGCCCGCCCGATGCGCCCGATTTCGGCTGGCCGCGCGAGGCCTGGTTCCAGGGCGGACCGGAATTCGACGAACTGTGCCGCCGGTTCGAACCTGCCGTCGAGGAGGCGTTTGCCGGCGGCTTCGACGACTGGCGCTGGCGGCCGCGATACTGCCTTGCGCTCATCCTGCTGCTCGACCAGTTCCCCCGCAACATCTACCGGGGGACGGCGCGCGCCTTCGCCGGCGACTTGCGTGCCCGCGAGCTCTCCCGCTTCGCCCTTGCGCGCGGCTTCGACCGGGCCGTGCCGGCCACGCTCCGCACATTCCTCTACATGCCGCTGGAACACAGCGAGGCACTTGCCGATCAGGACCTCGTCGTCCGCCTGTTCGACGCCTGGGGCAGCGCCGACAGCCGCGAATACGCCCGAAGGCACCGCAAGGTCATCCGCCGCTTCGGGCGTTTCCCCCACCGCAATGAAGTGCTGGGGCGCCCCTCCACGCCCGAGGAGGAAGCTTTCGCCGCCGAGCCCGAAAACCGCTTCGGGCAGTAGAGGCCTTACCGCCAGCCGCCGCCGCCGTTCACATAGACGGTGTCCGCGGTCATGAACTCGCACGCGTCGGAGCACATGAAGAGCACGAGTTCGCCGATCTCTTCCGGCTTGCCGAAGCGGCCCATCGGCACGTCCGAAAGGAAAGTCGCCATCGTGTCGGGCGTCGTCGCGGCCGCGGCCTGGAACGGCGTCTCGACCGGGCCCGGCGAAATCGACAGGCAGCGTATGCCGCGGCTTGCGAATTCCCGCGCCACGCCGAGCGACATGGTGAGCACCGCGCCCTTGGCGGAGGCGTAGTGCACGGAGGTGCCGGGCCCGCCTCGCTTGTGGGACATGGAGGCGACATTCACGATCACGCCCTTGCCGTTCTCCAGCATGTGCGGCAGCACCGCCTGCATGCCGTAGAGCACGCCGTTCACATTGATCGCCCAGGTCCGCTGCCAGAGATCGTCGTCGATATCGAGAAAGCCGGACCGTCGCACCGCGGCGCCTGCGCAGTTGAACATGAAGTCGATCCGCCCGAACTCCCGGATGGCCTCCGCGACCGCTGCATCGACATCCTCGCGGCGGGTGACATCGGTGGCGACGGCAAGCGCCCTGCCCCCGGTCTGACGGATGATCTCGACCGTGTTCTCGTTGCCCTCGTCATCGATGTCGCATGCGACGACATTTGCGCCCTCGCGAGTGAAGATCTGCGCGGTCGCCCGGCCGATGCCGCTCGCCGCGCCGGTGATGACGATGGTCTTGCCCTGGAAATAACCCGGCGTTCCAGCCATGGAAGATTGCCTCGCTCAGTGCGGATTCGGGCCCGGTCGGGCCCGTTCGAATGTCCCGGCGCATTGCCGTTTCCATGGATAGCGCGACGGGGCCGACACTGCAAAACGCTTCCTCGCCGTCGCCTTAGCGGATGCCGTTCGCCCGCTGAAGCTCCCGGACATAGGCCACGATGTCGGCGACCTCCCTGCGGGTCAGCCCGTCCACCGGCGGCATGTTCCCGAAGCGCCAGTGGTGCGCCCTGACGCCCCTGGCGACCGCCCTCTGGAACGACTCGTCGCCATGATGGCCGGGCTCGTAAATGACGTGGACCAGCGGCGGGGCGGTCCCGGCCAGTCCGGTTGCATTGCGGCCATGGCACTCTGCGCAGTTGGCGTCGTAGGCCTCTCGTCCCAGTTGCGCCCGAGCCGAGAGGGCTTCGGGCAGCTTGACGGCGACGATGGGCGCCCCGCCGTCGGCGGCCGTGCCGTCGCCGTACCCCCCGAGATAGAGATATCCGCCGAGGCCTGCGGCGGCGATTGCGGCGAGCAGGAACCCGACCCGCCTCAGTGGCATGCCTTCCCAAGCGCCTTCAACCGCCAGTAATTGTAGGGAAGCGGCGTGACGAAGCCGGCGGCCAGCATGAGCGGCACGACCCACCATGTCAGCATGGCGCCGCCGGTCAGCACCCAGTCCACCGCATTCATCATGGCTTCCATGGAGATCATCGAGATGAAGGACATCCCGATGGCCGTCCGGAACGCAGTCCCGAGGTCCATCTGGCGGGAGAGTATGAATGTCTCCAGGGCAATGGAGGTCAGCAGCCCGTTCACAATGGCGAGAACCATGATCGCCATCGTCGGCCAGGGTATGCCGGTGAACTGGAAGAAGGCGATGGTGGCGAAATCGCCAATGGCGCAGCCGAGCAGGCACCAGGCCGTGTTCTTCGAAGCCCTGCGCCAAGTGTGGCGGCAGTGCCAGTCGATAGCGACTCTTGCGGTTATGGCGACCATGGCGATGGCTCTTGCACGGGTTCTACCGGAAATCTAGTCTTTCCAGCAGCTGGAAGGTCAAGCACCTAAGCCCATGAATATCTCCACTGCCTCGAAGGCTGCAGGGCTGCCCGCGAAGACGGTGCGCTACTACGCCGATATCGGGCTGGTGCCGGCCCCTGCACGGTCGGAATCCGGCTACCGGAGCTATGACGACGCTTCGGTGCGCAAGCTGGTATTCGTGCGCCGGGCGCGGGAGTTCGGATTCTCGATCTCGGAATGCCGGGAGTTGCTGGGCCTCTACGAGGATCGCCGGCGTTCAAGCGCAGACGTGAAGCGCATTGCAACGGCGCGCCTGGAGGAGATTGGGAAGAAGCAGCGCGAACTCCAGTCGCTGCACGATGAGCTTGCCCATCTCGTCGATGCGTGCCGGGGGGACGACCGGCCGGACTGCCCGATCATCGACAGCCTGGGCGACCCGGGCGGCGGTGTCCGCAAGTCGCCCTGAACGTGCGGCCGCCGGTCCCGGCGCCGCTAGCGCCTCAGTGCCCGCCGCCCGCCTCGCGGGTGTAGTGCGCGATCAGCCAGAAGACGAAGACCGTGCAGCCGAGGAAACCGGCCCAGGCGATCCACTCCATCGCGCCGTGCATCCGGCTTGCCACGAACAGGAAGCCCGCCGCGCAGAGGATCATTGTCATCCCGTACAGATATTTTCCGACCCCGTTGTCCCACACGGCCCTGGCCTCCCCTCTTTCTCCGGGCCGCTTCTAGCGAACTGTGGCACTCGGTTCAACGCCGCGGAGACCCGCAGCGCCGCCTGCCGCGTCACCGCGCCGCGCCTTGATTACGGTCCGGCCCGCCTTTAGGGTCCGCTCGACCCGCGCGAGCGAAGCGACGAAGGAAACAGGCGCCCCCATGAGCGAGATGCGTTTCACCGGCACCGACAGCTATGTAGCCACCGAAGACCTGATGCTGGCGGTCAACGCCTCCATTACCCTGGAGCGGCCGCTGCTGGTCAAGGGAGAGCCCGGCACCGGCAAGACCATGCTTGCGGAGGAAGTCGCCTCGGCGCTCGGCATGCGGCTCATCACCTGGCACATCAAGTCCACCACCAAGGCCCAGCACGGCCTCTACGAATACGACGCCGTGTCGCGCCTGCGCGACAGCCAGCTCGGCGACGAGCGGGTGAAGGACATCCGCAACTATATCGACCGCGGCAAGCTCTGGGATGCCTTCACCTCTGACGAGAAGATCGTCCTGCTGATCGACGAGATCGACAAGGCCGATATCGAGTTCCCGAACGACCTGTTGCAGGAACTCGACCGCATGGAATTCTTCGTTTACGAGACCGGCGAGACGATCAAGGCGCAAGTCCGCCCGATCGTCATCATCACCTCCAACAACGAAAAAGAGCTGCCCGACGCCTTCCTGCGCCGCTGCTTCTTCCACTATATCCGCTTCCCGGATCCGGAGACGATGCAGGAAATCGTCGATGTCCACTATCCGGGCATCAAGAAGGAGCTGGTGAAGGAATCCATGGAAGCCTTCTTCCAGATGCGCGAAGTGCCCGGCCTCAAGAAGAAGCCGTCCACCTCCGAGCTGCTGGACTGGCTGAAGCTGCTGATGGCGGAGGATATTCCGCCGGAGGTTCTGCGCGGCAAGGACGGCAACAAGTCGATCCCGCCGCTTTACGGGGCGCTGTTGAAGAACGAGCAGGATGTGCATCTCTTTGAGCGGTTGATCTTCATGGCGAGACGCGAGGGCCGCTGATGCTCATCAACTTCTTCTTCGACGTAAAGAAGGCGAAGATCCCGGCGACGATCCGCGAGTTCCTGATGCTGATCGAGGCGATGGACAAGCGCCTCGTGATGTACAACATCGACGATTTCTATTATCTCTCCCGCTCTGCGCTCGTGAAGGACGAGAAATATTTCGACCGTTACGACCGCGTATTCGGGACGTTCTTCAAGGGCGTCGAGGACATAACGGCGACGCTGTTCGGCGACGATATCCCCGAAGAATGGCTGTTGCTCCAGGCGGAAAAGCTGTTCAGCGAGGAGGACAAGGCGGCCATCGAAGCCATGGGCGGCTGGGAGAAGCTCATGGAGGAGCTTCGCAAGCGGCTGGAGGAGCAGAAGGAACGCCACCAGGGCGGCAACCGCTGGATCGGCACTGCCGGCACCTCGCCGTTCGGCACCGGCGGCTACAATCCGGAAGGTGTGGCCATTGGCCAGCGCCGCCGCCGGCAGGGCCGCGCGCTCAAGGTATGGGACCGGCGCGACTACAAGAACTACGACGACGCCGTGCAGATCGGCATTCGCAATATCCAGCTCGCACTGCGGCGGCTGCGGGAGTTTGCGCGGTTCGGCGAGGACGACGAACTCGACCTCGACGAGACGATCCGCGGTACGGCGCACAATGGCGGGCTGTTGGATATCATCATGCGCCCGGAACGCCGCAACCGCGTCAAGGTGCTGATGTTCTTCGATGTCGGCGGCTCGATGGACGACCATATTCGTGTTTGCGAAGAGTTGTTCTCGGCCGCACGAACCGAGTTCAAGCATCTCGAATACTACTATTTCCACAACTTCACTTACGAATACATGTGGCGGGACAACCGTCGACGCCACGAACAGCGGACGCCGACATGGGATGTCATCAACACCTATCCCAAGGACTACAAGGTGATCTTCGTCGGCGACGCCTTCATGAGCCCCTACGAAATCACCTACAAGGGCGGCTCCGTGGAGCACTGGAACGAGGAGCCCGGCCTGCTCTGGGCACAGCGCATGCTTGACCAGTGGCCGAACGCCATCTGGCTCAATCCGCGGCCCGATACCCGCTGGGAGCACACACCCTCGACCATGATCGTCAAGGAGGTCATGGCAAATCGGATGTTCCCGCTCTCCATAGACGGCCTCGACCGGGGTCTCAGGGTGTTGACCGCCGCCTGATGCTCCGCCTTGCTCTCGGGGCTGCATTCGCTGCGTTCCTTTCGACCGCCGCTCCGGCCTCGGCCGGCGGCGCGCTGACCGTTGAAAACGCCCGCGCGCGTGTCCTTTTGCCGTCCCGTCCGGGGGCAGCCTGGCTGACTATCCGCAATTCCGGCGGTGACGACCGGCTGGTCGGCGCCGAGAGCCCGGCAGCGGAGCGCGTCGAAATTCACACGCACATCCACAAGGACGGCGTGATGATGATGCGCAAGGTGGAGAGCCTCGCCGTACCCGCGGGCGGCGAGGCGGCGCTTGAGCCCGGCGGCGACCACCTCATGCTCTTCGGCATGAAAACAGGGCTAAAGACGGGCGACAGCTTCGCGCTCACGCTCGTTTTCGAGAAGGCCGCTCCGGTAACCGTCGATATCCGCGTGGCACCGCTTGCCGAGACGATGCCGAAGCGCAAGCGCCGGTAGATGCAGCGGGCCGGGGTGCTCAGCCGAGCAGCGCGCCTTCCAGCATCTCGACAGCGAAGACCAGACCGATGCCGGCGCAGACGGCGCCGGCAAGGCGCGGCTGAAGCGCCGCGGCCGAGCCCGACTTCCAGATGCCCCGGACCGCCGCGGCGGCGCCGAGCGCGATCGCCATCTGCACCGCCGCGAGACCGATGAGATAAGCGGCAATCGGCGTTGCCTCCGCGCCGATCACAGCTTTGCCATAGGCCGCGCCGTGAAAGAGTCCGGCGGCGGCAAACAGGGCCGCTGCCGCCGGCGCGGACAAACTGCGCCCCAACAGCACCATGCCGCCTAGCAGCAGCACGGACAGCGCCACGACAGGCTCCACCATCGGCGGGGCCACAGAACCGACCGCGAGCAGGCAACCGGCCGCCATGCCGGCGACGGCCGCCAGCGGCGGCGCCCAGACATTGCGCATGAAGGCCGCCGCCAGCCCCAGCGCCACCAGGAAGGCGAAATGATCCAGCCCGATCACCGGATGCCCGATGCCCGACAGCAGCCCCTGCATGAAAGT
>Ga0209021_1003191_pt1 | contig 13409 bp, 8 predicted proteins | sample PinacodermFT_FD_187299 | JGI IMG/M metagenome (GOLD analysis project Ga0209021, IMG submission 187299) | Host-associated microbial community of the marine sponge Aplysina aerophoba from Gulf of Piran - sponge pinacoderm, lysed by freeze-thaw... | ecosystem: Host-associated > Porifera > Sponge >... | reverse complement strand
GATATGGACCGCACCATTACTTCATCGGGAATTTCGTTTCGCGGAAAGCGGTCGAACAGGATTTCGCCGGACCAGGGCTCGTAAGCGCCGGAGACCAGAGACGCCAGTGTCGACTTTCCCGATCCGCTCGCGCCGACCACCGCGATCCGCTGGCCCGGTTCGATGACCAGATCGAAATCCTCGATCAGCGGCGGACGGCTCCGATCGTATCCGAAGGTTACGCCGCGCAGTTCCACACGGCCGCTCAACCGCAGACGGCCGTTCAACGTAGCGGTGACGTCCGATTCGGCATTCCGACGCCCGAACCGCGGATCTTCCTCGGTTTCCGTGATATCTTCGAGACGCTGCAAGCCGACTATGAGCGCCTGCCAGTCATCGGCGAACTCGGCGAATCGTGCGACCGGCGCCAGGAACATTCCCGCCAGAACATAGATTGCAGCCAGCGTGCCCAGGGTCATATCTCCGGTCATGACCTGGCTTGCACCGACGGCCAGCACTGCCGCGTGGGTCAGAATCATGAACAGGCCCGGAACAGCCGCGCCGATATGGCCAAGTTCGACGAACCGCTGCCGTGCCACCAGTTCGCGGGCCTGATGGCCGCTCCAGCGGGAGAAAAAACCATCGTCCGAAGCGGTCATTCGCACGTTGTCGACCTGATGCAGCATCAGCATGCCGAGTCCTAGCAACATGCTCTGCTCCCGCCGCAACACATGGTTCTCGTCGGTTCGCATGCGCACGACCAAGCGCGCAAGCGCGGCGTTCAATACCGCCAGTCCCATGACGACTAACGCCAAGTTCGTGTCGTAGGCGAACATGGCAGCAAGAAACACCGCACCCATCGAGAACTCGATCAACAGATCGACGAAATTGTTCTGGAGCCCCTTGGAAATCTTGTCGATGGACACAATGCGATCAGTCAGATCGCCGGCAAGCCGGTGGCTGAAGAACTCCAGCGGCAATCGCAACAGTTTCGACAGGCAGCGACTTCCGACCGCGACCGACATCTGGACGGACAGGCGCCTCATGCATTGCTGCTTCAGCCAACTGAGCCCATAGACCAGGACTGCGGCGGCGGCCAGCGCGCCCGCCGCGAGGGCGCCCCAAGGCTGGCTCCCACCTACTACCCGGTCCACGAACAAGCCCAGGGCCGCCGGCGCGATCAGCGCCAGCGCGGACATAATCAGCCCGCAGGCCAACATGTAGGCCAGCGCACTGCCTGTCCCGCGAAACCATGGAGGGAGACGTCGCAGCATGCCCGGAGGAACGCCCCCGCGCTGAAATCCGGGTTCGGGAGTGAAATGCAATGCGATCCCCGAGAAGCCCTTGGCGAATTCCTCCAGGGACAGCTTGCGGCGCCCTACAGCCGGGTCGTTCAGGAACACCCAATTGGCGTCGAAGCCTTCCAGAATCAGGAAATGATTCCACTGCCAGAACAGGACCTGCGGGAGCGGCATGCTCATGAGGTGCTGCGCGTTCACGCTCCGGCCGGCGCACTTGACGCCATAGTGCCTGGCGGCCCGCGCGAGGCCCGCAGCCGTCGAGCCGTCCCGGCTCACCGCGCACCTCTTGCGCATCTCGTTCAAATGCACCCAGCGCCCGAAATACGCGAGCACGCTGCTGAGGCATGCGGCGCCGCATTCGGTCATATGCATCTGCATGACCAGCGGAGTAACCACACGTCGCTTGCGCTGCTTCTTTGCTGGAGCCGAATTCGATCGTGCCGACATGCTGGAATCGAACAGCTGCGTTCAGAAACGTTCAGAATCGAGCAGCGCGACAGGATGACTCTCGCCGAGGACTATCCGTACGCGGACCGCGGCGCCGTTCGGCGCCGGCCGTTCGGGCGCTTGATGGAACGCGATATCGATTCGATGCAAGAAATCGCCGGTCGCCGGCTGCATCGCCGCAAGCCACTTCGGCAACGGCCCGGCGGTGACGGAAGCTACTTCGCCCTTTAACTGCTGCCCGCCGCCACCGGGCATCGCCACGTCCACCATCGCCTGCATGCCGGGCCGAATGCGTCGCGCCATGCTCGGGACGACCCGCAGCACCGCCTGAGTCGGCCCGGCCTCCACGCCGGGGATGCCGCGGATCCGCGCGACGGATGCGCCGATAGGGAGATAGTCTCCAGGCGCCGATTGCAAGGCCACGACCTCGCCCTCGATATGGGCGACAATTATCTCCTTGGCAGAGCGTCGCGCCTCCATCTCCAGCAGCGCCGCCCGGGTCGATTCCAGTAGCAACGGCAATGAGGCGGTGGTCTTACTCGCCTTCATGGCTTCCCGCTCGAGAAGTTCCGCCCGGCCGCTCAGAGCGGCTATTTCACGTTCCAGCTCCGGCACGCTCTGCCGGGCGATCCGGTCGCCTGCCTCGACGTGGTCTCCCGGAACGACGAAGAATTCCAGCAGATGTCCGGGCTCGGCCGACACCGCTTCCTGACGGGGTCCCGGCTCGATCAGTACACCGTCCACGACGACACCATGCTCCATTCGGCCGAACAGCGCCCAAGCAAAGAGCGCCAGGATGAGGATGGCAATAATGGCAAGGACGACGCGCTCGCGAGGCGCCGTCACGGTCAGCAAAACATCGAGCTCTCCACGTTTTGTCTTGCTGGCGGCGGCTTGGTCGAGACGCTGCATGTTCAGCATAGATTACAACTCCGGAACCTCGCTGATCTCCCTCAACCCAACATTGCGTCGCCTCAATCCGAAGGCACCAGACCTCAGACGAGTAGCCCATTTGGGCCCCTTGGGGGCATCCAAAAATACCTACGCCAATCAGCAATCTTTCGCAATGGGGCAGAGCGGATGCGTCAGGGTGGATGCGTTCTTCGAGCATTCGTTCTGTGCGACAGGGGGTTGCCCGCGATACTGGACTTTCCCGCCACGTTTCGATGTGAATGCCGCGAGGCAGCCGTGGGGACGGGGAAGCGGTAGCGGTTCTATCGACGGTGGCGGTCGACATCGCAGCGGTAGAGGAAGAAGTCCGCTTCCGCGACCTGCTGCGGGGTCTGGATATCGTCGAGCGGCCGAACCATGTCCGGTGCGCCGACATCGCCTCCATCCCGGTGCAGCAGGGCTTCCTTTACCTGGTGGCGATCATGGACCGGGCGAGCCGGCATGTCTTGGCCTGGCGGCTGTCGAACACGCTGGACGCGAACTCTTGTGTCGAGGCGCTTGACGAGGCCCTGCCCCCGTATGGCGCGCCAGAGATATTCAGCACCGACCAGAGCAGCCAGTCGTAGGGCGCCCGACCTGGAGGGCGCAAGAACACCGGCGGAAAGACCGTCTCTTGGCGGACCAGCTCTACCTGTCGTATCGTGGACAACGAGTTTGTCCCGAAGTCCAAAGATTTTCGGTGGCTGACATGGCGGAAAGCGGAACATTGCAAAGCGCTGTAAGCGCGGACGCGGGTGCCGGAAAAGGAGCGCCGGCCGAGTTGTCGTTCCTCAATGCTCTGCCCTATTTCGCGCCCGTCGCGATTTTTCCGTTTGTGACCGCCGCAGCGCTGTACGGCGGTTGGTGGCTCGCGGGTCCGTTCGTCTTTCTTTTGCTTGCGGACCAGTTCGACACCGCGTTGGGCACGGACGAGCGAAACATCGACCCGAAACAACCCGACGGCCGGTTGTGCTGGCACAAGCTGGCCGTGTGGGTTTGGGTCGCGCTCTATCCTGTGACCTTCGTGTTCGCGTTCCGACAAGTTTTCGTCGCCGAATATCTGGCGTTATGGGAAGGCGTTCTGATCGTGCTGTCCTTGGGAGCCATGGCCCGGCTCACCCTCAATGCCGGCCATGACATGATGCACCGTCGGGCCGTGTGGGAACGGCGCATCGGCGAATTCCTGATGGCTTCCGTCTCCTTCCCGCAGGAGGTCACGGAGCACATCTACGTCCATCACGCCCACATCGGCACGCCCAGGGACGCCGTATCCGCGCCGAAGGGTCAGAGCTTCTGGCAGTACCTGCCCCGATCCGTGGCGCGCAGCTACCTGGACACCTGGCGTGTGGAACGGGACCGTCTCGCGCGCCGCCGCCTGCCGGTCTGGCACCGCACGAACCCGGTCTGGCGCTACGTTCTCGAAACCGGCGCGTGGTATGCGCTGGCCTATTGGATAGGCGGCGTCTGGGGCGTGCCGGTCTTCGTCGCCATCTGCGCTATGGGCATTTTCCAGCTGAGGATGGTCGATTACGTCCAGCACTACGGATTGCAGCGCATCCGCCTGCCCGGCGGTCGTTTCGAGCGGGTCCGCCCGCGGCATTCCTGGAGCATCGCCTACAAGTTGTCCAACTGGTTCTACTACAACGCGCAGCGTCACGCCGACCACCATATCGCGGCAACCCGGCTCTACCCGCTGCTGCAGCATTCCGGGCCGGACGAGGCGCCACAACTGCCGGGAAGCTACTCGGTCATGGGCGGCCTCATAATGTCTCCCGGACGCTGGTTCCGGAAGATGGACCCGCTGGTCGACCGATGGCGCGCGCATTTCTATCCCGAGATCGATGACTGGAGCGCCTATGACAGCGCCGCGTATAGGGCCCGTCCGGACGCATTCGAGACGATCGACGAGATTCTCACCTCCGCGCCGGCCCTCGCCCGGTGGTTGAACCGTAGCCCGGAGCTGCTCGACAGCCTTCGGAGCCGGGAATTCACCGATCTCGACCTCCCGGGCGGTTTCGAACCGGATCCGGAATTTAAGGCGTTCGCCCGCCGCGGCCTCGCCCGGGTGTACTGGACGCACGATCTGGATGTCGCCGAGATGCGGATGCGGATCGCCGATTTACCCGTCCAGGGCGTCAGGGAGGCGGTGGAAGCCGCGCGCAACTGGTCGAACGACAAGGTCTTTCAGATCTGCGTGCACACGATGCGCGGCAACCTGTCACCGGCCGAGGCGGGGGCGGCGCTCTCCAACATCGCCGAAGCGTCGATCGCCGCCGTGCTGTCGGCAGTCAACGAGGACTTTGCCGGCCGGCGCGCCGGCGGCGGGGTCGCCGCCGCGATGCTTGGCGATCCGGCCAGCGGGGATGCGATGATCGGCGCCGAGCTGGATGTCATGTTCGTGTACGACGGCGGGCATGCAAATTGCCATGACGCCCTGTCGCGCCGTTTCTCCGGGGCGCTGCGCGCACTGTCCCACGACAACCTGCTTTTCGACGAAGTCCCCGGTCGCCGCGAGGCGAGAGTCTTCCGTTCGTTTGCCGAATTTCCGGAACGCTTCCGGACGACAGGCCCCGGCGGAGCGCTTCCCGATCTCATCCGGGCGCGGCGCGTCTTCACGAGCGGCGATTCGGGGATAGGCGAACGGTTCGACGAAGCTCGGCTCGACGTCCTGAGTCGCGGCGCCGCGCACGACTCCGCGATCGCCGAATTGCGCGAGGCGCCGCCCGGCGCCGCGGACTCGGGGATCCTGACCGTCGACGATGCCCGCGGCGGCTTCCGGGACGTCGAGCGTGCCGCACGTTTCCTGCAGTTGACCAACTCCGCCGTCGCGCCCGAAATTCTTGTTCCCGACGCGGTTTCCGCCTTTCGCATCGCCGGGGAGCGCGGCTTCGTTTCCGCCGCCGCCGCGGAACGGTTGGCAGAGGCCGCCACGACATGGCGAAACCTGCGCAGTGTCCTGAGGCTGGTCGCAGAAGACGGCTTCTCGGCAGAAACGGCCTCTCCAAGGGCAAAAGCGGTCGTCGCGCGATCTTGCGGCGCGGACGATATAGACGCGCTGACCGTCGCGGTTCGCGACACGGCGGCCCGTGCGGCTTTCGACATCGATGCGCTGGCCGGCGGATAGTCGGCCGCCGCGCGCGATTGTCCCTCGCGGACGCACCCGTTAGGAATCAGAGGTTACGGATCGAGATACACGTTCATGGCTTACTCCCGGTTCCGAAAGCGCTTCGAAGAGCTCATGGCCGTCGCCGATATCCGCATCGACGGCGATCGTCCCTGGGACATGCAGGTGCACCGGGACGATACCTTCCCCAGGTTCTTTGCCTTCGGATCGCTGGGCATGGGCGAAAGCTACATGGACGGCTGGTGGGACTGCGAGCGGCTCGATGAACTGGTGAGCCGCGCCAGCCGCGCTGACCTGAAGTCGGAGCTTCGCCCAACCGACCTCTTCCTTGCCATACAGGCGCGGCTGGTCGGCCCGAAGGGCAGGAAGCGCAGTTCCGGGGAGGGCGAGCGCCACTACGAGCTTGGCCGGGAATTGTACCGCCGGATGCTCGACAAGCGCATGATCTACAGTTGCGCCTACTGGAACGACGCCCAAACGCTCGATGAAGCCCAGGAGCGCAAGCTGGACCTGATCGCCCGGAAACTGCGACTCGAACCCGGCATGAAGGTGCTCGACATCGGTTGCGGCTGGGGCGGGGCCATACACTATTTTGCCGAGCAGTACGGGGTTTGCGGCGTCGCCGTGACCATATCTCCGGACCAATGCGACGCCGCGCGGGAGTTGTGTGCCGGCCTGCCAGTGGAAATACGCCTGCAGGACTATCGCGATGTCGATGAGCAATTCGACTGCAGCTATTCCATCGACATGCTCGGACATGTGGGGCGCAGGAACTACCGGACCTATATGGAAACCGTGAAGCGCAGCCTCTGCCCCGGCGGGCTCCATTTGGTGCAGACCGCGGGCAGCGACAACAGCACCGTGAAGGCCGACCCATGGGTCAACCGGTACATTTTCCCCGGCGGCCACATTCCGTCGCCGAAGCAGATCATGGAAGCTGCGGAGGGCTTGCTGGCGATCGAGGACTGGCATAGCTTCACCCAAGACTATGATCGCACCTTCATGTGCTGGCACGACAATCTGTCCGCCGTCTGGGACGATCTCGGCGACGGCTACGACGAGAGGTTGTTCCGCATGTGGCGGTATTATCTTCTGAGCTTCGCGGGGGTTTTCCGGTCCCGCGTCAGCCAACTCTGGCAGATCGTTTTCACGCGCGCGGGTGCGGGCGTGGATCGTATCCGCTAAACGCACCCGCCTCGTCCGCGACGACGACGCCAATGCCGGTTCCAACAGGATTGATCCGGAAGACCACCGCCGATACCGGTCTCGTCGAGAAGCCGGCGCTCGCCCCGCATTTCGGATTCCACGCGATAGACGACCGGCAAGTGTTCCTGGTCTCGGAATCCTTCAACACATTGCTCCATGGGCAAATCTATCCCGACCTGCTGCCGCTTCTCGACGGCCGCCTGTCGTACCGGGATATCGTGACCGCTCTGGCCGGCGCGCATTCGGAACCCGCCGTCAGGACAGCGCTGGTCTCGCTGGCGTCCAAGGGATATGTCGTTTCGGGCGAACACGGCATGGAACCCGGGCCTGCGGCGTTCTGGACATCGCTGGGCGCCTCGCCCCGATGGGCCGAGGAGCGCCTGGCGGCGTCGAGCGTGACAATCGGCGGCGAGGGCGGGCAGCTTGCCAAACGGCTGGAATCTATGGGCGTGTGCGTGGTCGCCGACGGGACCGACCCGGCGCTCTCGATCATCGTCTGCGACGACTACCTGGACGAACGGCACGCCGGGGTCAATCGGCGACACATCGCATCCGGCGCGCCGTGGATGCTCGTCAGGCGAGGCGGCCTACAGCCTTTGTTCGGTCCGGTATTCCAGTCCGCGAAGCAGGGTCCGTGCTGGGCCTGCCTCGCCTACCGCCTGCGCGGCCACCAGGAGATCCACAACTTCCTGCGCAACCTGACCGACCACGGCATCGCCCTCGCTCCCCGGGCTGCCGAACCCGCCGCCCTGGACGCGGTCGAGGGCGTCGCCGCGGTCGAGATCGCCAAATGGCTCGTGCTCGAAAAGGCGGCGTCGATCCATGGGTGCGCGGTCTCGCTGGACATCGCCGATCTGTCGATCAGGCGCCACCCGGTTACGCGCCGCCCGCAGTGCCTCGCCTGCGGCGACGAATCGTTGCACCGTCCCGACCGGCAACCGGTGCCGGTGCGCCTGCGGCCGAGTCCGAATAACGTTAGCAACAGCGGCGGCCTGCGCTCGGTCCCGCCGGAGGCGACCCTCGCGAAATACCGTCATCTGGTCGATCCGGTCGGCGGCGTTGTGACCTGGCTCAGGCGCACTACCGGCGAGGCCGATCCCTGGCTGCATGTGCATTGGGCCGGGAGCAATCTCGCGCTGAAGAACCGGGCGCTGAGCGTGCTGCGGCTCAGCCTGCGGACCAAGAGCGCGGGCAAGGGCAGTACGCCTCGCCAGTCCGAAGCGAGCGCCCTCTGCGAAGCGCTGGAGCGCTATTGCGGCGCGTTCCACGGCGACGAGATCCGCTGTCGGAAACGCTTCACGGATTTCGCCGGAGCCGGAGAGCTGGAGGCGATCCACCCCAACGACGTTCAGCTCTTCAGCGATCTGCAATTGGACGCTGCGGACCGAATCAATGCTGGCGGCCATCCTTACAACGTGATTCCACCGCGTCTCGACCCGGACGCGGAGATCGATTGGTCGCCCGTATGGTCGCTGACCCGGGACCGGGTCCGGTATCTTCCGACATCCCTGCTCTATTACGGCAAGTCGGCGGACCATCGGGGGGTCGCGGATTTCGTGGCGGACTCCAACGGCTGCGCCGCCGGCAACACGCTGGAGGAAGCGATCCTTCAGGGGTTCTTCGAACTGGTTGAACGCGACGCCTTCGCGGTGTGGTGGTACAATCGGCTGCGCCTGCCCGGAGTGGATCTGGATAGCTTCGGCGATGAGTATCTTGCAACGGCAAGCGACTACTACCGCGGCCTGAACCGCGACCTGTGGGTGCTGGACGTCACCGCCGATCTCGGAATCCCGACCTTTGTCGCCATCTCGCGCCGCACCGACAAGAAGGCAGAGGACATCATCTACGGAGCCGGAGCGCATATCGATCCCCATATCGCCGCTCTCCGTGCGGTTTGCGAATTGAACCAGTTCCTGAATTGGGTTCAGGGCACGGGCCCCGGCGGCGCCGGTTACCGGGTCGACGATCCGCAGTGCCTGTGGTGGTGGCGGAACGCGACGCTCGCGGACCACCCCTATCTGGCGCCCGCGGCCGACATGGCGCCGCGTGGCAAGGCCGACTACCCCGTTCCCGAGACCGTGGATCTGCGGGACGACGTGGAACGATGCCGGGCACTGGTCGAAGCCAAGGGCATGGAGTTCCTTGTGCTGGACCAGACCCGTCCCGATATCGGCATGCCGGTGGCGCGGGTCATAGTGCCCGGCATGCGCCACTACTGGCAACGCTTCGCGCCGGGACGCCTCGTCGGCGTGCCGGTCGATATGGGGTGGCGCAAACGTCCTCTTGCCGAGGCAGAACTTAATCCCGCGCCGGTCATCGGTTGAGGGTTGCCGCGATCCCGGATATTTTCGGCGGCAGGATCCGGGATGAGCGATCTCAGCGGTCGAGGAGTTCTATTCTTGGTGGACAAATCGACGAGGGGTTGCCGTGAGCACTAGAGAAGATTGGCTCTATACCGAGGAACGCCTTCTGCCGGTGGCGGCATCCATGGGCCAATTGCTGATGCGGATCAGGCCGCATATTTCCGCCCGCCTCATTGACGGGCCGGAATGGGAGCGGTTGCTCGACCGCGCCCACGAAACTCCGGTGACGATGGCGGCTTTTCCGTTCGGGTTCGAGATACCGCTGCAAGACCCCTTGCCGAAGGCGGATTTCGGCGTGTCGCTGGTCGGCGACAGCCGGACGGCGGCGCATTTTCAGGAAAGAGGCCGCGCGGGAGACGCGGATCCATCGACCGCTGGCCTGGCGTGGCTGTTGGACGAGACCGATCGCGAAGACTCCCTGCTCCGCCGCGTCGCCGGAAGAAAGATGATGCTCGAATACGATGTCCAACCGGTGCAGAACGGCGCGCGCCCGGATCCGGGCATATTCCTTTACCCTGTCGACGACGTGCTGGCGGGCGGCCAGCAGCGGATTTCGGAGTTGGGCGCGGTTTACGACGCGCTGGTCTTTGCCGGCGGCTGGAGTCCGGACGCCGCCGAACGCCGGCAGGTCGAGCGGCTGTACGAGACGATGACGCCGGACACGCTCATCAAGGCCGTCGGCACGTTTCCGTCGCGGGAAAGGACGATACGGACCGCGGCGACGGGCTTCCGGAAAGCAGACGACGTGGTGGCATTCCTGGACCGCGCGGGCTGGCCCGGGTGTCCTTCGGCCGTTGGCGACACCGTATCGTTTTTCGAGGAACGCGGCGCTTTCGCCTATCTCGGAATCCATTTCGACATTACCGCGGACGGGGTAGGGCCGGCGCTGGGATTGAGTTTCTTTGCCCAGGAAAGGGAGTGGCTGAAGGACATACGGTATTGGACTCCCCTGATCGACGGCATCGGCGAGCGGGCATATGCCCTGCCCGGGAAACTGGCGGAACTGGCCAGATGGTCGACCGGATCGACGACGCTGCTCACCGGATCCGGTCCGATCATGCTCGTGCGGGGCATACACCACGTCAAGCTGTCGATAACCGGGGACCGGGTCGGGCCGGTGAAGGGCTATGTCTTTTTCCTGATGATGTGCGCGCGGCCGAAGGGCGCTGCCGCGCCTGGGTAGACGGCCGGACGCGTGCCGGACAAGGATTTCCGTGAAAGGAGGGGCGGACGGTGGCCGAAATCGACGATCGATCCATCTCGGCGCAGGACCGCAAGGCCATGCGCCATTTCGACGACACTACCGAGGACTTCTATATATCGGGACATGGAACCCCGAACACTTCCACAGCGGATTGTTCGAGGCTGGGGAGTATCCCGGGGAGGGGGAGGCCTTTGCAGGGCCGGCGAGTCTGACGCGCGGGCTGGAACGCATGATCGAGGCGGTCGTCGCCCCGGCCGCGATCAGGGAGAACCATCATGTGGTGGACGCGGGCTGCGGAATCGGCGGAACGGCCATCTATCTCGCCAGGACCCGGGGATCCACGGTCACGGGCGTCAACTTGCATCGGGCGCAATTGGAAATCGCCCAAGGGAAGGCGAAGGATGCGGGTCTGGAACGACGCGTTGGCTTCGAATACGGCAATTGCTCCCGCCACCTGCCGTTCGCCGACGAATCGATCGACACCGTCGTCAACATCGAGAGTGCCTGCCACTTCGCGATCGCGGACAATTCCTGAGCGAGGTCCGAAGGATCCTCAAGCCCGGCGGCAAGTAGCGGCGTGAGCGGATTCGATATCCCTTCGGCGTACCGGGACGGATACGGGAAGGCGGTCGCGCTCAATCCGGACCTTGCCGCGAGCTATATCGAGAACACGGTCGTCGACGACCCGCTCGCCGATGCCGCCGTCGAGGCGCTGGCGCCGCTCGATGGCCGGGATATCCAGCGGTTCATGGACGCCGGCATGGAACGGGACGCGAAGGTTCTCGCGGAGGCGCCGCGGGCGCTGCGCGACTTCTTCGAGTCTTTCGAAGCCGCGCCGGCCTGGTACGATCGCGATGCGGTTCTCCCCGGACGCTACGCCTTCCACGAGCATCTGGACCTGTTCATCGTCGGGTTCATCGTCGTCACCCTGCGAAACTTCAACAGTCTGATGAGCAAAGTGTTTTTCATGACGGGACAGGCCACGACCCAGCAGGGCCTGCGGGTGATCCGGCAGAACATACGGTATCTGACCGAGACGCTCATGCTTCCGACGAGCCTCGATCTTGGGGAGGACGGCTGGAAGTTTTCCCTCCGCATCCGTCTGGTGCATGCGCGTGTCAGGCGGCAGCTTCGCAAGTCCGGCAAATGGGACGAGGCGGTTCTCGGTGCGCCGATCAGCGCGGCGAATATGGCGCTCGCGTCGGCCAACTTCTCCGCGTCGCTGATCCGGGATGTTGAGCGGCTCGGGGCGAACCTGAATGCCGACGCGCGCGCCGGCCTCATGCAGATATGGCGCTATGCGTCCTGGCTGATCGGGACGCCTGAAGCCCTGCTGCGCGGCGGCGACGAGACCGAAACCGCCGAGTTGGCGCGGATCGGCCATCTGTGCGAACCGCCGCCCGACAGGGTGTCGACGGTGATAACGAACGCAACGGTCGGGGCCTTGCCCGAGGTCGCCAGGCTGACCGATCCCGCCGCCAAACGGGCCATGGTGGAACATGGGTATCGGGTCTCCCGCGCGCTGCTTGGCGACGAGCTTGCCGATCGGTTCGGATTTCCCCGGCAGCGGACCGCGGGGCTGCTGCCGCGGATGCGGTGCAGGTACCGGCTCCAGAAGGCCTCCCGCCGGTTCGCGCCGGGCTTGGGGCGGCTCTGGAAGGACGACCCGTTCGTATTGCTGCTCGACGCCGCGACGATCGGCGGCCTCCGGCGCCGACTGCCCGAGGAACTGGAGGCGGCGAAGGCGGGCGCGAGTCTCCTGAAGCGCGCGTGAGCCGGCTTGCTGCAAGGCGCGGTCCGCCGGGAACGGCCTCTCCCTTGCTCTCGGCAGGGAACGCAACGACGAAGCGGTGCATACGGCTCGGTCGGCACCGGAGGACGGAACACCGGCCATGAGCTTCGAGGACGAGTGGGTCGCCAATGAAGATGGCCTTGTCCGCGAGGCCGGTTCCCTGGGGGAACTGCTGGCGCGGACGAAAGGCCTCTTTTCCCCGCTGCCGATCGACGGCGGGGGATGGGAGGGGCTTGTGGAACGCGCTCGCGAATTGCCCCCGACACTGGCGGGCTTTCCCCTTTGGCTGGGATTTCCGATCGACGACTCCCGCCCGGCCGTGTCCCTCAACGTCTCGCTGCCGGGCGGAACCCGGTCGGCGGCGTTCTTCGAGGACAAGGGGCGATCCGGGGACGCGGACCCGTCGGCGGCGGGTATCGCTTCGCTCCTGGGCGAGACAGGGAAGGAGGACTCCCCTCTTCGCCGCGTCGTGGGCGACAGGGTATTGCTGCAATACGACATCGATCCGGCGCGGCGCACGCAGCGGGAGCCGGGGATATTCCTGTACCCCGTTCGACCGACGCTGGCCGGCGACCCCTCCGGCCGGCGGCTCCGGGATTTCCGGGTGGCCCTCGACGCCATGACCTCCGCTGCCGGCTGGGAGCCGGACGAGCCCGGGCGTCGACACATCGAACGGGCGTATCTGGCGCTGGAGCCGGACACGCGCATCGGAGCCATCGGAGCCTTTCCGTCGAGAGGAAGGACGCTTCGGCTCACGATGCTGGGGTTCGACAAGGCATGCGACGTCATGACGTTTCTGGAACGCGTCGATTGGCCCGGACGTCTTCCGGCGGTCGCTTCCGCCCTGGCGCGCATCGAGGAGCGCGGCGCCTTCGCCCGGATGCAGTTGGGAATCCAGCTCGACATCGGCGCCGCGGGCGTGGGGCCGACACTCGAACTGCAGGTCTTTTCCGCGAATACGATTTACGACCATACGGGATGGTTCAAGGACAAGGGGCATTGGACAGACCTCATCGACGGCCTCCGCGAGGAACGTCTTGCCATTCCCGAAAAGCTGCCGGGG
>Ga0209021_1003187_pt1 | contig 13425 bp, 10 predicted proteins | sample PinacodermFT_FD_187299 | JGI IMG/M metagenome (GOLD analysis project Ga0209021, IMG submission 187299) | Host-associated microbial community of the marine sponge Aplysina aerophoba from Gulf of Piran - sponge pinacoderm, lysed by freeze-thaw... | ecosystem: Host-associated > Porifera > Sponge >... | reverse complement strand
CCCCGCGACGGTGTCCGAGAACGGTGACGAGGAGCTGCTCGAGACCCAGCCCGACCCGAGCCCGCAACGGATCGAGGAGCAACTGAGCCCGGACCAGGAAATCCTGGTGCAGGTGGCCAAGGACCCCCTGGGAATGAAAGGGGCCCGCGTCACCACTCACATCTCCCTGCCCGGCCGGTTCCTGGTCTTCATGCCCGGCACCCGCCACGTGGCGGTGTCACGGAAGATCGCGGACGACAAGGAACGGCAACGGCTGAAAGAGATCGTCCAGGAACTGGCGCAGGAGGACGAAGGGTTCATCGTCCGCACAGCCTGCGAGGGGCGCAACAAGAAAGACATCCAGAGCGACGTCCGTTTCCTCACGAAGCTCTGGGACCGGATCCGCAAGCAACTGGACTCCGCCGGGACGCCGGAACTGATCCATCAGGACCTCGACCTCGTCCCGCGTACCATCCGCGACTTCTTCAACGCCAACACCGAGGAGGTGGTGGTGGACCAACCGAAGGAGTACCGGCGCGTGGTCGAGTTCGTGCAACAGTTCATGCCGCGCCTGAAGAGCCGCATAGCGCTGTACGAGGAACCCGAGCCGCTGCTCGACCGCTACGAGATCGAGCGCAAGATCCGCAAGGCCCTCGAACCCAAGATCTGGCTGAATTCGGGAGGACACATCAACATCGAGCAAACCGAGGCGCTGACCGCGGTGGACGTGAACACCGGCCGTTACGTGGGCAAGAAGGATCTCGAAGCCACGGTGCTCAAGATCAACCTGGAAGCGACGCGCGAGGTCGGGCATCAACTGCGCCTGCGCAACGTGGGCGGCATCATCATCATCGACTTCATCGACATGGCACAGGCCGCCAACCGGAAGAAGGTCTACGAAGCTCTGAAGGAGGCGGTGAAGCAGGACAAGGCCCGGACGCGGGTGCTGCCCGTCTCCAGGCTCGGCCTCGTGGAGATGACGCGACAACGCACCCGGGAGAACCTCGGCAATCTGCTGTTGGTCCCATGTCCCCAGTGCGGCGGGCGAGGCCGGGTCAGGTCCCAGCCCACCATCGCCTACGAACTGCTGCGCGACATCAAGCGCGAGAGCGCCCTGCTCGCCAACGGCGGGCGCATCACCGTACACATGCACCCGGGCATCGCCAACTTCCTCTACGACCAGGCCAACGAGGGCCTGGAAGCGCTCGAACGCGAGATCGATCGGCAGGTCATCATCAAGGCCGACTCCGAGCTGCATCCGGAAGCGTACCGGATCGAGGGCGGCCGCGGCGGCGCGGCACACGGCGGCAACGGCAGCGCGTCCGACGAACGCCGTTGACGGCACTGGAACCTGTTGCAAGTGCGTGGATTTAATGTGATCGTCACCTCGCCGTAACCACGATGCCGACGTGAAATGAAATGATTCACTAACGCGTCGACGTTCATTGCGGCCGTCGGCTAGACGAGGTTGGCCATGCGCCCCGAGCACACGGATCGAAAATACGAAGAAGAGCTCAAGTCCCTGCGTGAAAGGATCATCAAGATGGGCGGGCTGGTCGAGGATCAGATCGCCCGCGCCGTCAGTGCCTTGGTGGACCGCGAAGCTCCGCTCGCGGAGGGCGTCATCCAGAGGGACACCGAGGTCAACCAGATGGACGCCGAGATCGACGAGCTGTGCGTCCGCCTGATCGCGCTGCACCAGCCGGCGGCGAAGGACCTCCGCTTCGTCACGACGGCGCTCAAGATCACCACCGACCTCGAAAGGATCGGGGACATCGCGGTCAACATCTCCGAGCGCTCGCTGGAACTGATCCGGGAAGCTCCCCTCAAGCCCTACATCGATCTTCCGCGCATGGCCGAGATCGCCCGGAGGATGATCTCCGAGAGTCTCAACGCCTTCGTTCAGGAGGACACCATGCTCGCGTTGAAGGTGTGTCAGGACGATCAGGAGATCGACGACCTGAACGAACAGATCTTCCGCGAGACGGTCTCCTACATGATCAGCGAGCCCCGGACCATCAACCGGGCGATGAAGATCACCTTCGTTTCGAAGTACCTGGAACGGATCGCGGACCACGCCACCAATATCGCCGAGATGGTCATCTTCCTGGTCAAGGGGAAGAGCATTCGCCACGTGAAGGAAGTGCCCCGGACCATTTGAAGACAGCAGGCCACCAGGCACCGAGGAGATTCATGTCGGACAAAATCCTCGTCGTGGAAGACGAGGCGGACATTCGCTCGCTGATCACCTACCATCTGAGTCAGGAGCGCTTTTCCGTGGTCGAAGCCGAGAACGGCGAAGACGCCCTGGACCTCGTCCAGCAGGACCCCCCGCGGCTGATCGTCCTCGACCTGATGTTGCCGAACCTCTCCGGACTCGACCTCTGCAAGATCATCCGGCAGAACCCGGAGACCGCCCAGACGCCGATCCTGATGCTGACGGCCAAGGCGGGCGAGGCCGACCGCGTCGTGGGTCTGGAACTGGGCGCCGACGACTACATCACCAAACCCTTCAGCCCCAGGGAAATGGTGGCGCGGGTCAAGGCCGTGCTCCGGCGCACCGAGCCCCACCCCCCGCCGGACGTCTCCGAAATTTACGAGAAGGGACCCCTGCGGGTCAACTTCACGACGTACGAGGTGCATGTCGCCGGGAGGTCCGTGAAGCTCACGCTCAAAGGGTTTGAAGTTCTCCGGTTTCTGATTCAAAATCGGAATCGGGTATTGAGCAGGGATCAGATCCTGGACGGCGTATGGCGATCCGACGTTTACGTGACTCCACGCACGGTGGATGTGCATATCCGGCGCATCCGGGAAGCCCTCGAACACGACGACCGCAATCCGGAGTGGATCGTGACGGTACGCGGCGTGGGCTACAAACTGGATGAAAGATCTCTGGAAAAATAGCCCGGCAACCAGACTGTGGCTCTGCTATGCGGCGTTTCTCGCCTGCTTTGCCATCCTGTTTCCCGCCTTCGTCCATCTGCACTTCCCGATCATCCCGGCGCCCGGGACGGACGGCTACGCCGTTCACTCGTGGTTCATGATCCTGTTCTGGCTGCTGTTCGCACTGGGGCTGGTGGGGGGCGTCGTGTGGCTGCAACGTGCGCGCCGCCGGGTCGCGGACATGGTGGCCTTCTGCCGGAAGGCCGATGCGGCCACGCCGACAGGCAAGGCACTCGCTGTCCGTCGGCGAGACGACCTCGGAGCGCTTGAACAAGGCCTCAACGGGCTGGCTCGGGCATTCACCGGCCGCCTCGAGGACATGAAGGCGGAAAGGGAACGGCTCCAGTCCATCCTGAGTTGCATGATGGAAGGGGTGATCGTGCTGGACACCAAGGGCAAGGTGATCCTGGTGAACCAGACGGCCCAGGGAATCTTCAAGCTGCCGGCGGACGACAGCGTATTGGGCATGTCCACGGTGGAGGTCTCCCGCCACCCCGAAATGCAATCGCTTATCCAGGACGTGCTCAACAGCGACACCGACAGCGACTCCGTCCACCGGGAGTTGTCGCTCGGGGACGACCGCTGGTTCGCGGCGAACGCGGTGCGCCTGGAGCATTCCCGACAGGGACTCCTGGGCTACGTGCTGGTTTTCCATGAAGTCAGCGAATTGAAGCGGCTCGAACGCATCCGCGCCGATTTTGTCGCCAACGTCTCCCACGAGATGCGCACGCCGCTGACCGCCATCCAGGGCTATGCAGAGACGCTGCTGCACAACCCTCCCGACGACCCCCGTATGGCGCTGCAGTTCCTCAACATCGTCACGCGCCACTCCGAGCGCCTCGGCCGTCTGATCGACGACCTCTTGGCGCTGTCCGATCTGGAAATGGGCAACGCGAACGTACGCATGCAGGAGGTGGCCGTCCAGCCGCTGCTGGACCGGGTCCTGGAGCTGTTTCGCGACCAGGCCCAGAAGAAGCACATCCGCCTGAACGCTCACGTCGGCGCGGACACGCAGAACATCCTCGGAGACGAGGACCGGCTCCAGCAGTTGCTCATCAACCTCGTCGACAACGCCCTCAAGTACACTTCCGCGGACGGCAGCGTACAGGTCCAGGCCCAGCCCGCCGCTGACGGCGCCCACCCGCCCAGGGTCGTGCTGAACGTGTCCGACACCGGCTGCGGCATCCCGGACAAGGACCTCCCACGACTCACGGAACGCTTCTACCGTGTCGACAAGGCGCGTTCACGGGAATTGGGAGGCACCGGACTCGGCCTCGCCATCGTGAAGCACATCGCCCAAGCCCACGACGGCGAGCTGCAAATCGAGAGCCGGCTGGGTAAGGGCACCCGGGTCTCCGTCTACCTGCTCGCGGCCCACGGTCGCCTGGCGGTGCCCGTCCGCGCCCCGTCGGTCAAGCCCGTGGTTGCGTGAAACACCTCGGCCCGCGCCGTCCCACGACACGCACACGCGCGATTTTATTTGCAAATTTGTGACGCATGCCGTAGTTTATCCAGTTAAATTTTGGTGCGCCGGCGAACACGCCGCACCCCTTGAGAACTTAGGAGACAACTGATGGAAGGGAAGAAAGTCGGCATCATGGAAACCGTGCTCAGGGACGCTCACCAGTCCCTGCTGGCGACGCGCATGCGCACCGAAGACATGCTGCCCATCGCGGCGGAGATCGACAAGGTCGGTTTCTGGTCGGTGGAGATGTGGGGCGGGGCCACTTTCGACGCCTGCTTGCGGTACCTGAACGAGGATCCCTGGGAGCGCCTGCGGCTGATCCGCGCCGCCATGCCCAACACCCGCCTGCAGATGCTGCTGCGGGGCCAGAACATCGTGGGATACCGCAACTACCCCGACGACGCCGTCGAGTCGTTTGTCGAGAAGTCCGCGGAGAACGGCATCGACGTCTTCCGGGTGTTCGACGCCATGAACGACATCCGCAACATGAAGACCTCAATCGACACCGTGAAGCGCACCGGCAAGACCCTGGAGGCCGCGGTTTCCTACACCATCAGCCCCGTGCACTCGACGCAGTACTTCGTCGACTTCGCCGATAAGCTCGTGGACGCCGGCACCGACGTGCTGGCGGTGAAGGACATGGCCGGGCTGCTGTCGCCCTACGTGGCATCGGAACTCATCGCGGCGCTGAAGGATCGCTTCGACGTCCCCGTCCACCTGCACTCCCACTGCACCACGGGCATGGCGCAGATGGCCTACATCATGGCCGTGGAAGCCGGGGTGGACATCGTCGACACGGCCATCTCCACGCTCTCCGACGGCACCTCCCAGCCCGCCACCGAAGCCGTGGTGGTGGCCCTCAAGGGCACGCCGTACGACACCGGACTCGACCTCCAGCAGCTCGCCCGCATCGCCGAGTACTTCAACGAGGTGCGCGGCAAGTACGGCGAGTTCGAGAGCGCCATCAGCAACCGCGTCAACGCCGACATCGTCGAGTCGCAGATCCCCGGCGGCATGCTCTCGAACCTGGTCTCCCAGTTGCGGCAACAAAACGCCGAGAACCGGCTGGACGAGGTGCTCACCGAGGTCCAGGCGGTGCGCAAGGACCTGGGCTACCCGCCGCTGGTGACCCCCACCAGCCAGATCGTGGGTTCACAGGCCACCCTGAACGTCCTCATGGGGAAACGCTACGGCGTGGTGACCATGGAAGTGCGCAACTACGTCATGGGGCATTACGGCGAACCACCGGGCACGGTGAGCGAAGAGATGAAGGCCATGGTCCTGGGAAAGAAGGATCCCATCACCTGCCGCCCCGCCGACCTCCTGAAACCCTGCATGGAGAAGAAACGCGAGGAAATCGGCGACCTCGCCGCAAGCGAGGAAGACGTGCTTTCCTACACGCTGTTCCCGGACGTCGCCAAGGACTACTTTCAGCGGCGGGGAGAGCAGGACGACGCGGCCGCCGGGGCATCCGCGTAACGCGGACGTCGTCCGCCTCGATTCAAGTTTCGATCACAGGTAGCCCGCATCCCGGTACGCCCTCAGGGCTCCGGGATGCAGCGGCACCCCGCCCGGCTCCAGCGCGCTCGGACCCTGGCTCCGAAGCGTTTCGTACAACTCGTCAAGGCTTTCGAAGAGGGGATTGAGGCGGGCAAGTCTTTCGGCGTTGCGCACCATCGTCGACGCCAGCGCGTACACCAGCTCCTCGTCCACGCGCTCGTGGGTCACCACGACGTTGAGCACCGCGAGCTGCGGCGTGTCCTCCTCCACTCCTTGGAAGGCGCCGCGGCGCATCACCACCCGGCGGTAGTAGAACACCTTGGACAGCACTTCCTGTATCTGCTCTTCCCGGTAAGGGACCACCTTGACCCGCGCGCGCTCGCTCAATTCCGTCATCACCACGTTGGGGATGGGACACTGGAACTGCACGTCCACTTCCCCAGCCACCAGCGCGTCGGCCCCCTCGGGGAAGCCCAGGTAGACCGGGTCGAAGTCCGAGAAGGGAATGTCCAGGGCATTGCAGAGGGTGTGGACGTGCTGGGTCATGCCGCTGTCCCGGGCCCCCACCGCCACCCGCTTGCCGGCGAGATCGTCGATGTTGTCCATCGGGGTGTCGGCCAGGGCGACGAAGAAGATCGGGCCGGCGTTGGCCGGCGACACCATGCGCAACCCGATGGGATGGTCGAACGGCGCGGTCCCCTGCCCTGCCCGCGGCACCCAGTTGGAGGCCATGAAGCCGAACTCGATCTCGCCCCGGTCGAGCCGGTTGGCGTTGTCGATGCTGGCGGAGCTCCGGGTAAGCTCGCAGCGTTCCTCCGGCGGGCGGGACTCGTTGAAGACCTGGGCCACGGCCATGCCCTGGGTGTCGAACGTGCCGCCGGTATCCGCCGTGCCGATTCTGAAGACCATCGCGTCTCCTTCCGCCTGTTTGGTGGCCGCCGTTCCCGCCCGAAGGCGGTGGAACCTTTATGCCCCATGCGCCGCCCGGTGTCATCCCCGCCCGCGCCACCGAGGCGGTCCCGCTTCGCGCCGAAACCATCATTCCGGACTTGACCCAGGAGGCCAAGTGGGGCGTGGGCCACGGGCACCACCAACCGGTTCCACCGCCAATGCGCCTTGACTCGGCTATCCCCACCCTCTATGACTCATGACACTCATGCAACCATCCTGGCGCACACCTCTCGTGGTGCTGATTTGCGGCACCTTGGTGATGATGCTGGCCTTCGGCATCCGCCAGACCTACGGCCTGTTCCTCACCCCCATCAGCGACAGCCTGGGCTGGCCTCGGGGCATCTTCTCCTTTGCCATCGCCCTTCAGAGCCTCATCTGGGGGCTGGCGCAGCCGATCCTCGGGGGACTGGCCGACCGTTACGGCTCCGCCAAGGTGGTGGCACTAAGTGCCCTGGCCTACATGGTCGGGCTCTACCTCATGTCCGTGTCCACGGACCCCTGGAGCATGACCTTCAGCACCGCCTTTCTCACGGGCGTGGCCATGAGCGGCACCAGCTTCTCTCTCGTGCTGGCCGTCATCGGGCGCGCCGCGCCGGCCGAAAAGCGCGGCCTGTACCTCGGCATCGGCAGCGCCGGCGGCTCTTCCGGACAGTTCCTGGTGGTGCCCTTCGGACAGATCCTGCTCTCGTCCTACGGATGGGTGGAGACCCTGGTGCTGCTGGCGTTGCTGGCCGGACTCATCGTGCCGCTGTCGGCGGCGCTGGTGGAGAACCAGCCGGCGACGGTCCAGCGCGACCAGACCCTGTGGCAGGCCCTGGGCGAGGCCCGGCACCACACCGGCTATCTGCTGCTCACCGCGGGGTTCTTCGTATGCGGCTTTCAGACCCTGTTCATCGCCGCGCACCTGCCCGCGCTGCTGGTGGACAACGGCCTCTCCCCTGCCTTGGGCGCCACCGCCATCTCGCTCCTCGGACTGTTCAACGTCGCCGGCTGTCTGGGCGCCGGGGTCCTGGGCAACCGCTACAGCAAGAAGAATCTGCTGAGCCTCATCTACTTCCTGCGCGCCGTGGTGATGTCCGGCTTCTACCTGCTGCCCATGTCCAACGTGACCGTCGTGGTGTTCTCGTCGCTCATGGGTCTGCTGTTCCTGAGCACCATCCCTCTCACCAGCGGGATCGTGGCGCAGGTCTTCGGCACCCGTTACATGGCCATGCTCTACGGCATCGTGTTCCTGGACCATCAGATCGGCAGCTTCATCGGCATCTGGCTGGGCGGACTGCTGTTCGACTACACCGGCTCCTACGACATCATCTGGTGGACCGGCGCCGGCCTCGGCGTGGTGGCGGCGATACTCCACTGGCCCATCGACGAACGGGCCCTCCCCAGGACGGCCGCGGCCGCGACGGCCGGCGCCTCGGCCCCGTAGTGTGATGTCCGGCCAATTCGCGTAGAATGTGCGGAGGATTGTTCGTTGTCGGCAAAGCGCGACGACCCGTAGGGGCGACCCGCGGTCGCCCTTCGCGCGACAACCCCTGAAAGGACTGGAACGACGTGGCGCTACTGATCCGGGCCGAAGACGCGGCCGATATCGTCACCATGGAAGAAGCCATCGACGCGGTGGAGGCCGGGTTCCGCGAGCTGGGCGACAACGCCGAGCTCAACGCCCCACGGCGCCGGGTCATGACCCGCGAGGGCGCCCGCGTGAGCGTGCATCCCGGGGGCGTCCCCAGCCTGGGCGGCATCGGCGTGCTGGCCCACTCGGAGTTCGTCGCCACGTCCAGGGAGAACCAGACCTACGACCACGCGGGGCGCCCATGCGTGGTGCTGTTCGATACCAGGGATTCTTCCCTCAAAGGGGTCCTGGTGGGCCGTTTCGGCGTCAAGGGCGTGCCCGCCACCCGCGCCACCCAACTGCGCACCTCCGCCACCAGCGCGGTGGGCACCCGCCACCTGGCGCGGGAAGACGCCGCCGTCCTCGCCCTCCTCGGCGCCGGCGCGGAGGCCCAGTACCACCTGCTCGCCTTCGCCGCCATCCGGAACTTCACCAAGGTGAAGCTCTTCTGCCGCACCCCCGAGACCCGCACGGCCTTTTGCGAGGAAATGCAGCCCCTGGTGTCCTGCGAACTGGTGCCGGTGGACAGCGCCCGGGAGGCCGTCCGGGGCGCCGACGTGGTCCTCACCGCCACCAACTCCAACGTCCCGGTGTTCGACGGCTCCTGGCTGGAACCCGGCGTCCACGTCACCTCCATCGTCGGCGGCAACGTCGGCCTCATGAACGCCGGCCTCATCAAGCAAAGGCGCCGCGAGATCGACGACACCACCATAGAGCGGGCCGACGTCATCGTCGCCAACTCCCGCGAGCAGGCCGTCCAGGACCAGCAAGGAGACTTCTACGAGCCCGTGGAAAAAGGCCTCCTCCAGTGGGACCAAGTCGGCGACCTGAGCGACCTCCTCACCGGCCGCATCCCCGGCCGCACCGCCTCCGACCAGATCACCCTGTTCAAGAACAACGCCGGACAGGGCGTCGCCGACATCGCCATCGCCAGCCGGATCTTCGTTCTGGCCAGTTCGAGGGAGATCGGCATCGAGTTCTGAGGGGACGCAGGGCTTGCCCTTGTCGCCGCGGACCACGAAGATGGGCGCCGCGGATCTCTCTGCGTCCGCAGCCTCCTCCATATTGTTCCGTCGACGTGATAAACTCTCCCGAATCGGGTGATCGCCCTGAATAGGTCAGGAGCTTCCGCCGCATGCAAAGCAACCCGTTCCTCCAGGAACCCGCCGCCAGCCGGAACAAACGCCAGCAACTGGACCATCTTCTCAGGGTGACGGCGCCCCATGAACGCGTGATTCTCGCCGGCGTCGGGCTGGCGTTGCTGGGGCTCATGGGCTGGGTGCTGTTCGGCACGGTTGTACGCACGGTTACCATCGACGGGGTGCTGATCAAGCCGGGCTCTCGGCATGAGGTGGTCTCGAACGAGCCCGGACACCTGCTGGAGTTCGTGGTGGCCCCCGGAGACCGTGTCAAGGCCGGGGATGCCATCGCCCGACAGAGCCTGCCGCGGCTGCAACGCGAGTTGGCCGCCCTGCGTCAACGCGTGGACCTGCTTGAATCGGGGACGCGCCAAACCGGGAACGAAGGCAATGTCACGGGCCCGCTGTTGCACTCGGCCCGGGTCGCGCTGCTGCAGACGGAAGCCCGACGCGCGGCCAGGGAGTTGATCGTCAGCCCGCACGAGGGTGAGGTCATGACGTTGCGAACCGCTCCAGGCGAATTCCTGGACTCGGGAGATGTGGTCGCGCAAGTCCGCGCTGTGGAAGAGGCGCCGCTTCAGGCGGTGTTGCGCGTGAAGCCACCCCAGGCGCACCGAATTCACCCCGGCATGAAGGCTTTGGTGGAGGTCGCGATGCCCGGCGGCGTCACGAGCGAGTTGCAGGGCGAGGTAGCTTTCGTGACCCCCGGACCGCTTCCGCGCTGGTTGGCTTCGTTGCCGCCCAGGGTCCCGGACTCCGCGTATCGAGTCGACATCGTCCTGCGCGGAGCCGCGCCTTCCCCTGTCCGGGACGGCGCTCCATGCCGAGTAAGCATCGTACTCGGGCGCCACTCTCCCGCCGCACTCTTCGACTCGGGGCGTTCCTGAATGTTTCGGTCCGGCCGGAAGAGTCCAGCGGGTTCGCGCGCGAAGCCCGCCAGCGGACCGGGAAGGCGGCGCGTGTTCACTCCGGTCCTCCTGCAAACGCATTCCACCGAATGCGGCGCCGCGTGCCTGGGCAGCGTGCTCGCCTATTTCGGCCGCTGGGTGCCCTTCACCGAACTGCGCGGCCGTTGCGAAGTCAGCCGCGACGGCTCCACCGCCGCCGGCATCTTGCGAGCCGCCCGGCACTATGGGCTCGAGTGCAAGGGCCGCAGGGTCACGGTGGCACAACTCAAGAAGCTGCCGTTGCCGCTGATCCTGTTCTGGGAGTTCAATCACTTCGTCATACTGGAAGGCTTCGACCAGCGGCGATTCTACTTGAACGACCCGTCGTCGGGCCGGCGCACCCTCTCCGAGGAAGAGTTCAGCGCGGGCTATTCGGGGATCGCATTGCAGTTCGAGCCCGAGGCGGAGTTTCAGCCCGGCGGCATGCGGCCCACCCTGCGACAGTACTTGCCCGTTTGGCTGCACGGCGCATCGGAGGGGCTGGCGTACGCGCTGGTGTGCGGGCTGTTGCTGGCTCTGCTGGCTCTGGTCATTCCCGCGGCAGTCGGCCTGTTCGTGGATCGCGTGCTGGCACAGCACGAGCCCTTGGGGGGATTGCTGGCCGGTGTGCTGGCGGCCACCGCCGTGGTGGTCTACGGGCTCACGTGGTTGAAGCAACGGTGCATGCAGCGCCTGGCCACGCGCATTTCGGTCATGGCGGGGAACCGTTGTCTGTCGCGGTTGCTGCGGCTCCCGGTGGACTATTTCAACCACAGACTGGCCGGCGAGCTCGCTTCCCGGATTCTCTCCATCGACCGGATCGCCAACGCCCTGTCGAACCATTTTCTCGGCCTGCTGATCGAAATCGCCATGAGCGCGGTGTTTCTGGCCGTCATGCTGACCTACAATCCGGCTCTCGCCTCGATCGTGCTGGCCTTGGCCGTGCTGAACATGGCGCTCGCGCGCACGATCACGCGCATTCGGACCGACAAGAGCCACGCGTTGCGGCGTGAACAGGGATTGCTGCTTGGCGTCGGCGCGTCGATGCTGGATCAAACGGACAACCTGCGGATGACCGCCGAGGACGACAGCTTTTTCTCCCGCTGGTCCGGCCATCAGGCCCGGGAGTTGGCCGCACGCCAGCGATTCTCCGAACTGAGCCACGTCAACGCGGCCCTGCCGGGCCTGTTTACGATTCTTGGCAACGTCGCGGTGCTGGCCTTCGGCGCGAGCCAGGTCATGGCCGGCGAAATGACCCTCGGCGCGCTGGTGGCGTTCTACATCGTCGCGACTCTCTTCCTGGCGCCCGTCGGACGTTTTGTCGAGTTCGCGGACGAGCGTCAGGCGTTCGAAACCGACATGCAACGCCTGGACGACATCACGGAAACATCGGAAGATCCGGGACTCACGCATCGTCCCCTGGCATCGGAGTCCATCGCCACACTGGACGGCCGGCTGCGACTGGCCGGGCAGGTGGAACTGCGCAACGTGACCTTCGGTTACAATCCGGGCCGGCCGCCGTTGATCAAGGGTGTCGACCTGGTCATCAAACCGGGACAAAGGGTCGCGGTCGTCGGTCCGAGCGGATCGGGGAAATCGACGCTGTCGCGTCTGGTGGCGGGAGTCTATCAACCCTGGTCCGGCGAGATCCTGTTCGACGGCCGGCCACGAAACGAGATTCCGGACGAAGTGCTGTCGCGGTCCCTTGCGATGGTGGACCAGCACGTCGCCCTCTTCTCCGCCACCGTGCGCGAGAACATCACCCTGTGGAACCCCGCCGTTCCCGACGATGACGTCATTGCTGCGGCCCGCGACGCCCGCATCCACGACGAGATCCTCAACCGCCCTTTCGGATACGCCACGCCGGTCCAGGAAGACGGCGGCAATTTCAGCGGCGGCCAACGGCAACGGCTGGAAATCGCCCGGGCGCTGTCGGGCAACCCGACGTTGCTGATTCTCGACGAGGCGACGAGCGCTCTCGACGCCGCCACCGAGGAATCCGTCGACGACGCGCTTCGACGCCGGGGTGTGAGCTGCCTGATCGTGGCGCACAGGCTGAGCACGGTGCGGGACTGCGACGAGATCGTTGTTCTCGACAAGGGGGAGGAAGTGCAGCGCGGCACCCATGACCGACTGATGGCCGACGAAGACGGATTGTACCACCGGCTGGTCCGGGAGGGCTGATGGAGACCCCGGAACCCTGCTCGCTCGCCCACCTCGCCGCCGAGTCCGGAACCGCCGTCCCCTGCGCCGGCAACTTGCCGGTGGAGACGGACGATCCGCGGTTCGTCTGGTTCGTCGAGGCAGGCGCCGTCGACCTGTTCATGGTCGAACGCCGGAACGGCGTTCAGCAATCGACACCGTGCCACTTGCTGCGCGCCGATGCCGGCCGTCTCCTTCCCGGCGTCGCATCCCAGCACGAAGACACCACCCTGGGCCTTGTCGCCAAGGGGTTGCCGGGCACGGTGCTCCGGCGGCTTCCGGCGGACGGGCTGACCGCCACACGGGATGCGGAATTGGCGGCGCACGTCGATGCATGGCTCAGGGACGTCTCCGCTTTCCTGTCCCGGGACGTCGCGCCGCTGCCGCGGCTGGACATGACCATCGAACCCGGACAGGCACCCACGGCGGGAACCGGCACGCTTTCGGCGCGACAGGGGGTCGCGTGGGTGTCCGCGCTGCCGCCGAATGTCGCACTGTTCATGGACCTGATCGACCCGGCTGGCAGCAAGGGCGACGACGCGAACCCGATGCCGCTCACCGCCGGCAACTGGCTCACCCTGATGGAACCGGTGCGGCTTTCCACGCGGTCTTCGCAGGCTCTTGCCGAAGAGAACCTCCTGTTACCCGCGTTGGCCAACTTCCATGCCGTGGTGTTTTCTCTGGAACGCCTCAACCGCCGTTTGGCGG
>Ga0209021_1003186_pt1 | contig 13431 bp, 8 predicted proteins | sample PinacodermFT_FD_187299 | JGI IMG/M metagenome (GOLD analysis project Ga0209021, IMG submission 187299) | Host-associated microbial community of the marine sponge Aplysina aerophoba from Gulf of Piran - sponge pinacoderm, lysed by freeze-thaw... | ecosystem: Host-associated > Porifera > Sponge >... | reverse complement strand
CCGAAGCTGAGGTTATTCATGGTGCCTTGGGCTGCGGCCATGGTCCCCAAAGCGCCATAGAGGGCGTCGGTTAACGCTTGGCTGGTTTCCACGTTCCCCGCCACCACGGCGGCTGGATGCCGGGGCGCCAACATCGAGGGTTGAGGCACAACAATGGTGATGGGCTTGAGACACCCTTCATTGAGGGGGATGTTGGCCTTCACCAACGTACGAAACACATAGAGCACCACAGCCCTGGTGATGGCGGGCGGGGCATTGAAATTATTATCCAACTGGGGGCTGCTGCCGGTAAAATCTACTACAGCGCAGCGCTGGTGGTGGTCAATAGACACCCTGACCCGGATTGTTGCACCGTTATCCATTTCATAGGAAAATTGACCGTTTTTCAGAGAACAAATAACTTGTTGGACAGACTCTTCGGCATTGGCTTGCACATGGCCCATGTAGGCTTGAACGGTGCCCAGTTGGAATTCGTCCACCAGTTGCTGCAGCTCCGCTACACCACAGGCGTTGGCAGCGATTTGTGCATGCAGATCGGCAATGTTCCGGTCGGGATTGCGGGCGGGATAGGGTCCACTGTTCAGAATGGTCCGCATGGTCTGCTCTTGAAAACGTCCTGCCGCCACAACCTTGCTGATGGGAATGATCACACCCTCCTCATCAATGGAACGGGAGTTGGGAGGCATGGATCCGGGGGATCGTCCCCCCACGTCCCCATGGTGTCCCCGGTTGCCCACATAAAAAAGAATATTCTGCTTTTGCAAATCAAATACAGGAGTAATCACCGTGATATCCGGCAGATGCGTGCCACCAAGATAGGGGCTGTTGAGGATATAAACATCACCGGATTTCATGTGGTTTCCCTGAGCCCGGATCACGTGCCGCACACTCTCGGACATGGAGCCCAGGTGAACCGGTAAATGGGGAGCGTTGGCCACCAGATTACCATGGGCATCAAATACGGCACAGGAAAAGTCGCAGCGCTCCTTGATGTTCACGGACGATGCGGTATTTTGTAGTGTGATGCCCATCTGCTCCGCAATAGACATATAGCGATTGTGAAACACTTCCAACATCACCGGATCCACCTCGGTAGCGGGAACAGGGATCTCCTCTTTACGGCTGATCCGTTCCAGAATCAAATTTCCCTGATCGGTGCATTCGGCTTGCCAGCCTGGCTCCACAACGGTTGTTGCCACAGTCTCACTGATCAAGGCGGGTCCTGGCAGAACAACACCGGCCGGGAGCGTGGTCCGTTCATAGACCGGCACCACGTGGGAGCGACCGTTGAGAACCATCATCACACTGTTGATGGGCGTAGCGGACCGGGTGACCGGGTTGACCGGCCAGGGCTGAGCCAGCGGAGGGGCATGGCCGATGGCTTCCGCCACAGCCGTGGCGACGATCAACGGCTTGTTGTCCATCAAAAAGCCGTAGCGCTGCTGGTGGTGACGCCTGAACTCTTCCACCATGGCCACCGGACTGCCGGCCTGCACCTCCAGGGTGGTATCGGATCCATCGTAGCGCAGGTGAAGACGGCGCCGGACGGTGATCCGATCAGGGTGGACGCCCTGACCGGCCACAGCCTCCCGGGCGGCTTGGGCCAGACGATCCAGAACGTCCGCCACGGGTTGTTCCAACCGGTTCCCCAGGGGCCGATCAAGGGACTGCTGCCGTAGGACGCGAATCGCAGCCTGGCCAAGCCCGTAGGCGGATAGAACACCGGCCATGGGATGGAACAGGATGCGACGAATGCCCAACACATCCGCCACCAGACAGGCATGTTGCCCGGCGGCGCCCCCATATCCGCAGAGGGTGGCGTGCTTGACCTCACAGCCCCGTTCCAGGGAGACGGTCTTCATGGCTTTGGCCATGGTCTCCACGGCAACGGTGATAAAGCCCGTTGCCACAGCCACAAGGGATTGGGGTTGGCCTGTGTCGTGCGCGATGGTGTCGGCCATGGCCGTCAGCCTCCGACGTGCCGCGACCGGATCCAGGGCCGATTGGCGGTTGGGGCCAAACACGGTGGGACAGTGTCGGGGCTGCAACTTGCCCAGGATCAGGTTGCAGTCCGTGACCGTCAGGGGTCCACCACGGCCGTAGCAGGCTGGACCGGGATCTGCGCCGGCACTGTCCGGCCCCACCTGGTACCGTCCCTGGGCAAAGGAACAGACGGAGCCCCCGCCCGCCGCCACCGTGTGGATGTTCAGCATCGGCGTCCGGAGACGCACACCAGCCACCTCGGTCTCCAAACTGCGGCTGTACTCCCCACGGCAAAGGCTCACGTCCGTGGAGGTGCCTCCCATGTCGAAGCTGATGACGGGGAGGCCGAGATCCGCGGCCTTCGTCACGGCAACAGCACCCACCACACCCGCGGCAGGGCCGGAAAGGATGGCATCCTTCCCCTGAAACCGCTGTGCTGCCGTCAACCCCCCGTTGGATTGCATAAACAGCAGGGGAACGTCCCCCAGCTCCACTGCCAGGTGATCCACGTAACGACGCAGGAGAGGGGAGAGGTAGGCATCCACCACGGTTGTCTCACCGCGCGCCACCACCTTGATCAAGGGGCTGACCCGGTGGCTGAGGGAGATGTGGTGGAAGCCGATGTCCGCTGCAATGGCGCCACAGGTTTGTTCATGGTCCGGGGCGCGGTAGCCGTGGAGCAACACAATGGCCAGGGTGCGAATCCCCGCGTCATGGACCGCCTGGAGTGTGGCGCGGGTCCGGCTGTGGTTCAGGGGTTGGATGACCTCGCCTTGGGCATTGACGCGTTCTTCAATTTCCACCACCCGGGTGTACAACAACTCCGGTCGACGAATCTCCAGATCGAACAAGCGAGGCCGGGCCTGGTGACCAATGGACAAGGCATGGCGAAATCCACGGGTGACGGCCAGGGCAACAGGCTCTCCCTTGCGCTCCAACAGGGCATTGGTGGCCACTGTGGTGCCCATCCTTACCTCTGCAATGGCTTGAGACGGAATGGGGTCGCCCGGGGCAAGATTCAGCACCTCCCGAATGCCCTGGACCGGTGCGTCCAGAGACTGCCGGGGATGGTCCGAGAGCAGTTTATGGATTTTGAGACTGCCATCCGGCGCCCTGGCCACGATGTCGGTAAAGGTGCCCCCCCGGTCGATCCAGAACCGCCATTGGCTTTGTGCCACGCCACCCACTCGGACCATGGCCAGTCCCTCGTCTTCAGCCCATAAGGTTATAAGGCCGGACACCTCCCGCAAACGCTGCACAAGTGTTGTGAGAAGCCGGCAGACGGATTTGAACCGACGACCTTCGCTTTACAAAAGCGCTGCTCTACCACTGAGCTATGCCGGCATGAACACCTGTGGTCTCATCCATCGTCAGAGGACTGAAACCCTGAATCACACCCTCAACGCTTGAACACCAGCCAGAGCAGAAGTCCCACCAGCAAAACGGGCAACAGCAGGCCGGCGAGCACACGGAACGCCATCAGGACCACCAGCAGCAGGATTGCGGAGACGCCGATTGTGCGAACAAGCGCTTTGGCTTCACTGGTCATGAAGCGCCAACGGGGAATGAGAGGCATGGCTTCCATCCGTCACGGAGTCAGGCACAGGTTGGGTTACCCCAAGCATCGTTTTCACACTTTAGGGATGAAGTCGGCTGGCCTGTGGGTGCCCCGGGCCGGGTTTGGGCACAGGGATGAACAGCCCCGTGGGATGGTGATGTCGCCAGAACAACTGCCGCAGAAGGATCAACATGGCTTGCCATTCCACGGGTGCGGTGGGATCGTGCCACCGCCCCGGCGTGGCATAGAGCCAATGGAGCCAGTCTCGGCGCTGGTGACGGTCCTGGGGGAGCAAACGACCGTGGCCGGGTTTTGGCCCGGCGTTCACCGTCAGGACAGGGGAGGCCCGCCCGGCCCCCACGGGAGCTGCGATGGTCAACTGCCCACCGCATCCGGGGGGCAGGGCTGTCTCGGGCTCCACCACCACCTCCTGTTCATTGATGCGGCACACTTGAACTTGGTGGACCGTGGCGCCGTTGTCCGCCGAGAGTTGCGCAGGCCAATGCACCCGAAACGTGGGCAACGCCTGGGGGCGGGGCGGATCCAGACAAGCCCTGAGGGCCGTCAGCAACCCGATGAGGTTCAGCCCACTCCAGAGGAGCCCCACCAGGCGACTCCCTTCCGCTTGTTGCTGGCTGAGCATGGTGACCATGGCCGGGCTGGGGGGCAGGACGGACAGCAATCCCAGAAGATTCCAGCCGTTGAGGACAAGGAGCACCAGAATGGGAAGAGCCAGACTCCAGGCCAGGCGCGGCTTGGGGCGTTGCAGTGTTTTGGAGGTGACGCGAAAACCGGGGCGCCAGCGGGGGGCCAGCAGAGTCTGCACAACCGCCCAGGCCAGCAGGGGGGTGAGGAGCCAAGTGTAGAGCTCCGGCAGCAAAGCGGAGCGCGATTCACAGTTGAGCCAGCTCACCAACATCAGCAGGCTGATCCAGTAGGGCAAAAACATCATCAGGAAACTGGCGCCGTTGAGGTTGATGGGCAGGATCCCCAGAAGTCCTGTGCTCAGGGGCAAAATCAGCAAGACGAGTCGGGGAATGGCGTTGAACCAATGCAGTGCCCCTTCCAGAAAAGCCAGCCGTTGAATCCGGTTGAGGCCGGAGATGCGTAGGGGTCCCCGGGGACTGCGCAGGGTTTGCAGCGTGCCGCGGCACCAGCGCAACCGCTGCTGGGCAAAGTCCGCCACACCTGCTGCGGCAAGCCCTGCGCTGAGCTTCTCGGGCAAAAAAAGACCTTGCCAGCCCAAGGCGACAAGACGAATCCCGGTGGCCAGATCTTCGGAAAGGCTATCCGTGGAAAAACCACCCACCTGATCCAGGGCTCGCCGCCTCATCAAAAAGGACGTGCCTGCGCAAACCACGGCCCCCACTCTGTCCCGCACAGGCTCGATCCACCGGTAAAAACTCTCCTCGTCGGGCAGCAGCCAGTCCTCCATGGCCAGATTGCGCATCAGAGGATCGGGGGTCATGTAGCTCTGGGGCGTCTGGACAAAACCCAGCCGGGCTTCACGGAGAAACAGACCAACCGTGCGACGCAGGAATTGGGGCTGGGGCACCACGTCAGCGTCGAACACCGCCATCAACTCGCCATGGCAATGGGGTAATACCGCATTGAGGTTGCCTGCCTTGGCGTGCCGGCGTCCTTGGCGGCGATGGTAGCGTGCCCCCAAGCTGCGAGCCAGGGCACGGCGCTGCCGAGGAGAACCGTGGCCCTGTGGATCTGTCCCCTCGTGTTCAGGACCATCATCCAGGAGCCAAACCGTCTTGGCGGGGTAGTCCAGACGGCAGCACGCGATGATGGTGCGCTCCAGCAACGCCAGGGGTTCACCGCAGCAGGGAACGAGTACGTCCACCGTGGGGAGGTTGGGGCACCGTTGCAGCAGGGCTTCGCCGTCCTCGGCAGCGGCGGAGCGGTCCCTGCGACCGGAGAAGGAGAGGCCAATCTGCAACAGACCTGTCAGGATCAGCCAACCTTCGCAGGCCAACAGCAGCCAACTCAAGCCCAATGCCATGGGGGACTGCTGGTTCAAGCCGAAGAGCACTCGCCAGACGAGGTAGCGTCCCGCCAGGCTGGTGATCAGCACAATGGCCAGGCGTCGCCGATAGGGGCGGCAGTGGGCTTCGGGGCGTCGGGTGAGCCAGTAGCAGGTCGGCACCGCCAGCAGCGTGGGCAGCAGGCTGAGGGCAAGGGAAGCAAGCTGCGAAGACAAGGGCAGTGCCAATTGGACAGCAGTCCTCAGCCCACAGGGTCAAGGACTGTGGTGGGCGTTATGGCCTGCTCGGCGCCTGGGCAGCGGCGGGCGCTGAAGTCACACTGGTAGATGGCCGGTTTTTGCCAATTCAGGGGGATTTCCAGGAGATCTTTGGAACCGCTGATTCCCTGGATCAGAAACAGAATTGCCGCCACCACACCGGCGGTCATATGCACTTGGCGCCATGCCAGGCGGCGAGCCGTCTCCGGACTGACGGCCATGGAAAACAGGGTCAGGGCCACCAACCCCATCCCTGTCCAGTAGTGGGATGTCCAGAATGCGAAGGTGCCGGGGTCATCGCTGACACGCCACACCTCCGGCTGGGCGCCAAGGCCCAATACCCCTGCCCAGGTGAGCAGGGCAAAAAGGATACGCTGCCAGCGTTGTTGGACACGCCAGAGCACCAGTAACGCAACGACCGTGCCAGCCAGCACCAGAAGCAGAGAAGCAGCGCGCAGGAGTTGCTGGCCCGGGTCGGACCAAAAGGATTTGGTGACGATGGATACGGTGATGGCCACCAGGACAACGATCACCATCCCTGTGGCCAGCCACTTGCCCAGATGGCGATGGTCATGGGCGACGGTGGCAGGCAGTCGGGCGCGATCCACGCGACGATGGCGCGTTTGCCGGCCCAGGTACACTGTCATTCCCATCAAGGGATAGATGACGACAACGGCAAGGGCTGGATGAAGGATCCAGAGCCAGTCGATCAACTCCATGGCCGCACTCTGTGGAAACGCTCCACTCTCAATCGTACCTTTTGCAAAGCAGTGGCGCTGATGTGACCGCCTTGCACCACGACTGTCGACTCAGCGGTCGGTGGAACCCGGCGCAGCAGAGGCCCGCCAGAGGGTGAGAACAATGGAAGCCGTGAAGAAACTGGCGGCAGCCGTAAGGAGTTGATCCAAGGTCATGGACATGGGGCGGAACCGGACCCAAGTCTGGACGGTGGTCGGCGGCAAGCGTCGCCAAAACCGGACTTCGACTGGTAGGGATTGCCTCACAACCATGCTGTACGAGCCTGCACTGGCGCACGGTCCTTCTCCTCTCCATGCAACAGCCCGGCTGCTGCCGTCACCCCTTCTGTTGCATACTCACCGCGACACCGTGGCCAGAAGCTCCTGATGGCAGCGATTCCGTTGAAGGTGTTGCGCCAGTCGGGCCGGTGAGCGGCGCCACCGCCTCGCCTGCTCCCATGCTGCCGGTAGGGCGGCCAGCCCGTCGGGATCCGCCAGGTCGATGGAAGGAACGGCCATGGCCGTGGCGGCAGCATTCACTTTGGGGTCGTAGCAGAGGGCCAACAGGGGCCGATCCGCCATGGCCGCCAGGATAACGGCATGGAGTCGCATGGCCACCACCAGGCCCACAGACGCCAGACCGTCCATGAAGTGCCACGGTGTCCGGGGACGCCAAAGTCGACACGTCAGACCAACGGCCTGGAGCCGGTCGGCGCACCCTTGGAGCAGAGCGGCGTCCTGACGGACGTGGAACGGCACCAGACACACGGGAGCCTGGTGACGCTTGGCGTCTTCAATCACCTGGTTCTCCAGTTGGCGCCAGCCGGCGGCACTCAGCAGGGGGGTGGGTCTCCAGCACAGGCAAACGGCGCCGGCAGGGGGGCCGTCCACGCTGTTGGCGTTGCGTCGGGGAAGGGACCACACCGGATCCCGACCCACAGGGGCATGGATGCCCCAGGCGGCGGCCATGGCGGCTGATGGTTCATCCCGCCATGTGATGCCCTGCACAAGCTGGAGGCTCAGCCGGGCCAGGAAACGACTGGTGCGGGCGTTGAGTGGTCCCAGACCCTGGCCCCACAGCAGCACGGTACGCCCCAGAAGACGGGCGGCCAGGATCAGCGCCACATAATACAAAAGGCTGCGCCGGCTGGTGCTGTCCTGCAGGAGGCTACCCCCGCCCAGCACCAGCACCTGGACACGCATCAGGGCTAGCAGGAGCCTGACGGGTTCGCCACGGGGGCAAGTGGCAACACCAAACTGCTCCCGCACCTGGTGTTGATCCCGTGCGGTGGCCACCACGCGGCAGGAAGGGGGCAGGAGGGCCAGAAGGGTGGCTAACAGCGCGTCGTCCCCAAGATTGTGCTCGCCGTAGTAGCCGCAGAGGAGCACCCCGAAGATCGACCCGGGCCTCCTCCTGGCCCCATCTCCCATTGCTCCGTGTACCCCAAAGTCTTTCCAGGCTAGGCCGTATGCATCCATGGGCGGGGTAGCTTCGTTCCCGAAACTTCCCGCCCTTCCACCCTGCCCTTGCCCAGCCCATTGCTGCGTCACCCGTTTCATGGTCCTGCCTGGCGCATGGTGTTTGCGGGTCTTCTCCTGGCGCTGCTCCAGCAGTACGGTCTCCAGCAGCGCCAGGGCCGTCTGCTGGCGGTGCGGCCCGCTGTGGATGCGGCGGCAGTGCTGGAACTGCGCTATAGCCGCCCCGTGGATGCGGCCTCTCTCGCCGCATCCGTCCAGCTTGTTCCTGACGTGCCCCTGAGCGCCACGGTGGACGGCGCCACGGTTCAACTGCGTCTGACCCAGCCCTATCGCGCTAGTGGCCCCCTCACGGTACGGCTGGGTGGTCAGGACCAGCAGGGCCAGCCCCTCCGTCAAGTCCGCTTGCGGTGGGATCCCCGCCCCTTGCTGGTGGGGTTGGTCTCCAGCCCCCAGGGACAACGCCTGGAATTGGGCTGGCCCGATGGCCCATGGCAACCCGTCACCCCATGGGAGAGCGCCATCAGTAACGTGCTGCCCCTCCGGGACGGACGGGGCGTTGTCTATGCCGCCGCAGTGGATCCACTCAGCCGGAAAAACCGGTTTGTGGCGGTGAAGCCGTCCGGTGTGGTCCTGGGCGACCAGCCCACAGCGTGGCAGCCTGTTGCGCCCCGGCCCCTGCCAGGTCCCACAACCCTCTATAGCCACTTCAGTAGCAGTAACACAGGCCTGCTGCTGCTCCAGGGCGTGAGCAGTGCCGCCTTGGAGCAACCCGCCGACCACCCGCCGTTTTTAAGGCTCTTCCAACCCGGCCGGAACCATGGTATGCAGTGGCTGCGGCGCCGGAATCAGGCCTGGAAACAGATGGCACCACTGGATCGTCAGCCGGGCGGACCCGTGGAATTGCTACCCGGCGGTGATGGGATGGTCTTCCCCGACGAGAATGGGCTGGTGGTGATCAGCTTGCCTCCCCTTCCACCCCGGCGCCACCTCCTGCCCGGTAATCGGGATCTGAAAACCTTCTGCGGTGCGGGGCAGCGGGCGGTGGTGCTGGAGCATCAGCCGGACTACGTCAAAACCGTTGAACTCTTGCGTCCCGGCTTGGCGCCGGAGGTGGTGTGGGAAGGGGAAGCTGCGGTTCTCGCCGTTGCCTGTGACGAAATTGCAGAGCGCATCTGGCTCCTCACCGTTGATGGCGTCCTTCAGGACGGTCAACCCCGTCAAGACGTCCTCCTGCTGGAAGTGCAGCCAGGCCATGGTGTGGTGACCGCGCTCCACTTGGCAGACCACAGCCTGAGCGCCACACCCATACTCCACTACGACCCCGTTACCCACCGCCTCCTGACCGTGCTGGAGCGCACTGGAGAGACCCAGGAGCCCCGGAGTGAAGCACTGCTGATCACCCTCACGGCGCCTGGTCAGCAGATTCCACCCCAACTCGGCAGCATCGACAAGCCCATGGATACGGCGTATTGGATGGTGCGGTCCTGACGGTACGGATCGGGTTCAGCCCTGGCCTTTCTTCTCCTGGCAAAGGTCGTTCATGAGCTGCTCCTCAAAGCCCGGTTCGGGTACGTCCCATGTAGACCACTGGCCGTTGCTGCCGGTTTGGTTGATCCGCTCGGCCGGGCAGTTGATGGCCACATAAAGCGGTTCACCGGAGCTGTTCATGCTTTTTGCGACCCAATGGCCTTCAATCATCTTCCAGTCTTGCCAGTTGACTTTGAGGGGTCCGTAGGGACGCCAACCGGAATCCACAATCCCCCCGCCGTTGCTGGCTGCCGAGGTGGCGGCCGAGCTTGCAGCGGCGTCCGGATTTGCGGCCACCACGCTCTCGCATTTTGCTCCGCCAGGTAACTCCAACTGCTCTCCCACATGGAGGATATTGGAGTTGGCGCGGGGATTCAGGGACATGAGTGCTTTGGCATCCACCTGGCATTTACGGGCGATGCTGCTAAAACCCTCCCGCGGCTGCACCTCGTAATAGCTTTTTGTGCCGGCGCTGGTCACCACCGTGGTGGACTCCTCGTCCGGGCAGCGGGCATGGCCGGGTAACGTCAACTGCAGGCCAGCACGTAGAACGGTGGGGCTATCGGGGTTGAGGTTGATCAACTCTCCGGTGTCCACCCGGCACTTTTGAGCAATGCTATAGAAACCCTCATGGGCCTTCACCTGGTAAGAGAACGTTGCTCCACCTGTCGCCTGGGCCAACGTTGGGTTGGTGTTGGTGTTGGTCGCCATGGCGGATTGAGCGGGGCAGCGGGCATGGCCGGGTAACGTCAACTGCTGGCCGGGTTGCAGGCTGATTCCACTGGCGGAATTGAGGCGCATCAGTTCCTTGGCGTCCACCTGACACTTACGGGCAATGCTGTAAAAACCATCCCGCGGCTGCACCCGATAGGCCAGGGCAGTGGCGGCTGTACCGGCGGAACCTGCGCCACTGCTACACCGGGCGTTGTTCGGTAAGCGCAACTGCTCCCCCAGCTTGAGGGCGTTGTTCGGGCGGGGGTTCAGACGCATGAGTTCAACGACATCCACCTGGCACTTACGGGCAATGTTGTAGAAGCTATCCCGCGGCTGCACCCGATAGGCCAGGGCAGTGGCGGCTGCGCCAGCGGAACCTGCGTCACTGCCACACCGGGCGTTGTTCGGTAAGCGCAACTGCTCCCCCAGCTTGAGGGCGTTGTTCGGGCGGGGGTTCAGACGGATAAGTTCAACGACATCCACCTGGCACTTACGGGCAACGCTGTAGAAGCTATCCCGCGGCTGCACCTGGTAGCGCCCACTGGCCAACGCAGGCGCCACCATTAAACTCAGCAGAGGAATTGCGGCCAGCAAACGAAGAGGGCGAGCCATCACCAGGATCGGGAAGGGAACGGTTGACCTCAACCATGCCAGAAATCCCGTGAAGATGCCAGCCCCGGTGGTCGCTAGGTCATCAAGCGGAATCCATCCAGGATGACCCCGTAAAGGAAGCCCACACGAAAGGTATCAACCAGGTGGAGCCAAAGACGGTTGCCCTGTCGCTGTAGCCGTGGCCGTTGTCGCACCAGCACTTCCGTCAGGGCCATGATGATAACGGCCACCATGGGATCCAGGAGGTTGAGCGCACCGGAAACGGTGGTGACGCTATTCCCCAAAAAGAACGCCACCGTGAAGACGACAGCCAGTAAGGACAGATAGCGCCAGGGGTGGGCCGCCCAGAGCGCCAGGCCATGGAGGGTTTCCCCCGTGACCTGGCGTAAGCGGGTCCGTTGCATCACAACCGTGATCGACACTCGGCTGATGCAGAGAAGGCCTCCTTATTCGGAGAAGGCATAGTCCTTGGTGAGCTTGTAGACCGTGCCGGAGAGTAACACCAGAGCAATCAGGTTGGGAATTGCCATCAGACCGTTGAGGGTATCGGCTACACCCCAGACAATCCCCCGGTTACCAGCTACACAGCCGATCACCACAACAGCTACCCAAATAAGGCGGAACGGGGTGATGACCTTGACACCGAGGAGAAACTCTGCGCATTTTTCGCCGTAAAAGCTCCAGCCCAGAATGGTGGTGAGAGCAAACAGGATCAAACCGGCGGTGACCAACCAGCCGCTCCCTGCAATGGCGGTATTGAAGGAGGCAATGGACAGGTCGGCGCCGTCGAGTGTGCCGTCCATGGCGCCGGTGGAGAGGATCACCAGGGCTGTCATGGTGCAGATGACGATAGTGTCGATAAAAGTGCCCAGCATGGCAACGGTGCCCTGACGCACCGGCTCCGTGGTTTTGGCGGCTGCATGGGCGATGGGGGCGCTACCGAGGCCTGCCTCGTTGGAGAAAATGCCCCGCTTGAAGCCCATCAGAATCACCTGGGTCACGGTTCCGGAGACTGCGGCCTTGCCTGTGAAGGCATTGGCGAAGATACTCCCGAAGGCAGCCGGTACGGCGCTGGCTTGGGAGAACAGCACGACGAGGCAAGCCAGCACGTAGGCCACAGCCATGAAGGGGACAAGGGCAGACGCCACTTGAGCAATTCGCTTCACCCCGCCGACAATCACCAGAAACACCAGGACAGCCAGTACCATGCCGGTGACAAGGTTGGGGACACCAACGGTGCCGAGGGCGCTGGCCACCTCGAAGGACTGGACACCGTTGCCGATCCCGAACGCAGCCAACATGCCGAAAAGGGCAAACAATACCCCCAGCCAACGCCAGTTGGGTCCCAGGCCGTTCTTGATGTAGTACATAGGCCCACCCACATGGTTTCCCAAGGGGTCCACTTCCCGATAGTGAACAGCCAGGACCGCTTCAGCGTATTTGGTGGCAATTCCGAAAAACGCCACAACCCACATCCAGAAGACCGCTCCGGGACCACCTACAAAAATTGCCCCGGCCACACCGGCAATGTTGCCAGTCCCCACCGTTGCCGAGAGGGACGTCATCAAAGCCTGAAAGGGGGTTACCTCCCCGGAATCGTCGTCTTTTACGGTGGTGGGCTTCAGCATCAGACGGAAGCCGTAGCCCAGCCGCCGGATAGGCATGAAGCCGAGCCGCACCATCAGGAGGATGCCTGTTGCAGCGATAAGCAGTACCGTGGGCCAACCCCAGGCAAAGCTGTTGATGGGATCGTTGATGGACTTGATCACATCCTCGATACCTGTCACGGCAGGCAGCAAGGGCAACGATGTCACCATGTGTCTGGTTCCAACTTTCAATACAATTCTAATCGAGCCGCTGCAAATTGTCAAACCTTGGCCCGGTTAATGTTAAGAAGATTCTGTAACACTTGAAGGGGTTGCGTGATGGGGTATAGACCTCTATCTCTCCAGGGCATTACGAGAAATAGGGAAAGCCCGAAAACAGGTTGGGAAGATGCACCCGGAGAAGAGCCGCTGTTCTCTTGTCACAAACCTGTGTGGAAGAGTGTGACCAAGTCTGAAGAATTTCCCCAATCTTTCCGGAAGTTTTGGCCCCAGAGGGTCTGAGAACTGCCAGGTCATGCGTGTTGGCAGCAATTGCGACCATGCTGTGCATCAGACCACCTTACATCGTCCGTCCCATATGGTAGGGTTAACCCGGAGAAAGAAGATGGAATAGGTGGGTTCACGTTGCTAACGTCAAGACTCGTTTTCCTGGCTTTTCCCTATGGGGGGTTGTATCCGGTTGATTTTTGAGTGCTTTAAGAACTTTCTAATGTCTTTTTATTGTATATTTTATTTTTGACTTTATTATATTCTACATGCTAGAAAATTAAACATTTCTTGTCGTTGCCGGAGGAGCGGGACTACTGTGGGAAGGTACACATCTCCCTGCAGGTGCGTACCAAACTTGTGGAGAAGGGTCAGCAACGGGGATGCCGGATCCTTGCAGGAAAGGAGAAACGCCCTGCAGGTTTTGGGCGAGTTGAATAACGTGTTGCATTGGTGAGGAACGGGTGATTATGCATG
>Ga0209021_1003182_pt1 | contig 13471 bp, 13 predicted proteins | sample PinacodermFT_FD_187299 | JGI IMG/M metagenome (GOLD analysis project Ga0209021, IMG submission 187299) | Host-associated microbial community of the marine sponge Aplysina aerophoba from Gulf of Piran - sponge pinacoderm, lysed by freeze-thaw... | ecosystem: Host-associated > Porifera > Sponge >... | reverse complement strand
GAAGAAGGCCGCCAAGGAGCCGGGTTCGAACCCCGCACTCGCGGATTGCTGGATGGCGGTATCGCCGTGCGCCATCTCGCGCGCGGCGCCGAGCACCTCCTGTGAGCAGTAGGCTACCGAATTGACCGCCGAGAACCGACGTCGCTTGCCAGAGTGATACTTCTCGAACGAGCGGTCGATGCCCTTCAAGACTGCGCCCAGCGGTATCCCGGCATTCTTCCATGACTCGACCAGCACCCAGTCCAGCGGCGACATCATGAACATCCCGCTATTACGGGCGCGCCGGAAGTGCTCTTCCACCTCAGTGAAGTAGTTGAAATAGTTCACGGGTCGGAGCCGGCGCTGCGAACGTCAGAGATATAGGCCGTTGAAGACCATCTTAAACGTAGCGTTGGACTGCCCCCGGTATTGCGGGCGAATGCCGAAGAGGATGACCCGTCCGGCACCGAAGGGCACGTCCAGCACCGCTGCCCGATTCGCCAGATGGCCCTCTCCAAGCAACCAGCCGGAGGCCAGCACATTGCGCCCAGGGAAGCGCAGCGCCTCCCGTACCTCGGCTGCGAACTGGCGACGGACACGAAAGACGGGGCCCGACTGGAACCAGGCGGCCTCTCGTTCGCGCATTCCGACGCACAGCGGATGGGACAGGTCAGCTTCAACGTTGACCAAAGTGCCCGGCCCGAAGAAACGCTGCTTCGCGAGTCCCTCGACGGCGTTTTCCACCGGCAGGCCCAACCGGCTGGCGGCGTAAGACGCAGCCCGGTTGAACGCCATGATCGTCCCGCCGGAGCGTGCAAAGTCGACCAGAGCCGCCGCTCCGGCTTCGCCCAGCCCGCCACGATATTCGGGCGGCACGATCGACTCGCCGTCGCCGTAATCGGGGGAATGTCCCTTGTCCAGCACCTCTGGCGCAGCGTCGGCCAAGATCACGACATCGTACTTGCCGACCAAGCCATCCGCTACTTCGGCGTTCCCCACCGTCTGATAGGGCATCTCGTAGCGCTCCAACAGCCAGCGCGTCCAGCCCTCGTCCATGATGGGCACGTGTCCCGCATAGATCGCCACCCGCGGGAGGCGCAGCGGCGGGTGGCCGACGGCCAGCGTGTCGCTGGGCGTGGACTCCACACCCCACTCCTCCGCTAGTTCGCGCAGCACCGTCACTGCCTGCGGGTCGGCGCGCAACAGGAACGCCCCGTCCGACAACCTTCGATGCACAGCGACTCCGGCGGCCAGCAAGCGATTCACCGCGACCCAACTCGGACCCAAATTTGGCGAGAGCATCAATTCGTCCACAGCGGCGACTCCCCCGCTCAAGTGCGGGACTTGCTCCACCACCTCGCTGGCCAGATCGAGCTCCCCAGTGACGGGGAACGCTTCCACTCCCATCAGCAAGGGCAGGGTGTGCGCCGTGGCGTCGTACGGCATGGACGGGGGTCCGCCCGGATACGTGCGCAGGTCGGGGTAATCCTGGTGGGAAAGCAAGGTATTCGCAAACGCACCATAGGGCTGCGCAAGCCGGACGACAAAGTCACCCTCGCGCACCATGCGGTCTCCCGCCATCGCATCCTCCAGCGCCCGCACGATCTCGACATCCCCGAATTCCAATGTGCGCAGCAGGCGCGTGGCGGCCGCGAGGTCGTGCTGCGCGCGAGGCACCACGAAAGCCCGACCGCGACCGCGCTCAATGATTCGCTCGCCAATGCGGTAGAAGTTGCGGAGCAAGTCATGCCGTCGGAGGGCCGCGCTATATAGGACGGATTGGAAGGTGATGAGCTGGTTGTCGACGATGTCGCGGATGCGCCACTGCCCTCCTTCCCAAGGCTCCAAGAAGTTCCAGCTGCTCTTGCGCGGGTCGTAGCCCGGGCGATTCGTTTGGAGCTGTTCCGGGACGACCGTGATCGGCGACGCAAAGCGCGCGCTGGCACTTTCGCTCAGCAGCCGCAGGGCGCCGTGATAACTCTGGTAGTGGCGCGCCGGCGAGTAATAGTCGTAAATGCCGTTCACAAGCACGCCCTTCTTTCCTGCCGCGGTTAGGTCCATGGCCATCGAGAGCCCGAAAGCATTGACCTGCTGGGTGATCAGGGCGTCAATGTTCGGGTCGATCGGGTCGATCCACGGCGGCACGAATATGCGCGCCCCGTTGGAGCCCATCTGATGTACGTCGTAGACGATCTGGGGGCGCCACCTGTTATGCACCCTCTCCACCATGAGCCGCGTCTCTTGCTGGGTGAAGATGTACCAATCCCTGTTGTTGTCGTGCCCGACGTACTTGTGGTAGAGGGCGGTTAGCGGAGCTCCTTCGTAGGGCCCTCCCACCCAACGCTGGTACCAGTCCCTGACCTTGTCAACTCCGTCAGGATTCAGCGAGGGCACCAACAGCACGATTGTGTTCGCCAGGATCGCGCGGTGGCGGTCGCTGTCCCGAGCCAGCAGGTCGTGTGCAAACTGCACGGCCGTCATCGTCGAAGCCACCTCGTTGGAGTGGATCGAGCACGTGATCACGATCGCGGGCTTGCCCTCTTCTGCCAGTTCGAAAGCCTCTTGCTGCGGAGTCGTCCGCGGGTCCGCGAGCTTGGCCAATATCTCCCTGTAGTGCTCGATCTGCGCAAGCGTCTCGGGCGCGGCAATCGTCGCAAGGATCAGCGGCCTGCCTTCGGTCGACCGGCCGAGCTCTTCGACCCGGATCGAATCGCTGGCAGCGTCGAGCAGGCGGAAGTACTCCACCACCCCGGACCATTCGACCAAGGTCCGGTCAGCGCCCATCGCGTGGCCAAAATGCTGTTCGGGCGTCGGCAGGGCTGCAAGCGCGGGAAGAGCGCTCACCATGAGGGCCAGCAACCGCATGAATCCCTTAATGGTACGTGCCCTCCAAGCCACGCGCTGACCGGTCTGGGAGCGGGGATTTCGCATCTGGCAGTTAGGCTGCAATGGCAGACATCGCGGCTGCGCAGCGTCGCTCATGTTCCAGCAAGAACCGCTTTGCCATCAAGCCGCCGGCGTAGCCCGTCAGGCGCCCGTCGGCGCCGACCACCCGATGGCACGGCACGAGAATCGACAGGGGATTGCGGCCGATGGCCGCCGCCACCGCTCGGACTGCTCGCGGTCTACCCATGCGTGACGCCAGTTGGCCATAGCTGAGCCGCTGTGACGGTGGGATCTCGCCAAGTGCGGTCCAGACCCCGACTTGGAACGGCGTGCCGCGCATGTCCAGCGGGATCTCAGGCGAGAAATCCAAGTCGCCGTCGAAATAGCAAGCTAGGTAGGCCTCGGCCCTGAGCAGAAAGATGTTCCCATGTCCAGGTCGAACCCCGTCGGGCGCGAGACGGGCTTCGAGCTTGGGCGCTTGGACCGGGAAATAGATCGCTGCCAGGCCCGTGTCGCTGGCCAGCATGCGAATTTCGCCTAGTGGGCTAAGAAACTTGGAGCGTTGCAAATCGTGGCCTCGTTGGCGCTAAAGATAGCACGCGCGCCAAGTGTCTACTCCCTGCGCAAGACACAGGGGCCCGGCAACGGAACCTGAAGCTCGATCACGACCCCGTTTCGGTCTTGCGCCTTGCGATCTCCGATGGGAGTTGCAATGCCCCTGATAGACTGGAGTGGCTGGTGTTAGAGGACCATGCCTGAGATCTCCCCATCCATCTTGGCGGCCGATTTCACAGTGTTGGGCGAGCAGGTCCGACAGGCGGAGTTGGGCGGCGCGCAAATGCTGCACGTGGACGTCATGGACGGCCACTTCGTGCCCAACATCTCGATTGGGATCCCGGTCGTCGAGTCGCTGGCACGGTGCACGGACTTGGTCCTGGACTGCCACCTCATGATGACCCATCCGGAAGACTACACGCAGGCGTTTGTCGACGCCGGGGCCAAGATGGTCACGATCCACCAGGAGACCAGTCCGCACCTCGGCCGGACGATAGGAAAGATCCAAAGCAGCGGAGCGGCAGCGGGAGTCGCGCTGAACCCGGCCACTCCATTGAACACGCTGGACGAGGTCTTGGCCGACGTTGACCTAGTGTTGATCATGAGCGTCCATCCGGGCTACGGCGGGCAGTCGTTCCTGCCCGCCAGTCTCGACAAGGTCAGGCGGCTTGGCGAACTCCGGCGCCAATCCGGCCACAAGTTCCGGATTCAGGTCGATGGCGGAGTGAACATGGACAACGCCGAACAGCTAGCCGCAGCCGGCTGTGACATCTTAGTGGCGGGCTCTAGCGTGTTCGGGGCAGACGACATTGCAGCAGCGGTGCGCGCGCTGTCGGCGCGGGCGAACCTGCCTGCCCTCGTGAACGCTTGAACCGCGTTCCGGACGGCGGGACACACGCAAATTGTGGAGCGTGGCTTGCACAGCGTCACGGCTTAACGCAAGGGCTTGGGCCAGTCCGTCTCGGCTCGTCCAAGATGCCGAGCCAGCCACTTGCCGAGAAAGCGCGGCGCGTCAGGATCAGTTCGTAATGCCACGGCCCTCGTCGAGGAGCGGCGATAGCTCGAAGCGGCTGCTGAACTTTTGCACCGATTCAGCGTATTATGAAGGCGATGTCTTCCTTACGCCTTGCGTCTCTAACAGGTCTTGCCGCGCTGCTCCTGTTGCTGGCCAGCGGCTGCGGCAAGAGCCCGTACGACAATCCCATCGCAAATAACTCCCAGCAGCCGGACAAGATCCTGTTCGACAAGGCGGTGGAAAATATCGAGCGCCACCGGTACGAGCTTGCTCGCATCACGCTCCAGACGCTGATCAACACCTACCCAGACAGCGAGTACATCGCCAAGGCCAAGCTGGCAATCGCAGACAGTTGGTATCGCGAGGGCACGTCCGAAGGGCTGGCCCAAGCCGAGGCAGAGTACAAGGACTTCATCACCTTCTTCCCCAACATGGAGGAGGCGGCCGAGTCCCAGCTCAAGATCTGCCAGATTCACTACAACCAACTGCAGAAGCCCGACCGCGATACGATCCACGCAGTGCGAGCCGACCAAGAGTGCCGCCAGCTCTTGCTGCGCTATCCGAACACGGTGTTCCTCGATGAGACGCAGCAGCTCCTGCGCAACGTCCAAGAAGTCATCGCCGAGGGCGAGTACCGGGTAGGGATGTTCTACGTCAAGAAGGGCAGCTTCCGGGCCGGCGTGAATCGCCTGCAAACGGTGACGGACCACTATCCCCTGTTCAGCAAAGCGGACCAATCGCTGTGGCTGCTGGGCGAGAACTATGGCAAGCTCGGCGACAACTTCGAGGACCAGCAAGTCGCCGCCTACCAGAAGATCGTCTCCGACTACCCGATGAGCCCGTACGTGGACGGCGCCAAGGAGAAGCTCGGCGCCCTGCAGCGCCAAGCGCCCGAGACCGATCCAGAGCGCTTCGATCTCCACAAGTACAACGTGGAGAACCGCACAGAGCCGGGCCGAATGGGCAAGTTCTGGGGCATCTTTCGCGGCAAGCCGGATCTAGGCATGGCCGCGAAGCTAGGCGATCCGGCCATGACGACACTGATGCCATCCACTCCTCCGGGGATCCAAGCCGCCGCGGCCGCAGCGGTGGAGCCCACCGCCGACGTGACGGTCGAGACCATCTCCGGCCCGAGCGCGTTGGATTCCGAGCCTGACGCACGCCTGAACCAGCCGCAAGGCGAATCCGGCGAATCGGGAGCCGAGCAAGACGAGCAGAACTGAGCCCGTGGCCACCATCTTCGTCGCAGACGACAATCCCCACGTGCATAGCATCGTGGAGAAGGCTCTCGGAGCCGAGGGTCACCAGATCGCCGGCACCATGGTCGGTTCCGAGGCCTTGGAATCGATCGCTCAGAATAAGCCGGACATCGTGCTGCTGGACAGCACCCTCGGCGACCTCAATGCGTTTGACACCTGCCGCGAGGTGCTCTCGTTGCCGGGCATGCAGCACTTGCGCGTAGTGTTGCTGGCCGGACCGCTCGAGACCGTGGACAGTTCCGAAGCCCTGGCAGCTGGCGTTTCGACCGTTCTGCAAAAACCACTCGACCCTGCAGCCCTCAGCGCATTGGTCGGCAATGGCCGGGACAGCTCGCCCGGCACGACTCCAGAGGGATCGAAGCCCAAGGCCCCGGCAGTCAACCTGCTGGTTCACCAAGCCCTTGGTGACGCGAGTGCGGAGCAGTTGCGGAAAGCGATCCGGAAGCAGGTCGAGGAGGTCGTGACCGCTTCAATACCTTCGCTCGTCGACCACATCACCGACCGCCTCGCGGACAAGCTGAAACCGCGCTAGTCCCGGCCGCACGATACTGGGCAGACCGACAACCCTTTGGGGCCGACACGCGTTATTCAGCGTGCACGCGCGGATGCGAACCCTAATTCAAACAGCGGGCTGGTCTACGATGAGAATACTGCGGGCGCGTAGCTCAGCTGGATAGAGCATCTGCCTTCTAAGCAGAGGGTCCCAGGTTCGAGTCCTGGCGCGCCTGCCATGTCCCCATGGGTATTGGCTGTAGTACTTGAACACCTGCGGACCTCCTTGCCCCAGCATCCGCGTCACGACGTGATCTGGGGTGGCAGGGGCCTTGTGGACATCGCGCTAGGGTAGACTTTGACGGTCCGATTCTGTCGATCCCGGAACCAAGCTAGCCGAGAGGGCTAGGATGGCGGGAGGTCGGGGAATTCCTTCGCTTGGGATTTGTGCCTGTTGAGTAGTTGCTTTGCTGATGCACCCTTGACACCATCTGGTGACCGACCGCTGCACTGCTCCCTCGAAGCAAGAGGTAAGGACACAACCCGGAAAGAACTGGGCCATGCTAGCTTCCACCTGTCGGTATCGAGTTGATGGCACACCTGGAATCACCAGGTTCTTCGACACTTGCGCGTCCCGGCCTGAGTGGACCGCACTCACGGCAAACTCGCCTCGTGGCCCTACGCCGGACGCCATCCGAGGATCATCGTGAAGATAGTGCTCCCTAGGCCCCAGACGCTCGGCAGGTAGGTATGTCAGAGAGCATAGGCGTCGCGCGAGCGCCGTGTCGCCTACTCGTACAGGAAGCAGATAGCGCAGCGGTTGTAACCCATCTGCGTCCCACTGGATATCCGATGAGATTTCGCCGCGCGTTGCTTGCACCGCCATCGACAACTCGCTGCGCTCGCCGACGAATTCCCAATCGAACCATCCCTGAGGACCATCGTACAATCTGATGCCGAAGGCCCGGTGGCCATTGGCTTGATCAATGACGTCCCCAGCGGTACCGAGGCGAACTGTGGAGCCGTTGAGCATCAGCCGTCTGGACCACTCGTGCTCGCGCATCGTCTGGTGCAAGACGACGAGTGCCTGCATGACAGATTTTCTTGACGCATTTGCGCCTGACAGCAGAGTGAAACGACTCAGCGGAAGTTTCAGAGTCTCGAAGCACTTGAAGTAACGCAGGTCAATTCTCGAGAGCACCGAGAACCTCCTCGAAGACCCGACGGCTCATTTGGAATCGATGTCTTACCATTCGTGCATTATTCGGCCCGTATGTGATGGAGCTGATGAAGCCTTCATCTCGCAACAGATCATCAACAGCCTTACGAATCGGATCGGTCCTTGCCGAAACAACCTCGCAAGAATACCGTGAGAGCCCCGTGGACATAACGTCCCACAACGAGGCATTGAGAAGACTGCGGCGGTCTCCGTGTTCGTTTGATCCGCGCCTCCTGAACGCGTGCCGCCCGAATAGGTTAAGGTTATTCGAAAGCCCCGTTCGGAACTCGTTGGACAGGCGCTCTAGGTCGGGTGCAGCCATCGCATTCATCTTATGCAGGCACTTCGCGAGGAAGTCATCCATGTCTCCTCGGTACTCATGGTCAGACAGTATCTGAAAGGCACAGAATCGATTGACGAACTCCCGGTCTCGCATTGTCTTGCGGTTAAGGCTACCGCCAGTGGCATCGCGAAAGAGTTCGGTATTGACTTCGTCTCTGAGAAACCGTGTCGACTCGCCCATGAATAGGCTATTGCGCATCTGCTGCCTCGTGAGTGGGACGCCGCCATTAACTCTCTCGAAAATATCGAGGCGAGCACGTTCCGGCACCTTCCAGTCAAGGATGTAGAAGGTTAGATTACAGTCCTCCACTCGGTTCTTGAGCTTGGACGGAAGGTTCGAGAAACGTTTGCCGTCTAGACCATCGCGGTCGGGCAACCGCAACGTCAGTTCATCCTTTACGAACAGTTGAAATGTGGTGAGACGCTGTAGTCCATCCAAAACGACCATTCTCCCTGCGTTATCCTCTGCGAGGTAGAAGACAGGCAGGGGTATGCGCATGATGACCGACTCGATCAGCTTGCTTTGCTTTTCTGGATCCCAGGCTAAGTCCCGCTGAAAATCCGGGTCCATCACGTATTGGTTCTGATCGATACGCCTGAGGACATCGAAAATCGTCCGGCTTTCATTCCGAACCAAGACAGCATCTATTGGATAGAGGCTGTCGCCCCACGATTGGCTCTCCGGATCCAAGCCCTCAAGGTCGCTCACCGAAACTCTCTGAGTGGATGGATCGACTTCCATCGCAGATTGTCTCCTACGGGAGTTACCTCAAGAGTAGCGTACTCGCAGCCCCTAATTTCTTGCCACTTCTAACATTTCAGATAAGCTATGTTTCACTCGGTATGAGCGAGGCTTAGGAGAAGGTGATGAAGAAATACACTGTTTGTCTCGAAGAGGCGGAGTGAAGGATGTGCAACGCTACGGTCGAGAACCTCAAGAGCGGACTGCCAGAAGGCGCGTTGCGCCAGAATCCTACTGTAGGTAAATGCGGACGCGCCAGACTGGGCGGACCAAGAGGTCGCGGAGGCCTTTCACTGCCTCGCGGAAACGGTCGATGACGTGCGGGTCGGTGCGTGCTGGAAGGCGTCGAGCGTGCGCTGCGTCGCCTAGAATTCTACTACACGCCCAAGCGCGGCAGTTGGCTAGACATCACCGAGTGCAAGCGAAGTACGCTGACCCGGCAGTGCCTGAGCGAGCACCGCATAGGCGGACTGAAGGACCTGCGGACGCAGACCGAGGCTTGGTCAGCCAACATCGACGGACGCCAGAGGGGGCGGGAATGGCAAATGAAAATCGGCAATGCTCGCTGCAAGCTCAAGTCCGTCTACATGAAAATCATCCTGTGACGGAACAAAGGGTGCCGTCGGACGATCCAAAGCTTCAGGGACTGCAGAACGCAGCGTTTCTTCGATGGCGATCGAATCGCTGAGTTCCAAGTATTCGCCGATCAGGCTACTGGCCTTCTCACCTATCCCGACGGAGCGGAATCTCTTGTGGATCTTGTGGGCTTGCGAAGCAACCGCCTAGAATCGCTAAAGGGTGACCGGTTCGGACACCACAGCATACGGATCAACTCGCAATGGAGGATTTGTTTTCGTTGGGAGAACGACGGGCCGTGCGACGTGGAGATCGTGGATTATCACTGAGGAGGTTGAGTCATGAATGCGGTTAAGGGGATGAGGCCGGTGCATCCGGGAGAGATATTGCGGGACGAACTCGAAGCACTCAGTCTCTCGGCCAATGCGCTGGCGAAGAAACTCGACGTGCCGGTAAACCGCATCACGGCAATCCTGCGCGGTCAGCGGCGAGTGACGGCAAACACAGCGTTGCGCCTAGCGCGCTATTTCGGGACCACACCGCAGGTCTGGCTGAATTTGCAAGAGACGCACGAGCTGCGGCGGGCCGAGATCGAGGCGAGCCGCGAGATTACAGAGCGCGTCAAGCCACGGCGGACGGCCGCTTAGACCGAACCTAGGATCCGATACCGTATTCCCGCTCCTGACGATCAATCGCTCCTGCTCCCGGCGGTCAAGGCAATGTCACACACCAAGCGGCCCAAGTTCATAGTCCACATGTTCGATTACGCCCCGAGTCTACCTTGTCAGCGGAAAGCGAGGGGCATTCATGGCGACAATCATCCGGACTCGGTGCCTGCCCAAGATCAACCAGCGGTTACGAGTGCTGGCTCGCACCGACCAGCAAACAGATGCGAGACTTGCCGGCGGTCAGTTCCCCAACTAAAGTAGTGGCTGCCGCCGCCGAGGATCTTGCAGCCATCATTCCGATTGCACGCAGAATGCTCAACGGGAGAACCACATGCTGACAGAAGCAAGACTTACCCTTGGATTGGTCGCCTGCTCGCTGACGGCAGGTGTCGCGCCCGGTTCGCAGATCATCCGCGAGTCACTATCAACGAGCCTGGTGAGCGCAGGCGCAGTCGAGTACGCGATTCTGCTCCCTGACAGCTACTCTCCCGACGTTGAGCGACTTCCGCTCCTGTTGCTGCTGCATGGCGCGGGCGGTGATCGGGAGAAGATTGCACGGATCGAGCCACAGATCAGCGAGATGTGGGCCTCGAACAACCTTCCGCGCATGGCGGTCGTGACCCCATCGATTGCGACCGGCTCGATCTACCTGGACAACTATGACGGCCAGGAGCGCTGGGAATCCTTCCTGCTGGACGAGTTCCTGCCACACCTGCGGGCCCGATATCGCGTCAGCCGTGAGCGTGAGACAACGATGGTGAGCGGGGGCTCAATGGGCGGACTTGGCAGCTTGCGGCTCGGTTTCAAGTATCCCGAGACCTTCGGGGCTCTCGCCGCGATGCAGCCCGCGGTATGGCCTGGCGTGACCTGGGAAGAGGTGCCGGATCGCAACAAGATCCGCCCTCCGGAGCGCATTGCGAATCTGTTCGGCGACCCGTTCGACGACCAGCGCTTCCTGCGGGAGAATCCTGCATCGATTGTTGAGAGAGACCCGTCGCGAGTTCTGGGCTCGGCGATCTACATCGAGGTTGGTGACCAAGACGGCTTCGGATTCGTCGAGGGCGCAGACTTCATGCATCGCCTGCTGTGGCGTCACCGCATCCCGCACGAATTCCGTCTGGTCCGCTGGGCAGATCACGTCGGCAGCACGATGATCGAGCGATCCCGAGACCGCTTCCGCTTCCTAGCGCGCTATCTGGAACGACCGACCGCTCCCGAGCCAGTTGTCGAGAGGTTCCGCGAGCGCATGGCGGGACGTCATCGATCGAGAGGATTGGAACCGTTCGGATTCTGGCCGAACTCGACACTGCGTTCCTATGGCTCAGAAGACGGCCTTGAGAGCGAGCGGGCCGTTCGGGACTCCGAGGAAGTCCGAAAGGAGCGCGGGGTCATTCGCATTGGCGACGTGCCTTACGCGCGAAACCCGGGGACTGACCCGGTGAGGCAGAGCATGGACATTTATGTTCGGGAAGAACTTTCGGACGCGCCTGCTGTCTTGTATGTGCATGGCGGCGGGTGGATCCGTGGCGATAAGTCAAGAGCCTTGTTCAAGCCCGCGTATCTGGTCCCGAAAGGGTATCTGTTCGCCTCGATGAACTACCGGTTCCATCCGGAGGCGAGCCTGGAAAAAATGGCAGCGGACGTCGCCTCGGCCGCGATTTGGCTCAAACAGCACGCATCAAAGTACGGAGGCGATGGCTCGAGGATCGTGTTGATGGGCCATTCGGCCGGAGGGCACCTAGTCGCTCTGGTAGGGGCCAATCAGACCTTCATGCAAGACGCCGGAGGATCGTTGAGCGACCTCGCCGGCGTGGTTGTGATTGACTCTGCCATGCTTCACGTGCCGTCGCGCATGGAAACAGCGCGGGAATCCCAATTTCGCGTGTTCGGCAGCGCGCCGGAGAGATGGATCCCTGTGTCACCGTGGCACCACGTCAAGACAGGAAAGGGCATCCCGCCGTATCTCCTGTTCACCTCCGACGGCCGCACGATCTCGCACAAGCAAGCCGCAATTTTGACTGCCAAGTTGGAGCAGCATAGCATCGAAGCATCGTCCCATGAGGGCAAAGGGAGAGCGCATACACCTCTGGACACCTACTTGGGTGTTGAGGGGGACGAAAGCACCCGCATCTTGTTGGAGTTTCTAGACCGGCATACAGACGTGCGCTAGTATCCTACGCCCTGAAATCGCGTCTGGCGGAGGTGTGCAGCCAAGAGACCTTGGGCACATGACGGCTCACTGCGCTCCACGTGGGATGTCGGCCGACCAACCGTACACGGCGGCCATGGCCGCGTCAAGGGCTCCGTGTGCGTCGACGAGCCAGTACGGCCGAGCATTGTGGAGGTTTGTCAGCACGCGCAGCGCTCTGAGATACACCCCCATCGCGTGGAGTACCCTGCAGATCAGGTTTCCGTCATGCACTCGAACCCAACGCACAACATCGAACGGGAACAATGAACAGTCGTGATGTTGCCCTTGCGCAAGCCCACCACCAGAATCGAAATCCCGGCTGTCGAAGCCCCCCTCAATAGCCTTCTAGCTCCCCGACCTGACCGCCGATCTCCCGCTTCACCACTTCGGCAATCCAAGAGTTGAGGCTCTTCCCCCGAGCCTTGGCGGCCGCTTCAGCTGCACGATGGACATCCGGAGGGATCCGAAGCGGGATCTTTCCCGAATATGCCTTATCGGGAGCCCGACCTCGTCTCTCGCAGACTTGCAAGTAGTCGTCGATCGAGAATTCGAACTCCTTCCTGAGTTCGCTGACAGAGGTCCCTTCGAAAATGATCACGTCGCGCGTTCCTGTAACTTCTCCGTGAAAGACACCCGCCTCGTCATCGAATGTAATTGCTGCTCGGTACCCCTTGTATTCCATCATCGCTGCATCCCTCCGGCGTTCAGCTTCTCTCAAAGAGGTGGGAGAAGCTCGATAGGTCGCCGCTTCACAAAGCATTGCAGCATGCCCCGATTGCATTCGTCGTGTTGGGCATTTGCGGATTCCTCGGTACCCTCTCATATGTCGCTTGTCACATCATCAGTCGCTAGATTCCGAGCATCTATCCCAGAAAGACATGCTGGCAGGCGGCATCCTAAGATCCCTGCCCTAGCCTAAAGCGATCAAGTCCAATAAGACCGTAGTCCCTTCCCATCTCGTCAACCGCTGATCACGGTCGCGGCTTAGCTGAAGTCCGCTGTCAGCCTCCTCATCTCACTAAGGTACGCATCGCGTCGCTCAGCCATCACCACATGCCCACGAAGATACGATACACGTTCGGTGCGGCCCTTTCTCTTCAACTGCATCAACCGCTTGCACCATGGCACCCAAATGCATACGTTTCGCTAATCGAGCCTTCATGTTTAATCACCATCGACCTGCGCATTCTTGCATAAATCATATATCTTTGTGACAATTTCTTGAATGGTTGGTCTGATGAACCGCGATCGTGTGCCGCAGTGTGAATGTATGGTGGAGAGTAGACTATCCGAGCGCCTTTTCGCAATCGACACGCAAAGACGGTCGTCAGATTCGCGGGGCGGGCGAACCGCGGAACCTGACCTCGCCGATTTCCGGCCCGGGGGGCTGTGGGTGGCACCGGCAGAAAAGGTGGACGCGGAGCAGTGGAGCGAACTCGCTAGCCCTAACGGTTGCCGGGTCGGGACCACGCTTCACAAGGTCAGGCCTGCCGATGGGTTGCTGCACGAGCAGCAAAGGATTGATCAAGACGAACTTACGTCACGCC
>Ga0209021_1003179_pt1 | contig 13485 bp, 13 predicted proteins | sample PinacodermFT_FD_187299 | JGI IMG/M metagenome (GOLD analysis project Ga0209021, IMG submission 187299) | Host-associated microbial community of the marine sponge Aplysina aerophoba from Gulf of Piran - sponge pinacoderm, lysed by freeze-thaw... | ecosystem: Host-associated > Porifera > Sponge >... | reverse complement strand
AGGAAGCACCCGCCACTTTCGGACTGTTTGATGAACCGGATAACCAGGAACCCGCCTGACCGTTTGGATACATAAAATGAACGAGCACGAAAAACCGACTTTCGAGGAAGCGCTCAAGCGCCTCGAGCAAATCGTTGAACGCATGGAACAGGGCGATCTTCCGCTGGATGAATCACTCGCTCTTTTCCAGGAAGGCATCGAACTTTCCCGGATCTGCACCCGCCAGCTGAATGCGGCGGACGAGCACGTACGCAAGCTGGTCCGGGTGGAAAACGGCCGGTTCGTCATCGAACCCCTCGAGCCGGAACCGCCGGCCAGCCAGGGTGACGATCTGTCGTTTTAGATTCCGGCGCCCTCTTGGCGCGTTACCGCCGGTTCGGGTGTCCCGTTCACAAGGGACCGTACCTCCCGCGGTCCATAGGCCGGCAACGCCGTGAGAATTGCCGACGGACCGCCACAGCCTGGTGATGCATATGACCGAGACCCCGGGGAAGCAGGGCTTCCTCGAAGCGCTGGCCGTGCGTAAGGAATGGGTGCGAGAATACCTGGAACGGGACCGCCGGAAAGCACTTTTCGTACCGGCGGATATCCATGACGGGGTGTTCAGCTACCTGAGAGCGTCCGGCAAAGTCCTCCGTCCCTGCGTGCTGTATTTCTCCTGCGGCGCCGTAGGCGGCGAGGAGCATGCCGCAACGCCCGCTGCGGTCGCCGTGGAACTCTTCCACACCTGGACCATCGTCCATGACGACATCATGGACCGGGACACGTTGCGGCGCGGCGCGCCCACCGTCCACGAAGCGTTCCGGAGACGCGCGCTGGCCACGGAGGCTTTCGACGAGAGGGAAGCCGCCCACTACGGCATTTGCATCGGGATCATGACGGGCGAGGTGCAGCACGGGTGGGCCACCGCTCTCCTGTCCGAACTGTACGATGCGGACGCGGACAATGGAGCGATGGTAATCGAGCTGATCCGTTACCTGGAAACGGATGTGCTCCTGGCCCTCGTGGGTGGGCAGGCGCTGGATATTCAGTATGCCAAGGCGCCCATGGACAGCCTGGACGAAGCCTCCGTTATCGATATGTTCTGGCGCAAGACCGGCGCGCTCTACGCGTTCGCGGGCGCCGCCGGCGCGATGATCGGCCTGAATACGCCGGACCGGACCCATCCCCTGGTTCGGGCGATTTCATCCTTCACCGGCGAATGCGGCGTGGCCTTCCAGCTGCAGGACGACATCCTGGGTCTCACGGCCGACGAGGCCACCCTGGGCAAACCGGTGTGCTCCGACCTGAGGGAAGGGAAACGAACCCTGCTACTCGTCCATACCTACCACAAGGCTTCGGCCGCCGAAAGGCGGTTCCTGCTCGACGTGGTCGGGAAACCGGGGGCGACAGAAGAGCAGATCGCGGAGGTGCGCGACCTGATCCTGGCCCATGGCGGCCTCGAACACGCCCGGTCGCTCATGGAGCGACGGGTGGCCGACGCCATACGGAATCTCGATGACGTTCCCGGCTCCACCTACAAGGAATACCTGGTCAACTGGGCAGAATTCCTGATCGGAAGGTCTTTCTGATGCATCGCGTGGGCATCATCGCCAATCCGGCCCGCCCCGTGGTCAGCCACCTGATCCCCGAGCTTGTGCGGCTGCTCTCGTCACGGTCCGGAAAACCATCGCTTGCGGCCAGCCTTGCGGCCATGGTCAGTGATGAGACCGCCCGCCGGACATGCGTGATCGTCGATTCGGACGAACTCGCCGTGCAGGACGTCGACTGGGTCATCGCCATAGGCGGGGACGGTACGCTGCTCAAGACCGCCCGTCTGGTCGGCGCTTCCGGAACGCCCATTCTCGGCGTCAATTCCGGAAAGCTCGGTTTCATGATGCAGACGACGCCCGGCGAACTGGACGAAGCCATCGAACAGGTATTCGACGGGCAATACTCGCTGGACAAGCGGCTGGTCCTGCAGGGTCGGATCGGTAACGGAACCCCGGGGGACGCGGCGGCGGCCGGCGTGTTTTCGGCATTGAACGATATCGTGATCGACAAGGGATCTATATGCCGGGTCATCGAACTGGGCATCTATGTCAACGACGAATACGTCAACGACGTCATGGCGGACGGGCTCATCGTATCGACGCCGACCGGGTCCACGGCCTATTCGCTGGCGGCGGGGGGGCCGATTCTGGCGCCCGGCATGGAAGCGATCGTCGTATCGCCCATCTGTCCGCACACCCTGTCCAACCGGGCCATGGTGCTCGCGGCGCGGGACCGCGTACGGATCGAAGTCACGGCCGATCATCCTGATCTCCTGCTCACCGTGGACGGCCAGGAAAACGTGGTCATCCAGCCGGGCAGCACCGTCGAGCTTTACCGGGCGGACCACACGATACACCTGATCCGTTTTTCAGATCGGCCCTTTTACGACGTCCTGCGTACGAAGCTGAAATGGGGAGAACGCTGAAGACCCCGGGAATCAGCGGGCCTTCCCGGCCGCGCCCGGCGGCACCCGGCCGCGCCTGGTCCCGTCCGGTTCCGCACGGTCCATCCGGCCCGTTCGGTCCCACCCGGTCTCGCCGTTCATTTTGCAGCCTATGCTCGCGAACCTGAGGGTCAGAAACTACGCGCTGCTGGACGAGGTGGACATAGAGTTCACCCCCGGACTGAACGTGCTCACGGGTGAAACCGGCTCCGGGAAGTCCATCCTGATCGGCGCGCTGGGCCTCATTCTGGGCGACAGGGCCGCGTCCGAGTCCATACGCGGCGGCGCACGGACCGCCATCGTCGAGGGGCTGTTCGAAGGGGAGCACGACGCGCAGTTGCAGGCCCTGCTGGTGGAAATCGGCGTGGACCCGGAAGAAGGCATGCTGATCATCCGACGGGAGGTGGCCCGCGATGGCCGCAACCGGTGCACGATAAACGGCAGCCTGGTCACCGTTTCCGTTCTCAGGAAACTGGGCGTCCTGCTGGTGGACCTGCACGGACAGCACGATCACCAGTCGCTGCTGAATCCGCGGACGCACCGGGACTTTCTGGACGGTTACGAGGACGTCCGAGCGCCGAAGCAACGGGTCGCCGAGGCCTACCACCTTTTCACCGAGCGGTCGGAAGCCCTGCGGCGGATGGAAGACAGTCTCGCCGCCACCCGGGAAAGGGAAGATCTCTACCGCTTTCAGCTGGACGAGCTCGACCAGGCGGACTTGTCCCCGGGAGAAGACGAAGAACTCGAAAGGGAGCGGTCCGTCCTCGAGCACGCTGAACAGTTGGTCCAGATCGCATCCGACGCTTCCGAGGCGCTCTCCGAAGGGGAAGGCGCCCTGGTCGACGGATTGGTCCGGGTCATCCGCTCGCTGGAGGAAGCGGAGCGCATAGACCCCGCACTCGGCGAGGCTCTCGAGGGTATTCGAAGCGCGCGCTACCATCTGGACGACTGTGCCGACTTCCTTCGGCGCTACCGCGACCGCGTGGACTACGACCCGGCGCGCCTGGAAGAGGTGCTGGACCGCCTGGACCTTCTCGGGCGGCTCAAACGCAAGTACGGCGCCACGATCGAGGAAGTCCTGGCCTACCGTGGCCGTATCGCCGGAGAACTGGAACAGATGGACACGGCCGGCGAGCATCGGAGCAGTTTGCGCTCGGAGGTGGAAGCGGCCCGCAAAGAACTGGCCGAACGGGCGAAAACCCTGTCGGACCGGCGTAAGCAAGTGGCGAGCAGGCTGGAGAAAAGGGTGGTTGCGGAACTGGCGGAACTGGGCATGGAGAAGACGGGATTCCGGGTCGGTATCGAATGGCGGGAAGCCGAAGAAGGCCCCCTGCGGATCGACGGGCGCGGCTTCAGCGTGGACGCCCACGGGATGGATCGGATCGAATTCCTGATATCGCCCAATTCCGGCGAGGACCTGAAACCGTTGGCGAACATCGCGTCCGGCGGGGAGATCTCGCGCATCATGCTGGCGCTCAAGGTGATTCTGGCCGAATCGGACCGAATGCCGACGCTGGTATTCGACGAGTTGGACATCGGCATCGGCGGACGCATTGCCGAATCGGTCGGGCACCGGCTGAAGCTGCTGTCCCGGGACCACCAGGTGCTTTGCATCACCCATCTCCACCAGGTGGCCTGCTGGGGCCGTACGCATTTTACCGTGCACAAGCAGTCGGCCCGCGGCCGGTCGGTCACGCTGGTCGATCATCTGGACGAGGACGGCAGGATCCGGGAGATCGCGCGCATGCTGGCCGGGGAGACGGTGGACGCCATGGCCATCTCGCACGCACGCGAAATGCTCCGGCGCACGGCGGCCGTGTGAGCTCGCGGAGGACGGCGGCATGAGCCCGAATACCGGACGGAGCGGAAGGGCGCGAGGATTCTGGTCGCCGCCAAATATCCTGTCCCTCTCACGCATAGCCGCCGTTCCGTTCATTTACTGGGGTTTCGCAGGGGATGCGCACATGGTCCTCTACACGCTCATCGGCTGCGCCTTTCTGACGGACGCGGCCGATGGTTTCCTGGCGCGCCGCTTTCGCTGGGAAAGCAAATGGGGGCTTGTCCTCGACCCGCTGGCCGACAAGATCCTGGTCGGCAGCCTGTCGGTCTTCCTGGTGCTGTATCGAGACTTCCCACTGTGGGCGGCCGCGTTGATCATCGTCCGCGACCTGTCCATTCTGGGCGCGGGCGCGTATCTTTACTTCAGACCGGGCAACGTGGTCCTGCCGGCCGACCGGATCGGCAAATTGACCACGCTGGCCATGGGCGGCGCCCTCATTCTTTACGCCGTGGACTGGCAGCCCTACGGAGCGTGGGCGCTCTGGGCGGCCCTCTGCTGTGTCGCCGGGTCGGGCATCCATTACGTCCTTGGTTTCACGCGGCTCATCCGGGAGCGTACGCACACATGAATCGAGTCGCATCGAAATGGGAGGTCACCGGCTGGCATCACCTGTCGTTCGAGCGGCCGGAAGATTGGAGCATAGGCGCGGTAACGGGAGATTATTCATCGGGTTACCTGCGGCTTGACGATACGGAAATGCCCCGTTTCGAACTGAGGTGGGAGCGCACCCGGGGGCGGGAACCCGTCGACCAGGTTGTCGCGAGATATCTTAAGAACATCACGGGAAAGGCCGGAAAGAAGGGGCCTCCCGTGAAGGTCCGTCGGGACTTGGGGCTCATCAAGGCGGAGTCCGCGCTGGCGGACAGGACGGTGGAGGGGTTCCACTGGCGGACGGAAGGGCCGGACCCCCTGCAGGCCTATGGCTGCCTGTGGATGTGCGAAACCTGCGGGCGCACGGTCTTCGCCCAGGTCCTCGGACGCGGGGGAGAATCCATGATGACCCGGGCCTCGAGGTTGCTGAATACCCTGGACGACCACGCGCGCGGCGACAACGCCACCTGGGCCGTTTACGGGTTGCGCATCGAGCTCCCGTCCGACTACGCGCTCGTGCAGCATTCCTTTCTGACAGGCCGTATCGAGTTGACTTTCCAGCTCGGCGGCGCCAGATTGGAACTGGTGAGGATGAGCCTCGCCGAATTGCATCTGGAGAACCGTACCTTCCCGGATTGGTTCCAGGACACCTACGGAAACGAGATCGACCACTGGACTGACGGAGCCGGTTCCTATCGCGGCCATCCGTCCATCCGGGGAACGGGCGAAGGCGTGGATCCCGAGACGGTACACACTCGAATGGCCTGGTTGCCGTGGCGGCGGCCCCGAAAAAAACCATTGAGTTGTTGCAGCTGGCATTGTATCGATGGCAATAGGATATTCGTGCTGCGTCACCTGGACGAGAAGCTCCGGCCCGATTACCTGGACGGTATAGCAGGCACGGTGATTTGCCATTGAAATCACGGGATGTGCACATCCCTGGTTCATTGCCGGGATCATTCCAACGGGTCGTAACCATGCAGTTCTTTCGAAAGAAACAGTCCCCTTTGCCCCGCAGGGATTTGTTGCGCGCGAAGCCGGTACGCAACGAAAGACTGACCTGCGAAGAAAACTCCGACGGGGAAATCGTACTGGGGATCCCGAGGAGAAAGACCTGGTGGATCAACAGCATGTCCCGGTTTTTTTACGTACCGAGCCGGCGGACGGTTGTGTTGGACCGCATCGGGTCCTTCCTCTGGGGGCTCTGCGATGGGCAGAATACGGTGGACCACGTCATATCTTCAATCCGGACCGAATACAAACTGGAACGCAAGGAAGCGGAAGTCTCCACGCTGACGTACCTGAAACAACTCACGGAGAAGGGCTTGATCGGACTGGCCGTGGCAAACAGAAAAGGAGATAGAAACGCATGACGACGGAATCGGCCGCGACGGCCGGAACGACGGAGAAACAAATATCACTGCCCTTGTCCAAGGCGATCGAGATCAGTTTCCGCAGCCTGAAGATAAGGTTCTGGCGGTCGCTCATCACGATCGGCGGGATCTTTTTCGGCATCGCCTTTCTCATGTCCATTCTGACTGGAGCATCCATCAATGAAGCGCTGGTGGATAGCGGTTCCCCCCAGGTCCGCGCACTGCTGGAACAGAAAGGTGCGGACGGCGATTCGGCGACTCAGCAGATATGGCTCGTTTCCCTCTCGCTGCTGGTGTGCGTCGTCGGCATCACGAACGCCATGCTGATGTCGGTGACCGAAAGATACCGTGAGATCGGGACCATGAAATGCCTCGGGGCCCTGGACAAGTTTATCATTCAGCTGTTCGTGCTGGAGTCCACCTTCCAGGGACTGGTCGGATCGGTGGGCGGGGTCATACTGGGTTGCCTTTTCATGCTGATTTCGATGATGACCTCCTACGGATGGGACCCCCTGGTGCTCTTTCCCGTGGCGGATGTGGCGTGGAGCGGCCTGTATTCGCTGGGGGCCGGGCTGGGTCTCGCCATCATCGGAGCGCTGTACCCCGCGTACCGGGCATCCCAGATGCCTCCGGCCGACGCCATGCGCACGGAGGTCTGACACTCGGAACACACCCGGAATACCATGCAGGATCGCAAGCAGTTTGAAAGCAACCTGAAAGGGGCGGGAAATGACAGAAGAGCAGACCGCGGTAGTGGACGCGCAGTACACCGCAACGCAGAATATCGTACGCACACGGGGGGTCAAGCGCGTGTACGAGATGGGCAAGCTTTCGCTGGAAGCGCTCAAAGGCATCGACATGGAGGTGCAGCGCGGGGAGTACATCTCCATCATGGGTCCGTCCGGCTCGGGCAAGTCCACTCTGTTCAACATGATCGGCGCGCTGGACAAGCCCACAGAGGGCAAGGTCTATATCGACGAGGTCGACGTCGCCCAGCTGGACGCCTATGAACTGGCCTGGCTGCGGTGCCGCAAGATCGGTTACATCTTCCAGACTTTCAACCTGATTCCGGTCATGACCGCCCTCGAAAACGTCACCCTTCCGATGATTTTCGCCGGCCTGGCGACGGACGAGGCGATCGACAAGGGCGTCGACCTGCTGTCGCTGGTGGGCCTCGGGGAACGGGTTCAGCACAAGCCGCTGGAACTGTCCGGCGGCCAGCAGCAGCGCGTCGCCGTGGCCCGCGCCCTGGCCAACGATCCGGCCATCGTCCTCGCGGACGAGCCCACGGGGAACCTGGATCGCAAGACGGGCCGGGAGATCATCGAATTGTTACGGGAACTGAACCAGGAAAAACAGGTAACGATCATTTCCGCTACCCACGATCTGAAGATGCTGGACGTCTCGGACCGAATCCTGTGGGTACAGGACGGAAGGATCACCAAGAACCAGCGCCGCGAGGAATTGGACCTGGATCTGGGCCAGATCGGCGCCGAGGAAGAATAGGCCGGCATCCCGGTAAACCGGCCAGGTGCGATCGGGCAGGTATGGTCCGGCCAGGTGCGATCGGGCAGGAATGGTCCGGCAGGTGCGATCCGTGCAGGTATGGTCCGGCAGGTGCGATCCGGGCTACGGACGGCTTGGTCAGCGCACCTCAGGCGATGCCCGCCCCGCAGCACTTCTTGTATTTCTTGCCGCTCCCGCATGGACAGGGTGCGTTGCGGCCGATCTTCTGTTCGGCCCTGACGGGCCGCGACCGGGATGAGCTCCCGTCCGAAGCCGCGTCGCGCCTTCCTCCCCGCTGGACGGCGCCGCCCGAATCGGGATCTTCCGCGGCCATGCCGGCCATGGCCGGAGCCTCCTGGTGGATCGTCCGCATGTTGGTCGGAGTTTCCTGGCGCGGCATGCGGGACTCGGCAAGTTCGGCGTTGAAGACGGTCTTGACGATCTCCTCGTCCAGCCGGTCCCACAACTCCTCGAACATGGCGTAAGCTTCCTTCTTGTACTGGATCAGGGGATCGAGCTGGCCGTACGCGCGCAGGCCGATGCCCTCCCGCATCCGGTCTATTTCGTACAGGTGCTCCTGCCAGGCGTTGTCGATGACGTGCAGGGTGGCGAACCGTTCCAGGTCGCGCATCAACTCGGGCGAAGGCGCCAGCGCGTTTTCTTTCCGCTCGTAGGATTCGAGCATCTTCTCGTTGACCAGTTCCACCAGCGATTCCACGTTCAGATCCGCCATTTCCTCTTCGGCCACGGCCACGGCGACGTGGAAGTTCCGGGCGAGGTCGCCGCTCAACCCGTCCAGGTCCCAGTCCTCGGGATACGTCTTGGGATCGGTGTATTCTTCCACCTTCCGTTCCGCCACCCCGCGGATCATTTCGATCACGTCGTTCCTGAGGTCTTTCCGCTCCAGGGCGTGCAGCCGGCGGTCGTACACGGCTTCTCGCTGCTGGTTCATGACGTTGTCGTACTCGAGCACGTGCTTACGCATGTCGAAGTGCTGGGCCTCCACGCGCTTCTGGGCCCGTTCGATGGACCGGGTCACCATGGAGTGCTCGATCACCTCCCCGTCCGGTATCTTCAGACGGTCCATGACCGAAGCGATCCGCTCGGAGCCGAAGAGCCGCATCAGGTCATCCTCCAGCGATAGGTAGAAACGCGAGGACCCCGGGTCACCCTGGCGTCCGGAGCGTCCGCGAAGCTGGCGGTCGATACGCCGGGCTTCATGGCGTTCGGTCCCGACGATGTGCAGCCCGCCGGTATCCACCACACCCGTACCGAGCTTGATGTCGGTACCCCGGCCCGCCATGTTCGTGGCGATGGTCACGGAGCCGGGTTGCCCGGCCTTCGCGATGATCTCGGCCTCCTGCTGGTGGAACTTGGCGTTCAGCACATTGTGCTTTATCCCCCGCCGCTTCAGCATGCGGCTCAGCGTCTCCGATGCGTCGACGGAGGTCGTCCCAATGAGGATGGGACGGCGCTGCTCGTTCAGTTCTTCGATTTCGTCCAGGACCGCGTTGTACTTTTCCCGGCGGGTACGGAAGACGACATCCTGGTAGTCCGTTCGCTGCACCGGCTTATTGGTCGGAATTTCCACCACGTCCATCTTGTAGATCGCGAAGAACTCGCTCGCTTCCGTGACGGCCGTTCCGGTCATCCCCGCCAGCTTCTCGTACATTCTGAAGTAATTCTGGATGGTGATGGAGGCGACGGTGCGCGTCTCCTGCTCGATCTTCACGCCTTCCTTGGCCTCGATAGCCTGGTGAAGGCCTTCGGCCAGTCTCCTTCCGTACATCAAACGGCCGGTGAAGGTGTCGACCAGTACGACCTTCCCGTTCTCGATGACGTAATCGATGTCTTTCTCGTAGATCGCGTAGGCCTGGAGCAACTGGTGCATGTTGTGGATGCGTTCGCTGCGTTCGGAGTAGAGTTTCTCCAGCTCGGTCTTCTTGTCGATTTTCTGCTGTTCGGTCAGGCCCGCGTCCGAATCGATTTCCACGATGCCTTCGCTGAGATCGGGAATGATGAAGAGTTCCTGTTCACCCGGAGACAGGAGCTCCCGGCCTTTCTCGTTGATCTCGGTGTGTCGGGTCTTTTCATCGACCGTGAAGTAAAGATCGTCGTCCAGTTGCGGCATGCGCTTTTCCCGGATATAATCGCCCTCCACCTGCTGGATGAGCTTCTTGATGCCGGGTTCCTGCTGCAGCTTCAGGAGTTTCTTGTTCTTCGGCATGCCACGCTGCGCCTGCAGCAGTCTGATTCCGGCGCTGTAGTCGTCCTCCTCGTTATCCAGCAGCGCTTCCGCCTCCGCGATGATCTTCGCCGCGAAGCGGGTCTGGGCGCGTATGAGCTTCTGCACGTCCGGCAGCGATTCGGCGTATTTGCCGCTGTTCGATTCGCTTACCTGGCCCGCGATGATGAGGGGCGTGCGCGCTTCGTCGATCAGGATGGAATCCACCTCGTCCACGATCGCGTAAGCGTGCCCGCGCTGCACGCGGTCCTCAATGCGCCATTTCATGTTGTCCCGGAGGTAGTCGAAACCGAACTCATTGGTGGTCCCGTATGTCACGTCCGCCAGGTAGCCGGACTTCTTGCGGTCCACGTCGGGATCGTTGTTCTCGAGACATTCGACCGTGAGCCCCAGGAACTCGAAGACCGGCCCCATCCAGGCCCGGTCGCGATTGGCAAGGAACTCGTTGTGCGTCACCAGGTGGGCGCCGCGTCCGGTCAGACCATTAAGATACATGGGGAAGAGGGCCACGAGCGTCTTGCCCTCTCCTGTCGCCATCTCGGCGATTTTGCCCTCGTGGAGCACGATCCCGCCAATGATCTGCACGTCGTAGGGCGTCATGTCCCACACCATCTCACCCTGGCCGGGGACGACCCACGACTTGCCGATCATGCGCCTGCAGGCTTCCTTGACCAGGCCAAAGGCTTCGGGCAGGATTTCGTCCAGCGTTTCGCCGTCCTCCCACCTGGACCGGAATTCATGCGTCTTCTCGGGGAATTGGTCCTCGTCGAGCGTCCGGTATTCGTCGGCCCATTCATTGACGGCCTCGACGACCGGTTCCATCCGCTTGACGTCCCGGTCGTGCTTGGTCCCGAAAGAACTGGCGATCAGGTTCTTGATCCGGGTGAACATGGTCTGTGATCCTTCGTTCGGCGCCCTGGGGGCGCACTCGTTCCGGTTATATTCCAACCATGAAACTTAAGGACGTTACCGGTCTGGTACAACCCTTTTCTTGGCGCCGGAACGGCCGGGTTCAGGTCCCGTATCTCATGAAAAAACCCCGGCATGCGAAGGCGCACCGGGGTTGTAGTATGCAAAGCGCAACGCACGCTCAGTCGTCGTCCCGGAGGTAGGGACTGAGCTTTCCGCTGCGGGTCGCGTGGCGCAGGCGCTGCAGCGCCCGTTCCTTGATCTGGCGTATACGTTCCCGCGTCAGGCCGAAACGAATGCCGATTTCCTCGAGCGTGTGGGCTCTTTCCGACCCTACGCCGAAGTACAGGCGGATTACTTCCGACTCGCGGTCCGGAAGGGTGTCCAGCACCTTGCCGACGTCCGATTTCAGGAACTGCAGCATGGTGTTCTCGTCCGGCGCCGTCTGCATTTCATCGGGCAGGAGGTCGAGGAGGCTGCGGTCGTCGTCGTGATTGAAGGGAACGTCGAGGGATACGCAGTGACTGAATGAACTGAGGGCCTCGTTGATTTCCTCGACCGAGATATCCATTTCCTGGGCGATTTCATCGATTTCGGGTTTGCGGCCGAGTTCGTGCTGCAAATGCTTGGAGGTCTGTTTGATGCGGCGTAGTTCCTCGGAACGGTTGACGGGAACGCGTACGGTCCTAGACTGATTGGCTATGGACTGAATGATGGCCTGGCGTATCCACCAGACGGCATAGGAAATAAACTTGTACCCCCTGGTCTCGTCGAACTTCTTGGCGGCCCGCATCAGGCCCATGTTGCCTTCGTTGATCATGTCCAGCAGAGGCAGGCCGTAGTTCTGGTACTGCCGGGCCACGCTGACAACGAACCTGAGATTGGCCTTCACCAGCTTGTCCAGGGCATCCTGGTCGCCCTGCTTGATCAGGCGTGCCAGCCGTACTTCCTCTTCGGCCGTAATCAGCGGATACTTGGACATCTCGGCCAGGTAGCGGTACAACGCCTGTTCGTATCTCGCCCCGTTGCCATAGGACTCTTTATATGATGTGCCGATCTTGCCTCACCTCCCCTCCGCGCCATACGCAACACGCGGCATATCCCCTCCGCCCGGTCTATGCGGATCCGGTTCCCGTTGCAAATCGATCCATAGTGGTATGAACGGTGAGCCAAACGATGCGTGCCATACAGGACCCTGTCGAGAATGTGCGAGCTGCAAAGACACCATCGTTCGGACAGATGGAAAGGACATTCCGGTGCGCGTTCTAAAGACTGGAATTGCGTCGTTGCTGAGACAGCGGGAACCGGGTAGGAATATCATCTCGTCCAACCGGAATCCAACATGCACGGGCCGACGGCATGGCTCTGCCCGGGTATCTGTTCCCAGTGCAATTAAAATATACCGAAAAGCCCGTCGAGTCAAGTGTTTTCCCTTTAGGATTGACAGGGGAAGGCCCCGTGGATAAATTGGCACTCTCGAAATCGGACGTGGACCCTTTGACAGGAGATTCTTCCCCGCGAAGGAAACAGCGGATGGCGGCGGACTCGAAGACATGGCGCATTGCCGTCGTGAATAAGGCAGACGTGGTGGACGCCGTCGGCGAAGGTCTCCGCGGCGACATCCTCGACCTGGGCATCAACGGGATCGAGCGCGTTCGGCACGTCCGGCTATACGCGCTCCGCGGCGCGTTGTCAGGCGACGAACTGGGCCGGATCACCACGGGACTGCTTGCCGACCCGGTCACACAGGACCATCTTGAAATGGCCGCCGAGGGCCTTCCTGCCGCTCCGGGAGAATGGGGCGTGGAAGTATGGTTCCGGCGGGGGGTGACCGACGCCGTGGGCGAAACGGCCCTGAAGGGCAGCCGCGACCTGGGCGTTGCGGGGATAGAATCGGTGGAAACGGGGCGGGGGTACATCCTGGCGGGCCAGCTCGTCCGGTCGCAGGTCGACACCATATGCCGGCGGTTGCTGGCCAACGACGTGATCGAAAGATACGCATGCTACGAAGGGAGCAAATGACCTTCGAGGCCGACGACACGGTAGAGACTCTTCCCCTGCTGAAGGCGACCGACGATGAAATGATGCGGCTGAGCCGCGATGGCATGCTGGCCCTCAATCTGGAGGAGATGAGGTCGATCCGGCGCCATTTCACCGCGATCGGCCGCGATCCGACGGACGTCGAATTGGAGACGCTGGCCCAGACCTGGTCCGAGCACTGCAAGCACAAGGTCTTCAACGGGGTCATAGATTACGTCTCGGGCAGGAAGACTGAGCGCATCGACAACCTCTTCGCCCGCTCCATCAGGAAGGCGACCGAGGATATCCGCCGCGCCAAGGGCGCGCGCGACCAGTGCGTGTCCGTGTTCGTCGACAATGCGGGGATCATCGAGTACGACGACGAATTTCATCTCGTCTTCAAGGTGGAGACACATAACCACCCTTCCGCGCTGGACCCTTACGGCGGCGCGAATACGGGTATCGGCGGGGTCATTCGCGATCCGCTCGGGACGGGCCTGGGCGGAAAACCCATTTTCAATACGGA
>Ga0209021_1003175_pt1 | contig 13497 bp, 18 predicted proteins | sample PinacodermFT_FD_187299 | JGI IMG/M metagenome (GOLD analysis project Ga0209021, IMG submission 187299) | Host-associated microbial community of the marine sponge Aplysina aerophoba from Gulf of Piran - sponge pinacoderm, lysed by freeze-thaw... | ecosystem: Host-associated > Porifera > Sponge >... | reverse complement strand
CGCCGAGCCGCTCGAACGCTTAAAATTTTCGTGGTAATTTTCTGAATAGATGGAATTCGTACAGGTGAATTTATATGGTTAAAGGTGTTCGTCGATCTTATCGGCAAGATGTTGAGTTGGCGACTGTGGACCTGACTACGATGCACCACGTTTCCATTGCGACAGGATTGGACAGTAGTGAGGTATCCGGATTGTTGCCGAAGGGTCGTGAAGCACCCGTCAAATTTGTGGACCGCGTGAAGTACCTGTTTGGTGTCTACAAATCGAAAGCGGTGGCTGCTGACTCGTTGAGTGCCGATAGAGCACGAGATCATGATTCCGCGTATCAGAATCTACGGAAGACTCGACTACAGGCTGAAAAGCTGGAACACGAGTTGAAGGTGAAACAGGGTCAGTATGTCGCGTTGGATGACATACAGAGGGATTTGGCGCAGGTGTCCCAGGTGGCGGCTAAGAACCTGGATGGACTGCTTCCGAAGATTCAGTCGTTAGTGCCAAATCTTCCGGCACACGTGAGCGATCAGATCGAGGACGTGATCGCCAAGTGCCGGAATGGGATCGCTGGTGTGGAGTTAAGGAATGAGAATGAGGATGGAGACTAGACGCTCAAAAAATGCACTGATGGCACTTTGAGGGTCCAGGTGTATGAAACTATCCTTGAGTTGCTGATTGCAATTCTGAATTGTTTTGATTGCGGATTCTGAATGCTTTCAGTCGCAGGGTGTTGAATTCAAATCTCAAGCTGGTCAACTTGACACCTATTCGATATTGTTCGTAGGTGTCGGAGGCGATGGTCAGCTCGCGTTGAAGCTCATTGATCTGGTGCTTGAGAACGATTAGTTTGTTGTGCATGAGGGTGTTCCATTTCTGAGGGTGTGATGTTGTTTTGAACGAGAGTTTCCAGTAGTCTTTGCAAGATGACCTTAGCTCCCTTTGGTGGCACTGCCATGCCAATTTGACTTTTGACTGATTTCTTACTGCCAACGAAGTTGTAGGTGTCCGGGAAGGTTTGGATCCGTGCGTATTCGCGATTGGTCAGCGTTCGATTTTGATTCCAGTGATAGAGTTTGGATGATGTTGCATCGACAGTTGGAGATGGTTTGTCAGGTCGCAGTTTCTTTTCCTGATTGCTTCTGAAATGTGGCTTGACGTTGAGGTGTCTAGGGAAGTAGGCGCATCCTTGTTGAACAGTGTCACCAGGTCGCAGGTGTTTGATGATTTCCACTTTTCGATCAGAGTGTTTCACGACTTCCTGGTGCGTTGCCCAAGAGGGTATTCGGTCCAGTGCTTCGGCAGCCGTGATAACTGGGTAAGTGTCCGTTGCAAACAATCCAGTTGGTTCGGGATGTTGGAAGTGCATTTGTACATCGCTGCGGATTCCAATCAAGATGATTCTCTGGCGGATCTGTGGAACACCAAATTCATTGAACTTGTAGATTTTCTCACTGACTCGATAACCAGTTTGTTTTAGATCCTGGATGATTTGCTGGTATGCTTTTGGGTGTTGCTTTAGTCCACTGACGTTTTCAGCGAGAAAGCATTTTGGTTTGAGCTTGTTGATGGCTCGAACTCCCTCGAGATACAGTGGACCGAACTTTCCACTTAATCCTTTTCGTTCACCCGCCACGGAGAAATCGTTGCAGGGAAATCCGAAGCACAGTAGATCAATTTTATGAGGTTCGGTGAATTTACACTCTCTCACGTCGGCACAGAGGATTTGGTCCGCTTGGATGTTGTTGAGGTGGAGAGTGTCTATTGCATCCTGGTTGTAGTCAATGAGGAATGAATGAGCATAGGTTGCATTTTTGTATTGACACTCGTTTGCACCTAGGACAATGCCACCGGCTCCGCAGAAGATTTCGCCTATTTGGTATTTCATACCAACCAATCGAGTTCAGTTTTGACCTGGTAATTTGGATTGGTTTTGTCCCATACGAACCACGCGTAGCAGACTGCACTTGAGCGAGATTCGTCGACTTGGTTCTTCTGCATTGAGACTCGTTTGACGTGTATGAGGATGTCGGATGGTGGGTGTGATTGGAAGAGGTTCTGATAGCGTTTGAGGGACTCTACGAAAGCGATTCGCATAATCATGGCATAGCCGGTTTTGGAGTGTTTGATTCCGTTCTGCGTAAATTCGAGTGCGAGGTTGAAGGGTGGGTTCGTGATGATCCAGTCGGGTTTATCGTTGACAGTCACAGTCAGGAGCTCACTGGCGAAGTCAATTCGTTTCCATCCAAATCCCGCAGGGTCGTGGAGATCTGATGCGAAGGTTTCGCCAAAGGATTCCATGAGTACGTCGACCATGTGGCTTGCTCCTGCGGCGGGCTCCCACACTGTTTGAGAGTCTAGGTTGGTGTGTCGTTCATTGAGCCACTTCATAAACATGTGAGTAGCCGTGGGTGGAGTAGGGTAGAAGTCGATGACAGAATCAGTGTTTCTCCGTTGCATGACTGCTGCTGATGCTTTGTGGATTGCCATTACGCGTTCATCCACAAGTTGATGAATTCACGGATGTAGTCGATGTCGTAGATTTGCCAGTCAATGACTGAATCGCCGTTGGTCTTGGTGATGTCCACGTGGATGTAGTCGATGTCGTTTTGGTTGAAGTCTCTGTAGATCTGCTCGAATGTTTCGAGAGCCTGATAGTCGTTAAGGTTGCGAATGGTGTCGTGGTGATAGCCGTTGATTTCGTAAACAGTGATGGCGTAGATGTGAGGTGTAGGTGTACGTGTGGTGTTACTCATTGTTTGATTTCCTTTAGTTGAAAAAAACCGCGATGCCTGTTTCCAACATCGCGGCTTATGGAACACTTTGGACAAAGTGCGGTTAGTTCGATTTGGCGAGTTTGTAGAAGATCAGGTTAGGAACGTGAACGCTAGTATGGCTAATAAACCAACGCAAATGAATCCAAATAGGCACTGTTCAAACGGACTATCGCAAGGTGGTTCTCCATCTTTTCTAACAAGCATACCTGTTTCTTCGTCTATGATGAGTTCATTGCCAAGTATGTCAAACCACGTATAGTCACTATGGTTAATTCCAGCACCTTCCATTAGTTGACGTTTAGTCATGTTTTTCCGCATGGTTTAAATCCTTTGTGGTTAGGTAAATGTGCTGTACTTTGTGTTGAGTCGGTATTTCCATGCGTTGCGTTCACGAGTTGCTTTTCGTTTAGCCTGAGCTTCAAGGCGGGACTTCAAAATGCGTTCCAACCTTCGTGCTCTATACCTGTACTCGTGGAATCCATTCACGACATCATCCTGCAGGTCTAAATAGGTTTCAATTGCTGATTCAAGGTCGGCGATTGAGCCGCAGTTTCTACTGTACTCGGTTCGGTTATAGAGGTAGTTAGCGCGTTCTAGTTTGGTCATTGTGTTCTCCGTTAGAAAGGTAGTCGGGGCAGGTTGTTGAGTAGGTAGAGTTCAAAGTCGGCACGGCTGACGGTTGCGTTAGGGTAGTCCTGTTTGAACCATCTGTAGTTCTTATCTAAACCAACTGGATCGTCCGCTATTTGGTGTAGGCGGTGTGCTTCTCCCTCTTCCAAATAGATGCTCCAGTATTCCTGTAGTTGTTTGCGGTTGGTCATGCTTATCTCCGTAGTTAGAGTTAGTTCAAAAGACTGTACGGATTTTTTTGTACAGTAGAAATTTAAGGGTTGTGAATTCATGTAAATCAATGAGTTATAGAGTTTGGACGCCGATTATGAAACCCAGTCAATATCGCCATTCTCGTAGTAGTCTAGGTACTCTAGAATCTCATCTAGGGACGTGGTTTCAAGCGCGTCTCCCTTTTGTACATAGGCAGGATGCGGGTCGCAGTCAAATGGAGTGTTCTTAATCCATTCACGGGCGGCGGCGTATCCAGAGGTCTTTTTATCTCCGTAGACGTTGAAGTTCTTAATGGTTTGTTTTCCTTCGTTCCAAATAACGAAATTAACTGGGTCAAGTTTTGACATGTTTTAAGTTCCTTTTCGGTGGTTAGGTTTGTTGCTTGATGATTAAAGTATAGGACATAAAAAGATGAAAACAAAATTCAGTTATGAGAAAGTGCTAGAACCCTTATCACCACTGCATTTTAGAACCTTCGGAATAGGTGAAACTTGGTCAATAGGTTAAAAATTTTGACTCGATTTCTCGCTTATTCATCACTAACAAGTTGCTCAAATCTGCTCAAAAAATGAGCAGATTGACTGCTTAAATATGAGCAACTGAATTGCTAATATTCCACTATGGAAACTGCATCAGTTAGTCAACGGCAAGAGGTGATTCGAAGTGCTTTGAGTGCGCTCAAAGTTCAGCCACCCATTGTTTGTTCGGCATGGGCCGAAAAGTATTGGAGCTTGTCCAGTGAGACTTCATCTCAACCTGGCGCGTGGAAGCCCATGGCATACCAGTCAGGGATGTTGGACATAGCGACTCACGATGACATTCCGATTGTGATTCAGCAGAAAAGCGCACGTGTTGGATTCACGACTTGCAATGTGATTCTGACTGCTTACTATCACATTCAAAAGGGTCGCAATACCATCACGTACAACCCGAACGATGAACTCGCCATTGAGCATATGAAAGCGAGGATTAGACCTGCGTTTCGTGACGTGGAGATATTTAACGAGTACGCGACTGGATTAGGTTCGAGTTCGGTGGCTCGTTCGTTGACGTTGAACAATGGCACGATTATGAGGTCGCTGGGTGGAGCGAGTACCAACAATTACCGCGCCAAAGACGCGGATGTGGTGATCTTCGATGAACTCGATGGTGTCCCACAGAATCTAGGTGAGGGGGATCCCATCACTCTAGGTCGCATGAGAACCATGGCTTCGCCACGACCTAAATTGATCATGGGCACGACACCGACAATCAGTGGTGAATCTCTACTACAGAGAGAAATGGAAAGTGCTGAATTGGTGTTGAAGTTCAGAATCATTTGTCCCAGTTGTGGAAGTCGCGAGTCAATCGAGTGGGGAGGTGTGGATGCAAATTTTGGAATTCGTTATTCGCACGGTGATCCTAATTCAGCGAGTTGGATTTGTCCCACGTGTGGAGGTGTGCATGGATTTGAACATCAGTATGAAATGGTGGAGTCCGGAAGGTGGGAATCTGACGAAGGAATCTACTGGGACAGTGGGAAGTTTCGTAAGCATGGTAAATCCATTGAGATCGAGATGCCGCGATCCGTGGGCATGTTTATTTGGTCAGCGTATAACCACCGACAGGAGTGGTCGGAGATCTGCCAGGTGCATCAGGTTGCCGGAAACGACAGAGAAAAACTTCAAGCATTTGAGAACACGTGGCTAGGTTTATTTTGGGAAGATGACGTTGTTTCCCTAGAACCTGATCCACTGTTTAGGCGACGTGAAGAATATGCGGGTGTACCGGAAAATGTTCTTTGTATCACCTGTGGCATTGACGTTCAGATTGACAGATTGGAAGCGCACTATATAGGTTGGGGTCCAGGTGAGGAAAGTTGGTCATTGGATTACCGAGTCTATTACGGCGATCCTACTCAAAATCTAGTGTGGGATGATCTGATGCAGGACATTCATTTTGGTATTGAATTAGAGGGTGAAGATGCTGGATCAATGCCGGTGGTTCAAGCGATCACGGATACAGGTTATGCGACCATGGAGGTGTATCAGCAAGTTAGGCGATATGGTCACCGGGTTCTATTCCCAGGAAAAGGAATGAGCACTACAAGAGCGCCGCTTATTTCAGTGCCAAAGAAACGAGATAAGCAGCACAAGATTTACTTGGTCAACATTGGAACAATCAACGCCAAGGATGTGTTGTTTTTCCGGTTGCAAATGGAGAAACCTGGACCTGGATATATGCACTTTCCTGAAAGTGAGGTTCACGATTTCGATTGGTTTCGCCAGTTGACTTCAGAGGAAAAGGTAAGAGCTAAACGTCAAGGTCAGTGGACCTACGTTTACGAACAATTGCCGAACATACGGAACGAGGTTTTGGACTGCACTGTTTACGCATTGGCAGCTTACCGACTGGCACAGGTCAAGGGTAAGGTTCGTAAAAGAGATCGCATTGTTGTAAAAGGGGGATCACGAGTCAAGGTTGGCACAGTGGCAAATAAAGAAACGAAAATAGAAATTCGTGATGATGTTCAGAGACCTAGAACCAAACGTGTAAAAAGAAACTTTTTGATGTGAGTAAAATTTTGGTATGAGTCAAGTTATAACTTTGGAAGAATGTGAGCGACAGGTCGGAATTTGGAAAGATGCTTTAGAAGCGATTTCTGAAGGAAAAAGTTATCAGATTGGAGATCGAATACTTTCTTTTGACAGTACCGACATGGTGCGAAAAACATTAAACGAGTGGATCGCTAGAAAGAATCGTTTAGTGAAGAAGTCAAAACGTGGAAAAGGATTTAGAGGGATCGCAGGTCGCGCGAGTTTTTAATTGAGTTTTTTAGAAAAAGTCGCGCCAGGATTTGCATTGAAGCGCGAAGCAAATCGGATCAAGCTCAAAAATCTAAAACGTGTCAATGCTCGTTATGATGCTGCCGATCCTACGAGATTGGAGCGGAACAATAGGCGCAGGTTATACGGCAGGGAAGCCGCGACACCAGGTTTAAATACCATTGATCGCATTCGTGAGAGAGCGAGGGATTTAGAGCAGAACACCGCTACAGTACCGAGTCTGCTCAATCACATTTCCGTTGGTTTGATTGGCGAAGGTATTGTTCCTGAACCTGTTTTGGTCACTGCTTCCGGGGATCTGTTGCTTGAGGTTTCCGATCAGCTTCGTGAGCTTTGGCACGAGTGGGAAGAAGGTGGTGAAACTAGCGGATCGTATACGGAACTGGAAGCTCAAAATCTCACAGTTAGGAGTTTTTACCGCGATGGGGAGGTGATGCTTATTCACCATATCTCAAGACCTATGGCGAACTCAAGGATTCCGTACTCATATCAGTTGTTGGAATCAGACACATTTGCGACTGATTCGGACCATCCTAACGGAATCAAGTACAACAGATTTGGAAAACCAACTCAATATAGATTCAATACGAGTAGAGGTGTTTTAAATCCAAATTCGTATACGAATGTTCCGGCTCATAAAGTCAGTCACTTGATGAATCGAATTCGCATCGGTCAACGGAGAGGGATCAGTGCATTAGCTCCAATCATTGATGAAATCCACGATGTTGATGAAATTGATTCTTCCGAAAGGATCGCTGCCAAAGTTGCCAGCATGATGGCACTTGTGATTCATAAAGGTTCGACAGAACAAGAGTACCAGGACGCAATTGAAGATGATTTGGAACGTGATATTGAGTTTGTCCCAGGTTCGATTATTGACAATTTGGAAGTGGGTGAGCGTGCGGAGATCGTGGAGAGTAGGCGACCTTCGATTGAGCGTATGGAATTTCGCAAATCGATCTTACGTGGGATTGCTGGTGGAATAGGACCAGTTAGTTTTTCAAATCTTGCACGTGAATATGGTGGCACATATTCCAGTCAACGTCAGGAGTTGGTTGAGATGAAGGGAATTCAACAACAACACTGGCGCAGGTACGTTCAGAAGATAGAAGTCCCTAAGTGGAAATTTTTTGTTCAAGCATGTCAACTGGCAGGATTGGTGAACATTCCCTCAACTGCGACAGAACGTTCGATTTATTACCCTGATTACACGGCAGCGGTTATTCCGTGGATTGATCCTGCGAAGGAAGCATTAGCCTATAAAACCATGATTGAACAACAATTAGAAAGTCGCGAGTGGATCGCGCGTTCACGAGGTCGCGATATTCGTGAAATAATGAAACAGCAGGAAGCCGAGAAAAGTTTCTACAATACTCAAGAAGCACCCTCAACAAATTCAAATTTAAATAGCAATGAGTGAGTGCTGATGAAAAGAAAACTGCTCGCCGGAAAAGAAGGTGAATTGTTTCTTTGTTTAGAAACAAACAACAAGGGCGAGTCAGAAACTCACTTATACCTTTATGGCGAAGTGGGTTGGGAAATCCAATCTCATTCGTTAGCCGTTGCAATTGATGAACTTGATTCTGATGAATCCATAACAGTTCACATCAATTCCCAGGGTGGAAATGTTTTTGAAGGTTTTTCGATTTATGAAAAGATTCGGGGACATACTGGTGAAACCGTTGCAATCGTAGAAGGGCTAGCCGCGAGTATTGCATCGTTGATTATGTGTGGATGCGATAGTGTTCATGCGTATGAAACTTCCAGGGTGATGATTCACAAAGCATCAACCTACACGGCAGGTACTGCTGATGACTTACGGAAACAAGCAGATCGATTGGACGCCATCAATCAAACGTTGATTGAGGTTTATGGGAAGCGAACCAATCTGACTGAAGAAGAAATTGATGATGCCATGTCTTCGGAGACGTGGTACACAGGAATCGAAGCTGAGGTAATTGGCTTCGTTGACACTGTTTTAAACGTGGATCCGGCTAAAGAGGAAGCCAAAATGCCAGATAAAAAAATCGACTACGAGAAACGCGCAAGTGAGATTCGCAGTCTATTTGCTGAACACCCTGAACACGAACAATTGATGTTTACCTGCATAGGAAACATTGATCTGACAATGAATGACATTCAAGCCAAGCTGGATGAAGTTAAGGTTGAGTCGGAGCCCAAGCCCACCGATCCTGCTGAAAATGAGCCTGATTCGCCACAGAATAAAGATACTCCGGCGATTACTGCGGAAGCCAACGTCAAACGAGTGAACGCTATTGTGGCAGCATTTAAGCCACATGAGGGACATTCGGATTTGATGTTCGAGTGTGTCGGCAATGTGAATTGCACGGTTGACGTGGCGAAGGCTAAATTGTTGGATGCATTAGGCAAAGAAAGTGAGCAACAAGGAGAAGGTTTGAATAAACCCACTGTTGGGCCCGTCGGTGATAACTGGCGAAAGCAATTCGTTGGAGCAGCTGTTGAAGCGGTTCTACAAAAGAAAGGGATTGAACCTGAAAAGGATTCACCTTATAAAGAACTGCGTAACAAGTTTCGCAATCACTCGTTGCTGGATTTTGCGCGCCATTCTCTTGAACAAAAGAACATAGCGATTCATGGATCGAAACTTGAGATCGTGGCGGCTGCTTTTCAGCATGGCACGGGTGATTTCATTCAGATCCTAGAGGATTCCGCCAGGAAGTCAATGCTTCGCGGCTACACGGAGATGACCAGTTATCACAACGTCATTGCCAGGACTGGAAGTCTTATGGATTTCAAAGTCAATAAACTCGTTGGGCTGGGTGCTTTTGGCGATTTGGACAAAATCGATCCGCAGGGTGAATACAAGTTTGGAACTCTTAGTGAGTTTGGTGAGGACATCCAACTGGCGACCTACGGCAAACAATTCGCGATTACTCGAGAAGCGATTATTAACGATGATTTGAATGCATTCACGCGGATTCCCATGAAAATGGGTGCTGCGGTTTCCAGGATGTACGGAAATATGACTGCGGAACTTCTAGCTGGAAATGGTCGGAAATTGAAACGTGACAATAAAGCACTGTTTCACGCGGACCATAACAACACTGGCAAGTCAGTACCAAGCACTGACGCACTGGTGGCTGCTGACGTAGCCATGACTACTCAAGTTGCTGAAGGTGGAATCATCGTTGAAGCGATGCCGAGATATGTTTATTGTCCACGTAGATTGAAAGCACAGTTTGATCGAGTTATCAACTCTCAATTCCATGTAGGCGAGACACCGGAAAACAACAATTCTTCAGTGCCTAATGTTGCACCAAATCTGACGGTTTTGGGCGATCCTAGGTTGGATATGGAGGATCCACTTGCTTGGTACGTTCTAGCTGATCCTAATATGACCGACACTATGGAGATAGCGTTTCTTGACGGCGAGGAAACTCCCATGATGGAGCAATATCAAGAGAATGGTCGTGATGGATTGTTTTACAGAGTCAGAGCTGATGTTGGAGTCTCTGTGCTTGATTACAAGGGTATTTACAGAGGGAATAATTCCTAATGACTACACGATTTATTAGAGAAGGGAAGACTTTCAATCATCAATCTTCGGTTGCAGTTGCTTCCGGCGATGTGGTTGTGGAAGGTGCATTGGCAGGTGTAGCCACCGATCCTATTGAAGCCGATGGGACAGGTACAGTTGCGATCAGTGGTGTATTCGCACTTCCGGCGGATGAAGCTACTGCATTTGGTTTAGGTGCGAATTTAGCCTGGGACGTATCCGCGGAGAAGTTGATTTTGAATTCATCGGCGGCAGCTGGGGACGTGGAAAATTTCGGCAAAGCGGTGGAGGCTAAAGAGGCTGCTACTGGTGAAGCTGATGTGCTGCTTACCCCAGAGGTTCAAGCAATCAAGTAATGCCGAGTTATCCAAGCATCACTACGAAGTTGGTGAACAAATTAGGTTCACCAACTTCGATAGCAGGTAAGCAATTCAATGCCGTATTCCGACAATATTTCGAGTATGGAGGGGGAGATGATGATCCTTTTCAGAACCCGGAAATGTTGTTGAATATGAGCACGGATGCTTACGATGCTGAGCAGATGCAAACGGATGTCGAGGTTCATAGGATTGATGATGACACTCGTTGGTTAATCCGTGAACCACCGCACGTTCAGGATGGCGTAGTGATTATGCGATTGGTCAAAAAGGTTGCTTAAATGCCGGTTGCTTTGAATGTCGTTGGTCGTGAGTTGAAAGCATTTCAACAGGATCTAAAACGATATAACGATATCGAAGGTATCGCACTTGCTCGAGCTTCAAGAGATGCTTTGAAAAAGGTGCGCACTCAAATGATCAAGGACGTGTCTAAAGACATTGCTATTGCGACCACACCTGTTAGAGCAAGATTTGGAAAAAGAATCTTTTTGGACAAAGACGGCAATAACCGATTTACTGCATCTCTAGGATTGGCGACCAAGTACAAAATTCCGGTTGCTTATGCGAAAAATGTACGTGATCGAAGACCTGCTGGGGTAAAAGCAGTTGGACATCATTATCCCCATGCTTTTTTAATTGAGTCAGTTGATCCACGGAAAAAACGTGGAGCGGTTGTTCAGAGAGAAACCGTTTCAAGATATCCAATTAAAGATGTCACAGTTGACTTCATTAACGAATCTGATACCGCATTTCAAAAAAGCGGAAAGATCGCGGATGATTCCGTGGATGCCAGGTATCACTATTGGCGAGAAAGACTGTATTCGCAGTTCAACAAAAAAAACAATTCAGGATCGAAAAGCTCATTCATCCAAAGTTTGTTTACCAGTGGACTTTAAATGACACATATACGTCAGAAAATTGTTGAAGTTTTCGAAGACATTCTTATCGCTGAATTGGGTGGAGATAGAGTTTCACAAACATCGAAACCTATTGAACCTACTACAAGTGGAGTTTGCAAAGTGATGATTGGTCGCGAGATTGTGGAAACTCGTGATTACGATCCGCAGTCACCCGTTTATTATGATCGAACTGCGATGTTGGTTATTCTGATTGGAGTAGCGAATCCTGAGCAGACTAACCGATTTGTCCTGGATGAAATCAGCAAAAATATTGAGCACGCAATTGCCCGAAGTCTGCAGGATCAGATGTCGGATATTTATGACCTTGTGGAAGGTGTGAATCTGACTGAATATGTGGTTGATTTGGATGAAGGGAGTCGGCAGATTCATACTGGCACTCTGACCTATCAGATTGACTACACAACACTCTCAACTAACGTAACTGAAAACACGTATTAGGAGTTTTTAAATGGCGCTGAAATATGCGAAAAAGGGTGTTCTAGCAAAGACGGAAGTCACACCAGGTACTAGTCCAGATCCTACGGCGGCGGAAGATTCACTCGAAACTATTGGTTTTGATGTCACACCTATTGAATCCACAGTGGTTGATCTTGAACAGGATCGCTCGACATTAGGAGCTGCCGAACAGGTTTCAATTGGCAACGCCGCATCATGCACTTTTGGTACGTATATCGCGGGTAGAGGAACTTCTAATGGGGGAAGTGCCATTGTTCAACCTGGATACGATGCCGTTATTCAAGGATGTGGATTTCAAGGAAGATCGCAGGAATTCGACACTTGGGCGGTAGGTGATGTGTTTGCCGTTGGAGATATTACCAAAGTCAGCACTGATGGATTCATTTGCATTTTGCCACATACGGCGGCGAGTACAAATAATCCAACGAGTGGCGCGGATACCGCGACCTACTGGAAGCAAATCGATGCATGGGCAGCTAATACTGATTATGATCCTGGATATCTAGTAGTTGGGAATAGCAAGGTATATCGTTGTCATACGAGACACACGGCGGCGGCAGGATCAGGGCCTACTTCTGCGAATGGAGGTGTTTACTGGCACGAGTATGGAAATTCATATATATACCGACCTGATTCCGATAATCCTAAGACTGTTTATTTCGATGCGAATTTGGACGGCAATAAGCACGTGATCACTAGTGCACGTGGAACAATGACTGGAAGTTTTACGGCAGGTGCATTGCCACAGTATCAATTTACGTATCAAGGTTTCTACGTGGATCCTACTGCGAGTAAAGCACTGAATTACGATTACGGCAGATTTGAGACTCCAAGAGGTGTCACCAAACGAGATACGCCAAATGCATTTATTCATGGTCAAAAGGTCGTGATGAATAGTTTGAACTTCGATTGTGGAAATCAAATTGAAATCATTGATGAAATCAATGCGGAATCCATCGAATTGAACAACCGATCCGTGAGTGGAAATGCCGTTATTGAGATGCCCAAAGTGGATGTTTTTAACTGGTTCACTCAAATCAAAGGTTTGGTCAAAGATGGTTTGTATCTTCAACATGGTCCAGAGAATAACCGCGTTGAACTTTATGCTCCTAGAGTATCACTAGCGCCACCTTCGATCACTGAAAATAAAGGTCGCTATATGCTTGATATTCCTCTAAGATTTTTGCCCGACAAGGGTGATGATGACATCGAGATAAGGACACTTTAAGACTATGTTCAAGCTCCTAAGAAGCAATGAGTTTTGGTGGAACGTTGATTTCGATTGGGTAGGTGAAGATGGAGAGGTTGAGCGAGAAACAATTCGCTTTCGTTTTCTTAGGACCACGATCCAGGATTATCGTGAACGAGTTGACGCCATGTCGAAACGTAGGGCTGAATTGCCTGATGAAGACAAGCTGAAATTCGTTGTTGATTTGGAGCTGATGTTGGAGTTGATTACTGACGTGGATGAAGGTGTTGTAGTAGAGGGGATCACTGATACCAGGAAGAAAATCAGAACTCTTTTGAGTTACACGGCGATCCTAACTCCAACTGTACTTGCATATCAAAACGCAGTTATGAGCGGTGGACAAACCAAGGACGCCATAAAAAAGTAGGCAGGGGGTTGTTTGGTTTCCCCCTGTTAGATATGGATGAAGCAATTGAAATGGCTGAATCCGGTACACCAATCCATGATCCTGAATCAGTTTACGAACTGGATGATGTGGCTTACGATGGATTGAAGATGTTTCAATCGGCAGTGACTCAATG
>Ga0209021_1003174_pt1 | contig 13499 bp, 11 predicted proteins | sample PinacodermFT_FD_187299 | JGI IMG/M metagenome (GOLD analysis project Ga0209021, IMG submission 187299) | Host-associated microbial community of the marine sponge Aplysina aerophoba from Gulf of Piran - sponge pinacoderm, lysed by freeze-thaw... | ecosystem: Host-associated > Porifera > Sponge >... | reverse complement strand
AGGCGCCGTCGACGAAGAGCATGTGCAGGTGGGGGTTGAGGTTCAGCGCCGAACCGATGCGTTGGATGAACGTGACCACGCCGGTCTCGGCATCGGCCTCGGCGCGCAGTCCTGCACGGCGCTTCGCCGCCGTCGACAGCGCCCGAGTCACCACCCCGAGCACGCGGCGTTCATGTACGAGACCACGCTGAAACGGCTCAGCCCAACGACGATGGCAGGCGGTGCTTCGCTGACCCGACCTCCCGGGCAGTACCGCCGGAAATTCAGGCTGGCTCGGCGAGGGGCCCATCCGGCCCGTCTGCGAGTTCCTGCCAGCGGTGGCAGGCAACATCGTGCTCGAATCCCAGACTGTCGAGTTTCGGCTCTTCCTTGCGGCAGATCTCGATGGCGAAGGGGCAGCGGGTCTGGAACTTGCAGCCCGGCGGCGGGTTGGTCGGTGAGGGAATCTCCCCTTCGAGCTTCTGCACGTTTCCCCGGTGATCCGGATCGAGCGAGGGAATCGCCGACAGCAGCGCCTTGGTGTAGGGGTGCCGGGGGCCGGCGAACAGCTCGCGGGTCGGCGCGGTCTCCACCAGCCGACCCAGGTACATCACCGCCACGTGGTCGCAGGTATGCGCCACGACGCTGAGGTCGTGGCTGATGAAGAGAAACGTCAGCCCCATTTCCAGCTGGATAGACTTCAGCAGGTTCAGCACATCCGCCTGGATCGACACGTCCAGTGCGGCGACGCTTTCATCAGCCACGATGAAGTTCGGTTGTGAAACCAGCGCCCTCGCGATCGAGATACGCTGACGCTGCCCACCGGAAAACGCATGCGGAAAGCGCCGCAGATGCTCGAGATTGATTCGACATTTCGCGGCGATTGCGCGCACGCGCTCGTCGGTCTCCTCGCGCGTCTTCGTCAGGCCCATGACTTCCAGCGGCTCCGCGATGATGTCGCGTACCGTCATGCGCGGGCTGAGCGCGGCGTAGGGGTCCTGAAAGATGAGCTGCGCGCGCTTGCGATAGTCCTTGAGTTCGGCGCCCCTGAGCGATGGCAGATCATAGGTCACTTCACCATCAGAATAGGTTGCAGAGCCCCTCGAGATTGGTGCCGCACGCAACAGGGCGCGCCCGAACGTCGTCTTGCCGGACCCCGATTCGCCTACCAGTCCGAAGAAGCTGCCCCGCTCGATGTCAACGGTGACGCCTTCGACTGCACGTACCACCGCGCGCGGCCGGAACGGATTGCCGCCCCGCAGCGCAAAGTGAACAGAGAGATCGCTGGCGGAAACTATCGCCTCGCTCACCTTGGCGCTCCTGCATTCTCCGTCAGAAGGCACGCAACCTGATGCCCGTCGTCCGTTGTCGTGTAGGAGGGGACTCGTGACTGGCATTCCGCGCCGAGCGAGACCGGGCAGCGCGTATTGAAGACGCAGCCCGATGGTCGATCGAGGGGCGATGGAATGTCGCCTTCGACCGGCGTCAAGGGCGTGTCGAGGTCGTCAAGCCGCGGTAAAGCGAGCAGCAAGCCCTGCGTATAGGGATGCCCGGGCTTCCTGAGCACCTGCCGCACGTCACCCTTCTCGACCAGTTTGCCGAGGTACATCACCGCCACGCGGTCGACAGTCTGGGCAATCACACCCAGGTCGTGGGTGATGAACAGGATCGCCATGTGGAACTCGCCCACCAGGTCCTTCATCAGGTCGATGACCTGCGCCTGGATGGTCACATCGAGCGCGGTGGTCGGTTCGTCGGCGATCAGCAGCTTGGGCTTGGTGGACAGTGCCATGGCGATCATCGCGCGCTGGCGCATCCCGCCGGAGAACTCGAACGCATACTGACCGAAGCGCTGCTCCGGGTCGGGAATACCCACCCGCTTCAGCATCTCGATGGAAATCTCCTTGGCCCGCGCCTTGTTCATGTCCGAATGGATGAGCAACTGCTCCACCATCTGGTCGCCGATGGTGATGGCGGGTGCGAAGCTGGCCATGGGTTCCTGAAAGATCATGGATATCGCGCCACCGCGAACCATCATGCGCTCCTTCGGGCGGGTCAGTGAAAGCACGTCGACCGGCCCGCTGTCGACGTTCAGCGTGATGGTGCTCTTCGGATCGTAGACCGCGTTGTCCGGGTTCAAGAGCATCAACGATTTCGCCGTCACCGACTTGCCCGAACCGCTCTCCCCGACCAGCCCGAGCACTTCGCCCGGCGCGATGTCGAAGGAGACGTCTTCGACCGCGGTGACCAGACCTTCGTCGGTGTTGAACCGGATGGTCAGGTCTTTCACCGAGATCAGCGGTTCCGTCATTTCTTCGTGCTTGCGTAAGGGTCAGCGGCGTCACGCAGCCCGTCGCCCACGAAGACGAAGGCGAGCACCAGCGTGATGAAGAAGATGACCGGAATGAAGTACCACTGGTAGTTGAGGAGCACATCCGCCTTGGTGACGTTCTGCAGCATGACGCCAAGCGAGTTCACGGGTTCCTTCAGGCCAAGACCGATGAAGCTGAGCGCGGTCTCGGAGAGCACCATGTAGGGAAACGAGATGATCAGGTCGACGATGATGTAGCTTGTGAAACTCGGCAGCAGGTGGCGCCGAATGACATGACCCGCGGGTGCTCCGCAAAGCTGTGCCGCAAGCACGTACTCCTGGTTGCGCTCCGTCAGCAGGTGGGTTCGAACGCGCCGCGCGAGGGTCGGCCAACCGATGAATCCCAAGATGAGCGAGATGAAGAAGAACCGGGTCTCCGAGCTCCAGGTATCCGGGATGAAAGCTGCAAGCGCCATGAAGAGCGGAATCGCGGGGATTGTTCGTACCGCATCGGTGATCATCTGCAACACCGAGTCGATCCAGCCTCCGTAGTAGCCGGAGGCGCCGCCGATGATCAATGCCAGGACGAAGGCGATGAGCACCCCGATCGTGCCCACCGCCAGAGAGGTGTTGATGGCGTGGAAGGTTCTGGAAAAGATGTCCTTGCCGGTGCCGTCGGTGCCGAAGAGGTGGATCTTTCCCTCGTCGACTCCGAAGAGGTGGGTCGTGAAGGTCATCCCCAGAAACTCGTACTCGTCGCCGTCGGGGAACAAGACAACGTAGCGGCGCTTGTCCTTGTTGACTTCCGTCACCCAGCGGAAGTTCGTCTTGATGGAACGGGTTCGTTCGTAGGTGTAGATGAACGGTCGGAGCGAAAAGCCGTTCTCGTCCCAGAACCTCGGAATCTCCGGCGCCCCGTTCTGATACTCCGCGTCCCGGCCCTCGATCGTCGGATCGTAGGGCGTCAGAAAGGGTGCGAAGAGCCCCGACAGAATCAGCATGATCAGAACCGCGGCACCGACCATGGCGGCTCTTTGTTTCTTGAACCGGGTCCAGATCAATTGACCTTGCGAGGCGGTGAAGTACGCCTCCTTGCGCTTCTGGTCGACGTTCACGTCAGTGTTCGCGGTTTCGGCCATGACACCTACGCCAGGATGCTGCGGCGAACACGCGGATCAGTCAGCGCGAGGATGATGTCGGTGACGAAATTGATCCCGACGATACTGGCGGTCAGGAGGAAGATAATCGCGCCCGCCAGTTGCTGATCATTCGATCGGGCCAGCGACTCGATCAACAGCGAACCGGCTTCGGTGAGCGTCAGGATCAGCGCGACGATCGGTAACTCGTTGAAGATCCGATTCAGATCGAAGCCCAGCGAGTTGATGATCGGTCCAAGCGCGTGCCGGGCAGGATAGCGCCACAGCAACGCTCGACCGGTGACGCCGCGCGCCGCCGCTGCGGTGACATAGAGCTTGCCGATCTCGTCGGACATGAGCGCACGCACGGTCTGAATCGCGAACGCGGTCGCCGACCATCCGAGAATGAACACGGGCAACCACGCCCGCGACAGGAAATCCTCGACCCGCTCGTAAGACCAGGGCGCGTCGCGAAACTCCTTGGAAAACAGCCCCGTCAGGCTATCGCCGAAAACCATGGTCGAGAACAGCATGATCATCAACGCCAGAAGGAAGTTCGGCATGGCCAGGCCGAGGTAGCTGAAGAACCGCAGGCTGTTGTTGGCAATCGGACTCTTCGAGGTCGCCGAGATGATGCCGACGGGAATCGCGATCAGGTAGGCGAGCACCAGCGATGTCAGACAGATGATGAGGCTGATCCAGAACTTCTCGCCCAGCAGCTGGGCGATGTTGAGCCGCAGAATACAGCTGTCGCCGAACTCACCCTGAAAGGCGTCGACGATCCACTTCCCCCAGCGCACGATGTAGGGCTTGTCCAGCCCCAGACGCACCCGCTCGGCCTCGATGTCGGCCAACGTGATCTGGCTGCCCTGCGTGTTCTTGAAGGCGAGGTAACGTTCGGCGCAGTCTCCCGGCACCATCTCCATCAGAGAGAAGACGATGAACGAAACCACGATCAGGGTGATCACCGCCAATGTGGCGCGGACCGCCACGAACCGAAGGAAGTGGAACATCAGTCTCTGCCGCGCCCTCTTGGGACTCCCCTCGCAGCGACCCTTAACAAGATTAGGCGAAGTGAGCGCGGCTGCGGTCGAATCACGCCCGCAGCCGCACTGCTCAACCTGACAACGACTATCCCTTCAGCCACCACTGCGTGGGCCGGTACGGATAGGACCGATAGTATTCGAACGAGTGCGTCTTGTACTCGACGACGTTCTGCACCCGGTTGCGATGATAGATCGGCGCTGGAACCTGGACCGTGCCGATGAACAGCAGGTTCTTGACCAGGTTCTCGACCAGACGCGCGCCGAGCTTGTCCGATTCCGGGGTACCGACGGTGGTGGACTGAAACTCGGTGATGTCCTTGATCATCTGTTTCGCGTAGTCCGGCGGTTCCACACCGCTGGCGCCGTTGGAATCAACCCATTCGGCCCACAGCATGTTGGTGCGCACGGTGAAGTAGTCGTGATAGGGCGGCACCCAGATCTGGTTGGTTCCCAGCACGATCGCGAGCGGCTGGCCGTTGCGCCACATGGTGACATCGAGCTTGTTGGCCGACTGGGCGGAACGATACTCATCCGGGGTCACTTCCTTGACCGTGGTCTGGACGCCGACGGCACCCCAGTGCTGGGCGACGAGTTCGACCAGCGCGGCAGCGACGCCCTGCACCGAGAACTGCAGGTTGATCACCAGCTTGTCGCCGTTGAGCAGATCGCGGAATCCGTCGCCGTCGACGTCCTTCAGGCCCACTTCATCCAGCAGCTTGTTGGCAAGCTCCGGATCGTACTGAGCGTAGTGCTGCTTCCACTTCGCGTCGACGAACGGAGGCGGCGGAGAAAATCCGACGTACTGCTTGGGCTCGCCCATCCCGAAGAAAGCAGCCTCGTTGATCTCCGGGCGATTGATCGCGACGGACATCGCCTGACGGAAGCGTAGGTCAGCGAAGACCTTGCGCTTCTCCAGGTTCTCGTGAGTCATGTTGATGCCAAAGCTCGCGAGCGTGACTTCGGGACGCAGCTGGACGGTGTAGTCACCCTTCTCCTGGTTCTCCAGTAGCAGTGGCGCGGTGGATAGCTGGAGCGACTGCGCCTTGAAATCCACTTCCGAGTTGACCAGCTTGAGCAGGCGTACCTCGTCTTCGTTGACGAAGATCTCGTCCTGCTCGCTGATGTAGGGGAGCTGATTGCCCGCGGTATCGACCTGGAAGAAGTACGGGTTGGCGACCAGGTGCCGGCCTTCGGTGCTCTCCGAGATCAGGATGTGGGACTCCAGCGTCGGCATCGTATCGGCGGGAAGCTTCGCGACCTTGTCCGGGCTGCGCAGCATCGGCGTCGGGGTATCGGTCCAGTCCGAATTGCCGTAGTAGTTCGACAGCACTTCCATCCCGTCCTTGAATCCGGCGGCCTTGGCCATCTTGTCGGCATCCGGGTTCAGTTCCGGATCCCATTTGGCCAGGAAATGCTTGGGCTGGAAGCCCTGTGCGTACGAGTTGGCGAAGTGCGCCAGCAAGCCAGGCTTGGGCGCCGGCAGGTTGAAGCGCACCGTCTGCGGGTCGATGACGTCGACCGTCATGCGCTTCTCAGCGACCAGCACGTAGTTCTTCGGTTTCTCGAACACATTGGGGTTCAGCGAGAGGTTGTCGTACCAGTACTTGACGTCTTCCGCGGTAAACGGTGCGCCGTCCGACCATTTGTGGCCCTTGCGCAGGAAGAACGTCAGCTGCGTGAAGTCGTCGTTCCACTCCCAGCTCTTGGCGACGTTCGGAACGATGGTCTGCAGATCGTCCGAATAGCGCACCAGGTTCACGTGGCGGATCGCGAGGAAGTCGGAGGTGCCGGCTTCGGTAGCGTTCGACATCATGTCGAAGGTACCGCCGTACTTCCCGATGCTGCTGTAGGGCGCCACGACCAGCGGCTCGTCGGGAAGCCGCTGCTCGACCGGTGGCAGCTCCGGATTGCCGCGAATTCGGCTGTTCAGCTTGCCGATATCCGGGTTCTGCGAAAACGTCAGTTTGCAGCCCGCGGCTTTCTCGAACTCAGTCAGCTCGTACTGCTGGGGATACTTGCCGCTGATGCCCATATCGTTGGCCACGGTCACCGCCGGGCAGGCAGCGGCCAGTGCTGCGGTCGTGGCGCTGGCCTGAAGTATGACGAGCGCAACCCCGGCGAGGGGTCGTAACAGGATTGTCTTGAATTTCATCTCTCGAACCTCCTTGATGACGACTTGCGTGAGTCGTCACTATCGTAGTGTAGTGGCTCGGAATTAAGCCCTATTTCATGAGCGGTGGTTTGCACGTAATCCGTTGATAAATGGGCAATTGATAATTTGGCGAATTTGGGATCCAGTACAGTAGCTATCGGTTCTCTTTCCAGCCCTGAACGCCGGATTGCGCCATAGTGACACGTGGATCTTGCGTAAGCACGCTATTTCCTGACCGTTTACTCGGGGGAGTTCTGAACAATCTCGACCGATGAAGGCGGCGATGCGTTCGAACCGGAGCTTCGCGGCTCGATGGTACGTCATTCGAGCCGCGTCGCGAAGTACCGGCCTGGAGATCGTCCCTTCCGTGCTGCAGTATATCAGTTCAGTTCCGGGGCTGGTCGAATCGGCATCGGTGCGGAGTTATGACGATCAACGGCGCTGGTGACGATTCGGAACGGCGGGTCGGTGTCTGACCACCGGAGTTCTCACCGGTGCTCCCGCTCATCTGCTTCCGGCTTGGCGTCACTCCTTCGGACATCCCGCTGGTCGTCGGTGCTCTGGAGGCGGGTCTGCTGGCTCCTTCGAGACTATGGAGAGTGTCCCTGGTGGTCTGATTGGCTTCGACCGCGAGGCCGACGCCGTGCTGCCGCACCTCCCGGAAGATACCTTGTTGCCCTTGGAGATCCCCTCATATTTTTTCTTTAGGATCGATGCGCAATTGATTGAACATACGTATCGTTCGCAATTCTTGACAATGTTGCCTTCCGTCGATGTAGGCGTTTGACAGTGATGCAAGTTCATTTCGCGGTTGTTTCTGGGGTGCACACGAGCTGCGTTGCCAAGTAGATGCGCCCGTCCCGGCGCTGATTGGCGTTTGCGAGCGTGTTGCGCGACATCCCGCCACGGATGTCCATGTGATAGAGCTTGTCTTGATGAGCTCGCAGACACGCTTCGATATCGCCCAGGAACGCACGGAAGGTGAGTTGCGCAAATGCCATGCACAGCAACTCGTCGAGGCAGGTGAAGGATTGGATGTGGCGATTGCCTTGGTAGCGTTGGACACATCTGCGGAAGGCTTTCATCGGCAGATGGTCCATCATTTGCGAAAACACGGACCGACCTGAGTGCATGGCCACTCGGCGGATCGTGGTCATCGTGGACAATTGCATCATCCACAAGAGCTCTACCAGTCGGCGGTGGCTGGCGAACAACCCGAAGTTCGAGCTGCACTTTCAGCCCATCTACCATCCTTGAGTCAACGTGTTTGACCGACTGTGGAAGACGCTGCACGACACCGTGACCCGCAATCACCGACATCGGTCCATGAAATCGTTCGCGTTCTGCTCCGAAGTATCCCGTCCGGGCGAATCGAGCAGCCTCCGGCCTATCGAATCACGAAGCCCGCACCCACGGGGTCGTCACGGTCGATCAGCCACTTGGCGTAGCCGATGATCCTGGCCGTCCCCTTGATTGTCACGACGACGGCGCGGTGATTGCCGACGCTCGTCTCGCGCATGGCGCATCCTTCGAACTGCCCGCTGCCGAGCAGACCCTCGGAGCGGATTGGCTGGCCAATCCGTACCCTTCCCTTGCTCTCGAAGGTCGCCACCATGGCGGTGGTGCCCGTTCCGCCGGGCGAGCGGTCCATCTTCCCGTCGCTGAACACGTGAACGCAGCGGTAGAGGGAATCCTCGCGATCCGGCTCATGGTAGAAGGTGACGAACGGCACGCCTGCAATGTGCGGATGAGTCGGGTGCCGAATCTCGACCTGCGCGTTGATCTGCTCGCGCGCGAGGAGCCCGAGCTCGCGCAGCCGGCTGCCGTTCTCCGGACGAACCTTCAGCGGCGAACCGCTCAGGTCGATCTGGGCGAAGAAATTGCCCCCGAACGAGACGTCCGCCCGGAACTTGCCGAGCTCCGGCAGCTCGACCGGGATGTCCCGCGCCGCGACGAACGCGGGGACGTTCTCGAAGCAGGTGGACAGCACCCGCTCGTGGTCGCTCTCGACGTTCGCGACCACCGGACCGGCGGTGGTCTCGAAGCGAATTGTGTCCGGACGCTCCGCCGACTGATGCAGGCCGGTCGCCACCATCGCCATGCCGAGCGCGATGGTGCCGTGCCCGCACATGTCGACAAATCGATCGCCGTCCATCCAGATCATGCCCGCGTCGGTGTCCGGGCCCGACGGCGGGGTGACGAACACGCCGAACATGTCGTTGTGGCCGCGCGGCTCTCGGGTCAGCGCCATGCGCAGCCAGTCGTACTCCCGCTCCAGGAACCGGCGCTTCTCCAGGATGTCCGACCCGAACGGATAGGTGATCCCGCTGTGCACGATGCAGGTGGGCTCACCCTCGGTATGGGTGTAGATGACATCGATTTGGTTGGCCTTGTTCATCATGACGGTCGCACCTCTGTTTTCTGTTTGCCTCTGCGAACCCCGGGGTCAGAACCCGAACATGCGCGGAACGGACAGGACGATGGCTTCGGGGAACAGGATCACCAGCGCCAGCACCACCAGCATCACCGCGATGAAGGGCAGGTTCGCCCGGGTGATCGACAGGATGTCGACACGCGCGATCACGCTCGTGATGAACAACGCCGCTCCGACGGGAGGCGTCTGCTGGCCGATGCCCCAGCAGATCACCACCACCATCCCGAAGTGGACGGGATCGATTCCGAGCAGGGTGATGACGGGCATGAACAACGGCACGACGATGAACATCATCGCGATTCCGTCCAGAAACGTGCCCGCGATGATGAGCACCACACTCAGCACGATCAGGAACATCGTGGGCGTCATCTCCGCCCTGGCGACCGGGGCGAGGATGGTGTCGGCGAGTTGCTCGTAGGTGAAGGTGTAGCCGAGGACGTGGGCGGTCGCGGTCACCAGCATCACCGCTCCGCTCAGGACCGCCGCCTCCGTGAACGTCTCGTACAGCGTCTTCAGCGTCAGGGTGCGGTAGTAGAGCGTGCTCACGAGGATGCCGTAGACCACCGCGACCGCCGACGCCTCCGTGGGCGTGAAGATTCCGCCGAGGATCCCGCCGAGGATGATGACCGGCATCGTCAGCGCCGGTATCGCCCGCAGGAACGCGACGGCCAGCGCGCGCAGGCTGAACGGCGCCTCCGTGGGATAGCCGTTCCTGATCGAGATGCCCCATCCGACGAGGATCAGGCCCAGGCCGAGCAGGAGCCCGGACACGATGCCGGCGGCAAACAGCGCGCCGGTCGAGATCCCCATGAACGCGCCGAGGATGACCATCGGGACGCTCGGTGGAATGATGATGCCGATGGTCGAGGAAGCGGCGGTCACCGCGCCGGTGAACGCCCGGCCGAACCCGCGCTTGATCATGGGGTTGATCAGGATTCCGCCCACCGCCGCGGTATCGGACATCGAGGTGCCGCTCATGCCGGCGAAGAACATGCTGGTCACCACGTTGACGGCTGCGAGTCCGCCGCGCATCTGGCCGACCAGGGTCTTCGCGAAATCCACCAGGTGCCCCGAGATCCCGCTTCGGCTCATGATCTGGCCGGCGAGGATGAACAGGGGCACTGCCAGCAGCGGGAAGCTCTGGACTCCGCGGTAGAGGCGTTGCGCGACCACGAGCAGATCGACGTCCGCCAGCGCGAGGATGCCGATGGACACTGCGACCAGCGCGAACGCGATCGGCAGTCCGAGACCGATGAGACCGATGAGGACGAGCAGCACCCAGAGCAGCTCCATCGTGGTGCTCCTCAGAGGTCCACGCGGGCGCCGCCGCCGTCCGCGCCGTCGAATTCCATCGGCGGACCGCCGCGCGCATAGCGCCTGAGGCCGGCAAACAGGCCGAGCGCCGCATCGATTCCCATCATCAGGCCGCTCAGGGGAATCGCCGCATACAGCACCCAGGACGGCAGCTCCATCACCAGCGTGGTCTGCGCCTTGAAGAGCCAGAGCTGCCGCCCGCCGTAGTAGAGCATCACCACCGCGATGGCGATGATCGTGCCCTGGATCAGGGTGAAGACCACGGCCTGGCCGACCCGGGGCAGCAACCGCACGAAGACGTCCACCTTCAGGTGGCTGTTCTGGCGCAATGCAAGGTAGCAGCCGACGAAGGTGATGTAGGTCAGCAGCGCAAGCGAGGCTTCGAAGCTCCAGGACAGGGCCGAACCGACGACGTACCGGAAGATGACGGCCACGAAGGCGACGAGCACCGCCGCCGCCAGCAGAAGTGCGCAGGTCGCCTCGAGAATGCGATCGATGGTCACGAATGCGCCGGCGACCGGCCGGGGCGACCGGCCGCCGGTGTCCGCAACGGAACTCGCGCGCGGAGGAGGAGCCCGTGATCGGGGCCCCCGTTACCGGCGCGCTGCCTTCCTCCTCGCGCCCGCATGAACGACGGCGAGCCCTAGCCGCCGGCCTGCGAAATCATGTCGATGAGCGCGGTCGCGTCCGCGCCGTGCTCTGCGGCCCAGTCGGTCCAGATGCTGCGGGAGGCTTCCACGAACGCTCCCACGTCCGCGTCGTTGACCTGCATGCCCTGGGCCTTCAGGAAGTCCACGATCTCGGTGTCGGCCTTGATCCCCACCTCCACGGAATACATCGTCGCCTCTGCGCCCGCTTCCTTGAAGATTGCCTGCTGCTCCGGCGTGAGCTTCTGGTACGCGCTCTCGCTCATCAGCAGGTAGGTGATGGTGTAGAGGTGATTGGTGATGGAAAGATACTTCTGCACTTCGTAGAACTTGGTCGCCTTGGCCCAGATGACGGGGTTCTCCTGCCCGTCGAAGACGCCGGTCTGCAACGCGGTGTAGAGCTCCTTGAAGGGCAGCGGCGACGCATTGGCGCCGTAGTGGTTGAAGATCTTGATCCGGAGCTTGCTTCCCGGCGTCCGCATCTTGACGCCCTTCAGGTCGGCGGGGGTGTTGATCGGGCGGATGTTGTTGGTGATCTGGCGGAACCCGCCTTCGAGGAAGCCGAGAACGCGCAGGCCCTTCGCCGCGAGCCGGTCCTCGATCCACATGCCGGCCGGACCCGACAACGCCTGGGCTACATGTTCGCGGCCCCGGAAAACGTAGGGCAGCGCGGTGGCGCCGAGAACGGGATCCACTGTGGTGATGGGGGTCTCGATCGTGGAGATGTCGAGGGTGCCCGCCTGCATCGACTCGATGGAGCTGACCTGATCCCCGAGCGCGCTGGAATGGTGCACCTTGATGGTGACTTGGCCGCCGGTGCGCTCCGCCACGAGGTCGGCGAAGTACTTGGCCCCCAGGTAGGAGATGCCTTCCTCGTTGCCGGGGACGTTCCCGCGCAGATTGACCTGCGCCCAGCCGGTGGTTGCCATCATGGAGAGACCGGCGAGCGCAGCAATCGTTCCGGTCGCGAACTTCGAGCGGATTCGTGACGTCATGGATTCCCTCCTCCGATACGAATCGATCCTGTCAACCTGCGTGCCCGCGGGATTCGGCGGGCGAGCGCCGACACCAGTGTGCACCTGAATTGCGCGAGCAGCCGGCCCGACGGTATCGGGTCGGCTGCCCCATCTTCGGATCTTCTCGCAACCCTATGGAGATTGGTAGAGGAACGTGGCATGTACTCCGACGATGACTCTCGAAACCGGCACCGAACCGCGAGTGAGGGTGAAATGACCGCCACGGCCGCGTCCGACGGCACGCTGTCCCCGAGAGATGCGCTCACCGTGCTCGTGGTGGGCGGCGGCGGGCGCGAACACGCGCTGGCATGGAAACTCGCGCAGAGCCATCGGGTGGCGCGGGCGCTGGTGGCGCCCGGCAACGCGGGCACCGCGCACGAACCCCGGGTCGAGAACGTCGCGGTGGGGGCGGAAGACATCGAAGGGCTGGTCGCCCGTCACCCTCATCCAGCGCTTCGGCTCCGCGCTGAATCTCAGCCCCCACCTGCACATGCTCTTCATCGACGGCGCCTACGCGTTCGATGACGAAGCGCCCCGTTTCCACCGCGTCGCCGCACCGACCCAAGCCTCACTGCGCGGGCTCCGTTCCGCACTATCGCGCCCGTTCAAGACCCCGGACCGACCGGGTTCGATTTGGCATGCGTTCCAACACCCTGGCGAACTGCGCTGCCGCTTCATCCGTGCGGTCCCACGCCAGCAGGAACTCGCCGTACATCTCGTAGGCGGACTTCATCGGAAACGGTGCGCCTTGGGGGGCGTTCAGTTTTCCTTCGAGAGCCGTCGCCTCCACGAGCAGCGCCTCGGCCGTGGCATCCTCGCCCCGGGCCAGCGCCATCGCCGCTTCGAGCTCCTTTTCGTTGACCGCGGCAATGCTCGCCCGAAAGGCGGCGCGATAGGCGGTCGATTCATCCTCCAGCCAGCGCCGGCGCGCATCCCGGATGTTGGCCAATGCCGTTTCCGCCGCATCCATGTTGCCCGTGTGCGCGCCACTCAGACCGGCAGCGAGTTGAAGCGCCGAGTGATCCCGATCGGCATCGGTGAGAGCGCCATGGTCGAACGCCGACCAGCGTTCCGTCTCCAGCGTGTGCCGCGCAAGTATCGCCATCATTCCGTAGCGCAGCATCCAAGCGGTCGGGAATCTCTCCACCGTCCGCATCGCCTCGTCGAGCGCCCATTGCGCCCGCTCCTCGTTGCCGAGCTGGAGCAGGCCGTAGTGCAACCACTGCAGCGTATGGGCCTCCTCCCGGCCGCGCTCGAGGCCCTTGCGCTCGATATGATCGAGCGCGGCCTTGTAGGCGACGTCGTTGGACGCCACCACCTCTTCCCACATCCCGAGCTGGAGGAAGATGTGCGACGGCATGTGCAGCGCATGCGGCGCCGCGGGCGCGATCCGCGCGTACGCCTTCGCGGCGGGCAACGCCAGGATCGCGTGCTCCGGGTCGTCGAACGCGTGGATGATGTAGT
>Ga0209021_1003172_pt1 | contig 13505 bp, 10 predicted proteins | sample PinacodermFT_FD_187299 | JGI IMG/M metagenome (GOLD analysis project Ga0209021, IMG submission 187299) | Host-associated microbial community of the marine sponge Aplysina aerophoba from Gulf of Piran - sponge pinacoderm, lysed by freeze-thaw... | ecosystem: Host-associated > Porifera > Sponge >... | reverse complement strand
GGTGTGGTCCATGGCGCGCATGGCGACGACCTTTTACCCACCGCCTGTGGGAATCGTCGTGACCCAATGGCGGAACTCTTCGTCGCGTCCTTCCGTGACGGCCTGGAGACGGTGGCGGAGTTGCTCCATGACGGGGCGCTCGGTTGCCAGATCCGTGGTCTCAATGCGGCGCACAGGGGTGATGCGGGCGGCGGTGCCGGTGAGAAACACCTCGTCCGCCAGGAGCAACTCCGTCTTGTCAATGGCCCGCTCCACCACTTCGTACCCCATGGACCGGGCCATGGTGACGACACTGCTCCGGGTGATGCCCTCCAGAATGTCCTGATTCACCCCCGGCGTGTGAAGTGTTCCGTCCCGAACAATGAAAACGTTCATCCCCGAGGCTTCACAGACTTTTCCCTGGCTGTTCATCAGGATGGCCTCGTCGAAACCACTTTTGACGGCCTCTGTTTTGGCCAGGGACGAGGTGATGTAGGCGCCGCTGATTTTGCCCCGCAGGGGCAGGGAGCGATCCTCCTGGCGTGTCCAGGAACTGAAACGGCAACTCACCCCCTCCGGCGAGAGATAGTCCCCCAACTCCAGACCGTAGATGAGGAAGTCGGTCTCGATGCTGTGGAGGCGCGGGGCAATGCCCACGTCGCTGGTGTACACCAGAGGACGAAGGTAGATCGGCGCCCGGGGCTGGTTGGCCTTGATCACTGCATCCACAGCGGCAACGATCTCCTCGCTGGATAGAGACGTGTTGAGAAAGCCGGCGCTCTGGCTCAGCCGACGGGCGTGGCGATCCAGACGGAAGAACAGCATCCGATCAGCACCACCGGGGTCCGGAATGGCCCGCAGGCCACCAAACGCTGCCGTGCCGTAGTGAAGCGCATGGGTGGCAACGGAAAGCTTCGCCTCGGCAAAAGGTTGGCATTTGCCCTCAAACCAGACATAGGGAAGAAACCCATGCATTGTGGTGACTGTTGAAGGTGTGATTCGATCTTCCCACCTTCCCTTCCGAACCACCCGAAAATCCGTAACCCCATGCATCGTCTCGCAGCCCTTCCCGGTGTTGACGACGGCCAGGACGGCGCACTGCTGGTGGAGCAGGAGCCTGCCCCCGTCCTGGTGCTGACCACCTCGGATACGGACCTGGCCACCATGGCCGTCGTGCTGGAGCGCTCCTCCCGGCCGTGCCCCGTTCGGGGCCTGAACGTTGCCGCTCTGAACCATCCTTCCGTGGTGGACCACTACCTTCGCACCACCGTGGCCACAGCCCGGGTGGTGCTGCTGCGCCTTCTGGGGGGGCGTAGTGTGTGGAGTTACGGCCTGGAGCGTTTACAGGAGTGGCAGGCCGCCGGGGGGTGCCTGGTGGTGCTGGATGGAGTGGCTCCGGATCCGGAGCTGGAGAGCCTCGGCAGCACCTCGCCAGAGCTGACCAGGGCCTTGGGGGACGCCCTCCGTTGGGGTGGTCCCGACAACCTGGCGGCCGTGGTGACAACGCTGCAAGACCTGGCTACCGGCGCCGAGCCGCAACTCCCCCGACCGGCGCCCCTGCCGGATCCCCTCCCCCACGACTGGCGCCAGGACGACCAGGGACCGGCAGTGGGGGTCCTGTTCTATCGGGCACTGGCCCAGGCGGGTGATCTTGCCCTGGTGGATGCCACCGTGGCCAGCTTGCGCACAGCCGGACTGGCCCCCAAGGCGTTGCTGATCAGTGGTCTGCGCACACCCGGAATTCAATCCGGCATTGTGGCCCTCTGGCGCCGGCAAAGGGTGAAGCTGGTTCTCACCACTACAGGATTTGCCGCAGCAGGGGCGGCGGAAGATGCCGCCACCCTCTGGGACGAGCTGGATTGCCCCGTGCTCCAGACGGTCTGCAGCAGCGGCTCCCGCAAGGCTTGGCAACAGAGCAGTGTGGGGTTGGGACCCCGGGATCTGGGGATGCAGGTGGTGCTCCCGGAGCTGGATGGACGACTCCTGGGGCGTGTGGTGAGCTTCAAGGAGGTGCAGCAGCGCCACCCGCAACTGGACTGCCCGTTGTTTCGCTACACGCCGGTGGAGGAACGGCTGACATGGTGTGGACAATGGGCGCGGGCCTGGTTGCGGCTGGCCGCCACCCCGCCAGACCGGCGGCGGCTGGCCGTTGTTCTGGCCAACTATCCAACCCGCAACAGTCATCTGGCCAACGGCGTGGGACTGGATACTCCGGCCAGTGTGGCGGCCTGTCTGGGTTGGCTGGCGGCGGCGGGTTACGGCGTGGTGGGGGAGTTACCCGGCAACGGGGATCAGTTGATCCACAAGCTCACCCTCGGGCGCAGCAACGATCCCCGCAGTTTACCCCTGGCGCCCATGGCCCACTTGCCCCTGGACGCCTATGAAGCCTGGTTTGCCCAGCTCCCTGCCCCGGCACGCCAGGCGGTGCTGGAGCGCTGGGGATCACCGGAGCAGGACGACCATCTGGAAGCCGAGGGCTTTGCCATCCATGGTTGCCGTTTTGGTGCAGTGGTGGTCTTGATTCAGCCCGGTCGCGGCTACGAGCGGGATCCTCAACTCAGCTACCACAGTCCGGATCTGCCGCCTACCCACCACTACCTGGCCACCTACCACTGGCTACAAACGGTTCACCGCGCCGACGGGGTGATCCACTTCGGGAAGCACGGCAACCTGGAATGGCTGCCGGGCAAAGGTGTGGGCCTCTCCAGTAGTTGCTTCCCCGACGTGGCCCTGAATCCCTTGCCCCATCTTTATCCTTTCATTGTCAACGATCCGGGGGAAGGCGCCCAGGCCAAGCGTCGCAGCCATGCCCTGATTCTGGACCATCTCACCCCACCGCTCGCCCGGGCCGGCCTCCACGGTCAGGAGGCCCTCCTGGAGCAACGTCTGGACGAGTACTGGCAGGCGCTGCAACTGGGCAGCAGCCGCGCACCGCGGCTGCGCCGGGAACTGGACGCACTGCTGGCGGCACTCCACCTGGAGGCCGAAGGAGACCTGGATCAACGGTTGGAGCAAGCCGACGGCTATCTCTGTGAACTGAAAGAAGCCCAGATCCGCACGGGATTGCACTGCTATGGAGTGGCGCCGGAGCCACGGCAGCGGCTGGAACTCCTGCTGGCCCTGGCCCGTTGCCCACGGGGTGACCAGCCCGGTCTCACCCAGGCCATGGCCATGGATCTCCACCTGGCGCTGGATCCCTGGAGCAGTGAAGAGAACGCAGCACTGAGCCCGCAAGACCGGCAACGGCTCCGCCTTCCCGCCACGGCCCGCTGTGCCGGTGACGCCATGGCCGTGCTGGAGGACCGGGCCATGGCGCTGCTGGAGGGTCGGGGCACGGCGCCGGGTCCATGCAGCCGCCACTGTCTGGAGCAGATCGCTGCTGATGTGGCGCCCCGCCTGGATGCCTGTGCATCCCGTGAAAAAGATGCACTGCTCCGTGGCCTGGCGGGGGGGCGGATCCCCCCGGGACCTGCCGGAGCCCCCACCCGCGGCCGCCTGGACGTGTTGCCCACAGGGCGGAACTTTTACAGCGTCGACCTGCGGGGGCTTCCCACGGAAGCCGCGTGGGATCTGGGACGCCGCGCGGCAGAGTTGTTGCTGGAACAACACGAGCAGCAACAGGGTGAGCCCCTGCGTCACCTGGCCATGAGTGTCTGGGGGACAGCCACCATGCGCAACGGTGGCGACGAGATTGCCCAGGCCCTGGCACTCATGGGGGTACGGCCGGTGTGGGACGGCCAGCAACGGCGGGTGGTGGATCTGGAGGTGATCCCCTTGGCCCAACTGGGCCGCCCTCGGGTAGACGTGACGCTGCGGATTTCCGGGTTGTTTCGAGATGCGTTCCCCAATCTGGTGGATCTGATGCACCGGGCTGGCCTGCTGTTACAGCAGACCACCGGTCGATATCTGGGGCGGATGTACGGCTCGGCGCCAGGGGCCTACGGCGCTGGTTTGCAGGGGCTGATGGACAGCGGTGCATGGGAGACCACCGCGGATCTGGCCACCGCTTTCCTCAACTGGAGCCAGTGGCGCTACAGCAGCAGTGCCGCGGGTGCGCTGCAAGTGCATCAAGACCGGGACGGGCTCTGCACCAGGCTGCAGCAGGTGGACGGGGTGCTCCATAACCAGGACAACCGGGAGCACGACCTTCTGGATTCCGATGACTACTACCAGTTCCAGGGCGGCCTGGCTGCAACGGTCACCCATCTGCGCGGCCAGGCCCCTGCCCTCTGGTTTGGAGACCATGCCCGACCGGAACGCCCGCGGGTGCATCGCTTGGCCCGTGAACTGGATAAGGTGATCCGCTCACGATTGCTGAATCCCCGCTGGTTGGAGGGCATGGGCCGGCATGGCTATCGGGGCGGCTTCGAGTTGAGCGCCAGCCTGAACTACCTGTTTGCCTACGACGCCAGCACCGGGGTGGTGCCGGATTGGGCCTATGGCGCAATTGCGCAGCGGTGGCTGCTGGAGCCCGGCAGCCAGGCCGCCCTGAAGCGCAGCAACCCGTGGGCGCTACAGGAAATGGGAGAGCGGCTTCTGGAGGCGCACCGCCGCGGCCTCTGGCAAGACGCCAAGGGGGAGCAGATTCAGGCTCTTGAGGCACTGGTGCGCCAAGTGGATGCCGACCTGGAGCTCGGTTAGCCGGTTACGTCCCGCACCATGGTGCGGAAGGGATCAATGGAGCCCGGCTTGTTGCTGAGAGAGCTCCTGGGCACGGCACGACCCTGCTGGGCTGTGTCAGCGGCTTTCTTCCTTTTTACGGAGCCACCCCGCAGCCGCTGGGCCAACTCCTGGGGGCTCATGGTCCGGGCAAAGGTTTTGCGCACCTTGCTGCCCAGGGCGGCAGCCGGCGCCGGGCCGTTGTCTGCGGCGGCGGCCCGGGCCTCCGGCACACCACCGGTGGCCTTGGTCACACGGGCATTCAGGGCGCCCACATCCTGAACCACTTCGCCCCCCTCCGGGGAGGAGGCTGATTTCGGGAAGGTGTGGCGGATGGTGTTGGAGGAGCGCAGGTAGGACATGTCACCTACGGTCTGCGCCGCGTCACTGTCCAGGAAAAATGCCTTATCGCTATTGCCGGTGTCTTCAACCTGGCCGGGTTTGGCACGAAACCGGTCGAACAGTCCCATGGGCTGGGGAGGCGAACAATAAAAATTCTAGAGAGAATTCAAGGCGCCGTTGCCGCGCCAGCCGTGTTGCAACGATCGTGTTGCAACGATCCACACAGCCGGCGGCATCAGCGACTGTTCAGGTTGGTGCTGTGGGTGTCTGTCCCGCAACTGGCCAGCAGCCCCAGATCCTGGCGCAGTTGATCCACGTCGTCGCAGATCAAGGGCGACGGGCGCCACCGGGGCAGCATTTCGTAGTCGTACCAACTCTCCACAGCGTCGAACTTCAACTGCCAGGCCGCCCGGATCAGACTGCGGAAATCCATGCGGTAGCGGGCTGGATGGGCCAGGGCGGCCAGGCCGCCCGCTGCATGAACGGCGCTCACCACAGCCGAGGCCTGCAATGTCTCCCCACAGGCGGCTTTCCCCTGGAGATAGGGCATCAGGGGTGCTTCCCTGCCATAACCCAGGGCAAGAATATGAACAAGACAGGTGTTGAGAACGGCACTGATCTCGACACCGCGCCAAAGCCTGGGGGTGGCGTGCCCCTGCTGTTGCAGCGTCGCCAGGGTTTGTTGGGCAAGGGGGTAGGCCTGGTGGCTGTGGTGGTCCGTAATGGCCAGATGCTCCAGCCCCAGGTCGGTCGCCTGAACAGCCAGCTCCTCCGGTGTCAGGCTACCGTCGCTAGATGTGGTGTGGCAGTGAAAATTGCACCGCCCGGGGCAGCTATGGCGGTCGACCGTCGCCAGAACCTTTGCCAGGGGATGGGGAAAGGAGCAACCGTCAGGTGCCCTGGGAGAGGGTCTGCTGCTCCGCATCCCTTCGACGCTTACGGGCATAGAGTTGAATGGCCAACGCCATGAAAACAACAAGGGCCGCCACCAGCCATGTGGCGTAACCCGTGGGGAATTGGGCCTTGAAGACGGCCAGCATCACAATCACCACCAACAGCAGTGTGGGGGCTTCGTTGAGGGCCCGCAATTTGCCACTGCTCCAGGTACATACCCCTTGCTCCAACTGCCCCATGAGTCGATAGCAGAACAGGTGGTAGGCCAGCAGCAGGGCCACGAAGGCCAGCTTGACGTGTAACCAGCTCTGGTGCAGCCAGCCGGGATCGGTTGCCAGCAGGCCGACGGCCATGGCCACCGTCACCACCATTCCGGGTGTGGTGATGATGTTGGCCAGCCGTTTCTCCATCAAGGTGTACTGGGGCTTGAGCACCGCCTGGGCGTCCGGGCCGAGGGTGTCCGCCTCCGCATGGTAGATAAAGAGGCGCACCCAGTAGAAAAGGCCGGCGAACCACACCACCACCCCAATGACGTGGAAGGTCTTGAACCAGAGATAAGCCTCTGGCGGCAGGTGCAGCGCCATCAGGGAGGGGGAGCTTGGGAATCAAAGCTTATTACAGCGCACCTGACGGCAGCGCAAGGGTGAGAAGGAAGAATAGAGGCAGTGGCACGACAACGGTGCATCAAGACGAGCAACGCTTTGACCTGGTGGTGGTGGGGGCTGGTTCCGGAGGCCTTGCTGCTGCAAAACGGGCCGCCTCCCATGGAGCCTCCGTGGCTGTTGTGGAAGGCAGTCGGGTGGGGGGAACCTGTGTAATCCGCGGCTGTGTGCCCAAGAAGCTGCTGGTTTACGGCTCGGCCGTGGGGGAGCAACTGGCGGATGCCCCCAGCTATGGCTGGCCGGTGCCCCCTGTGGCGCCCCGGACCCAGGTGCTACTGGACCATGTGCGCCGCGAGGTGGATCGTCTGAACGGCATTCACGAGGCGGCCCTGAATCGCGCCGGTGTGGTGTTGGTGCGGGGGTGGGGCCACTTTCTGGACGCGCGGCGCTTGCAGGTGGGAGAGCAGGTGCTCCGGGGCGAGACCGTCCTCATCGCCGTGGGGGGTCAGCCGGTGCGTCCGGATCTGCCTGGAGCCGACCTGGCCCTGGTGAGCGATGACCTGTTTCTCCTGGAGCGCTTTCCCGGGTCCATGGTTGTCGTTGGCGGCGGCTACATTGCCTGTGAGTTTGCCTGCATCCTGCGGGGTCTGGGGGTCGCCGTGACCCAGGTGGTGCGGCGCCAACTGCTGCGGGGTTTTGATCGGGGTTGCGTGGCCAGCGTGGAAGCCGGAATGATCGAAAGGGGCCTGGTGGTGCGCAAGGGGGTATCTCCCCAGGCCATCCGCAATACCCCCGCCGGTAGAAGGGTGGAACTCTCCGACGGCAGCAGCGTGGAAGCGGAAACCGTTCTCCTGGCCACCGGCCGCAAGCCGCGACTGGACGGGTTGAACCTGGAGGCTGCTGGCGTGGCGGTGGAGGGGACGCGCATCCCCGTGGATGGTGATCAACGCACCAGCGTCCCCCATGTATTTGCCGTGGGAGACGTGACAGATCGGATCAACCTGACACCCGTGGCGGTGGACGAGGGGCGCGCCTTTGCAGATTCCCGTTTTGGCCGGAAACCCCGCCGCACGGACCACAGCCTGGTGGCCAGTGCGGTGTTCACCCAGCCGGAGCTGGCCACGGTGGGGCTCTCGGAGGAGGAGGCCAGACAACGCCATGGGGAGCAGGTGCGGGTGTGTGAAGCCCGTTTTCGCAGCCTGTCCCGCGCTTTGCCCAAAACCGGCAGCCCTTGTCATTTGAAGCTGGTGTTGGGTTCCGAGGAGCGGGTTCTGGGCTGCCACATGGTGGGGGAGCACAGCGCCGAGATTATTCAGATGGCCGCCGTTGCCATGGGAATGGGGGCCACCAAGGCGGATTTTGATCGCACCATGGCCCTCCATCCCAGCGTCAGTGAGGAGTTTGTGACCATGGGATGAGGCTTTACGATGATGAGAAAGCCGTCTCCGCAAGAACAACGAACGCGGCTGGAAAAGGCTGGATTCGGAGTGGTCGAATGCGCCTTGTGCGACCGGCCCACGGTGCGTCCCGCTCATTCCCATTCAATGGTGCCGGGTGGCTTGCTGGTAATGTCATACACAACGCGGTTAATCCCTTTCACCTCGTTGACAATGCGATTGGAGATGCGCTCAAGCAGGTCATGGGGAAGACGGGACCAGTCGGCAGTCATGCCGTCCTGGCTGGTGACACAACGCAGCACAATGGGGTAGGCATAGGTGCGCTGATCTCCCATCACCCCCACGGATTGCACCGGCAGCAGCACCGCCAACGCCTGCCAGATCTCGTTGTAAAGACCAGCGGTCTTGATCTCTTCCCGTAGAATCAGGTCGGCATCCCGCAGCATCTCCAGCTTGTCTTCCGTCACCTCCCCCAGGATGCGAATAGCCAGGCCAGGTCCCGGGAAGGGATGGCGGCGCACAATGTCTTCCGGCAGTCCCAGGCTGCGGCCGAGTTTGCGCACTTCGTCCTTGAATAAACGCCGCAGCGGCTCCACCAACTGAAAGCATAAGTCCTCCGGTAATCCACCCACGTTGTGATGGCTCTTGATCTTCACCGCCACCCGTTGTCCCATCCCGGGATCCACGTTGGTGCCAGCAGATTCAATGACATCGGGATATAAGGTCCCTTGGGCGAGATAATCAAAGGGACCAAGACGCTGACTTTCCTGTTCAAATACACGAATGAACTCATCGCCAATGGCTTTGCGTTTCTCTTCCGGATCCGTCACTCCCTTCAGCCGATTGAGGAAACGTTCCCGGGCCTGGATGTGATGCACGTCAATATGAAACCGTTCCCGGAAAAAACCCATCAGGAACTCTGTCTCCCCCTTGCGCATGAAGCCCTGATCAATAAACACACAGGTGAGCTGTGGGCCAATGGCTTTATGGAGCAGAAAGGCCAGAGTGGACGAGTCGACTCCACCGGAGAGGGCCAGCAGCACGCGCCGTTCCCCCACCATGGCCCGCACGTCGGCAATGGCCTCTTCCGCCAACGCCGCAGTGTTCCAATTGGGGCTGCACCCACAAACATGGAAGACAAAGTTGCGGATCAACTCCATGCCGCAGGTGGAATGGACCACCTCCGGGTGGAACTGGACTCCATAAAAACGGCGTTGGCAGTCCGCGACGGCCGCCAGGGGCGTGTTGTCCGTATGGGCCAGGCGGGTGAACCCTTCGGGAAGGCGACTCACCTCGTCCCCATGGCTCATCCACATGGTGGAGCCATGGTCCACGTTGGTGAGCAGATCCGTGGGATCGTCCACCCACAACCGGGCACGGCCGTATTCCCTTCGCCGGGACGGCTCCACCTGCCCACCCAGTTGTTGCACCATCAGTTGCATCCCGTAGCACACCCCCAGCACCGGGATGCCCAGGTCCCAGAGGCCGGGATCACACTGGGGCGCCCCTTCCCCGTAGGTGGAGTTGGGGCCACCGCTGAGGATGAGCCCACGGGGCTGCAACTGTCTCAGTTCCGTGGCGCTGGCGCCGTGGCCCAGCACCACGGAAAACACCTCCGTCTCGCGGATGCGTCGGGCAATGAGTTCGGCGTACTGGGAGCCGAAGTCCAGGATCACGATAGCGGGATGGCGCGCCAGGTCCCGTCGTAATTCACCGTTCGGATCCGCCACCGTGGGTGGCTGTGCCAGAGCAGGAGACGACACCATGGGAGCGCAAACGGACTGCGGTCAGCCTAGGCTCAGGACCCGTCATCCGAGCGTGTCATCTCCCCTCCGGTGGAGAGGGGCCATCTAGATGTATAATCATATTTCGGATAGTCGGATAGTCAAGCATACCCGTTGAAGAAATACCTGTTTCCTTCTGGAAACGCTTCACCTCTTCGACCATAGTAGGAGTCATCACGTATCGTTCCTGAACAAGGTCACAGTTAACTGGATCTGATATATCTAAGGCATAACCGGCATTCTCGTAAATGCGAAGCCCTGTATAAGTATTCATCATTTTATAGTTTTCAATTGCATGTTTATCATCTTCGCTGGAACGGGCCATTTCAATGAGAAAATGAGCTTCATTGAAAAGCCACACTGCCTTTGCGTAATCCTTGGCTTGCTCACTTTTCTCTGCCTCGCTGACCAACTGCTCTACGCGTGGCAACTCTTGCCAGGCGGTGCCAATATCAACTGAAGTCAAACGTGGGCACTGGCCAAGATTGTCTCTCGTGGGAACACTGGATGGGTCAGGGAAGATGTTATAAAGAAAGATATTAATATCTCTTTCGGCCTTGGATTGATCTGGGTCGACCTCCTTCAAACGTGCAGCAAGTTCGTTATATAGTCTTCTTATTCTTATGGCAAAAGGGACCACCGTTCCCGACGTCGCGCCCGACCGCTGAGCAAAACTGCTCCTCGCTCTGATCCAGAAGCGTGGGAGAGCCGGGGTGTGGTGGGCTTCAACCTCTTTCTGGAAGCCGTTCCCCGGATCGTGTGTGCAAAACAGGCAGGTAGTACGAGGGAATACATGAGGGAACGCCGTGGCCAGGAGCCGGTCATGCCCATGGCTCTACGTCTCTCCACAGGCCGAAGCAGGAACCCGTCTTCATCAGGAGGTGCAGGAATGTACAGCCTGAAGCAAGGAATCCTCGCTATTTACAGCGGGGAGGATGTCAACCGACCCGGAGCCATCCAAGCCTTATTTTCTTTAGTCGTCTTCAGTTTTTAGATGAACAGGATCTGGCTTCAATTTTTTTGATTCTGCAGGAAATTCTACCGCAATGAAGAAAATCTATCTTTGATGATTTTTCGGATATTTATCTTGAAGTAAATGTCAACATAGCGAGCAATAATGGTAAGAATGATCGGCCAGATCAATATGGATAGTGATAGCATAAAGAACTTCGGTAGCAATCTCGGCTGGCCCTCTGCCTGGGTTGACCATGGTCCGTTCCCCTCGCTATTTTTCGCTCTCACTTGTATATGATACGTGACATCATTCTGCAAGCCCGTGATTGTTGCTTCACGGTTTTGGGAATCGATGGAGCCATCCCATTTTTTCCAGGTAGCGCCGTCGTCGCTTGAGTATTGCAAATCGTAGTCGCTAATCGGAGTACCGCCGTTGTCGTTGGGGGCGTCCCATTTGACATGTAGTTTCCGATTGCCTGGCTTCAGGGTTGGGGTGAGTGGTGCGTTAGGTATGCCGACCGGTTTACTCCGCACGGAGGCGGACCATGGTCCAGGGCCTTGATCGTTCCGTGCTCTCACCTGCACGGCATAGGTGGTGCCGTTATCAAGACTGGCGATTGTCGTTTGCAAGGAGTTTTGTACATCTGCCGAGGTGTGCCATTCTCTCCAAGTAGAATTATCATCAGCAGTATATTGAACATCATAACCGGTGATCTGATCCCCACCATCATTATCGGGCGCATTCCAGTTGACATGGAGTTCGCGGTTACCTGGTATCAAAGTTGGTGAAGCCGGTGCGGCTGGTGTTGTTGCTGGCTGGCCTTCCTCCCAGACCGACCATGGCCCGTTCCCCTGGCTATTTCCAGCTCTCACCTGTACCCGATACACCGTACCGTTCTGCAATCCTGTGATTGTTTCTTGCAAGCGCTGCGAGTTGACGGAAGCGTTCCATTGGCTCCAAGTAGAGCCATGATCATCAGAGTATTGAATGTCATAATTCACAATTTCAGAGCCGCCATCATCCACAGGGGCAACCCAGTTTAGATCTAACTTTTGGTCACCTGATGTCAAGTCAAGTTTGGTAGGCGCCGCTGGAAAACCTACTGGCTTTGCATGTGCCAAAGCAGACCATAGCCCATCACCCTGGCTATTTCTGGCTCTTACACGTACAGTGTTAAGTAATCCCCTTATACAAGTTGGAAATTTTGGTCGTCAAATTATCCAACTTTAATGAGGTATGCCATGGCCGCCAATTGGAGTCGTGATCACTCTTGTACTGGATATCGTAGCTAGCAATCGGAGCGCCACCATTATCGGCGGGACGATCCCAACTCACTTGTAGTTCATGATGATGTGGTGTCAAGGTTAGCTGTGTTGGTGCACCAGGTGTGCCGGCGGGGCGATCCAGGGCTGATATGGACCATGGTCCATCACCCTGGCTATTTCTGGCTCTCACACGTACATTATAGGTGACACTATTCTGCAAGCCCGTGATTGTTGCTTCACGGCTTTGGAAATCGATGGAGCCATCCCATTCTTTCCAGGTAGAGCCGTCGTCGCTTGAGTATTGCAAATCGTAGTCGCTAATCGGAGTATCGTCGTTGTCATTGGGGGCGTCCCATGTGACATATAGTTTCCGATTGCCTGGCTTCAGGATTGGTCGTCCCGGTGCAACGGGTACACCCAATAATTGCTTGCTTGAGTGGTCAGACCATTCTCCATCACCCTGATCGTTCCGTGCTCTCACCTGCACAGCATAGGTGGTGCCGCTGCTGAGACCTGCAATGGTCCAGGGTTGTTGCGAATCTGCCGGGACCTGCAATATCCGGGTGCTCTCTTGATCACTTGAGTACTGGATATCGTAGCCGCTAATTGGAGCGCCACCGTCATTGGAAGGCGCATCCCAACTGACCTCTAGCTGGTGGTCTTTCTGTGTTAAAGTTGGTTTATTCGGCGCCGCCGGGACGGTTGCCGGCTGACCCATCGCCCAGTCCGACCAAGGTCCATGGCCCATCTTGTTGATGGCTCTAACACGCAGATGGTAGGTAGTACCGTTTTTCAAGTTGGTTATCTGATCGCTCAAAGTTGTTGACTTTGATGCTTCGTTCCACAGAGTTTGTGTTTCACCACTGTCGCTAGAGTATTCAACTTCATAATCTTTAATTTCAGAACCAGCCAGATCAACAGGAGCAACCCAGCTAAGCTTCAAATTTTGATCACCTGGTATCACATTCAGTTGGGTAGGCGCTGATGGAACACCGACTGGCATTGCCTTTTCCAAGGCAGACCATTGTCCATAAACATCACCATCTCTGGCTCTCACACGTACACTGTAGGTGGTGCCGTTTTTCAAACCCGGGATCTTGACTTCCAAGTTTTTCAACTGCGATGGTATATACCAAGGCCGCCAAATTGAACTGCCATCTTCAGAGTATTCAATATCGTATTGAATCGTTTGGGAGTCTGGATAACCTTCAGGTTGCTTCCAGCTCACGGTCAATGTGCTGTCGCCGGATTCTACAGTTGGCTTTGCTGGTGCAGCGGGTTGTGCCCTGGCAGAGGTTCCCAGGAGAAGCCCCAGTGATTGATCCATCGCGATGGACCAATTCAGCGCTCTGCCAGTGTATGTTGTCAGGGAAAGTCTGGGGAACAGGTCACTACAGAGGAAGAGCGAACCAGCTACAACGGGAGCTGCCAACACTCGGGGAAGACGACGACGAGAGGAGCGAGTCATTGGAGGCGGTAAGCAAAGGTGAAGGTTGTAAACAAAGGTGAACTGGAAGCAAGCCGTAAAGCCTTAGGAAAGGGAAAGAGCGCCAACCGGAGGCACAACCCGGCTGGCGTCGAGCTCCACGCCGATCTAGAGATCGGAGCGGAGTTGAAGGAAGAGGCGG
>Ga0209021_1003170_pt1 | contig 13514 bp, 14 predicted proteins | sample PinacodermFT_FD_187299 | JGI IMG/M metagenome (GOLD analysis project Ga0209021, IMG submission 187299) | Host-associated microbial community of the marine sponge Aplysina aerophoba from Gulf of Piran - sponge pinacoderm, lysed by freeze-thaw... | ecosystem: Host-associated > Porifera > Sponge >... | reverse complement strand
CCCGCGGGCATGACGTAGACCTGTTCGTCCCCGTCGTACTGGCCGGTGAAGGCGATCTCGCTTCCGTCCGGGGAAAACCGCGCGAAGAGTTCCCGCCCGGGATGCGACGTGAGCCGCACCGCGGTACCACCCGTAGTGGACGCCGACCACAGGTCTCCCGCGTAGGTGAAGACGACGCGGTCCCCGTGGATGTCGGGGAAGCGGAGAAGCCGGGTCTGGGCGGCGGCGGGGTGCGCCAGCACCGCGAAGGCGGCGGCGATCAGGAAGGTGGAGAGGGTGCGCATCTTGAATTTCCTCGTCGAATTCGGGTTTCGAGCCTGCGGTTCATCGAAGGGCGCGGCTCGGCGTGCGAAACGAAGCGTGTCCGGAATCGTTCCGTCGCGGGCCGACAGGCCGGTGAAACGGATTCTCGCCGCAACGCTTCACCGTCCGGAATGGCGCGCATACACTCCGCCTTCCGGGGGGGTAGCCGATGACGCGTCTGCTGGCGGCACTACAGAAGGAGTACCGGCGGGTCGTGCCGGCGGGATACTCGCTGTCGGATCTCACCACGGACCTCTCGGCGGGCCTCACGGTATCGGTGGTCGCCCTTCCCCTGGGCCTGGTCGTCGCCATCGCAGCGGGGGCAAGTCCCGACAAGGGCCTCGTCGGAATCATCATCGGCGGGGCGGTCATCGCCCTCTTCACCGCCAGCCGGTTCCAGATCGGCGGTCCCACCGAGGCCTGCATCCTGATCGCGGTGGTGGTCATCGAGATGTTCGGCTACGAGGGCCTCCTCGCGGCGACGCTGCTGGCCGGGGTCTTCCTGCTGGGGATGGCCATCGCCCGGGTGGGGATCCTGATCGAGGCCATGCCGCAGGCGGTCATCACCGGCTTCGTCACCGGGATGGGGCTGATCATCTTCACCGGACAGATCGTGCCCTTCCTGGGGCTCGCCGGTTCGGTGCATGCCCACGACCACGGAGGCGCCGAGCACTCCCACTCCTTCCTGTTCATCATCGAGGGCGTGACGAGCCGGCTCGGCAACTTCGAAATGACCACCTTCCTGGTCGGCGCCGGCTCGCTGCTCGCGGTGGTGCTCACCAAGCGCTACCTGCCGAAGCTGCCGTCCTACGTGATGGGCCTCGCGGTCGGCGCCGTCGCGACCTGGGGGCTGGGGCTCAACGTCGCCACCATCGGCGGCACCTTCGGGGAGCTGCCCAACCGGCTGCCGCTGCCCTTGATCCCCTCGATGGAGTTCTGGGTGCCCCTCCTGCCCTACGCGGTCGCCATCGCCTTCCTCTCGAGCGCGGAGTCCCTGCTCGCGGCCTCGATGGCCAGCCGGTCCCGCGGCGTTCCCAGCCGTCCCAACCGCGAGTTCACCGCCCTCGGCATCGGGAACATCGCGACCGCCATCTGGGGAGGGTTCCCGGTGGGCGGTTGCGTGGCGCGCACCGCGACCTGCCTCGCCTCCGGAGCGCGCTCCCCGCTCGCTGGCCTCTTCCACGCGATCTTCGTGGCGCTCTTCGTCCTGTTCTTCGCCTGGGCGCTCGAGTTCATTCCGCTGACCTCGCTCGCGGCGGTGCTGCTGGTGGTCGCCTGGCGGATGGTCGAAATCGACCGGATGAAGGTCATCTGGCGCGCCCCCATCGGCGACCGGATCATCCTGTTGGGCACGCTCGGAACCACGCTTTTCTGGGACCTTCGCTTCGTGCTGCCGGTGGGACTGGCGCTCGCGGCGGTCATCTTCATCCAGCGCGTCTCGGGGATCTTCGAGGTGCGGCGCGGAGACGCGGCGCTCTTCGATTCCGATGAGCTGGTGATCCCGAGACCCTTGCCCTTCGAGATGCCGGACGGCGTCGAGATGTTCACTTTCCGCGGGGCGCTCTTCTACGGCACGGTGAGCAGCCTTTCGGACCTGCTCGCCCGGGCCGCGGACGAACGGCCGGCGTGCGTCTTCGGAATGCGGAACGTGTATTTCATCGATCCCACCGCCTGCCTGCTGCTGAAGGACCTGGCGCGCGCGCTGGGCCGGAGCGGGACGACCTGCTACTTCTGGGGAATCCAGCCGGAGGTCGCCGAAGTCATGCACGCCACCGACTTCAAGCCCGAGGAGGGCATCCATTTCTTCCCCGATGCGGCGAGCGCCGTCGAGGCCGCCAGCGAGCGCGCCGCCGCAGTGGGACGTTCCGACTGAGCCCAGGATGGAAAGACGCACCTTCCTCGGCCTGATGGCCGCCGGCCTGGCCGCCCCGGGCTCCGCCCGAGCCCAGGCCTCCCGGCAGCCCCCGCGCAATCCGGCGATCGACGACCTCTACGACCGGTCCGTGGTCATCGATTCGCTGGCGGTGGGCTACGAGTGGGACGACGTCGAATACGCCGCCGTCAAGGAGTCCGGATACACCGGGATCCAGACCACCCTCTCCAGCAACAACTTCCAGGTGGCGGCGCGGGCGCTGGCCGAGTGGCGCCGGCGCATCCGCGAGAACCCGGACAAGCTGGTGCACGCCACCAGGGCGGCCCACATCGAGCAGGCGAAGGCCGAGGGCAGGATGGCGGTGGTGTTCGGCTTCCAGAACGCCACCATGCTGGAAGGGGTGCTCGACAACCTGGACCCGCTCTACGAGCTCGGGACCCGCTGCATCCAGCTCACCTACAACTCGCAAAACCGCCTCGGCAGCGGCTGCACCGAGCGGGTGGACGGCGGCCTCTCCGATTTCGGCGTCGAGGTCGTCGGGCGCATGAACGAGTTGGGCATCATCGTGGACCTCTCGCACTGCGGCCGGCAGACCTCGATGGACGGGATCGACGTCTCCGGGCGCCCCCCCGCGTTCACCCACACCTTCTGCGAGGCGATCTACAACGACCACCCGCGCGCCAAGACCGACGAGCAGATCCGCGCGATGTCCGACAAGGGCGGGATCACCGGCATCGCGAGCCTCGGCTACTTCGTCGGGCCCGATCCGGACAGCTCGCTCGAGGACTACGTGAACCACATCATGCACGCGGTGGACGTGGGCGGCATCGAGCACGTGGGGGTCTCCACCGACCACGCGATCCGCGGCCTGAGGTCGTGGGCCACCCGCGAGAACTGGTACGAGCCCCGCCTGAGGAACTTCAAGCCGAGTTACCGCGTCCGCTGGCCTCCCTTCATCGAGGGCCTCGACGAGCCCGGGCGATTCCGCAACGTCGCCCACTCGCTCGACCGCCGCGGCGTCGCCGAGGTGGACATCGCGAAGATCCTGGGCGGCAACTGGATGCGGTACTTCCGCGACATCTTCGGGGGTTGAGGCAGACTCCCCGGAACGTGTCTCGACTCTCGTCCTTCACAGTCGGCAGCTACCGGTACATCGGCGGACTGGCGCTGGATGAGATCGCGCCCTTCAATCTGGTCACGGGACGGAACGGAGCCGGCAAGTCGTCGCTGCTCGAGGCCTTGTGGCTCTTCCACGGCCGCGCGAGCGCGGCCAACCTGTGGGCGCCAGCCATCCAACGATCCCTCGAACCGGTGACGGACCCGATTGAGCGCCTCTCTGGCGACGAAGTGAGACTCTCCGGCAGTGAGGACGGCGTGGAACACACGCTGCGCGCCTCCTTCGCAGCCACGCTCCAGGCCGCGAGCCCGAATCGGATGGGGAACGACCGACAGCGTGGGAGCGGTGGGGAACGGCCCGCGCCGACGGCCGGATTTCTGCGTTTCTGGCTCGATGGGCGCAAACTGGAACCGGAAGGCGACCTGGCCGTGACAACCCCGGGCGGACTCGTCCAGTTGCCCGGCCAGGACGCGAACCGCGGCAAGGGAATCCTCGTAAGCGCCATCAGCGTCATTGGGGTCGCCGACGACACGATCAAGGAGTTCGGAAAGCTCGTCGTCCATGGAGGGAAGAGCGAACTGATCGAGGATCTCCGCATCATCCTGCCTTGGATTCTGGATGTCGAGGTCGTTGTGGCCGAAAGCGGTTCTACCTACGTGTTGGCGACAACTGCCGACGGCGCCCGACTCCCGCTTCAGGCGCTGGGCGGCGGCGGCGTGCGACTGTTCCACGCACTCATTGCCATGAGGACGGCGAACACCGGAGCGATCTTTCTGGATGAAGTGGAGATCGGCCTCCACCATTCGGCACTGCCCGACCTCTGGCGGTGTATCCGCCGCCTGGGAACAGCACTGGATGTCCAGGTCTTTGCGAGCACCCACAGCTCGGAATGCCTGGATGCGGCAGTCGAGGCGTTCAGGGAGGATCCGGACCAACTCGATGACCTCGCCGTACACCATCTGTACCGGGGACCGGAGACCCGTGGTGTTCGGGCTTCTACATATCGTGGTGAAACGCTGCTCGGTGCAAGAGAAATCAACCTTGAACTGCGCTAAGGCGGGGCGCGACAAGAGAGACCTCACGATCCGGGCGCCCTGTCTGCTTCTCGTCGAGGGACAGGACGAAGTAGCGGTCCTGTGCGCGTTGCTGAACAACAGGATCGCCTCTCCCTGTTCGGAACATCAGGTGATGGGCGTCGGCGGCAGGGATCAGTTCAGGCGGCAATTGGGCGCTCTCACCAATCAGATTCGGGAAGCGCGGGTAAGGGCTCTGGGTGTAGTGCGCGATGCTGACGAAAACGCGGCCGACGCCCTGCGAAGCGTTTGCGACGCACTGGCGGCGGCCGGACTCGCGAGACCGGACTCCCACGCCGAGTTCGTCGCGGCCGTACCCCGCGTTGGGGTCTTCGTCATGCCGGACGGGCAGAATCCCGGCGCGCTGGAAGCGCTCTGCCGGCGATCCATCGAGGACAGCCCCGCGGGATCGTGTGTTGATCAGTATCTGGATTGCCTGCGTGACCGAGGTGGCTGGGGAAACGACACCAACCCGGCTCAAGAAGACAAGGCGTTTGCGCACGCCTACCTGGCGTCGCGGAAGAACCCGGTGGCTCGAGTTGGCGAGGGCGCCCAGCAAGGAGCCTGGGACTTCGAGCATTCCGCGTTCCGGCCACTCGGCGAGTTCCTCCGGCAACTGGTCGGGACCCCCTCCGGCGACGCGAGTTCCGGCCAGGAATGACAAGACCTTGATCCTCGATGGCGGCCTCGCCACCGAGCTCGAAGCCGACGGCTACGACCTGAACCACCCGCTCTGGTCGGCGAAGGTGCTGATCGAGATTCCCGATGCGGTCCGCGCGGTCCACGCCCGGTTCCTCGCGGCCGGGGCGGACTGCCTCATCTCGGCCACCTACCAGGCGAGCTTCCCGGGACTCGCCCGCTACGGACTCTCGGACAAGGAGTCGGAGCGGCTGTTCCGCTTCGCGGTGGAACTGGCCATGGAGGAAAGAAACCGTTTCTGGCGCGATCCGGCGAACCGGGAAGGCCGCCGGCGGCCGCTCGTCGCGGCCAGCGTGGGACCGTACGGAGCGTTCCTCGCCGACGGATCGGAATACACCGGCGACTATCGCGCCGACGACGACGCTCTCGCCGCCTTCCATTGGCGGCGGCTGGAAGCCCTCGCCCGGTCGGGCGCCGAGCTGGTGGCGATCGAGACCATCCCCTCGGCGCGCGAGGGGCGGGTGCTCCGGCGCCTGCTCGAGCGGCTTGAGGACGCCCCCCCGGCGTGGATGTCCTTCACCTGCCGCGACGGCGCCCACCTCTCGGACGGGTCGCCGGTGGAGGAAGTGGCGGCCGATCTCGCCGACTGTGCCCGAATCGACTGGGTCGGCGTCAACTGCACGCCCCCGAAGCATCTCGCCGCGCTGATCCCGAAGTTCCGGGCGGCCAGCGGCAAGCGCGTGGTCGCCTACCCGAACGGCGACGGCCGCTGGGACCCGGTCCGGAAGGTCTGGGAGACGCCGGCGGAGACCGCGGACCTGCCGGAGTTGGCCCGCGAGTGGCGGCGGCTCGGGGCCGAACTGATCGGTGGCTGCTGCCGGACCCGGCCCGCGGACATCCGGGGAATCCGCGCGGCGGTCACGGCCGGCGGACAGCCCTGATTCGGCGGGCGCTCAGCCCAGGCGGCGCAGCCGATCCGCGCACTCGGCCACCCCCGCCCCGATCCCGGCCTCCCGGTACAGCGTCCGGGCGCGGTTCCAGAGCGCCCGCGCCTCGCCGAGCCGGCCCCGGGTTTCCTTCAGGATCGCCAGCGGGCGCAGCGCGTTCGCGTGCGCGAGCGTTGCCACCCCGGCTCCCGACGGACCGTAGAGCGCGAGCGCCTCCTCGTAGCACGCTTCGGCCGGCGCCAACCGGCCCGCCTCGCGATGAACGTCTCCCAGATGGCGGACCGCATGGGCCACCACCACGGGGTCGCCGGTGTCGCGCGCCACGGCGACGGCCTCCTCGCAGCATGAACGCGCTGCCTCCTGGCGGCCGGCGTCCCGCTCGAGATGGCCCAGCTTGCCGAGCGCATCGACCAGTTCCGGGTGTGCGCCGGCCTCCCGAAAGACGGCGGCCGCCTCGCCGATCCGGGTCCGGACCCGCTCCGCCACGGCTCGGGACGCCTCCGGGTCTGCCGGCGCGGCGGCGAGCGCCTCGCCGCGCAGCGCCCAGGCTTCGCCAACCGACGCGACCGCGCGGTCCACGGTGGACATGGCCCGCATGGTAGTCGGATGACGATCATTGACAAGGATCTTGTCAATGATTCCAATCGCGTCCATGCACGATGTCGCCGTCCTCGAAGCGCCGGCCGCCGCACCCCCCCGGGAGGCTTCATGAGCGTCAAACGCGATCCTTCCGGCCGCCGTTCCATCCAGGTCGCAGCCGAAGTCCCCGGCACACCCGAGGAGGTCTGGAGGGCCATCGCCACCGGCCCCGGCATAAGTTCCTGGTTCGAACCGACCGACGTCGAGGAACGCGTCGGCGGCGTCCTCAAGTACCGCACCGGTTCCGGGACGGACGACGTTCCGGCGAGGGTGGCCGCCTGGGACCCACCCCGGCGTTTCCGGTACGAGGGGAAGGACTGTGGACCGGAGGGGCCGCCGACCGCCGCCGAGTGGACCATCGAGCCGCGCTCCGGGGGCCACTGCCTTGTGCGCCTGGTGCACAGCCTGGTCGCGGGCACGGACGACTGGGACGACCAGCTCGAGAACTTCGAGAACGGCTGGCCCCTGGCGCTCGCCATCCTGCGGCTCTACCTCACCCACTTCGGCGGTCAGCGCGCCACCATCGTCCGCGCCTACGGCGCCGTCGACGGTTCGGTGGAGGACGCCTGGAACGCCCTCCTCTCGACGCTCGCTGCCGGCGCCCTCGCCCCCGGCGACCCGTGGGCGCTCCCCGATTCCGGTGATGCCAGCCTCGCGGGGGTTGTCGAGGAACTCCGGCCCGCAGGTCGCCAGCCTTACATCCTCTTCCGTCTCGGCCGGCCGGCGCCGGGCATCGCGGAGACGTGCGTCTACAAGATCGCGGAACGGGCGACCGTCGTCCTCACCGTCTACTTCTATGGCGACGAGGGGGCCGCGGCGGCCCGGGACGCCGCCGGCTGGCAGAGCTGGATCAAGGCGCGCTTTCCCTAGTTCGCCCGCCGGACGCTGCCTGGTCCTTCAGGGGGTTCCCAGCTTCCGGAAGCGTTGGCGGTGGGTCCGGATGGTCACCTCCGTGCGAACGCCGTCACGGAGCACTCCGAGGTCCACCTCCTCCCCGGCGGAGACGTTCAGCCGCAGATAGACGAGACAGTCCGACACCGACGGGTCGGCCTCGACCCCGCCCACGGAGTAGATGACGTCGCCGGGCTGGAGGTCGTGGAGTTCGAGCACCTCGGCGCGGCGGTTGACGCGGGTGACCTCGCAGGCGAAGCCTTCGGGATCGAAGCCCAGGTCGCGCTTCCTCGCGTCGGCGAGCGGAGAAGTCGTCAGGTGGGTCTGGGGGTCGATCGACCAGTAACGGTGGGCGATGTCCGAAACCCACCACTGCCGCGGCAGTTCGATGCGGAGATCAACCGGCCCAACCGCCGCGCGCTCGACGGTCAGGGAGAGGTGCGTAGCGCTCCGGTCCAGTCCGTCGTGGACGTAGAGCAGGTCCCCGAACGTCAGGACCCGTGTTCCGGCGAAGTTCACGATGGCGTCGCCGGGGAGCAGTCCGGCCGCCAGGGCCGCTCCCTCGGCGCGCTCGACCACGAGGCCCCGCGGCACGTCGAGGTGGATGCCGAGGTTCCGAATGTCGGGCGAGCGGAACATCTCGCGCCGCTTGTCCAGCGTTCCCTCCCGCTCCCGCGCGGCGGCCCGGTAGTCCCCGATCATGTGGCATTCGACGCAGCGCCCGCGCTGCAGTTGCTGCTCCCGCAAGCGCTTCAGGTGGCTGGGGAAGAAGGGCGGCGGCCGCGGGGACGCCGGCAACTCACCGGCGAGCCAGCGCTCGTGCTCCTCGAGGCCCGCCCGGAGCGCGAGCGCAAAGCTGTCCAGATCCAGATACGAGTCCGCCGAAACCGCGTCGCGGCCGCCGTAGCGCAGGTAGATCTGTTCGTCCGGGCTGACGATGAAGAAGTAGATCGAGTGATGCCAGTCGAAGTCGTAGAGGCCGACGTTGATCCGATTCATCCTCGTGATGCGGGCGCGGACGAAGTTCTCGAGCAGACGTCCCCTCTCGGAATCTCGCGGCGACAGCACAACCTGTGCGTCGAATCGTCGGCCGCTGATTCAGGGCGAGCAGCGGAATTCGACCAGTAGCGGCCGTCCCGTCTCTTTCGCCAGCGCCAGCGCCTGCTCGTAGTTGCTGAGCCATTCGAGGGTGTCATCCCCGAACGGCTGATTCCCCACCGCCGCCACTTGTCCCAGAATGCTCAGCCCGACGAACAGGCCGGAAGCGGCGAGGACCGGGACGCCGAAGCGTCTCACGAATGGGTCTTGTTGCATGGTTAATCCTCCGCGCTACGCACTTCCGCCAGAGATTCGGGGTCCACAGAACGCCCGCCGCCGCGCGTCACCGGGACGCGCAGGCCGTCCACCATCGCGCACAACCGGTCGGTACAGGCCTGCGCATCCACCTGGACCCAGCTCCCCGGATCCGCGCGCCGGACGCGGGCCGCGAAGAACGAGCGGTCCCCGAAACCCCAGGTGTACCAGCGGAGTTCGGGTTGCGAGAGCTCGGTGGGCGCCGTCTGCCGCCACGGCGCGGCCAGTTCGATCTCGGGTGAGGGCGTGATCCGCGTCGGCAGTTCGGTGTCCGGCCTGGCCTTCCCCGTCACCTCGCGGGCGCGCTGCACGTTGTCCATCGCGTAGGTGTGCCAGCCGGGCTCGTGCCACACGTCCACGATGAGCCAGTCGCCCTCGACCCGCGCCGCGTAGCTCACCGCGAAGTTGTCGCCCAGCCAGACCTCCTGGCGCTCCGGTTCTCCGGTTTCCTGCGCGGCGGCCGTCGCGGAGGCGCCGGCGAGCATCAGCACCGCCAGCAGGTTTGCGGGGATCAGGTCTTTCATGGAATCGCTCTCCCGTTCGATAGAGCTTCCGGTGGGTCCGGACGACCGCGTCCATGCGAACCCGCCAAACCGGGTTTCGCAGTCGTCAAAGTACCAGAAGCCACCGGCGCCTTCGGAACCGCTCCCGTTCGGCGCGCGTATAGGGTCCGCACCAACCCGGACTCACCGAAAGGAAAACCCATGGCGATCCGACACGATTCCCCAGGCCGCCGTTCCATTCAGGTGGAGCGCGAAGTCCCCGGTACCGCGGAGCAGGTCTGGGCCGCCCTCGCCACCGGCCCGGGCATCTCGTCGTGGTTCTATCCCACGGATGTCGAGGAGCGGGCCGGCGGCGTCCTCTGCTACCACACGGGATACCAGATGGACAGCGAGGCCAGGATCACCGTCTGGGATCCACCGCACCGGTTCAGCCACGAAGGGCGAGACTGCGGCGAGGACGGCCCGCCGACCCTTACCGAGTGGACCATCGAGCCGCGGGCGGACGGCCGCTGCCTCGTCGGCGTCGTGCACACCGTGTTCACCGAGTCCGACGACTGGGACGAGTCGCTCCTGAGTTTCGAGGCCGGCTGGCCGCAGGTTCTGGCCATCCTGGACCTCTACCTCGGCCACTTCCGGAATCCGCCCGCATCGATCGTGCGGGCGCTCGCCACTCTCGATGGCACCGCGCACGACGCCTGGATCGCTCTCCTGGGCGCGCTCGGCGCCGAAGGCCTCGCACCCGGCGCCCCGTGGACCCTCTCCGCTCCGGGCGCCGCCGACCTCACGGGCGTCCTCGAGGAGGCCCGGCCCGGACGACAGCCCTACGCGGTGTTCCGGCTCGACCAGCCCGCGCCGGGAATCGCGGCGGCGAGCACCTACAAGATCTCGGAAAAGGCGACCGCGACGCTCAGCCTCTACTTCTACGGCGACGACGCCCCGGCCGTGACCGCGCGGGACGAAGCGGCGTGGCAGGCGTGGATCAAGGATCGCCTCAAGTCGTGAGGGGGTCCCCCCAGGCCGCGAGTATCCTGATGGCGCGAACGAGAACCTCGATGCGTCGCGTGCAAGCCGCGTGGCGGCCCGTCGCAACCGCCGCTGCGGTCCTGTCCCTGTTCGCGGCCCCGCTGGCAGCCCAGTCAGGCCACAACCTCGAACGCCCCGCCCACTGGAAGGCCCGCTACGACGACGGCACGGCGGACTCGGATCGGCGTTACGTGGTGATGCGTCCCGGCTGGCACGTCTTCGCCGGCCCGGGCGGGCTGTTCTGGGATCCCGGGAGCTTCGCCTCGGGCGCCTACGGGGTCAGCAGCACCATCTTCCTCTTCCCCGAGGGCGATCCGGAGCAGTCCGGCTCGACCCGGCTCGACAGCCCCTTCGGCCTGTTTCTCGGCGGGAGCGGCCTGGAGGCTGAGGGCGCCCGCTATGTCGCGTTCGAGCTGCGGAACGACCGCCATTTCCGCGTCGCGGAGCACGCGGGCGGCGCGGTCCACGACCTGGTGCCCTGGACGGCGCACGACGCGGTGGTCACCCTCGGCCCCGAGGACTCGGGACCCATCGAGAACGTGCTCGCCGTGGACGTGCGCGGGGACCGCACGGTCTTCTATCTGAACGATGCGCAGATCGCCGAGCTGCCGGGCGAACGGGTGGCGCTCGACGGCGTGATCGGGGTCCGCGCCGGCGCCGGCCTCAGCATCCACGTGACCGAGGTGGACATCGGCCCGAACCGCCGCGCGGAATAGCGGATCGATTTGACCTTGAAAAGGTATCGGTCACCCGTGTAATTTCAAGGCCTGCACTTCCCACACATCCCCCGCGCGGCAGCGCCTCTCGTGGAGCGCGCCCTTCGGCGCAGCCCTGTCGTGGCGCTCATCGGGGCTCGGCAGTGCGGCAAGACGACACTCGCACGCCAGTTCGTCGCCGCCGGCTCACCGAACTACTTCGATCTGGAGGATCCCCTCAGCCTGGCCCGGCTGGACGAGCCGGTGACGGCGCTCGGCCCGCTGTCCGGCCTGGTCGTCATCGACGAAGTGCAGCGCCGCCCCGACCTGTTCCCGGTTCTGCGGGTTCTCGCCGACCGTGACCAGAACCCGGCCCGGTTCCTGGTGCTGGGCAGCGCCGGCCCCGAGCTGCTCCGCCAGAGCGCCGAATCGCTCGCCGGACGCATCGAATACCTGGAACTCACCGGTTTCCAGGTTGCCGAGCTTGGAGCGGCGAGGCAGGCGGACCTCTGGCTCCGCGGCGGGTTTCCCCGGTCGGTCCTCGCGGAGAGCGACGAGGACAGCCTGATCTGGAGGAAGGCGTATCTCCGAACCTTCGTCGAGCGCGATTTGCCGCGCTTCGGTGCGGAGCTTGGAGCTCGGACGCTCCATCGCCTGCTGCTGTTACTGGCCCACTATCACGGCCAGGTTGCCAACGTGAGGGCTCTCGCAACCACGCTGGAAGTCGGCCAGGCCACCGTTCGCCGCTATCTGGGCCTGATGGAGCACCTGTTCCTGGTCCGCCAACTTCGCCCGTGGCATGAGAACCTCAAGAAACGCCAGGTCAAGCGCCCGAAGCTCTACTTCCGGGATTCCGGCGTGTTCCACCACCTGATCGGGGCGGGCACGATGGACGAATTGCTCACGAATCCACGGCTTGGCGCGTCCTGGGAAGGGTTCGTGCTGGAAAAGACGCTCTCGGAAGCCAACCCGGACGACACGTATTTCTGGGGAACCCACGCGGGCGCGGAGCTTGACCTGCTGCTCTTCTCCAGGGGTCGCCGGATCGGGGTGGAAATCAAGCGGATTGATGCTCCCCGCCGCACGCCTTCGATGGCCGCGGCGCTCCGGGATCTCTCGCTGGATACGCTCTACGTCGTGTATCCCGGCGCGCTGCGCTACGAGATCGGAGAGCGCTTGATCGCGGTGCCCGCGGCCGAACGGTTCTCTGTCGAGGCGCCGGCGTGATCCGCTCCGTCCTTTGCGCTCTGCTGTTGGGGGCGCCGCCTCAAGCCCAGCAGATGCGGGCCATCCCCCTTGAGGACACTGCCGAGACCAGCGCGAACGCGAGTCTCGGCGATCTTGACGGGGACGGCGACCTCGACATCGTGCTTGCGAAGGGCCGCCACTGGCCGCTCAAGGACTGGGTCCTGCTGAACGACGGCGCGGGCGGCTTCGCCGAACGCCATGCACTCCCCGGCTCGGCGGACAACACCTACACCGCGGCGCTCGCCGATCTCGACGGCGACGGCGATCTCGATCTCGTGGTCGGGAACGACCGGCCCCACGACAAGCGCATCTACCGGAACGACGGGCGGGGTTCCTTCACGCTCACCGGAACCTTCGGCGAGGCGTCCTGGCCGACGCGGAACGTCACGGTGGCCGACCTGAACGGCGACGGCCGGCCCGAGATCGTCGTCGCCAACCGCGGCGGGGCCGAGAACCGCAGCGCCAACTACGTCTGTGTCAACGATGGATCCGGGGCGTTTCCCAACTGCCGGATCCTGTCGCGGAACTCGGCCACCACCATCGGGGCGGCGGACCTCACCGGCGACGGGTTCCAGGATCTGTTCGTGCCGCACCGCGACGGCGGCCAGAGCTATCTCTACGTGAACGACGGCCGTGGCGGGTTCTCCGAGGCCCACGCGGTCGGGCCGCCCGAGTCTGCGACCCGCGCGGTGGCCTTCGGCGACCTGAACGGCGACGGGACGCTCGACATCGTGCTGGGCGATCAGCGCGGGGGCGGGGTGTGGCTCTATCCGGGCCGGGACGGCACGTCATTCGGGGAGCGCCGGCAGATCGGGATTCCCGAGGACAACGCCTACTCGCTGGCCGTTCGAGACCTCGATGCTGACGGGGATCTGGATGTCATGGTCGGCAATCGCGGAGCGCCGGGAGCGATCCTGGCGAACGACGGCTCCGGAGACTCCTTCACCCGGACCCTCTTCGGGGACGCGGAGGGCGCCATGTACGGGCTCGCGATCGGCGACGTCAACGGCGACGGCGCGCTCGACATCGTCGCCGGACGATCAGACGCGCCGAACACCCTCTATCTCGGCCAGCGCCGCTGATCGGAGCTGCTCCGATGAGCGCGGAGGATCCCTAGCCCGGACTTCTCATACTCCGCGTCACCCTGGCGTTCGCAACGTGGACGCTCTTGAACGTGATTGGCGTGATCCGTTCCGCGGCCCTCTCGGGC
>Ga0209021_1003167_pt1 | contig 13515 bp, 13 predicted proteins | sample PinacodermFT_FD_187299 | JGI IMG/M metagenome (GOLD analysis project Ga0209021, IMG submission 187299) | Host-associated microbial community of the marine sponge Aplysina aerophoba from Gulf of Piran - sponge pinacoderm, lysed by freeze-thaw... | ecosystem: Host-associated > Porifera > Sponge >... | reverse complement strand
AGCCATCGAGGACAAGATAGTCCAGAAGGCGGTGACGGAGACAATCCTGACGCCTATATACGAGGCGGAGTTCCTGGGGTTCAGCTACGGGTTCCGGCCAGGGCGTGGGGCGCATAATGCACTCGACGCACTCGCGGTCGGTCTAACAAGGCGCAAGATCAACTGGGTGGTGGACTGTGACATCCGCGGGTTCTTCGACAACGTGTCAAGAAGCTGGCTCGTCCGGTTTCTGGAACACCGCATCGGGGACAAGCGGGTCATCAGGCTCATCATCAAGTGGTTGACCGCCGGCGTCATGGAAGCTGGAGAGTGGCGGGACGATCTGCGGGGAACGCCTCAAGGCTCGGTGGTCAGTCCGTTGCTCGCCAACCTGTTCCTGCACTACGCGTTCGACCTGTGGATGCAACGCAACCACCCACGCGTGCGCTTCGAGCGTTATGCGGACGATGCGGTCGTTCATTGCAGGAGCAAGGAGGAGGCGGAGGCGGTGTTGGAAGCCATCCGGGGACGGCTGGCCGACTGTGGTGTCGAACTGCACCCGACGAAGACCAAAATCGTCTACTGCAAGGACGACGACCGGAAGGGAAAGTACGAGCGGATCACGTTCGACTTTCTCGGCTATTCTTTTCAGCCTCGGCGGGCCAAGAACCGGTGGGGGCGATGCTTCGTCAGCTTTCTTCCGGCGATCAGCAACCAGGCTGCAAAGGCAGTGCGCAGGGCCATCCGCCAATGGCGGATGGCATCCACCAGGAACAACCAAACCCTGGAGGACCTTGCCTGCCTGATCAATCCGGCGGTGCGGGGCTGGATGAACTACTACGGGCGGTTCTATCGCTCGAAGTGCGTCCAGGTGCTGCGTTCTGTGAACGTGGCCCTCGCCCGCTGGGCGCGACGGAAGTACAAACGGTTCAGACGCCGGGAGCGTGCGTCCCTGCATTGGCTGGGACGTGTCGCGCGACGGGACCCCAACCTTTTTGTCCTGTGGCAACTCGGCATTCGACCGGAGGCTGGAGGGTAGGAGCCGGATGAGGCGAGAGTCTCACGTCCGGTTCTGTGAGGGCCGAGGGGTGAAACTCCCCTCGGCTACTCGACTGGTGGTGGGTTTTCAGCACAAGCGGGACGCGGAGCGCTTCCTGAGTGCCGTGAAGGAGCGGTTCGGAAGCTTCGAACTGGAACTGCACCCTGACAAGACCCGGCTCATTGAGTTCGGAAAGTACGCCCATGAGCGTCGCCACGAACGCGGGCAGGGTAGACCGGAGACCTTCGATTTTCTGGGCTTCACGCATTACTGCAACAAGACCAGAAAGGGGGTCCTTCGTGTTGGGACGCAAGCCGGTGGCGAAGCAGATGAGACGCACACTGAAGCGGATCAAGGAGGAGTTACGCAGACGAATGCACGTCAAAGTTGCGCATACGGCAAAGTGGCTGGGGAGGGTGCTCAACGGATGGCTGAACTACTATGCTGTTCCGAACAGTTTCCAATACCTGAGCAGATTTGCCTTTCGTCTGGAGCGGCTGTGGTTGAGGACACTCCGCCGCCGGTCGCAGAAGGACCGCTACCAGTGGAGTCGTATCCAAGGGTTGCGAACGAAGTACTGGCCCAAGCTGAAAATCCGACACCCGTGGCCATGGCAACGATTCGCCGTCACTACCCAAGGGAGGAGCCCCGTGCCCTAGCAGTCCGTGGCAGAAGGGGCTCTAAGGGTCAGTCGCGGATTGCGTGTTCATAGTGATGTGTGGGGGGTCTTCCCCCGACGGAACGGGCCGATCATGGCGTTTGGGGTCCCGGATGGCAGCACACGCCCCCAACATAGGCACAGGAGGGCGATCAGCACGCCGAGAAGCGCCGCCGTGCGGCCCTGGAGGCTCCGTGGCGTACCGACGCCCGTCCGTTTCCGCAGGAGCAACCCCAGATTGAAGCCGCAGACGTGCACCAGCAGCCGCTTCAAGATGTTGGAATGCCCGCGCAGATGCACGCGGCGCATGCCGCCGGTCTCATAGAGATGGGCGTTGGGCCGTTCCAGCCGTTCGCCCCGCTGCCGCAGCAGCCGTTTCCCGCGCGCGCCTCGGATCCGCCGCCGATTGGCATACACCGCGTCCCGTGCCGCGGTCTTGCCCTTCCACCGACGTCGGCCGCGGTCCGGCTCCGAGACGTAGCTGCGTACGCGGCTGAGGGCAAACCCGACCATCGTCTCGTTGCTGTGATACCCCTTGTCGGCCACCACCTCCACGATCTCCCGTGCGCCCACCGCCTCAACCTGCTCGGCGGCCGTGGTGAGCGTCTCGGCCAGGGTCGTGGTGTCGCCCGCACTCGCGTCCTGCACCGTCACCCCCACGATGGCGCCCGTCCGCAGATCCACCGCATGCTCGGCTGTGTGCGCCAGATGCGTGCGGCCGTCCTTCATCTTCGCGATCTTCGCGTCCGGATCGTGCGGGTGGGTCCAGTCCGCGTTCGAGCCCTTCTTCTTCCGGGTCCGGTCGAACCGCCCCAACTCGGCGCGGGTCGGTGTCAACAGACCGGACGCCTCGGCCAACCGGGTCAGAAACGCCTCGTAGCTCTCCCCCGTGTCCCGCCGCACGATACTCCGCATCGCCGCATTGGCTTCCAGCGTTGTGGCATCGATCCCCACCGTCCGCCCCAACACCAGCTTGGCATCCGCCAGCCGCTGCAATACCCACGTGAACACCGCCCGGTGCGTCTCCACGTCTATCAGACGACGGGTGCGCGACAGCGTCGAGTGGTCCGGCGGCGCCTCGTCCAGTGCCAAGTCCAGAAACGTCCGGATGCTCAGCGAGTCCGCCGCACGCCACGCAATCGCCCGTTCCGAGTCCAGCCCTTCAAAATAGCCCAGCAGCAGCAGTCGAAAATACCGCCCCGGCGCCAGACTCGGCCGCCCGATCCCGTCCGCGTAGAACGACGCGCACTGCCCTTCCACAAACCCATCGAACCCCGCGTCGTCCAGCACCCGATTCAGCCGCTCGTAAAACGGGTGCCCTGCGCTCCTTGGCAGATCCGCCGTCGACACCCACATCGTCCCTTGCCGCCCACCGCGGCTACGTCTTCCCATCGCCATGCTCTACAGTCTAGTATCCCAACCATTTCGTGTCGATCACCACATCGTGTCGATCACCACTATCAACGACTTTCACCACGGACTGCTAGCGGGCATGCGGGGATCTGTGCGGGGGGTTCCCAGCAATGGGAATCCCTACCGCGATCGGGCTCCGCAACGCCTTCATCACCGTGGCCGAGCGCGACCTCATGCTGCCCCGGCCCCTCACCAAGCGGCTGGTGAATCACGCCCGCGACGACGACATCACCGAGGGTTACGCCGCGGACTGGACCGTCGAGCAGCTCCGCGAGCCCGCTCAGCGAGTGGCCGACCGCATCGAAGCGTTGATGAAATCTGACGCGCCCGCGCCGGAGGCTTGTCCAGCCTCAAGGTGAGTCATGGCGGTGTGCGATGAAGACGGGTTCGTCGGCCGGTTGGCCGTGCCGAACGATGGCCCTCCATGTCTGGGGCAAGGCGGGCTTTCGGGTTAGGGGAGGCAGTTGCCTATCGGAGCGCAGATCCTGAAGCATGGTTTCTCGGCGCAGAATTCCTTGAACAACTCCGGCAACGGCAACAGGTATTCGTCCCCAGCGCGTTGCTGCCGCTGTGCCGCATTGATCAGCGTGACCGCTTGTTTCCGCGTAAGGTAACCCGTCTCCTCCAAGCCGTCTTTCGCTTGCCAGGAACGTATCGCCTTGCGAGTGCGCGGTCCGAAAATCCCATCTACCGGACCTACATTGATGTTGAACGCGGCAAGGCCGCGCTGAATGAGAATCCGATCCGGGCGCTCCAACTCCAATGACGCCTCCACGTCCCCCTTCTCCTTAGTCAGGAGACGCTCCGGAGGTCTTTTCAAGTATGCTGCGATACGAAGTAGTGCAGAAAAACGCGAGTATGCTTCCTTGATGCTCATCGCCGTCTTCATCGCATCCGCGAATTCCCCAACTTTCGCCTGCCGGGTAGCGAGACGTTGCAATACAAAAGACACCCAACCACTACGGTCCCTATCGAAAAAACCGACGGGCTCATCGGAAATCCGCTGCGCCGTTTCGAGTGCACCGGTGAAATGCCCCATCCCCACTTTCGCCAGGATGATCTCCACCCGCGCATCGTGACGCAATTGGCCATCGTCTACGTATTCCACAGTTTCGAGAAGGCGGTGCACCGTGTCGAGCGCATCGGCGAAATCCCCGTTCTCCAAAACCCTCATTGAGCTTTGCTCCTGGATGATCTCGTTCAACGCGCTGTAACGCAGTTGACCGTCGTCCATGTATTCCGCAGCCCTGAGGGCGCCACCGATGTGCCCAACGCCCAACAGTGCCCGGACGATCGTGCTCAACGCCCCGTCGCGCTTGGGGCCTTTGTCCAGCCTCTCCACGATCTCTAGCGCAACAACAATTTCCCGGGCCTTGGCCTGAGTGGCGATCGTTGTGACGTGATAGCGTTCAACGTTCTCGATAAGGAATAGGCTCTTCAGTGCACCTACGACATCTCCCACACGCCCCTGTGCCTCGGCGATCACCCACAGTATCGAGTCACGCTCGGAGACGTCCTCCATGCTCCGTACTTTCTCCAACGCAACGGCAAAGTCTTGCCTAGCCGCTTGCTTGTTCCCTGACTTCACTTCCGCCAAGGCAATCGACGTCAGTGCCTCTACAAACAGAGAATCCGACCGGAAGCTCGCCGATGCACCGCGAGCATCGGCTACGTCTCCAACTTCCAACTGTGAACGGACGATGGCCATCAATGCTGCATCACGTTCGGGCGCGTCCTTCGTGCCCTGTGCCCTCTTGAGTGCAGCCGCAAGTGTCTCCCTCGCCAAGTCCCTGTCGCCTAACTTCGCTTGCGCCTTCGCGATTGACGTCAATGCCCCTACAAGCAGCGAATCCGACCGCAAGCTCGTCGATGCGTTGCGCGCACCAGCCAGGTCCCCAACTTCCAACTGTGACTGGACAATGACCATCAACGCCAGATCACGTTTGGGCACATCCTTCACGCCCTGCGCCGTTTTGAGTGCAGCCGCAAATGTCTCCCTCGCCAATGCCCTGTCACCTGAGTTTGCTTGCGCGGTAGCAACGCGCGCCGACGCCCATACGGGAATGAAGTCTGAATCGAGCGGGTCGATATTCTCCGCCACAATGTCCTCCGTCACTTTACGCGCGCCAGCCACATCTCCAACTTCCACATGTGCATCGAGGATGTCCCTCAACGTCTTGACGCGGTTGAACCTGTTCTCCATGCCATAAGTTGCCTCGAACGCAGCTCCAAAGGTCTTCCTCGCCCCGTCCCGGTCGCCGGATGTCGCCTGTGCCTTGGCGATTTGTGTATACGCAACTGCGCGGTCGCCGGGGGCATCGATGCCTTCGACCGTGATGAGTGCAGCAGCAATATTCCCCAGCTTGACTTGCGTCGCGACAACCTCTCGCAAGGCATGGTCCAGATCACCGGTCCAGCCCCGCGACATCTCCTTCGCGTTTCTGAATGAAGCCACAATTTCAGCTGCGGCGATGCGTGATCTGGCAATATCACCCCACGCAAAACCCGCAAGACCGAAAAACCAACGTCCATAACCCGCATCCTTGGCCGTTCTTGCTGTTTTGAGTAGGGCACCAATATTCCCCGCTTCCAGTTGAGCCACAGCCGCCTCGTATACAAACAACACGAACCCGTGGAACTGGTCTGTCCCCAGTGCCTCGAACAGGTCGGTGATATCCGCTTCGATCGCCGCTCTCGCCATGGACTTCAATACACTTCCGAATTCTCCAGACTGCGTGTCGTAGGCGACCTGCGCAGTGTGGTACGCAACGACGATGTCTCCCGCTTCTACCAAGACTGTAACGACCTCCTTCAACGCCCTGTTGAGCCTTTCCCTTCTTTCCAGGCTCCATGACGGCCTTCCCATATCGTGAGCCCGATTGACCACGGTGCTCCACGGCCACCTGGATTTCGTGGTCTTGAACGTCTTGAAGGCAAGAGTAAGCGTCTGTCTCGCCGCTTGCTTGTCTCCGATTTCCACTTGCCCCATGGCGATGACGACCAAGAAACTGGGCGATATACGGGACTCAATCCCTTGGCTCTGCACTTCCTTGACTAATCTTGCCAACACATTTCTGAGGATCCGTCTCGTCCTTCTTGCCGCCTGCCTGTCGTCTGACTCCAACTGGGCCTTGGCGATCTCCGGCACCACCCAAGCCCATGTCCATATTCTATGACGGATCGAGTCAATGTTTCGCGTTGTCGCGAGTGCGTCCATGAACGCGCCCGCCTGCACCTGCAGCTCGGCGATGCTACGCAACAACTGATCACGGTCACCACCCTTGTCCATAGAATTCGCGGTCGCGAACAATGTATCCAGGTATTGCCTTGCCGCTTGTTTGTCTCCTACTTCTAGCTGCACGGCAACGACCTCGAGCCATGCAGAAACGCTATTGTCGATATTCCGAGCGAGCTCGATGACACAATCAAAGTCCGGAACTTCCAAACATGCCGAACGCCGCTGCCCCGCGGTGAGTTTCTGTCGGCCCAATTGTCTCAGTTCACGCACCCATTCGACCGGCAAGGCGAAGTTGAGGTTTTCTCCTTTCCACTTGAATGTCGTGATTCCGACGAGCTCACCGTTGCTGTTGAAGAGGCCGCCACCCGAAGAGCCCGGAGATATCGCGGCGTCCGTCTGCACCAGAGGTGCGCGCCGTTTGCCGAAGACCCCGCGTAGTTGGGAGACGATACCACGGGAAAGGGACAACTCCAGTCCCTTAGGTGCTCCGACCGCGTATACTTCCTCGCCCACCGACAGTGTCTTGGCGAAACCGAGGCGAACGGCGGGCGCGGCTGGCGGTTTTGACAAGTCGTCCACGTAAAGCAGGCACAGGTCCCGCTTGGTTTGCTTCGCAAACAACGAAGCTGTCATCCGCCATGTGGGTCCACCGGCATGCCGCGAGGCTTGGCGCACAGCGATGCCGGCAGCCTTTTCGACCACATGGCAGTTTGTTATGACGTCATTCCTACCCACCACCACGCCGCTGCCCTGCGTCACGGTCGCGCCGTCTTCGCGCAAGCCCAGCACGACCACCACCGAGGGAGCCACCGTCTGGAACACATCCTTCGCCGACTCGCTCCAGGCCAGCGGCGAGGCCCCAAGAAGGCCCGCGAGAAGAATAACGATAACGATAGGTGCAAGTCCCATGTTGGCCCTTTACCAAAACCCCGCGAAAATTTTAGCGTGGCGTTTCTAAGAATACGTTGACGTGTCTGCGACCAAGGGGTTGTCGGCGAAGTCCATTGAAAAGGACCTACGCCGGCGTTGTAAGAGCCGATGGAAGGTCAAGAGGCGGTGGTCAAATACCTTACAACGAGATTTGAACCCCGAACTGCCAAACCCTCCCATGCCGGCGCCCCGCCTCGCGCAGCAGAATTTACCTCGATGCGTTCTTGCCGTCAATTCAGCGCGACGCGGCCCAATTTGATCTCGGCACTACGGTAGGCGGCGTATGTCCCCGGCCTGCATCCGGTCAAGAGGATCAGCCGCACCGCCGCGACCTAGAGAGCGGCCATTTGCCCTCCATGTGGCGCAGAGTCGCGCCCAGCGCTGCCTGATCGTCCGGGCCGAGGAGTCGCCCGCACCGCAAACGACGGTACGAACAATGCCGACGCACGGGTTCCGGCAGCTTTGGCGCGGCGGCTCCAAGCGATGGCGTAGACGAACATGGTGCGCAGTTTTCTCGTGACAGCGATGCGCGCGACCGAGCCGGCGAACTCGTCCTCCGTCAGGTACTGCGCCTCGAACCCGGTCTTGCGCCGTCGCAGGCCCCGGCAGGGGTTGGAGTTCTCAGCTGTAGCGCAAACGTCTCTGGGTGCGTCATCAACGAGGACATCGCCGCCAGCGTCCAGATCGCCGAGCCGGGATGCGGACCGCGGACGCGATCCACCGCCGCACGTTGAACGCATACGCCTTTTGCGTGGCGGGCTTCCAGCGTTCGGCGCGGTCGGCGAGGAACATCGCCGCGAAGCTTTTCGCGGTTGGGGGCCGTCAGCGCTGCGCCGTTTGCCGCCGCCGCGTCTGCGATCACCACCCGTGCCGGCTGCCGCGCGTCCTCGACCGTCAGCTCGTCCAGCGTTCCGAGCGTCCGCCTTATGGCGGAGCCGTTGCAACGCCGCCGCACGATCCATGTTTCTTCGCTTCCCGCGTCGAGGAAAGGGATCGGGTGTTCTCCGAAGACCTCACGTCGTGAAGCGGCTCGCTACCACCGCCATTTATTCCCATCTCGACGACAATGCCTTGCGGGCCCCCGCCGAAAAGGCGGCCGCCGTCATTGCGAAGGCGTTGGGCTTCAACGCCAAGCTACCACGGGAGACGTGGACGACAGGCCCGTTCGAACCACGGTCGGCCTTTGGCCCCCCGGTGTGTTTCAACGGCCTTGCGCCCCAAGTTCCTGACGCCTTGCGCTTCTCCGCCGCCTCTTCCGGTCCGGTCTTCTCCAGCCTCTGGTGCTTGCCCAGCTTCATCGCCACCTGCCAGTCCACCGAAGCGTCCCGGTTCACCTCACGCTTGCCCACCCCCTGGTAGCCCGCGTCCCCCCACACCTGCTCCTCGTCTCCGTGCCGCAACGTGTGCGCCGTCGCCACGTCCGCCACGTTGGCCGGCGTCGTCTCCAGGCTGTGCGTCAACCCCGACTCCGCGTCCACTCCGATGTGCGCCTTCATCCCGAAATACCACTGCTTCCCCTTCTTCGACTGGTGCATCTCAGGGTCCCGCTCCCGCTTGAGGTTCTTCGTCGACGACGGCGCCGCTATGATGCTCGCGTCCACGATCGTCCCCGTCTTCAGCCGCTGCCCCAACGTGGCCAGATGCGCGTTGATCTCCTCGAACAGCTTCTCCCCCAGTCCGTGCTCCTCCAATAGGTGTCGGAAGTTCAGGATCGTCGTCTCGTCCGGCAATGGTCCCGTCAGACGCAGCCCCACAGACCGCCGCACCGACTCCACCTCGTACAAAAGGTCTTCCATCCCGGGGTCGCTCAGGTTGTAGAACAACTGCACGCAGTGCACCCGCAGCATCACCCCCAGCGGGTACGGCCGCCGTCCTCGCCCCGCCTTCGGGTACTATGGCTCTATCCGCTTCTCCAGACGCCTCCACGGCATCAGCCCATCCATCTTCGCAAGAAACTCCTCCCGCCGCGTCCGCCGCTTCTTCCCATCGTGTTCCATCTCCGCGAAGCTCGCTTGTCTCATCGTTTCCCCTCCATGTCTCGCCATCTTGTCCATTATCACATGAGAAAGGTCACTTGTTCAGATCTTCTCTAGTACAGCGCGCCAGCCGCTTCTTGATGCTGCGGAAGTGGCCAGCCAAGCCCAGCCTGCCTTCGGCAGCGTTACCCAATCCAGTAATGTTGACGGAACGAGGGTCACCACGGACCGCACCCGCGTCACCTTTGATGATTCTACCGCAGAAACCGAGATCGGAACCCATCAACTGACGGTTCTTCAGGCTCATCCCGTCATCCCAGTCCTGTACGCAGTGGGTATGAACATCAACAAGCCGTTGCTGGTAGTCGGCAGGGCGATTCCGTGAAACTGGCGGTCTTGGGCCTTGACTGGAATCCCAACGATGCCACGGACTACATCGGGTTCGGTTACTGGCTAGGCGTGGATGGGGTGTTCGATGACGTGCCGCGGGCCGAAATAGGAGCCTTCATTGAAGGGCCTGACAGTATTTCTTGTTGCCGGCAATCCCGTCCACACGAAATCCTGAAGATCCGATAACTACTAGAACTCTAATCCACTTCAGGCCAAACTGCATTGATGCTTTTCCAAAGCTCACTACGCCAAGCATTATCGTAGCCGAGTCTCGACAGCAGTACCTTGATAACACCACGAAGCAGGAACTCGGCGGTCCAGAAAAAATCGCCGTTGTAAGCGGGATTCGAACCAGAATATGTGAGCTCTGGGCTCTCCCCCTTATGGATTATAGCGTTCCGTGCGTCGCCGAACTCCATGAACCAATGCTCCAGGTCCGTGATGAGTGTGGACCGCAACCGACAATTCTTATCGGACCAGGTTCGAGTGTGAATGGGTGCTTCCTCTCGAGACCACACCAAGATCTCGGAGTCCTCCTCATCTATTGTGTCTGGCAACGCTTCGAAGATCTTTCGGAGTCTGCCGGCACTCTTCCAGTTAGTGCTCGTGCCTGTTAACGCTTCGAAAGCGGTCTTCAGGTATACCAGCCGCTCTTGCCATTGGACGGATTGGGTGTTGGACCAAGCTTTCGCGAACCATTCACTAGCAACTCGAACCTGATCAGCGGTGGGGCATTCACCTGGAGAGCGAAGCGAACGGAGAACCGTCTCATAGATGCCAGTCAACACCAGAGGATCAGGGGGAGGTGCGAGTATCGGCATGTGGAGGTCGCGGGGTGGCCTCAAAACTAGTTCAGGATCGCTGATCTTATAGCCGCCGGTTTTCACCTCTACCAGGATGCCATGGCTCAGGGTGACGTGCCCATGCTCCAAATCAATGGGCCACACGTACAACTCTGCGTTGTCGGCTGTCACAATCCCCGATCCATCATGAATTCCCTCTGGGCGTTGCCTTGGGTTTCTGTCGACGGCTGCGAAAATCAGCGAAAGTCCAAGTGCCCTTACTTCTTCATCCAGCGGCCTTTGACCATGCAGTTGTTCCCCTGCCTTGCAGAGGAGGGAGGGTTTTTCGATCGGCTCGTTATCTGGTCCGACGAACTTGTTCAGGAAGGCTGTGGCTTGGTCCTTGAACCGAGGGTTTCGCCACCGGTCCTTGAAGGACTCTAGCGGTCCCACTTCCCAATCAGCGAATGGAACTGGACTATTCAGAGAAAGGTAGGGACAAAAAAGCAGGTGCGGGCGCAACATGGAGCTCAAGAGTAGCACAACGCCACCTTGTGAGGCGAGGGGGTTGATTTCGGGGCATCGGGGGCGGAAGGCGGCCGCCAAAGCTACCATGTTCACCGGGTCGACCGCGAGCAACCTGCGAGGTGTCAGGCGCTTGTGCGCCTGTGCTCCCACGATTCGCAGGGGAATTAACCGGTTAACAAGCCAAGAACCACTTTGTCTTCGTTGTCTTCGCCCTCATGGTTCGGCTGTGAGGCTGATCGAGCGGACCTTCCGCCATACCTGCATGATCGCGACGAAGATACGCGACCACATGCGCGGCGCGAGACAGGACGAGGATTGGAGGCGCTGATGTCGGGACCCCGGGAATTGCAGGACGAGGTGCTACGCGCCGCCGGGAAATGAAGGCGGACGGACGGCGAAAGGTCAACCTTGTTCGGCACCGGGGCGGGGCCCGTCTCTGGCTCCGTTGCAGCCGGCAGAGTGCTTCCGGAACGGAAGATGGCCATGATCGAGCGTGCCGCGCGCATCAGGATCGTGTTGCGGGACCTTGAGCCGCGCATTGGCCGGCGCGTGGAGGTGTGGGTCTCGGCCACCGTGGCAAGCGTGTACGATGTGATCCAGATTTCCCTGGGATGGCCCGACTGGCATCGCCACGGTTTTGGGGATGACTGGATGCACGACGTGGTCGTCGAGAAGGTCCGGGACGGCGAGGCAGGGGCGGAATCCTGCCTCCGCCGACGGCGCCGGGCGCATCCCGCCCGAGGATGTGGGCATGGCGGGCGGGTTCATGGGGTTTCTGGAGGTGGTGTTCGGAGAATGGAGAATGGAGGATTTCGGCGTATATATCACTCTCCAGGCCGGTTGCGTGGCGCCTGTTGCGGAGCAATGCTGAACGCGGACCTCCATCAATATTTGACATCGGTCATCGGTCCGCATTCAGCCCAATGCCAATGCGCGGACACTGCCGATTCTGAGCACTTAGGAGGGGGCGTCTTCTTTGCCGTCACGATTGGGCGCATCAGGCTGTGTCGCGGAGGGGTGGCCCGTGTCCGGGACGATGGTTGCAATGTAACGACGGATTTCGTCGATCTCCCGCCTGCGGCCGGCCGTGATCATGTCGTTGGCAATGGCTTGTGCCGTGAAGAGAGATGCACGTGCTACCTGGATCTCTGCTTCGGTCCTGGGCCATGCGCGCTTCTCGAGCCATTGCGCCGCTAGCTTGGTAAGGAGTCGGTTGGCGGTCGTGTCAAGTTCGCCGGCCGCTTTCTCAAGGCGCTCCCAGAGTTCTTCGTCGATTCGAATGTGCTTGTTAATGGTGACGGCCATGCCTTTTCGCCTCCCTTGTCAAATGGCTGAGTCTCTTGGCGGGGTTCGCTCCCAGACCTGGCCGGTTCGATTCGCATCTCAGCTGCCTTACAGACGGCCTTTCGCAACCAGTAGGGGTCGGCAATGACCGACCAAATCGGAAAGTTGTCGGCAACAGGTCGAGTGGTCCAAGCGCCATTCTTTGCGCCGTCGCGGTGTTGTCGCCCGAATTTCCAAGCACTCAGGCCAAATCGCCTTCTGAGACCCGGGCGATTTCTTTCGGATCCAGGGTTGCCACGTACCGCTTCAAACTGGCGCTTCGAAGCAGGACGGCGCTTTCCGGGTCGGATTGGACTCGGAAAGCGCCCCAACACTGGGAAGGATGCACCGTTCCCGAGTGCGACGCAACATGCGACGCAGCCGTTGGAGAACGAGTTTCCCGGCGCCTGCGAGGGTCACCGTGGCTACGTAAGCCGTTGATATTGCGGACATTGCCATGGCAACAAGATGCGACGCAAATTACGACGCACTGTTCCCGGCTCGACGGAAACGCGCTGGGGCATGATCGGTCGTGCAGGAGCGCAGTCTATCGCACGTTTTCACCGCCCTTTCAGCAACCTGCAGCGTGCTGCGTCGGGTGTGAGAACCAAAGCCGCGGCACGCGGTCAGGAACGACAAACCTTGGGTATGAGCGAAGGGGAATCGGGGCCGGAGAACCGGGCGGATGGGAGCCGCCACGGCGATTGAGTGGCGGGGAGTGCAGAGGGAACTGAAGGCGGTCGTGCAGAGCACGCTGGCGGCGGTTCGTGCAGAAGTGCAGAGGGCGCCGACAGTGGAATGGACAGTACAAGATGGCGAAGTGCGGAAGCCGGTGACGGGCAGAGCCCGCACCGGCGAGGCGAACGCGGAACCGTCTGTGCTGGCGACGGCTGTCACCGAGGCGGCCGGCGTGAGCGAGGGCGACGTCGCCGAAGGCGGCGAGCCGAGCGAGATTGCACGGCGAACTCGGCAAGCAGTCGGGTCGCGAAGCGGCGCGGCGGATCGTCTCGACGTGCAGAGGGCGCCGCGGTGAAGCTGGCGCGCCATGATCGTGATCACCGACACGTTGACTGCCGTGGTCGTCACCGGAACGGGGCAGAACATCGCCGTGATGGTCGGCAGGGTCGTGAATATGAACGGCGTCACCGGCAACGATGATGATGCGAAGCCAGCGCGAACGACGCGGACGTGAACGGCGGCGCCGACGGCGAGCGTAGCGAGGCGGATGGCGTGAGCGTGGCGATGTCGCCGGAGGCGAC
>Ga0209021_1003163_pt1 | contig 13521 bp, 8 predicted proteins | sample PinacodermFT_FD_187299 | JGI IMG/M metagenome (GOLD analysis project Ga0209021, IMG submission 187299) | Host-associated microbial community of the marine sponge Aplysina aerophoba from Gulf of Piran - sponge pinacoderm, lysed by freeze-thaw... | ecosystem: Host-associated > Porifera > Sponge >... | reverse complement strand
GATCCCGATATCGCTGGGTCGAATCGACAGCCGATCCCGATATCGCTGGGTCGAATCGACACCCGACCTCGATATCGCTGGGTCGAATCGACACCCGACCCCGATATCGCTGGGTCGAATCGCCGGCCGGCCCCGATATCGCTGGGTCGAATCGACAGCCGACCCCGATATCGCTGGGAGCTTCACCCGGCGGTCCCGCGGCCCGGCTCCGCTGTCTCCTGAGTTCGCCCGATTCAGCGGCAGCTTCCCAGCTTACGCCCGAAGAACGCGTCCACCCGGCGGTAGAGCGCGATCCGGTTCTCCGGATCGCGGAAGCCGTGACCCTCCGGATAGGTGTGCGCCTCGTACTCGATGCCGTGTTCCTCGAACGCCGCGACCGCCAGTTCGAAGTTCAGAAACGGCGCCCGGACGTCGCGGTCCCCGTGCTGGATGAGCACCGGCGCGGTGATGTTGCCGATGCGGGCGAGGGTCTCGGTCTTGTCGTAGATCTCGGGCCGTTCCTCGGGGAGGCCCCCGTGGCCGTCGATCGTGAAGATCCGGCCGAGCCGGTCCTGGTGCTCGAACGTCTGCCGCTCGGAATAGATCCCGGCCATCGGCGCGGCGGCGTCGAACTTGTCCGGGGTGCGGGTGATGGCCGCCATGCTCTGCATCCCGCCGTAGCTGTAGCCGTAGATTCCGACCTTGCCGTTCACGTACGGCTGTGCCCGCAACCAGTCGGCCGCCGCCCCGGGATCGAGGGCCTGTTCGTTCAGCCAGTCCTCGTCCCCGAGATCCTGGAACTCCCTTCCGAACCCGGAGCCGCCCCGGTAGTTGACGGCCAGCACCACGAAGCCCCGCGAGGCCAGGTACTGCTCGGTCAGGTTGGGACCCGCGAGGTAGGAGTTCGTCCCGCCGCCGTGCACCTGGACGAGGGCCGGACAGACGCCTCCGGCCTCGACCTCCTCCGGGAGATAGAGGAACCCCTGGATGTAGTGGCCATCGAAGCTGCGGTAGGAGACCTCCCGCGGGGCGCGCACCCCCTCCCAGACGGGGGCCAGCCGGGTGAGCCGCTCCGCCGGACCACCGGACGCGGCAACGGTGTAGAGCTCGGAGCCCTCGGTGGCGGACGAACGCATGAAGGCGAAGCGCTCCGCACCGGAACTCGCCGAAACGCTCCCGAACACCCCGCCCAGGTTCGTGACCCGGGTGGCCGCCCCGCCTGCCGCAGCAACCGACCACAGGTGGTGCTCCCCGCGTTCCTGGTGGGTGAAGAACAACCGCGATCCGTCCGCCGACCAGAAGGGACGGAATCGGTAGGCGGTGGCGAAGGACGACATCGGGAGCGGCGCTTCCGGTCCGCCGTCCGGATCGAGGAGATAGAGGTCGGCGATGTCGAGATACCAGTACTGGTCGTTCCTCACGCCCAGCACCGCCAGGCGGCTGCCGTCCGGCGCCCAGGCGGGGGCGGTGGAGATGGCGCGGATCGACGAACTGAGGCGGCGTTCCTCGCCGGTCGCGGCGTCGGCGAGCCAGACGTCGTCGGCGCGGTAATCCGCCTTGTTCCCGACGTAGGCGACCCTCCCGCCGTCCGGCGACCAGGAGACCCCGAAGCGGACCTCGTCGGCGGTCATCGCGCCCGAGGTGAGTTGGCGCGCCTCGCCCCCCGCCGCCGGCACGAGCCAGACGTCCTGGCTCCCGCTCGCGCTCGCCATCACGGCAACCGTCGCGCCGTCCGGCGACCAGGCGGGGGCACGGACGCCTTCGAGGCCATCGGTGAGCTGGACGGCGTCCGGATCGCCGACCGGGGCGCGGAAGAGATTGCCTCCGCGCAGGAACGCGATCCGGCGGCTGTCCGGCGACCAGGCCGGAGAGCTTCCCGCGAGCCAGAACCGCGGGACCGGCGGTTCCTCGGTGAGATCCAGGAGATGGACCCCGCGGCCGTCGGGGCTCTCCGCAACCACCGCCACCCAGCGGCCGTCCGGGGAGATCGCAGCGGAGAACACCCCGCCCCGCGCGTCCCGGTAGATGTTCTCGAGGGTGAGGGATGTCCGTTGGGCAGGGGATCCGCCTACGTGCGGATCATCTCCACACGCGGCCAAGGCGAGGAAAGCCACGGCCGGGACCAACGCGCCGAAGGCTTTCCGAACACGAGCGCGGCTGCGGGAACACGCGGCAAGGAACTGTGGGCGGTCAACGTTCATCATGATTTATCGTGACACCGATGCCCAGTGAGGAGAAAGCGACCGTGACTCCGCTCCGTCAGAAGTTTGCCACCCAGGTCAATACCGAGACTCTGGCAAGAGTTCGTGAGATCGCGGCACGCGAAGGCCGTCAGATTCAGGCGCTCGTAGACGAGGCGCTCGCGGACCTTGTCGAGAAACGACAGCAGGGCCGCGCCCGGCCGCACGTCATGGCTGCGTATCTGAAGAGCCGCAAGAAATACGACGAGCTGTACAAGAAGCTGGCCCAGTGAGGGACTTCCTCACCCTCGCGGACATCCTGACCATTCACGCCGATCAGATCGAAGCGTACGGGGGGACCCATGGCGTCCGGGATCCCGGCCTGCTGGAAGCGGCGCTCTATCGGGCACAGACCGGCTACTACTCCGACCTCGTGGAGGAGGCGGTCGCGCTGTGGGAAAGCCTCTCCCAGAACCACCCGTTCCCCGATGAGAACAAGCGCACGGCGTTCGCCGCCATGCACACGTTTCTCCAAATCAACGGCGGCGAACGGGCGGCGGACGCGGATGACGCTTTCGAGTTTGTCTCAGGGTTGTACGAGACCGGGACGTTCCGTTTCGAGAATCTGGAGGCGTGGCTGCGGAGTCGGGTCCGGACCCGGACAGCGTGACGAACACGGATCGGTACCATTGGCCTCCTCATCACCGGAGCGACCGTCTGCCATGAGAAATGCCCGCCTGCCCCGCGCCCTCGCGGGGATGCTGTCCGCTTTCTGCTTCGTCCTCGCGAGCCCGGTGACGGGCCAGACGAGCGCCGAACGGAGTTACTTCGTGTACGTCGCGGCCGAGTCCGACGACACCGTGGACCTCGTCCGCTTCGGGCCCGGCGGCGGCGAGCTGCTCCGGCGGATCCCGGTCGGGATCCTGCCGAGCGAGATCGAGGGGCCGCACGGGGTGAAGGTGTCTCCCGACGGCCGGCACTGGTACGTCTCCATCGCCCACGGCATGCCCTACGGCACCGTCCACAAGTTCGAAACCGGGACCGACCTCGAAGTCGGCGACACCACCGCCGGCCTCTTCCCGGCGACGATGGACATCAGCCCGGCGACCGGCTTCCTGTTCGTCGTGAACTTCAACCTGCACGGCGACCACGTCCCCTCGAACGTCTCGGTGATCGACACCGTCTCCATGACCGAAATCGCCCAGATCGAACAGGGAGTGATGCCGCACGGATCGAGGATCGGGGCCGACGGGATGCTCGCCTACTCGGTCGCCATGATGAGCGCCGAACTCTTCGAGATCGACACCATGACGTTCCAGACCAGCCGGCGGATGCGGCTCACCGGGGACAACGAGACCACGATGGCGGTCATGGACGGCGATCCTCACGCCGGCCACGCCATGGGAGGCGGGACCCCCGCGAGTCCCACCTGGGTCCAGCCCGCCCCCGGCGGCAAGCACGCCTACGTCGCGCTCCAGGGATTGAATCAGGTCCTCGAAGTGGATCTCGAAGCCTGGGAGCCGCGGCGCCGCTTCCACACCCGGCGGGGCCCCTACAACATCGACGTCTCCGCCGATGGGAAGCACCTGGTCGTCACCGAGAAAACGAACCACTCGGTCGGCTTCTGGGATCTCGAGAGCGGGACGGAGCGCGCCTCGGTCGCGGCCTCGGCGCGCATCACCCACGGCGTGGTCATCACCCCCGACAGCCGCTTCGCCATCGTCACCGTGGAGGAAATCGGAGGCGAGCCCGGCCGGGTCGAGTTCTACAACCTCGAGACCCTGGACCGGGAAGCGGTGGTCGAAGTCGGGAAACAGGCCTCGGGCATCGCCTTTTGGAAGACGGAGTAGCGACGGAATCCCGGTTCCTGTTTCACCATGTACCGATCCAACCGGCGCGGGCGGAAGAAAAAGAGGATCCCGGGAGCATGCTCGACTGGGGAACAGAGTGATCCAACTCCGCGTTGAATGGCAGCAGGCTCCGGGCGTGCGTGATCGTGCGCTCGCTCGCACCTGGGCCCGGCTGCAGATTGAGGTTGCCGGCAATGTCGTCACCCAACGGATCGATCCAGGTTCGACCCGGGTGCGGCGCGGCGTCTACTACTCGGTGTTGCCATTGGCCCAATGGGTGGTGGCAAACTGGTGGTTCCTGCTGAATGAGCCATACCGGTTCCCCCGCATACTCGAGTCGCGCGCTCTGGCTCAGAACTCCCTGGATCGTCAGTGGGTCCGGCGCCACAGTCTGTTGACCGCCCGCGAGGGTGGAGCGTTGCCCGACCTGACCCTTTTTCGCGACGGGAGTCGCGTCGTCGCCCGCTGGTTCGCGGACGATGACCGAACAGCTCAGACCCCACTTCATTTCATTGGCAAGGGCGAAGCCGAAATGTCACCCACCACCGTTGAAGACGCACTGGCTCGATTCATCGAAGCCGTCATCACGCGATTGGACGGCCTTGACGTGCCCGAAGTGCGGGAACTCCGAGAAGACTGGCGAGAAACACTTGCGACATCCAGTCCGCATCGCACGGTCTGCGAATGGGCCGGGCAACTCGGGCTCGATCCATATGACCCCGAGGAACTCACGGACGGCCTTGTGGGAACTCTCGAAGGATCCGTTGCGGCGCTTGACGAGGAAGCTCGTGCCGATTTGCTGGATGCCGAGGAGCCAAAGTACCTGAACACAGACCTGCGGTGGCTCGGGGATGTCCGACAGGCCGCTGCGAGTGCGGGGCGCCCGGATCGGACAGAGCCGGAGACTCCGGCCTCGGATGACGCCCGCGTTCACTGGGCCGGCTACCAGAACGCCAAGGATCTTCGAAGGGCTCTAGGCGCCAACCAATTCGCTCCGACCCCCGACCTCGACCGGATGCTTGTCGCTCTCGGTTGGGCACAGGAGCCGCACCGGCAGACCGAGTCCGAGCCGGAAGGGCCTCTGAATGCTGCCATCGAACGAAGCGAAGATGGTGCGGCCGTCGCCATCACCCCCCGCGCACTGGCCTCCGAGCAGACTCGGTTCTCGACGGCGCGAGCGATGTGGCTGCGGCACTTCGGCGGCGCTCCGCATGCACGGAGGCTCATAACCGGCGCCCACACGTGGAATCAGCGGGCGTCCCGAGCATTCGCCGCGGAGTTCCTGGCGCCGGCCGATGGCATCCGTCGCGAGGTCGGAGGCAGCATCTCGGCGACCGAGATCGATCAGTTGGCAGACCACTACACAGTGAGTCCGAGCGCTATTCGCCATCAGGTCGAAAACCATCACATAGGTTGGCTGGCAGCCTACTGAAGACGTTAGCGAACCGCTGTCGGCCTTGAACGCGCGGAATTGGGGCGAGCCACCAGCGCGGCGCCGGTCGTGGGTCGGTCGCAGGAGCCTTGTCAGGTGCGTCGTTGCCGTCTCCTGGATGATGCTTCTCTCCTCATGCACCGCTCCGGAATCTGCGTCAACCACCTCTGGCAACACGATCGCCGCCAACCCCGACTGGCCGGATCGCCACGCCGAGTACGACGCCGCCATCGGTGACGTGCCGGAATACCGGACGATCCAGGCCCGGCTTGCCACCGGCTGGAACACCTGGGACAGCCGCAGCGTCCTGCGCTACGTTCTCCTCCCCGAGGGGCTCGCGGTGAACCTTGGGCTCAAGCGGCACGCCTTCCTCGAAGAGGACCACCTCGCCGAAGCCCTCATCGGGAAACGCGAGGAAGGCGCGGAACTGGTCCGTCCGGGCATCCGCGCCGCGGACGGCTCCTACCAGCGTCTCGAAATCACCTGGCGCGGCCTCACCGCCACGGTCGAAGCGGGGCACGACGGAGACGGCGCCCTGGCGGTCCTCGTGACTCCGGAGCCCGATCCCGGCGCTCCCTTCGAGCTGGTGGTGAGCGCGGGGATGGCCTGGAACCGCCCCGGCGCCGTGGAATCGGCAAGTAGCGGCCTCCTGGCCCGGCTACCGCAAGGCGAGCAGCTCATCCGGGTAGCCGGAACGGTGGAAGCCGACCCCTACGCGGGTGGTCTCCTGCCCCACCGGGTGGTGCGCCTCAGCGAACCCGCGGGCGTCTACGCCGGCCGTCCGGACGAGCAAGCGAAGTCCGTCGCCGACCTCCGGCGCATCCTCGACGCCCGCCGCGCCGAACTCGAGGCCCGCGCGGCCGGGTACGGAGAACTCGCGGAAGCCTGGCTCGCGGTCACCTCCGGATTCGCCTGGAACACCGTCTACGAGCCCCGCCACGAACGGGTCGTCCCCACCGTGGGCCGGCTCTGGAACCGGGACTACGGCGGGGTGGCGCTCTTCGGCTGGGACAACTTCTTCCTCGGCTACCTCGCTTCGCTCGAGGGACGCGACCTCGCGCTCGCCGGGATCATCGAGCATCTCCGGGGCCACACGGCCGAGGGATTCCTCCCGAACGACAACCGCGGCAACGGCAGCAAGTCCTGGGACCGCTCCCAGCCGCCGGTGGGCGGGATCATGGTGCGGGAGGTCTACCGCCGCTATCCCGAACGCTGGTTCCTCGAAGCCGCCTTCGATCCGCTGCTCGCCTGGAACCGCTGGTGGCCCGCGGCCCGCAACAACGGCGGCCTCCTCTCCTACGGTTCCCACGCGGCGCCCAACCCCTTGGCCGAGCCCGTGGCGCGGACGAAGACCGCCGCCGGCTACGAGTCCGGCATGGATGACTCCCCGATGTACGAGGATGTCCCGTTCAACCGTGACCGGAACGTCATGGAACTCCAGGACGTCGGGCTCACCAGCCTCTACATCGCGGACTGCCGGGCGCTCGCGGAGCTGGCGCGGCTTCTCGGCCGCGCAGCCGCAGCGGAGGAGCTCGAAACCCGGGCGAACGCCTTCGGGGAGGCGCTCGACACCCTCTGGGTCGAAGACCGCGGCTACTACCTCAACTACCGCACCGATCTCGACCGGCCCTCGGAGCGCCGCTCCCCCACCCTCTTCTACCCGCTCCTCGCGGGCGTGGCCTCCGAGGCGCGCGCCGGCCGGCTCATCCGGGAGCACCTGCGGAATCCCGCCGAGTTCTGGGGCGACTTCATCTTGCCGTCCACCACCCGCGACGACCCCTCGTTCTCGCGCCAGCGCTACTGGAAGGGCGCCATCTGGCCGCCGCTCAACTTCCTCACCTACCTGGGGCTCCGGCGAGCGGGCGACCACGCCACCGCGGGCGAGCTTTCGGCCCGTTCTCTCGATATGTTTCTCCGGGAATGGCGCCGGAAGGGCTACGTGAGCGAAAACCTCTCCTCGATTACCGGAACCGGCGACGACGAGCGCCTCTCGAGCGATCCCTTCCACTCCTGGGGCGCGCTCTTCGGGATCATGGCGTTCCTCGAGTCCGGCCATCTCGCCCCGCCGGAGGATGCGCTCCCGGGGAGTCCATGATGCACGGTTCCCGGGTACTCGTGTCGCCGGCCCTGGCGGGCGCTCTTGCGCTCGGACTTGCCGCGGGCGCCGGCGCGCAGCCCTCGGAGACCCCACCCTGGCAGGACCCCACGGTCTTCCAGATCGGGCGGGAACCGCCCCGGGCCTCCTTCACGCCCTACCCGAACCCCGAAGCGGCCGTTGCCGGCCGTCCCGCGGACTCGCCGCGCCGAATCTCGCTGAACGGCGACTGGAAGTTCCACTTCGTTCCGCGCCCCGCCGACCGGCCGGAGGACTTCTTCGAACCCGGTTTCGACGACTCCGCCTGGGACGAGATCCCGGTGCCCTCCAACTGGGAACTGCTCGGCTACGGCTACCCCGTCTACCGGGACGAGTCCTATTCCTTCCCCGCGAACCCGCCCTTCGTTCCCGAGGACGACAACCCCGTCGGTTCCTACCGGCAGAACTTCCGGGTCCCGTCCCGCTGGAACGGCAACGAAATCTTCCTCCGTTTCGACGGCGTCTACTCGGCCTTCTACGTCTGGGTGAACGGCGCCTTCGTGGGCTACAGCGAAGGGAGCCGCACTCCCGCCGAGTTCCGGATCACGGAGCAGGTCCGGGAGGGGCCGAACACCCTCGCGGTCCAGGTCATCCGCTGGAGCGACGGCAGCTATCTGGAGAGCCAGGACTTCTGGCGGATCAGCGGAATCGACCGGGAGGTCTCGCTGCTGGCGCGGCCCGCGACCTTCGTCCGCGACTTCTCCGCCAGCGCCGACCTCGTCACCGGGTACCGCGACGGCATCCTCGACTTCAGCGTGAACGTCGTGAACCGCGGGCTCGGGGAAGCGGGGGCCCACGAAGTGGGCTACGAACTGTTCGATCCCGACGGGAACTCCGTCTGGGGAAGTCCGGAGGTGCTGCGCCTCGACGTGCCCCCCGGCGGCGAGGCCTCCATGGGGGCGACGGCGACGATTCGCGACGTCCGCGCGTGGTCGGCGGAGACCCCGGACCTCTACCGGCTGGTCGTCTCGCTGGCCGGCCCCGGCGGACGGGTGGCCGAAGCGACGGCGATCCGGATCGGATTCCGGCGGATCGAGACGGCCGGCGGCGAACTGCTGCTGAACGGCCGGCCCATCGTCCTGAGGGGAGTCAACCGGCACGAGCACGATCCCGAACACGGGCACGTCGTGGACGAGGCGTCCATGGTCGAGGACCTTCGGCTCATGAAGCGCCTGAACATCAACGCGGTTCGGACCGCGCACTATCCGAACCTGCCCCGCTTCTACGAGTTGACCGATGAATACGGGTTCTACGTGGTGGACGAACCGAACATCGAGTCGCACGGGATGGGCTACCTGCCCGAGGTGACGCTCGCGGGACGCCCCGAGTGGCGGGACGCCCACCTCGACCGCACCGAGCGGATGGTCCTGCGGGACCGGAACCATCCTTCGGTGATCATCTGGTCGCTCGGCAACGAGGCCGGCGACGGGGAGAACTTCGACGCCACCTCGGAGTGGATCCGGGAGAACGACCCCTGGCGGCCGATCCTCTACGAGCCGGCCGGCGAGCGCGACATCGTGGACCTGGTGGCCCCGATGTACGTCCGGCCCTACTGGCTCGAGCACTATGCCGCCTCCCGGTCGGAAAAGCCCTTCCTGCTGGTCGAGTACGCCCACGCCATGGGCAACAGCGTCGGAAACCTGGCCGACTACTGGGAAGTGATCGACAGCGATCCGAAGCTCGTCGGCGGATTCATCTGGGACTGGGTGGACCAGGCCATCCTCCGCGAGGACGAGTCGGGACGATCCTTCTGGGCCTACGGCGGGGACATCGGGCCGCCGGGCATTCCCACCGACGGCAACTTCCTCGTGAACGGCCTGGTGTCGGCCGACCGGAAACCGCACCCCCACGCCTTCGAGGTCAAGAAGGTCTATCAGCCGCTCCGGATCCGGGCGCTCCATGCCCGCTCGGGGCTGATCGAGGTCGAGAACCTCCGCGCCTTCACCGATCTCTCCGACCTCGCGGGAAGCTGGCAACTGACCGCCGACGGCGCGGTGCTGGCCGAGGGAGCGGTGCCGCCGATCGCCACCGCGCCGGGCGCGGCCGAGATCGTCTCGTTCGACATTCCGGAGACCGAGATCGAATCCCTGATGGAGCGCCTGCTGATCGTCCGCTTCCGCACCCGGGAGAACGCGCCGCTCGTCCCGGCGGGCCACGAGGTGGCCTGGGAGCAGTTCTTCGTGGACGTGGTGCGCCCGAACGACAGCGAGGTGGACGAAGAGGAAGAAGAAGGCGAGGAAGACGAGGAGCGCGCCGCGGGCGAAGCGGAAGTTCCGGAGGAGGAACAGGAGGAGGAAGAACCGCCGCCGGAGCCGCCGCCGCTCGAAGCCATGACCGTCCGGGAATCGGAAGACGCCGTCACCGTAGGCGGCCGCGGCTTCACGCTGGAGTTCAGCCGGGAGCTCGGGACCCTGCGGTCGTTCCGGGCGGGAGGGCGGGACCTTATCGAGGCCGGCCCGGCCCCGAACTTCTGGCGCGCGCCCACCGATAACGACTACGGGAACGGTTTCCCCGCGCGTTCCGGTGTCTGGAAGACGGCGGGCAGCCCCCCGGCCCGGGTGCTCGAGGACCTCGCGGTGCGGATGGACGACGACCGGCGCCGGGTGGAGGTGGAGAGCCGGTTCTCGCTCCGCTCGATCGGCGCCTTCTACACGCTGCTGCACGAGGTCTTCGGAAACGGGACGGTGGCGGTCTCGGCGCGGCTATCGGGGGTGGACGAGGACCTGCCCGAGATGCCCCGGTTCGGGACCCTGTTTACGGTGCCCGCGTCCCTGCACCAGGTGGAGTGGTACGGACGCGGCCCCCACGAGAACTACTGGGACCGCCGGACCGGCGCCGCGGTCGGCCGCTACCGGGCGCCGGTGTCCGAACTCGCCCACCCCTACGTCCGCCCCCAGGAGACCGGCACCCGCACCGACGTGCGCTGGGTGACCCTCACCGACGGCGCGGGCGCGGGGCTCCTCGTGATCGGCCTTCCGCACCTGTCGTTCTCCGCGCTGCCGTACCGGGTCTCCGACCTCGACGGGGGCGAAACGAAGAGCCGGACCCACTGGGCCGAACTCGCCCCCCGTGACGAGATCACGCTGGCGGTGGACTTCCGCCAGACCGGGGTCGGCGGCGACGACTCCTGGGGCGCCGTGCCCCACCGCGAATACACCCTCTGGCCGCAGAACCTCGCGTTCCGTTTCCTGATGCGTCCGATCGGCCGCGAGGACGACCCCGGAGTGCTCTCCCGGCTGGTTCTCCCCGACGAGGCGGCGGAGACGGCGGTGTATTCCAGATCGCTCGAACCGCATGACTTCGCCGAGCGAAACCTGGCGGCGCATCTCGCTCGCGGCCTGACGGCCGAGGTAGAGCCGCCGCAGTCATCCCCCTATTCCGCGGCCGGCGACGCCGGGCTCACCGACGGCATCCGGGGCTCGGTGGACCGCCGGGGCGGCCACTGGCAGGGCTACCACGCGGACGAGGTCACCGCGGAGCTCGATCTCGGGCCGCCGCAGCCGGTGTGGTCCGCCAAGCTGTCGTTCCTCCAGCACCCGGGCTCCGGGGTGTATTTCCCGCGGCGGGTCGAAGTCGCGACGAGCCTCGACGGGCAGTCCTGGTCCGAACCGGTAATTCAGCCGGTCCAGAATCCGGACGGCATGGGACGCGACCCGCCCGAAGGCGGCCGCCAGCGGGTCACGATGGCGCTCGAAGGCGCGGAGGCCCGCTTCCTGCGGGTCCGGATCACCGGACTCGGCGAGGTACCCGCCCCCTGGCCCACCGGACCGGACGGCGCCCGCTACGAAGGCGAGACCGCCTGGACCTACCTCGACGAGATCATCGTCCGCTAATCAGGAATAACCGACCGGGAGCGTCACCCTCGGCTGCCGCAGTAACGGCTTGGAACGCCGGGTTCCCGAGCTACGAGGAAACGATGCCGGCTGGCGCCGTCTTCCATCCCTCGTGCTCAATGCCTCTCCGCAGAGCTATCGCTCCGCTCCGGAAACAGCCGGCACCGGCTGCGCGACAGCGCAGCGGAACGGGATAACCCATCCCTGAGCTATGGTCGAAAGTGGGTGACGTCGAGAGAAGGGGATGGCGTATCGTGCGAGGAACCAGCTTCCACACCTCCAAGGAAGGAGTGATACGCCATGACGGAGAGTACTGTGGTTTCGCCGCCCCGACGCCGATGTCTCGGTAGAGCTCCATGCTGGATTCGCTCTTGAGAGAGGTCAGGCGCCCGAGATCGACCATCCAGGAGATATCTCCAGTGAAGGACACGTCCCACGCCGGTTTCCCAAGCGTTTGGGGATTGGCGCTGTCGATGGTCCTGCTCTTCGGCGCCGGCCTCGCGGGTCCGGCGTGCGGGGTGGATCCGTTGTTGCCGACGGCGCCACCCCCACTCCCACCCCCACCCATGCCGCGGCCGGAGCCGGAGCCGGAGCCACCCTCGACCCCGACCAGCTTGCGAATCTCGGCCATTGGTGACGACTTCATCGAATGGAGTTGGAATGCCGTCGCGGGCGCGGCCTACGAGGTCCAGTTCAGCCTCGACGAGAGCTTCGACGACGGGGACGAGATCATCGGCAGGACTTCCGAGCAGACCTCGTACCGAAGGCAATCCCTTCCAGGAGGAACCCGTGCGTATCTCCGCGTGCGGTCCCATGTCGCAATCGCCGAGGAACGGTTGCAGAGCCCGTGGTCCAGGCACATCACGGGCATGACCACCAAAACGAACGGGGCGCCGGCCACCGCCGGCGCCATCCCGGACCAGTCGCTTCACGAAGACACCGACGCAACGACGTTGGACATCGCCCGCTACTTCGAGGATCCCGACGGGGACGCGCTGACCTACCGGGCGTCGTCCGACCGCACCGGTGTAGTGCGGGTGACCGTCTCCGGGAGCGAAATCACTCTGGATCCGAGGAATGATGGAACGGCGACGATCACCGTCACGGCAAGCGACCCGGCCGGACTCGGCGCCACCCAGACCTTTCGGGTAACCGTCGCGCCATCCGCGAACCGTGCGCCGACCGCCGTCGGCGAAATCCCCGGCCAGTCCCTCCGCGAGGACAGCGCCGGCACGCTGGACGTCGAGCGTTACTTCGAGGACCCTGACGGGGACGCGCTGACCTACCGGGCGTCGTCCAGCCGCGCCAGCGTGGTGCGGGTGACCGTGTCCGGGAGCGAACTGATGCTCGATCCGAGAAATGATGGAACGGCGACGATCACCGTCACGGCAAGCGACCCGGCCGGACTCAGCGCCGCCCAGACCTTCCAGGTGAGTGTCACACCAGAAGCACCGTCTGGCAGCACTGTGCTCTACGAGGTGGGAGACCGCGTTCCGTTCCCGTCAGGAATCCCGCCCGTCAACTCCGGCGTGAGCGTGTCCTTCTTCGACGGCGTGTACAAGGCATCGCGGGGGGCGTACGTGGAATGGCCTGACGAGTACCGCTTTACCTGCGTCGCCACGCGGTGCGAGGTCAGGACCGGGGACAACGTGGTGACCGTCGGGACCATCGCGCGCACCCCGGCCGGCCAGGAGCCCGGGTAAGCGAAACTCCGCAATGCGAACGAAGGTGAAGGAGGAAACACGCGTTGGTTGAAGAAGCCAAAGGCCGCAGTGAGCGTTCGATCGTGCCCGTAGGAGGGTTGGATCTATCGGTGGACTGTCGCGCGTCAATCAGGGTGGCTTGAAACGCCGGATTCCCGAGCTACGAAGAATGGATGCCGGCTGGCGCCCGTCTGCCATCCCTCGTCCTCAACGGCTCTCCGCAGAGCCATCGCGCTGCTCCGAAAACAGCCGGCACCCGCTGCGCGAGAGCGCCGCGGAACGGGATAACCCATCCCCTCTCGACAGCACACCCGGTACGGGAACGCCGGACCTTCTACCTTTTGTCAAGGGGGTAAAGGGGGGCTGCGGGCCGGTGGCTGGTAGCGGTTGGGAAGTGCGGTCCCGGGGAG
>Ga0209021_1003159_pt1 | contig 13537 bp, 10 predicted proteins | sample PinacodermFT_FD_187299 | JGI IMG/M metagenome (GOLD analysis project Ga0209021, IMG submission 187299) | Host-associated microbial community of the marine sponge Aplysina aerophoba from Gulf of Piran - sponge pinacoderm, lysed by freeze-thaw... | ecosystem: Host-associated > Porifera > Sponge >... | reverse complement strand
CGTCCTGCCACCAGCCGATGGAGTGGCCCATGGCGAATCGTTCGCCGGGGTCGGGATGGTCGCGCCCGTCCATATAGACCATCCGCGTATGCCCCTCCTCGCCCCGGATGATGACGACCTCATCCTGTTGGGAAAGATCGATCTCCATCATGTATATGCTCGTGGAGTCCAGCATTGAAGGCGTTGGCCGCCCGGCACATGTTGATTCCGGATTCTCGCTGGACAGAGGATCGTACGCGGCCTGGGCCGCCAGTGCCGCGTCGGTCAGCGTCAGCTGGGCGTGGTAGAAGCCGTCGAAGCCCCCGGGGTACCGCTTCATTTTATTGAGGTTCATCCGCCATATGCCCGCCAGGCTCGTGGCGGGGGGTGCCTCTCCCTCACCCCTCTGAGCGGCAATCAGGGCATCGAGTCCCAGGGACGCGGAGAGTCCTCCTTCCTTGTCGAGGGAACGCAGGAGGCCGTACGGTCGCCCGTCAGTCATCACGTTGGCTCGGACCCTGACCCACTCGCCTGGTGACAGCGAGTCCCGCGTCCAGCCCATTCGTGTCTGAGTGGCTACCGTGCCCATTTGCAGTTCCCAATCGACGGGTTCGCCGCTCTGCACGGATTCTACGATGAGGTAGATATGGGGATTGCGCCACGCGAACTCCTTGACCGTGCCTTCAATGGCAACCATCGACTCCAGATCTATGCCGGCGTCGCTGTGATGGGCCGGCACGGGCGCGGCAAGTACAAGTGCTGCAGCGAATGCTGTCATGTGTTTGAGAAAATGCATACTGGTCGCACTCCTTTAGATTCGTAAGCCTGGTACTCAATTGTCGTTGCCCCTGTTCAAGGAAAATATGGCCGGTCTCATTGGCCTGCAGGGCGCTCACTCCACCTCCCCTTCCCAGCGGACGCAGTCGTAAGGCTCGATCTCCTGCCCGGGCAGCCAGGTGTAGGCCCCTGTGCGGACGGGCGATCCGATCAGATAGGCCGGATCGATGGACGTCAACGTGGAAGTCATGGTCCGGCCGTCCGCGGACGGCGTGAACCGCTCGATGTGCATGGCATCGGCACTCTGCGGCACGCCTCGGCGATCGGAAAGTGGCCAGTCGATGCGTGTCGTCGTGATCACCAGGGTATCGTCTTCCCATCTCCCAACGGAGTATCCGAGCGGCGTCGCGGGCTGCGTCTCCGGATCGACATCCGAATTCATGTGAATGGTACGCACCAGGTCATATTCCGACTGAAGAAGGACGATAGTGTCGCCCTCGTCCACAAACTGAATCGGGGTCGGAACCTCCATGCCGATCGGCATACCCGGCTGGATGCAGTCCGGGTTCTCCAGATAGGTCCACGCGTCGAAATCCAGCTTCGCCGCCCTGGCCGCTTCCGTCAACTCGCTGTCGTCAAGAGCCCGCAGGCCCGCCCGCCCGCGCTGCCAGACCCTGAAGATGCCTTCGGCCTCCTGAACCGCGGCCTCTACCCTCGCCTGGCTCGGCTGCGACTGCTCGAGACTGAGTCTCTCCTCGGCGAACCGCAGTGGATAGTTTCGGGCGATATCATTGAACTCGTAACCGTTCGGCAGTAACAGATTACGAAGCCCCATATAGCGAGATTTTCGTCTCGATACCACACCCGCTACCTTGACCTGGGAACCGACCGGCAAGAGATCGGGGAATCCCCTGCGCGTCATGGAACCCCCTGGATTCGTCTCCAGTTCCCAGATCTCGCCGATCTCTGGACCGGCGGTGACCCGGATTCGAATACGCGCGTGGGGATTGTGCCAGAAGACCTCGGTCACCTCGCCCTCGAACTCCACCAGCTGACTGGTGTCGTATAAAGGCTCGACGTTCGGTCCATGATGTGCTGCGGCGCTGGCGGCGAGAAGGGTCAGGGCACCGAAAACGGCGACTCGATGTGTCATCCTGCTTGTATCCATCGGAAACTCCAGAATCATTGCCCACCTCCCACAACCACCACCTTAATGCTGAAGCGTACGTGCGGTTGCGCCATTCGACGTCGATGACCCTAATTGGGTGGCGGTGGCGGTGGCGGCAGATCAGCCGGCGGCGTCAGGTCGAAGCGCTCAAATCCCGTTTCGGGATCAATCGAGCGATCGTTCAATGAACATTTGTCGTGGTCGCGGTAAACGTATCCGGGGTCACGTTGATAGACGGTGGTGAAATTGATCGGCGCTGTTAACAATTGCGGCGCAGTCAACTCCGTATCAACGACCAGCTGATCCTGTTCATTGAGCCGCAAGCGTTCCACGACATGAACGTTCTCTCCAATCGGCGGGAGATTGGGATTCGATGCCCCTGGAAAGGTCGTATCGGGGTGCAGACCGATGGTTTCGACAACCAGGGTATCGCCTTCCCACCTGCCGACGGATGTACCGCCATTGGATGGTTCGGGATTCTCGCGCAGCGGACGGCCGTCGATGGGAATGCGTCGCAGCAGTCCGTCTCCGTTGGTAATGGTGAGCCTTTGCGGCATCAGCAGGAACTCGACGTCATTGGTCCTCCCGCCGTTAATCCCGCCATTGAAACGCGTTGGAACACAGTACGCCCCCCTAACGCCGCGGTTCGCGCCGGGCACACGCGATGCCTCTATGAGGCGCCTGACTTCAGGCTGATACACGTCCGTGTTCGCAGTCACAGCAAGAAACCCGGTGCCAGTTCTGGTCCGCTGCTGTGATGCGGCTAGCACCGATTCAAACCCCCCTTCCATCTCCCACCATCCGCTCCAGTCCGGTAACTCGCTCCAGTCCCGAAACTGCTGCGCCGATGCGGCAACCGGATCGGCGGTGGTGGCCATGTTATCGGCGCTCTGTCCGCAGGCGGCCAGTAGCACCACAGCAGCGCAAGCAAGCAACTGCCGTGCGATACATCGGCCGGCTCTCACTGCGCCTCTCCCCTTATGGCATTGACGACGAAATGAGATTGCTGTCCTGGAAGCAGTATCTCGAACCCCCTGATTCTCCTGATTTTTCCGGGATCCGGTGACTAATCTTGGACCCACCGGCCCGCATTCACCTCGTCACACTCCCCGTAGATCATTTCCAGATGTGGAGAGGGGAGCAACAGCCTGTAGTGCAGCATGGGCCTCGCCAGATACTCGGGATCCTCCAGAATGTACATGGCATCCATGTAAGTGCCGTCCAGCGCCAGGCGGTATCGCTCTATCACGTGCTTCTGTCCACCCGACGGCACGCCGATCTGGTAAGGGGAGCGGTGATCCTCAAAGTTCGCCGTGTCCACCACCAGCGTATCGTCCTGCCACCAGCCGATGGAGTGACCCATGGCGAATCGTTCGCCGGGATCGGGATGCTCGCGCCCGTCCATATAGACCATCCGCGCATGCCCCTCCTCGCCCCGAATGATGACGACCTCCTCCTGTTGGGAGAGATCGATCTCCATCATGTATATGCTCGTGGAGTCCAGCATTGAAGGCGTTGGCCGCCCGGCACACGTCGATTCGGGGTTCTCGGCGGACAGAGGATCGTAAGCGGCCTGGGCCGCCCGCCCCGCATCATTCAGCGTCAGCTGGGCGTGGTAGAAGCCGTCGAAGCCCCCGGGGTACCGATTGAGTTTCGTGATGTCCGACCGCCATATACCCGCCAGGCTCGTGGCGGGGGGTGTGTCTCCCTCAGCCGTCTGACCGGCAATCAGCTCGCTCAGCCCCTGGTTCACGGAGAATCCTTCCTTGTCGAGGGAACGCAGGATGCCATACGGTCGCCCGTCAGTCATCGGGTTGGCTTGAACCCTGACCTGGTCGCCTGGTGACAGCGAGTCCCGCGTCCAGCCTCTTCGCGTACTCGTGTGGACCGGGCCCATTTGCAGTTCCCAGTCGACGGGTTCGCCGCTCTGCTCGGACTCTACGATGACGTAGACATGGGGATTCCGCCACGCGAACTCCTTGACCGTGCCTTCAATGGTAACCGTCGACTCCATGTCCATACCGGCGTCGCTGTGATGGGCCGACACGGGCGCGGCAAGTACCAGTGCCGCAGCGAACGCTGTCATATGTCTGGAAATATTCATACTAGATCTACCCCCTGTTCGAAATTCATTCTGTAGTGGAGCCGCTGGACTGTTGGACAACTACGCCTCGGCGGCTTTGTGTTCGCCCGACGCAGGCCCACGCCCGTCAGATGAATGATACGCCCAACTGCATCCCCCCGTTTGTACTCACCTAGAACGTAAAGTTTACCCGCAATCCGATCTCCCGCGGCAGCCGCCACTGAACACCCCAGGTGCGGAGGTCAGGTGGGAAGACGATACGACGCTCTCGGGCGTGCAACGGCTGATCCTCGTCCGTGAGATTGGTGCCGTACAGGATGATGTCCCAGTTGTCATTATTGAAGCCTATCTGGCCTGTCGCGGTCGTAATGGCCGGAAGATACGCGTAGTTGATGACGTCAAGGAACCTGTCACCGCTGTGGCGGACGCCCAGATGACCGCGCCATCGCCAATTCCCGCCGAGCGACCCGACGTAGGTAGCCGAGAGCGTTGCCTGGACCTCGGAGTTGGCCTCGAGATCATTGCCGCCGACCTGGAAACCGGGGATGCCGGCCGCGGTAGTGCAATTCGAAGTAAAGCCGTACGTACCAACGGCGCTGAAGTCGCAGTTCTCGTCATATTGACTGCTCTGCAACGCCAGAGAAGTCCTGATTGACAAGCGGTCGGTCGCGCGAAAACTCGACTCCAACTCGACGCCCTTCAGGTCGCCACTGCCGACGTTAAGTAGTGCGCCGTTGATGAAGGTGACGCGTTGGTTATAGATCCTGCCGTTGGGGTCGAAGCTACCGTCGTTCCAGCAATCCGGCACACCGGCACAACTGCCCATGGCGGGAGCAGCGCCGCCGAAGTCAAACCGCTCGCCCAAAATCATGTCTTGCCAATCGATGACGTAGACCGCCGCCGCCAACTGCAGCCGTCCGTCGAGCGCACCGCCCTTGACCCCGAACTCATAGTTCGTCAGCTCCTCTTCGTCGGTTGTCGTATAAAGGTCAGCCGTGTAATCGATGAAGCCCGCGGCAAAAGCCGCCTCGGTCGCCGCCTGCACCAACGGGTCGATCATCTGCGTATTAGCCCCCGCAGGGTTCGTTCCCTGAGCGATCTGGGCGTAGATGGACCAGTCGTCGTTGAGCGCGTGATTGACCGCCAGGCGCGGCTGAAACGAGTCGGTGACCTGCACCACCCTGTTGCCGCTGATGACGTCCAGCGTAACCGCGTCGTCTCGCTGGGAGCGCCCTTCGATAGAGACCGTCGTCCGATCGTTGATGTCGTAGGCAACGCTTCCGTAGACACCGGTTGCCTCCGTCGTCAGATCGGACCGCCGTCTCGGTAGAAACGGCATGCCGCGATTGACCAAGTCCTCCAAACCGAGCTCAGGAAATGCGACGCCCGCGTATTGAGTGAAGACTGCCTCGTAATAATGGAACTCGAAACGGGAGACGCCAAGCATCCAGCGCAGCGAAGAATCCGCCGGAGAGAGCCAGCGAACGTCTATGTAGTCTTCTACATCGCTCCCGCTCGGGCGGCCCATGTTCAAGGTCAACCTGGGATCGAACATGCCCCTGAAGTTGGTGGTAGCGCCCAGCACGGAGCTGTCGGCCCCCCACTGTAGCGCCTCATCCGTGGCCGCGGAGACTATCGCCTGCAGCAGAGAGCCATTGTCGAAATTGAAATTGAACTCACCGGCGATTCTTTCGCGTTCCCGATAGTTTGTCGGATCGAGTACGCTGAGCGACAATGCCAGGTTGTAGTCACGGGTTCCCTCGGTGAATCCATCCGCAGTGAGATCGTGATAAATCGGCATCGTCCCGACGGGGTATGCCGTCGTATACAGCGGGCAGTCCCAAGCGCCCCGGACATGAGCGGTCCTGCCCGACCCGACGTTGTTGCAACTCCGCCCGCCACCAGGGATCTTGTAGTCTGCTACCTTGCCATCGTCCTGCTCGGTGTACGAAGCCGTCAGCTCCATGTCGAAGAAATCGTTCGGAGTGAATTTCAGCTTGGCGGAGAAATGCTGGGTATTCGTAGCTCCAACCTTGTAACCGTCGGTCGTGATCCACCCGTCGGGGCCATCGAAGTCCTCCTCGAAGACGTCTAGCGTGAAGCCCAGGGTGTCCGTGATCGGACCGTCGAAAGACGCGCCCAGGATGGCTCGGTTCTGGTCCGAATAGGTCGCCTGGAACTTGCCACTCAACTCATCGCCGGGATCCCGCGTCACGTAGTTGATGGCCCCTGCGAACGTCGCCCGGCCGAATGCCGCGCTCTGGGGTCCGCGCAGCACCTCGACTCGCTCGAGATCCACGAATTGAATCGAGCCGTTACTCCCGACAATCGGCACGCCGTCTACCAAGACGGTCGATTTCTGGCGGAGGGCGCCCTGGCTGGCAGGGGTGACTCCACGAATCGTCGTCCGGGCGTTGATCCGCCCGCCAATCTCCAGGTAGTCGACGCCTGGCGTCTCCGCGTAGAGGCCGTGGGTGTCCAGGATGTTATTCCGTTCGATGAAGTCGGTGTCCATTACGGTGATGGAGACCGGGACGTCTATCAGGTTTTCTTCTCGCCTGCGGGCCGTGACCACGATCTCCTCCAGGGTGGGGGCTGCCGAGGCATCCGGTGCTTGCGCCTGCGCCTGCCCGGGAATGGCCACAGTGGCCGCCAGACCCAGTGTCGCCGTCAGGCGCGTCCAAAATCCAGTCCTGTTATCGCTCGTCATCTCTTCATTTCCTTGATTGATTGAAACGTCATCTGCAGCCTCACTTCCCTCAACTAAAGCACTCTCTTCAAACGAGATCTGCACGACTTGCCTATCGGAGAGTCCGCTCGACAGCCCGGATCCCTCGAGAAGCGCCTCGAGCGCGCCCGTCAACGTAAACTGCCCGACGACCGAATTGGCCTGCCGGGTTACGACGAGATCGTAGGGGAAAAGCAGCACCGCGCCGGTCTGCTCAGCCAGTTCATTCAGCGCTTCTGCAACGTTCAGCGACGGAATGTCGATGTCGTGGAGCGGCTCCTGCGCGAGAATGACTGGGCTGGCTATCATCAACGCCAGACCGGCTGCCAGGCTGCGCGCCCTGCTGCAGCGTTTTGCTTGTATTTCCCTCCGAATCTCTCTGTTACCCGAGACGTTGGCCAGGACTGTCGTTGCGGCCTTGCCACACACATAACAGACGAGTCGGGGAAACCCGCAATAGATGGCAGAACCGATTTGGACTAGCCTATCGGCCAGGCGACAGAAGAACAGGTCCGAGCCTTCGAAGTGAACCCTGGCAGGACCCACGAGTTCAACCCCCTTTTTAGATTCCGATCAATACACATCTTGGTCAGTCTATAGCTCGGATATCGGTCAGTCTATATCTCGGCTGCTGCCGACAAGACAACGTGATCCGGGCTCAGGCGCTGTACGCGAAGCCCGAAGTTGTCCTCGAGCGCAGCGAGCATCGCATCAGTCTGACCGACAGGAACCTGACCGCCGATCCGGATCGCTCTGACGGCCGAATCGGATATCTCGATGTTCACGGTCGAATAGCGGCTGATTTCGTTGACCACCGTCTCGAGCGACTCGCCTGAAAATGCCAGCAGGCCCTCACGCCAGGCAAGCAGCGAACGAGTCTGAAGTGAATCTGCCGGTTCGTTATTTCCCTGTTGACCGTCCTCCCGCTTGGAGGGCTCGTTATAGCTGCCCTCATGGACGCTCCGACATAACCGGCGCAAACTTCTGAATGCGTTTGGCGGTGTCGACTTCGCCTACGAAGATGTTCCCGAATGAGTCCGTGCCGATCGCATTGGCGAAGTGAAACTGACCCGCAAGGCGTCCGTTTCCACCGAAGTAGCCGAGCGTCACGCCACTTTGCCGTTCGACAATCCACACGACATCGTTATGCGCGTCGGCGACGAACAGATACTTCTGCTCCGGATCCTTGGAGATAATCATCTTGTACATGCTGCCGCAAATCGACGAGTAAAAGGTTCCGACAGGCATGGGAGTGTCGGGTAGTTCGAACATGCCCGCACATCGGCCACGTTGCGCAGGCGTGTTTGGCGAGACATAAATGTCCTGCAACCACTCCCCTTCGGTCGTAAACACCTGAATGCGGTTCTGACCACGTTCTCCGACATACACACGCCGGTCGTTCGAAATCTCAATGAAATGCAGAGTCGGCGCGAACTGCTCTTCCTCGGGCGGTGGCTCTCCCTTCCATTCGTAGCCAGGAGTCGGCTCATTGGAGATCTCGCTCAACGGCATCCCGTGTCCGCCCCAGCCACGTTTGAAGTCGCCGGTCGAGGCGTCATATACAGTGACGCGCTTCTGGTCGATGATGTAGATCTCGTTGTCGACCTCGTCGAGCTGAAAGCGTCCCACGTTTACAATCTCGTCGACGTGCTGGTTGTTCTCCTGCGCGTCACGCGTTCGGAGGTCTGCATCGGTGCCGAGTCTCGGCGGCCTACGGCCGAAGTCCCAGAGAAACTCGCCATCGCGAGTGAACTTCAGGATGCTGTCCTGAGCCGCCTCGCCGGAAATCCAAACGTTGCCCTCAGTATCGGGAATGACAGTTTGGAGGTAGGTCGGCCACAGCGGGTGATAGCCAGGTCCTCCCCAGGCATTCAGGACATTGCCTTCCTGGTCGAGCTCGATTATCTCCGGCCCACGCACGCAGCACAGCGCCGATCCCGGCCCGAGTTCCGCCGCCAGTTCGATTGGCAGGGCAGCTCTTCCCCGGTTAATGAACCAGACATGATCCATGTGATCGACGTACATGCCCGTAACCTGCTGCATACTCCACTGGTTCGGCAGTGGTTTGGGCCAGAACGGATCGACAATGTACTGGGGCGCGCCATTCGCATCGACAGCTTGGCCTTCCACGACCTGTGCCAAAGCGTTAGACCCGACGGCGTAGGCCACGATGCCGAAAAGACTCACGAACACGGCTACGGTTTTGCTCTTTTTCATTCCGATTTCCCTCTTGAACTCGAAGCACACAGAACACCTTCCGAATGCACCGACACGCTGACTTCCTCACAATTATAATCAAGAAAGAGAAGACTAAGACTGTTCAATCTGGCAGCATCTAATGGACAGCAGATACCACCTTAAATTAGCTGCCAACTTGTCCAACGATTGGGCTCCACCTCTGTCTCCAAGCCGATGGTTATATCACCGTCAACGTCACCGAATAGCATGCCGCCCCCGCCGAAATTCGTGCCAATTTCCACCGCTTCGCCGTTCGGCAGGCGGCGATCTCTACTGCGCCCGATTACGGGTTCTACCATCTCGTCTGTTATATGTGGCAACGCTGCGACATCTGTGATACGAGACTGAAGAATGTTTCCAATATTTAGGAATGTGTTAATGATGAAAACGATATTTAACCTGGTCATGGCGGCAATCGCCGTCGCTCTTCCTCTGCAGGCGTCGGCGCACCATTCAATGGCGGAATGGGATACGAGCACTATCAATGAGATGGAAGGAGAAATCGTCAATGTCGTGTGGAGGAACCCACACATTCGCTGGACGATGAAGATTGGTAACGACGAGGGTGAAGAAGAACTCTGGACGATGGCGGGAACCTCACCGAATCATCTTACGCGTCGCGGTGTCACAGCGGAGCTACTAACAGTAGGCGACGTCATCCGTGTAGTGGGCTCACCGTCCACTCGCCGTCCGTTGAACTTTATCGTTAACAGCGCGCTCATGCCGGACGGGGCCGAGGTACTGTTTCGAGGACTTGGTCCTGCTGTCGATCCTCACTGGGCCGACGCGCGGGTCGTCATCGGCACAGGGGAATGGGGTATGGCAGAAGCGGCGAGCGCCGAGCCGCAAGGGCTCTTTACCGTATGGAGGTTAGCTGGTTGTGAGGGTTGCATTGATCGGGACGGCAATAGGGAGCCTCTATCCTTAACGCCGGAAGCTGAATCTGTTCTCGCGACCTGGGACATAACTGATAACTGGGTCGTCCGTTGCGAGCGGCGCGGGATGCCCTCGATCATGCTCAATCCCTACCCCATGGAGTTCGTCGATGAGGGCGACACGATCCTCCTCCGGATAGAGTTCGAGGACAACGAGCGCGTCATTTACATGGCGGATGATATCGATCCGTCGACACAGCCGCTGAGCCACATGGGATTCTCCGTTGGCCGCTGGGAGAACGACAGCACCCTCGTCGTTGAGACGAGCCGCATGAACTCTCCATGGCAAAACTCCTCAGGTGCTCCCATGAGCGAAGATGCATTCGCGGTTGAGCGGTTTACGCTTAGCGAGAACGAGCTTCAGCTCAGTTATGAGATTACGGTGACGGATCCGGCGACGCTAACTGCACCTTCAAGAAAACTCTTCGCGTGGATGGCTGTTCCGGGCCTCGAGATCAAGTCTTGGGACATGGACTGCTCGGACGACGCGTATCTGTAAGAGCGCCCGAATTGAGGAAAGAGTTCATGATGATCAAGAGCAGAGCGTTAGCTGTCGTCGCAGGCCTGTGCGGTATCGTGGCGTATGCCGCTGAAGCGCAGGTGGTGGAGGGCCAGGCTGTCGACGCTGAAGGCGCGCCCCAGTACCGTGTTGATCCATTCTGGCCCAAGCCGCTGCCGAACCAGTGGAGTATGCAGCAGGTCACGGGCATGCACGTCGACCACATGGACCATATCTGGTTCATAAACCGGGGAAGAGCCGCCCTGCCGATCGAGCTGGCGGCGGAACTCGGGCCGGGAGCGGCGCTCTGCTGCGTGCGCGGGCCGGAAATAATCGAGCTCGATCAGGAGGGCAACGTCCTCACTGCCTGGGGAGGCCCTGGATATCATCCGCTGTGGCCGACGTACCTGCAGACCGTCATTGCCGACAGTAACGGGTTCGTCTGGATTGCGGGCGAGGCGGCGCAGGACAGTATCCTGAAGTTCACGCGCGACGGCGAGTTTGTCTGGGACTTTGGTCGCAGGCCGCCAAGACTTGGCACCGATGCCGACAACCGGTCGTCCCAGACGCCTGAGAACAACCAGGACGTTGACACGATAGTAAACGTGGGGCGCTTTCAACTCGACGAGGTCGCCGACGAGATCTACATCATCGACCAGAAGCGCGTCACTGTCTACGACGCCTCCACTGGTGAATTCAAACGGGGCTGGGGCGGGCACGGGATGCCGTTGAGCGAGATCTCGAACGAGCCGATTCCCGGTTACACATGGACGGGAGAACCACCGCCCGAGGAGAGAAATTTCGCTCCGACGCTGCACTTTATCGAGATCTCAACAGACCGTCGCGTCTACGTTGGAGAGCGTGGCCAGAACCGGATTCAGGTGTTCACCACGGAAGGGGAGTGGTTACAGGAAATTTATGTCTCGCCAAACACGCCTGCGCAACGCGGCCGATGCGCGGGTCTGCGCGAAAATCCCGCCTCTCCCATGCCTGTCGGAACCTTCTACTCCTCGATCTGCGGCAGCATGTACAAGATGGTTATTTCCAAGGACCCGGAACAGAAGTACTTGTTCGTCGCAGATGCGCATAACGACGTCGTATGGACGGTCGATCGGCAGAGCGGCGAAACACTCGGGTATTTCGGCGGGAACGGCCGACTCGCCGGTCAGTTGCACTTTCCCAATGCGATCGGTATCGATACGCGCGGAAACGTCTTTGTCGGCGAAGTCGATACTGCCAAGCGGATTCAGAAGTTTGCCCCGGTCATGACGGGTGATCGCTCTCGGCCAGAAGGGGACATTCGTTAACGGTCAAGGACGGTACCTGGAGCTGCTGCCGACAACACGACGTGGTCACGGCTCACTCTCTGTACGCGAAGCCCAAAGTTGTCTTCGAGCGCAGCGAGCATCGCATCAGTTTCTCCCACCGGGAATTGACCGCCGATCCGGATCGCTCTCACGCCAGGATCCGGAATCTCGATGTTCACGGTGGTGTACCGGCCGATCTCCTCGACCACCGTCTCGAGCGACTCGCCTGAAAATGCGAGCAAGCCCTCTCGCCAGGCAAGCAGCCGGTCGACGTTCGGAAGCTCTATCCTTCGAATGAGATCCTCTGTTCCGGCGTCCGGCGCGCTATCCGCAACGATTATCGCCTCGCCTGCCTCGAACGTTCCCAGCAACTCCTCAAGCGGCGCGTCGTCAGACGTTGCCGGGCCTGCGACTGCTGGCTCATGCGACACCAGCTCGACCTTCCCTTCCGAGACCGTCACCTCGACCTCGTTGTCGCGGAGATGCACGGCGAATGCGGTACCGACGGCCTCAACGCGGCGGTTCGCCGCAATGACACGAAATGGGATCTCGTCGTTCTCGGCCACCGTGAAGTGCGCCTCGCCCCACAGGAGATGAATGTCGCGGTACTCTCCGCTGTAGTTGACCTGAACTCGGCTGTTCGTGTTCAGTATTACGGTAGAACCATCAGTCAATAGCGACGACTGCTGCTCGCCAACAGACGTCGAATACACCCCGTTGGTTGTTGTCCAGGAATCCTCCGGGCTCGGAGTGGTGAAAAGGACCGCGACGCTGACAATGAGCATGGCGGTAAACCCGGCAAACGCAACGCGCATTCCGATTCTGACGCGATCAGCCGGGCGAGTCATTCTCTCACGCGCTCCAACATCTCCCAACGGCACTGCCAGTTCCGTGAGCACATTCATGTTGCCCCAGAGTCGCGCGAGGCTGAGAAGCTCCTCTCGATGGGCAGAACTGCGACTGAGCCATTCACGCAAATTCCCAAGCTCATCGGCCGATGGCTCTACTTTACGGTCGAGCTTGATCAGCCAATCGGCAGCTTCTTGTTCAACCCGGCGCAGATCGGGGAATTCGAGGATATCTTTCATCATTAACTACCCTTCGTGTCCAAGCGTGACTTCACACTGTTAACGCTTTCCGGAAGTGCCCCCTTCTCTTTTTCGTCAATAAAGGCCCTGCATGTCAGCACGCCTTGACGCAAGTACTTCTCAATAGAGCTCACGGACAGCGACATCCGGCTCGCTATCTCCTTGTGAGCGAGCCCGTGCACCTTTCGAAGCAGGAAAACCTGCCGGCATTTCTCCGGCAGAGCCGCAACCGCTTCGCAATACAGTCCGATCCGTTCCTCGGCGTCAGTTTCCTCTTCGGCAGAAGCCCCTGCATTAATAACAACCGAAGCGCTGACTTCCTCAATAAAGTCGGTGATCTGACGGGATTTTCTCGTGAGTTCGTTGAGCGCGACGTTTCTTGCAATCCGAAACAGAAACGCTTTCGGCTGCTCGATGTGCTTTTTCTGTTCGGCCGCGAAGGCGCGAAGATACGCTTCCTGGGCGACATCCTCGATATCCTGAGCGTTCGTAAAATACCGCGACAGGAATTTCTTCAGGAACAGGTTGTTCTCGACGAACGTTGCCGACACCGACGCAACGCGTCGCTCGCTTCCACCGGAGTCTTTTCCATCCGTCATATCGATCGGTCCGGCTGTCCTCGCCCCTCTCAGCTGCAACGCAGACGCCCACTAGTATATCCGCAATCTACCTGCCACACGGCGGCCGGCATGGGTGGAATTATTGGACTTTTCGAACGCCAGGAACAACTCCGCT